>Ga0209521_10000303_pt1 | contig 36662 bp, 46 predicted proteins | sample Rifsed19ft4_FD_184016 | JGI IMG/M metagenome (GOLD analysis project Ga0209521, IMG submission 184016) | Soil microbial communities from Rifle, Colorado, USA - sediment 19ft 4 (version 2) | ecosystem: Environmental > Terrestrial > Deep subsurface > Rock core/Sediment | place: Rifle, Colorado...
GTCAGTCTTATAATACTATACAGAGTGCGAGTCAATCTATAGGTGCTAAAGTAGATGATCCTTCGTAGTTTTCTTGTATTTGTTGTTTTTCTTCTCGTGCTGGTAGGGATATCTGTAGGTACTGTCTTTGGACAGGTGAAAGAGGAAAAGGTTACTGTAGATATAGTAGTTGGATCTGGGGGAGGATCTCCTGGAGAGATAGTTAGAGTAGGAGTTAGGATTAACACTCATGGACAGGAGGTTACTACAGTTCAGGTCAATCTTACTGCTACTTCTGGTTATTTGTCTAGTGTTAGTATAGTAAGAGGAGAGGCAGTTCCTGCAGATTGGTATTTTGACTCTAATGTTGTGTCTCTGGAGGATTTTAGGGTATTTGTTGTTGACTTATCTGTAGAAGGACAAGTACTGTCTGGACCCCTGTTTTATGTAGATTTTGGTATTCTGGATACAGTAAATAGTGGGCGAGTGGAAATTCTTCCTACTTATGCGGCTGTGATAGGACTACTTGTTGAAAGTTTTCCTGTAGATTGGGAAGTTGGATATCTTTATATTGGGGGTAGTCCTACAAAGTTTGGATTACCTCCGGAAAGTATAGAGTTACCTTCTTTCAGGTCTGAAGGATCTAAGAGGTTTTTGAACTCTGATGGTTCCCTAACTACTGTTTTTGTGGATGGGCTTCATTACGAGAAGAGTCCTGGAAAGTGGGAAGAAGTTTCTTTCGATTTCAAATCTAGGGGCGCCAAGCAGGTAATGGACACCAATCCTGTGTATGAGTCTGATATAAGTGAGTTAGGATTAGATATAGTCAATAAAAAGACTCGTAAAGGGATTAGGTGGTATACTACTGATAAGTTGGTGGTAGGAAATCTAGATAAGGCTTCTTATACTAAAGATGGACTAACTTGGACATTTCAGAATAGGAGAGAAGGAGTAAAGACAACTGCTGTAGTTGCAGTTTCTAGAGGAATTCAAACTTATAGTTTTACTTATATGATGTTGGGAGGGGCTAAAGACCTTGTAATTGACGAAAAGGGGAATGTGGTAGGTGAAGGATTTATAATACCCAGAACTACAGTTTTGGGATCAGATGGTAAGGTTTATGATGGGGGTTCTTGGTCTATAGTTCCAGGTCCTCGTTTATCTTTTACTTTTGATGATAGTGGCATACCTACTCCTTACATTATAGATCCTTCAACGGACTTTCAGCCTGGTAGTGCTGGGTATGATTCTGTTCTGGAGGTAAGGTTTCCTAATAGCAATTATGGTAATGATACTAATATGTACTTGGGAGATGAATGGACAGGAGGAAATGAGGCTTGGAGACCCATAACTAAGTTTGACTTGAGTTCTATAGATCCGGGGGATATTGTTAATGCTGCGACTTTAACTTTGTATGAACAGTTAGCGGGCAGTTCTGGAGGTCCTGCAACTAGAGATGCTAATTTATATAGGGTAAGAACGGGGAGAGATTGGACGGAGGATGGTGTTACATGGAATAGGTATGCATCTAATCAGAACTGGACTACAGGAGGTGCAGATGATACTACTTCTGACCGAGTAGGTACTTCTTCTGGTGTAGTGAATCTGGATGACACTTGGGGGCATACACATGCTTGGACTAGTGCGACTTTAGTAGCAGATGTTCAGGGGTTTGTAGATGGGTCTTATGATAATTATGGATGGGTGTTGATAGCAGCAACTGCGGAGAATCTAGGAACTAATACTGCTTATAATGTATTTGATTCCAGTGATACCGCTACTTCTTCTAGACGTCCTAAACTGACAGTTAATCACCTTGGTGTTACTTTAAGTGGAACTATTGGTGATGATGCTTCAGAGGTAGATGTAAGGGCAGGTGGTGGGACTATTGTTCTTACTTTGACAGGAGATACTTGGTTAGATCCTATTACTGCTCAAAGGCAGGCAATAATCAATGGATTGGATTCTGCCCAGTCTGAAAGTACTGGATGGAATACTGTTGTTAGAGATACATTAGATGTTTCTGCTGTTGTCCTTACTTCTGCTACGGTTTTAACCATTACTTTGCCTGCTTTTTCTACTTATTCTATTGCTGATACTGAAACTATAACGATTACTATACCTGAGGCTGCTTTGAATACTATGGCAGCTGATGTTGTAGTGTTAGATACTTTTGATATCACATCTCAGTTGTTGGTAGATTCTGTTAATCCGGGAGGGGTTTGGACTACTGAAACTTCTGTTTCTTTGACTATAACTGGAAGTAGCTTAACTACTGGTGGATCTTCCGCTGTAGAGTTACTGAAGACAGGTCAGTCTACTGTAACTTGTACTGGATTATCAGGTGGGGGAACTACTCTAACTGCTACTTGTAATACGACAGGGATGGCTACAGGGAACTGGAACGTGAAAGTTACTGATTCCGGTTCTTCAACTGTTACACTTGTTGAAGGGTTTGGGGTTTTTACCAAATATAGTTCTACTATAAATGCTGTAGGGTCTTCTTTTAATCCTGACTTTATAGGGATGGCACATTCGGCGGCTCCTCGTTTTACGGTGCAGGAATTTGACTATGTGAATGGAGAGTTTGAAGGCACTGTGAATTCTCCTTCTACTATTCCTGCGGATGCTGGACTTGCTATAACTTTTTCATCTGATAGTAATAGACTTGTGGTAGGAACAGATGATGTAAATAACTCTACAGTTCTTTACGTTTATGAGTTTGATAACACTTCTGGAGCAGGATCTATAGGAGATAGTGTTGTTCCTACTACAGGTGCTACTGGATCACAAGTGAATGGGGTAGATTTTACTTCAGATAATAATGTATTGGGGGTAGTCATTGATGCCTCTCCTTACGTTATAGGATACAATGTAGATACCTCTGCCTCAATATCTTCTTTCTTTACTTCTTTATTATCAGATCCAGCAAGTCTTCCTCCAGGTGCTTGTAACACTATAGACTTTCATCCAGATAACGATTATGTAGCACTATCATGTGGAACTTCTCCATACTTAGTCATTTATGCCTTCGATAACGATGCTACTCCTGCTTTTGGAGCTAAATCCGCTAATCCGTCATCACTTCCTTCAGGAGTGGCTACAGGTGTTAGATTCTCTGCTGATGGTGACTATGTTGCCATATCTACTACCTCCAGTCCTTATCTTGAAGTCTGGAATTTTAATGATACTACGGGTGCTATAGGTGATAAGGTAAGTGATCCGGTATCGTTACCTACAGGTGCAGGAACAGGGGTTGATTTCTTAAATGATGTGACTACGGGAACTTCAGCGGTTGCAGTTTCTCATTCAACTTCACCTTATATTACCATTTATCCATTTAATCTTGATGCGGGTACTTTTGGTACTAAACTGTCTGATCCTTCTACTTTACCTTCTGGTAACTCCACTTCAGTCCGGTTTCATCCCAATGACGATTATGTTCTTATAGGTTCATCTTCTAGTCCTTATATCAACGTATATAACTACAGTGGACCTCTTACAGACTTGTATCGGGTTTATAAATCTACCTTGTTCTTTGATACTTCTATCTTGCCTGATGGAGCGACTGTTTCTGAAGCAAATCTGAAGCTGTATGGGTCTTCTGATGATTCAGATACTGACTTTCTAATTAGAGTTAGGAGTCTTTCAGACTTGATAACTACTCCGGTTACTGGGAGTGCTTTTAATAGTGTTTATCATACTGGAAGTTTTGGAGCTATTAACACTTCTTCTTGGAGTACCTCTGGATATACTACTATTGCGGTTACTGGTGCTAGTACCGTTGTAGATCTGACAGGAGTTACATCTTTGGGTTTGACAAGTGAAAGAACTATAAGTAATATTTCTCCTTCTGGTGATGAGTATGTTACATTTTTCTTGAATGAGAGTAGTGGAACTTCTAAGGATCCTGTGTTGGAGGTTACCTACACTCCAGCTGCAGGAGACTTAACTGCTAGTTTATCTACTGGATACCACCTACTTGAGTTAGGGTCTGATGGAAGTACTTTAACTGTAGATGTGGATTCAGTGAATGTAGCATCTGGTCTCACTACTAATATAAATGATACTCTGGGTTCTTTGTCCTTTCTTCTTGATGGGGTTGTTAGGTATGTTAGGTATATAAAGCAGAATGTGGAAGGAACTCAGCAGATCTGGTATGAGTTAAATACTCCTCCGTCTTATTATTTTACTGACAGGAGTGGACAGGGGAATGATAGTGTCTCTATTTCTTTTCCTACTGATAGTTATGCTTTAACTGTTAGTGAAGATCCTTTAACTAACGTGGGGGATGATCCAGAATTAACTACTGCTGCGGATCCTAGTCCTCCTAGTATAGTTGGTACTTTGCCTGCTATAACAGATACGGAATATTTTGGGCAGGATACTGGATCTGATGTACCTGTATTTGGTATACTTATAGATATTACTGAAGATCTTGGAGGCTTGGGAGGTTTAGGTTGGAGTACTAATACTTTATTTAGTACTTTGGTTTTATTTGTTGGTGTGATAGCAGGTATAGGGGCCTTTATAGCAACTAAGCAACCTATAATTGCGGTTGCAGGGGTTCTTTTGGTGATGGTTGTAGGAGTTTCTGCGGATATTTTGGGTGCTTGGATTGCTATAGTGTATGCTATTGTAAGTTTGTCTATGGTAGGGATAAGTAGGTCGATTTAGATGGCTCCAAAGTATTTAGCAATGTTAGTGTTTATTTGGGTGGTGGGTTCTCTTATGGGTGCAGTAATTGAAGGGTCTACTTTGGGAATAGGAGAGCAAGGAGTACTAGATGACCTTCTTTCCTGGAAAGAGTTACAGATAGACCAAGTTTGGGATGTATTTAAGATTCCGGTTGCTGTAGGGAATTTCTTTGTTGCTATGTTCAGTATGTTGACGTTCAGATTTGCATTTTTGGAGGACAACTATTACGCACAGTTATTTAGGTGGATAGTACTGTCACCTATAATTGCTATTTTCATATATGGGGTGATTATGACAGTTATAGGCTTGTTCAGTAGGGTTCTAAGTAGTGACTAGGGAAGTGGATATGTATATTTGGGAGACAGGAGAAATAGGAGAGGTAGGAGAGAATGGAAGGACTAGTATTTACCCTTTGGATTACACTTTTTGGGCCTATAGTTTTGTTCTTTTATATAAGGAGAAAGACTGTAGGCAAGATGCTATGCTGGATTCTGGAGGATGATAGATCTGCTAGGATTAGGTTGGTGAAAGTTAGAGGAGATTTTGTAGATATTGAGGGAGGAACCTATGGAGTCAGGCCAGACGCGGTAAGACTTGTGAGATATCCTTTTGGTTGGCCTTCTTGGCTTCAGCAGATAGTTCCTTGTTCTTTGTACAATAAGGATGGAGCGGATCCTATAGGGTGGAATGAGCAGGCTCCTATGTCTTTATCTGCCAGAGAACTTACTGCGGTATTAGATCCGCATTGGTTCTCTGCTATAGTGAAAGGAACTAAGGAGGGAGGAACTGCAGCTAATATAGGAGGATTAAGGATTGTTCTTTTGGTAGTTGCTGGGGTGAGCATTTTCTCCATGGTTGTGCTTTTCTATCTTCTGTCTAAAGTTATGTCTTTGGAGGCGATTGTGAGGGCGTCGGGAGTATAAAATGCCTCTTACAGTACAGGGACTGTTCCTTATAACCTTGATAGTGCTTGCTTTGGGTCTTATGGTAGTTTCTAGCAAGTATAAAATGCTTCCTTTGGCAATTGGAGCGTCGATTGCTTGGTTAGTTTTGGCCATTGCGTTTGTGACTGGGACTATAGGTTCTGGGTTTACAGTTTTGTGGGTGCAGATAGTATCTATCTTGTTCGTTCTTTTGGCGTTCATTCCGTTGATAGGTCAGATGAAGCAGGAAGTGAAGAATGAGGTACAACATAGAGGAAGGACTTCTAGTTGGATAACCCATGAGCTTGGAGGCTGGGATCCTTTTAAGACCTCTACTTATGATTCTTATAGAGAGAAAGTAAGAGAGGTGGTTGTGAGAAGTACTAAGAGAAGGAGATCTAGGAGAAGGATTCACAAGTCGGGGACATGGTGAGGTAGAGGGTTGAAGGAAAGGGGATTACATATTGCTTTAGGTTTGATAACTCTTATAGTAGGACTTACTATAGGATTATCTTCCATTTATGCTCAAGTGGTTACTCCGGATTTTAGGATAGTTGATGTTAGGGCGGAATATGGACAGATAGTCTTTGAGGTAGAGCATTTCAAGTCTGATGGAACTTTCTGGTTCTTTGAGCTGTATACTTTCCAAGGGAGAGAGGGAAAGAAGTTTCCTAGGATGACTAATGAGAAAGGGGAACTTCTTTTGGATGATGGAACAGTAGCTCCTTATAAACTGTTAGAAGGGCCTGTTAGTGAGAAGCAATGGTATCTTCCCGAGGGTCGGGATTGGATGTATTCTGTCGATCCTTTTTTGGGTGAGGGGTCTGTATTAGGGATTATTAGGAAGATTTATTCAGAAAGGTTGAAGTCTGGCTGGGAGAAAGGTCAGAGTAGACTTACTGTTAGGCCTTTGGATTATGAGCAGAGAGATATAGATGGACTTGGGAAACTTCTGATGGATCTTGGGAATTTGGAGGGGGTGTCTTATAAGGATGGTTTGGAGATTACTTTCACTGCTTCTGTTAGTTTAGGAAAAGGGGAGTTTGAGTGGGGTACAGTTTCTACTTTCTATCCTGATACAGATCCAGAGGTTACAAGTGTAGATGGTCATGTATATAGAGAGGTTGGTGCAGGCAGTTCTTGGGCGGGTTTAAGAGATGGTGCAGGTACTGTTCATAACTCTAATGCCTCTCTTGAGTACGTTAGACTTTCAGCACATACTACTAGTAATTTATGGGATTACATAATTAGGACAGTTACCTTATTCGACACGTCTGCTCTACCCGATACTGACACTATATCCAGTTCTACCATACAGTTATATGCAGATGAAAAAGTAGATGGTCTACCTGATCCAGATCTAGTCTCTATGGTAACTACTACTCCTGCTTCTAATACTAACCTAGCAGTAGAGGATTATGGTCAGTTTGGATCAGTAAAACAAGCAGCAGATGTTGCTTACGGGGATATATCTACTACTGGTTATAGTACTTGGACCTTAAATGCAACTGGATTAGGTAACGTAAATAAGACGGGTATTAGTAAGTTTGGATTTAGACATACTGCAGACAATGATAATGCAGAACCTACTTGGTCTAGTGGACAGGTATCTCAAATTAAGTTTAATTCAGCAGAAGAGGCATATGGAGGTGAAAGAAGACCTGTTTTATCTGTAACACATACAAGTGGTGCAACAGGTTCTGCTGCTATCACTGGTACTATAGGAGGAGATGGTGATAGTGAGCAAGGTGTGCGTGATGGGGATGGAACTATAGTAATTACTTTAACTAATGATACTTTCATCTCTGATATTACAAGTGTAAGACAGGATATAATTGATGGATTAGATTCTGCACAGTCTGAAGTAGGAGGATGGAATAATAATGTACGGGATAGTATAGGTGTTGCGTCTGTAGTTCGTACCTCTTCCACTGTTGTAACTATAACAGTTTCAGGTACTGAAGTTAGTCTATACCGTATAACATCAGATGAGACTATAACTGTTACTGTACCTGCTTCTGCTTTAACGGGTGCTGTACCTCTTACAGGCTCTCCTACTTTTACTATTTATGCTTATGCTGAATCTCTTGCACTTTCAGGTACATTGTCTGATGGAGCAACTGAAGCTCAGATTCGTACTGGAGGCGAAACACTTGCACTTACCTTATCCAATGCTAAATGGGTTACTGCCAGCAATTTCACTACTGCCGTAAAACAAGCGATTATTGATGGGTTAAATTCCGCACAATTAGAGGATTTTGGGTGGAACCTCGTTGTGCGGGATACAATGGATGTATCTGCAGTTACTCGTACTTCCTCCTCAATTGTTTCCATAACTTTACCTGCTTTCAGTGGATATGATATATCAGTAACTGAGACAGTATCAGGTACTGCTCCTGTTTCTGCTATGTTGTATTCTTTACCTATAAGTGGATCTCCTACTTTCAGTATTACACCTGCATCTATAGCTGCGGACATTACAGGTACGATGGTTTCAGGAGGAGTAACAGAGCAAGAAGTTAGAGATGGTGGGGAAACGATAATTATTACGTTGGTGGAGGACTCTTGGGAGCTTGCGGGTGCTTCGTTTGATGCAGTCCGACAGGATATTATCGATGGAATGGATTCAGCGCAGTCAGAGGCAAATGGATGGGATGCTGAAGTTAAAGTAACTGTGAGTGTAGGTTCAGTTATTAGGACATCTGATACTGTAGTGACTATAACTGTGACTTCCACTGATGTTAGTGGATTTAGAGTTACAGCAAACGAAACTATCACTGTTACAGTCCCTGCTTCTGCTATGGTTATCAGTGGAAGTCCTGTTATTGGCTCACCTACTTTTACTGTTACCGCTGCGGCAGAATCTTCTGCTATTACGGGAACTTTGTCTGGAGGAGGTACTGAAGGAGAGATTCGTGTAGGGTCTGAAACTGTAATTGTCACTTTAACGAACACTAAGTGGATGTCTATTGCTGGTGGGTTTAATGCCCAGAGACAAGCTATCCTGGATGGGATGGACTCAGCACAAGGAGAGGCAGCTGGGTGGAATGCTGTTGTTCCTTCTGGAGTTAGTATCTCTAACGTTGTCAGAACTTCTGATACTATTGTAACTATAACTTTTGATGCTATAGTGTCTTATAATATCACTGCTACAGAAACTATTACTGTAAATGTACCTTCTTCTTCTCTTGTTTATGGGGCAGCTATTGCTGGATCTCCTACTTTCAGTATAACAACAATTGCTGGTACGGCTACAATTACAGGTACTATAGGTGATGGGGCACTGGAGCAGGATGTAAGAGATGGGGAAGGAACCATAATTATCACATTGTTAGATGATGAGTGGATTGATCCTATTACTACAGCAAGGCAGGCTATAATAAATGGATTAGATTCTGCTCAGGCGGAGACTTTTGGATGGGATGCTAGAGTAAAAGCTAATATGGGGGTTGGTTCAGTTATAAGAACTAGTGCTACTGTAGTAACTGTAACGGTGTCGTCTACCGAGGTAAGTACATTTAGGATTGCTTCTAATGAAACTGTTACAGTTACTGTTCCTATTTCTGCTCTAGTGTATTCAGGTACTCCTATAGTAGCTACTCCTACTATTACTATAACTGCTGCGGTGGAATCATTAGCTGTTACAGGAACTTTATCTGATGGAGGAACAGAAGCGGAAATAAGAAGTGGAGGAGAGACAGTAATCCTCACTCTTACAAACACTAAGTGGAAGTCTTCAGGTGTTCCTTTTAATGGTGCTCGTCAGGCTATTATAGATGGGTTAGATTCAGCTCAGGCTGGGACTTTTGGATGGAATAATGAGGTTAGAGATAAACTATCAGTAGATACTGTTATTAGAACTTCAGATAATGTTGTGACTATTACATTATCTGCCCAGTCTGCTTATGAGATTACTGCTACAGAGACTATAACTAATACTTCTCCTATTTCTGCGTTGTTGTACGGGACATCTTTGACAGGGTCTCCTACTTTTGAGATAACTGTTGTTGAGATAACTGCTGATATTACAGGTACTATAGGTGATGGAGCAACAGAGGAGGAGGTGAGGGATGGGGATGGAACTATTATAATCACGTTGACGGGAGATACTTGGGTAGATCCTATTACTTCAGTAAGACAGGCCATAATAGATGGTATGGATTCTGCTCAGGCGGAGACTAATGGATGGAATTCTAAAGTAAGAGATGCTATATCTGTAGGTTCGGTTATTAGGACTAGTGATACAGTAGTAACTATTACAGTTTCGTCTACTGAGGTGGATTTATTTAGACTTGCTTCTAATGAGACTATAACAGTTACTGTTCCTTCTTCTGCCCTGGAGACTTCCAGTGTTGATGAAGTAGGAACTCCTACTATTCTTATAACTGCGGTTGTAGAATCCATTGCTATAACTGGTTCTTTGTCGGATGGAGGACTAGAAGCGGAGATAGTAGCTGGTGGAGAAACTGTAGTAATTACGTTAACTAATGTTAAATGGATAACTCTTGCTTCTGGGTTTAATACTTACAGGCAGAATATAATAAATGGGATGGATTCTGATGGAGCAGGGGCTAACGGATGGGATGCCAGGGTAAAAACAGGTATTGGTGTCTCTAATGTTGTGCGAACTTCTGATACTGTTGTAACTATAACTTTCCCTGCTATTAGTTTATATTCTATAACTTCTTCAGAAACTGTTACTGTTACAGTACCTGCTGCTGCTTTAATGTATGGTGCTCTTATAGTTGCCTCACCTACTTTTGTTATGACTCCAGATGCATCTGTTGCTATTACAGGTACTATAGGTAATGGTGCTACAGAGCAAGAGGTAAGAGATGGTAGTGGTACTATTATCGTTACTGTTACTAATGATACGTTTGAAGGTCCTGGAGCTGCATTTGATGCAGTTAGACAAGGTATAATAGATGGAATAGATTCAGCTCAAAGTGAGGCTAATGGATGGGATGCTAAAGTTAAGGGAACTATAACTGTTAATTCAGTAGTTAGAACTTCTGCCACAGTAGTTACTGTAACAGTATCTGCGGCTGCTGTAAGTGATTTTCGTATAACTTCTAATGAAACTGTTACAGTGACTGTTCCTGGATCTGCTTTAGTTTTGACTCCTGGTAATATAGTGGCTACTCCTACTATTCTTATAACTTCTGCTACAGAATCTGCTGCAGTAACAGGTACATTAAGTGATGGAGGAACAGAGGGGCAGATTCGTGCAGGTTCTGAAACTATCGTAATTACGTTAACTAACACGAAGTGGGTTTTAGTAGGGGATTTTGATGCTCAGAGGCAGTCTATAATCAATGGTTTAGATTCTGGGGGAGTGGAAGTTGGAGGATGGAATAATGAAGTTAGAGATACTATAGATGTTTCTACCGTTGTTCGTACTTCGGATACTGTCGTTACTATTACTTTACCCGTACTTTCTTCTTACAGTATAACTGCCAATGAAACCATTACAGTAACTGTTCCTAGCAGTGCTCTGGTTTATAGTGTCGATTTGGCTGCTACTCCTACTTTTACCATTACCTTTGAAGGAATTACTGCTGCTGTGACAGGTACTCTTGGAGATGGTGCTACAGAGCAAGAGGTAAGAGATGGTGGGCAGACTATTATCATTACTTTGTCAGAGGATACTTGGGAGTCTGGTACCACGTTTGATGCCCAGAGACAGGCTATCCTTAATGGATTAGATTCTGCTCAAAGTGAAGCTTTTGGATGGGATGCTGAAGTTAAAGTACGGATGAATGTATATTCAGTTGTCCGTACTTCCGATACTATCGTAACCATAACTGTTTCGTCTGCTGCTGTAAGTGATTTTAGGATTGACTCTAATGAAACCATAACTGCTACAGTTCCTGCAGATGCTATAGTACTTGGTGCAAGTCCAGTTGTTGCTTCTCCTACTTTTCAGGTAACTGCAGCATCTGAAGTAGCAGCTCTCTCGAATACCTTATCAGATGGTGGTACTGAGGCACAGATAAATGCGGGTGCTGAAGTTCTAGTAATTACTTTAACCAATACTAAGTGGATATCTATTACTGATGGATTTGATGCCCAAAGGCAAGGGATCTTGGATGGAATGAATTCAGATGGAGCAGAAGCTGCAGGATGGGATGCTACTGTTCCTTCTGGAGTAGGAGTTTCTAATGTTGTAAGAACTTCAGACACTGTTGTAACTATTACTTTTCCTGCTATAGCGGGTTATGAAATAACTGCTACAGAAACTATAACTGTTACAGTACCTACAGCTGCATTGGCTTACGGTGCTAATCTAGTTTCTACTCCTACTTTCGCTATAACTCCCACTTCTGTTACTGCTGCAGTGACGGGTACTTTAGGTGGAGGAGGTACTGAGCAAGAAGTACGAGATGGTGGAGAAACAGTTATTATAACCCTATCTGAAGATACTTGGGTAGCTGGGGGTACTTTTGATGGTCAACGTCAGAACATAATTAGTGGATTGGATTCAGCACAAGGGGAAACTTTTGGCTGGAATAATGAGGTAAGAGATAGGTTAAATGTTTATTCAGTAGTTAGAACTTCTGATACTATTGCTACTGTTACGGTATCATCAGCTGCTGTCAGTGCTTTTAGGATTACTTCCAACGAAACTGTGACAGTTACAGTACCTGTTACTGCTCTTACTAGTGGAGTAACTGGGGTTACTGCATCTCCCACTTTTACAGTAACTGCTTCCGTGGAATCGGCTGCTCTTACAGGTACTTTGTCAGGTGGAGGTACTGAGACAGAGATAGTTACTGGTTCTGAAACTTTGGTCATCACACTTACGAACACAAAGTGGATTAGTATTGCTAATGGGTTTGATGACCAGAGGCAGACTATTCTAAATGGAATGGATTCTGCCCAAAGTGAAGCAGAAGGATGGGATGCTACTGTTCCTTCTGGAGTTAGTGTAACTAATGTTGTACGAACCTCTGATACTGTTGTTACTATAACTTTTAATGCTGTAGTATCTTATGCTATTACTGCTACAGAGACTATTACAGTAACAGTTCCTACAGCTGCCATAGTATATGGGTTAGCTTTAACTTCTACACCTACTTTTAATATCACTGCTACGAGTATTACTGCTGCAGTTTCTGGAACTATAGGGAATAATGCGACAGAGCAAGAAGTACGGGATGGGGAAGGCACTATTGTTATAACCTTGTCAGAAGATACTTGGGAATCTGGGGGAACATTCGATGCCCAGAGGCAAGCAATTATAAATGGGCTTGATTCTGCTCAGTCTGAAACTTATGGATGGAATGCGGAGGTTCAAGCCAGGCTTGGTGTAGGGTCAGTTGTCCGGACGTCTAACACCATCGTAACTATTACAGTTTCAGGAGGGGAAGTAGGAAACTTTAGGATAACGGCAGACGAAACGATAACGGTAACAGTTCCTGCAGGTGCTTTGGTTATCTCGGGAAGTAATGTGACAGCTACTCCTACTTTTGCTATCACTGCTGCTACGGAATCTTCAGCGGTTACAGGAACGATAGGTAATGGAGGGACAGAACAAGAGGTTAGAGAAGGTGATGAGACAATAATCATAACTCTTTCAGGTACTACATGGATAACTAATACTGAAGGGTTATTTAATGCACAGAGGCAGGCTATTATAGATGGGATAGATTCAGCACAGTCTGAGGCTGCTGGTTGGGATGTTCAGGTGAAAGCTGCTTTGGATGTCAGTACTGTAGTAAGGACATCTAATACTGTTGTGACTATTACCTTAACTTCCAGACCATTGTATTCTATAACTTCTACAGAGACTATAACAGTTACTGTTCCTGCAGCTGCAATGGACTATGGTGCTGCATTGGTGGGATCTCCTACTTTTAATGTGACTAATACTTCTACTACAGCTGCTCTTACAGGTACTTTAAGTGATGGGGCAGGAGAGCAGGAGATTGTAGATGGAGCACAAACTGCTATTATCACTCTTACAGGGGTGACTTGGGTAGCTGCAGGTGCTACTTTTAATGCTCAGAGGCAAGCGATAATTGATGGGTTTGATTCTGCCGGAGTAGAAGCCGGTGGATGGAATAACCAGGTTAGAGATGTACTGGATGTAAGTGCAGTAGTAAGAACTTCAGATACTGTAGTTACGGTTTCAGTAACTGGATCTGCAGGCTACTCTATTACTGCTAACGAAACTATCACAGTTACAGTTCCTTCTTCTGCTCTTGTAAGTCCTGATGCTATAACTGCTTCTCCTACTTTTACTATATCTATTCCTACTGCTGCAATTACTGGAACTATAGGTGATGGAGGAACTGAGCAAGAAATAATTGATGGTGCTGGGACCATTGTTATTACCTTGACGGGGACTACTTGGGTAGATCCTATTACTGCTCAGCGCCAGGCTATTATCAATGGAATAGATTCAGCTCAAAGTGAGGCTAATGGATGGGATGTTGAAAAGGCTAATTTGGGTGTTTCTACAGTTGTACTTACCTCAAGTACTATAGTTACTGTTACGTTGACTGCCTTAGCAACTTATGAAATAACTGCTAATGAGACTTTAACTGTTACGGTTCCTGCTGCTGCTATCAATACTTCTGATGCCATAGTAGCGACTCCTACTATTACTATAACTTTCACTCCTGCTGCTGTTCCTACTGTTACTGTATCAGGTACTATAGGTAATGGGGCCTCTGCTACTGAATTAACAGATGATGGTGGGACAGTTATCCTCACTCTGGTAGATGATACTTGGTTAGATCCTATCACTTCTGCTAGACAGGACATTATTGACGGACTAGATTCAGATGGATCGGATACTTTTGGGTGGAATGCGACTGTAAGAGATAGTTTGGATGTGAGTGCGGTGGTCCGGACTTCTTCTACCGTTGTAACTATAACTATTGCTGCAGTTTCTGGATATGAGGCAGGAGCTTCGGAAACTATAACGGTTACTGTTCCTGCTTCTGCTTTAACTACTTATGGATCTAGTATAACTGCAACTCCAACCTTTACTATAACTGTTTCTGGGGTTACTATTGTTGCTGGGTTGTTTTTTATGGGTCTTGTAGTTCTTTCTTTGGGTCTTACAGTTGTATCTTTCCGTGAAAAGTTTCTTCCTACATCTTTGGGTGCTTCGATTTCTTGGCTTGCACTGGGGGCTGCATTTATCACTAGCGCTATAGGTCCGGGATTTTCAGTTCTGTGGGTACAGGCTATAACTATTTTGTTCATTCTACTTGCATTTATACCCCTTATAGGCCAGATGAGACAGGAGGTTAGAAATGAGGTCTTTTTGAGAGGGAAGAAGTCTAGTTGGATTACATACGAAACGGGTGGAAAAGAGTTGAATAAACAGAGTCCTTATGATGCTCACAGAGAGAAAATTCGGAAGGCTATAGGAAGGAAGCCTAGGAATGGTTGAGTTTAGGAGGAAGGAGAAGATAGGATCTCAAGTTCCGATGGGAGGATTGACTCCTTTCCAGATGTATCTCTTTAGGTCTGATATCTTAGGTAGTTGGAGGAGGCCTATAGACATAATTGTTAAGACTAAGTTCTATAGAGGAGAGAACGGAAAAATAAAGAATCAGGGGAACTTGCGGGTTATGCAAGCCTTGAATGTTCTAGTAGGTTTAGGTCTAGTAGAAAGGAGAGAGTGAAATGACTTCACGTAGTATTCTTGAGGGGATATCAGCACTTGGGGGAGAGGAGTCTGCCAGTGTAGTAAATGCTCTTTTTGATGACAGGAAGGGCAGACTTAAGATGATAACGGAGATAACTCCTGATTTGATTTATCCCCTGTCGCTTCTTTTGGTGGTTGCTTCTAAGTATAAGTCTAAGGTGTTAGATTCTTTTGTTAATGAGCTTTTTAAGTTACAGATTTCTAGGGATAGAAAAGGAAGAGGAGAGTTAATAGAGGCCTTACTATCTGCTAGAACTGCAGAAAGTTTGAACGAATGATTAGTACTCTAGAAGGTGTAATGGGTTCTGGAAAGACCTTAGCTGCTGTTACTCTTTGTTATCTTGAGTTCCAGGAAGGGAAGGAAGTTATATCTAATGTGGATGTAAACTTTCCTTACACCAAACTGGACACTGAGTTCTTTTTGGCGAACATGAATACTCACGAGATGGAGCACTGTACTCTTCTTCTTGATGAGGCCTACATATATCTTGACTCTAGGAACTCTGCTACTAAACTAAACAAACTATTCACCTATTTTATCGCCCAAACGAGAAAAAGAGGAGTAGATATGTTTGTCTGTATCCACCATATTGATACGGTGGATAAAAGGTTAAGACGAGCAATTGATCTTAGAGGAACTTGCAGGTTTAGGAAAGAGGCTCCCTGCAAGAAGTGTAAAGGGGAGACTACTGTAAAAGGTATAATGTGTCCTGGGTGCAATGGATATGGAGAGAGTGGATATGTTACTGTGAGTTTCTTTGATATGAGGTCTGCAAAGAGACAGAAGATTAGGATTCATGGACCTACTTTCTGGGGACTTTACGATACTAACCAGAGGATTAAACTGACGGGTAAGCAGATGGATATTGATCCGAGGGACTTGTAGGATGTTGGAAAGAGTTTACATCCTGACAGAGTTGGGAAAGAGAGTAGGTCAGAATATTTCTCCTAGGGGGAGAGATGAGGTTATAGACTACCTTTACTCTAACAAGACTGCTAGATTAAGTGAGTTTGCTTCACACTTTGGGACTAATGAAAGAGCCTCTAGAGAGAAACTGCGGAAGTATATAGGGAGAGGATTGGTTCAGGAGTTAACTTCTTAGGAGATGAGATTGTGGGTTTTATGGATAAGATAAGGGGAGGAGATAACAAAAGTATCGAGGAGTTAGAGGAGGATCTGGAGAAGTATAAGCTTAAGTCGGAGATTGCTGGGAGTAAAGCTGAGATAGCTGAAAGGCAAGCTATTATTAGGGACTTGAAATCTAAATATGGAAGTGGTTGGAAGAGGATTTTGGGTCTTAAAGGAATACCTTCTCTAGAAACTTTGAGGGGATTTGTTAAGAAGTTTAGCAATCCTCAATTTACTAAGTTAGGAGATCCTAGTTCTACTATAAGACACACTATGAGTTCTGAGAATAGATCTTCTGCAGAGGTAAGAGAGAGGACTTTATCGGGGGGTGAAAGACTGAGGGGTGGGCAAAAGATAAGGATGAAGTAGGAGGAGATAAGGTTGTGGGTGAAAAGTACACTGTAGTGATTCCCACCTTAAATGAGGAGGGGAATATAGGAAGGCTGGTGTCCACTCTTAAACTTCAGGATCCTGATTGTTTGGTTTTGGTTCCTGATGGAGGATCTACTGATAAGACTGAGCAGGAGGTATTAGATGCTGGAGGAACTTTTATATTTGGAGGGGGAGTTAGTGAGTCTATAGCTAGAGGAATACAGTATAGTGTAACTGACAAGATTATAGTTATGGATGCTGATGGGGCCCATGACTTTTCGATTGTTCCGAAGATGGCAAAGGCTTTATCTATCCATGATATGGTTTATGGATGGAGGGAGATAAGTAGAGACTCCTGCATAAATAGGCTTATAAGTTGGATGGGTAAAGTCTTTACTTTGTTCTTGGCTTTGGGTGTAAAGGATAGGATGACAGGTTTCTTTGGGGGGAGGAGGCATTTGCTGGAGAAGGTTGAGATTAAGAGAGGACCGAAACCTTTTTTGGAGTACTTGTTAAGGTCTAGTCCTACTTCTGTCTTTGGGTTACCTTATACTTTCAAGCCTAGGTATGTAGGTAAAAGTAAGTTAGGTAGAGGAAAGATACTAGGAACTGGGATAAAGCAACTGTTGCGTTTGTACCTTTACAAGTATGCTCAGGCCGTTAGGTATGTTATTGTTGGTGGAACCGGGTTTGGACTGTTTCTGGGTCTGGAAGCCTTTTTCTCTGGTATACTATCATTAGGTCATTATTCGGGTTTACTGTTAGCAGGAGGCTTAACCTTCTTTTATAATTTTACCTTACACAAACTGTGGACTTTTGCTGTTGTTAATGGGTTATCTATCAGGTCTTTACCCAACATACTTTGGAATTTAGGGCATAAGAATGAAGACGGTGACTTTGACTGGTGGGAATGGAATAGTGGATGGCCTCATAAAAGGTTTAAGAGGACTTTGGGGAAATATATTAAAGAACTTGCGGGGGATGGGAGAGATGTTTTATCTTTAGGTTGTGGATCTTCTCCTATCTTGAATATGTTTGAGGGAAGGAAGATAGGAATTGATATAAATAAGAGGAAACTAGACTTTTTCTCTAGACATACTAATGCTATACTAATAGAAGGTGATATTAGTAAGATGATTCCTCTTCGCATGAAAGGGGAGAGGTTTGATGTGGTTCTGTGCAATGAGGTTGTGGAGCACCTCGATGATGCTGGGCTTAGGAATGTTGTGGAGATATGCAAATCTAACTTGAAGGAGGGAGGGAGGTTTATTTTATCAACTCCTGATATCTCCAATAAGTTAGGCTGGATTGTGGAGTCCTTTTTGCATGGGGAGTTCCACATAGGAATGAAGGGGTCTAAGGAGTTAGTAGATATTGTAGAAGGTATGGGTTTCAATCTTGTTGACCAGAGAAGTTACTTGTGGGATAAAATATATTTGTTTATGAAACCTGTTAGAGAACCTGTGAGGGGGGTTGAGGAAGGGGCTTTTTCTTATGCCTAGGAAGGGTAGATATTACATAACCAAGCCTAAGGACAGGAATTTTAAGAGTAGAAGGTAAAGCTTAGATGCCCAAGACTTATTCAGCGATTGGATATCCTGAAGGAAAACTGGAGTCCACTTCTTTGGCTAGGGTAGTACATTTTGTGGCTTCTAAGGAAGGAGGTATTGTAATTGACGACCGGACAGGTCAACAGGTTCGTATAGATATGAGTACTAGTCCTGTTAGTATTGAGCATGCAAAGCATCCGAATGTGAAAGATTTAGACCGTAAGAATGAGAGACCTTTTTTGATGCTTGTAGGTAAGTATGTTCAAAGGTACACTAGAAAGCCTGTTCTTGTAGAAGATTCATGGGGTAGAGAGATGAAGTTTGGAGGATTAGTTGACAAAGAGTTTGAGAGGTTTAGGGATCTTCCGAGGAGTACAGTTTTAGAGATTAATAGAGGGGAGTGGTTTTTTCTTGATGCTTATGAACCTATAAAGGCTAAGAATGTGGGGGATAGATTTTCTGTAGGTGAAGCTATAGACCCTTCTTCTATGCGGGTGGCTGGTCCACTAGAAGAGGTAGGCATTAGGAAGAACATTGCTAAGAAACTCAGAGATGGTGAATTGAGGATAGTAGAGGAGACAGCAAAGTAAGGATGGAAGAACGGACTTTTACTATCGTGGGTGAGGGGTTTAGTGCTAAGTATAGGACACGTCTTTTTCTATCTAAAGCGGTAAGAACCTTAATATCTTGGGGAGGGGGTCTATTAAAGGATGAGAAGACCCAACAGAGTGTTAGGTTAGAGATAGATGAAGGATTCACTGGGGTTATTCATGTGTCTCATGAGAGTACTATAAGAGGAGGTCAGAGGGATGAGAGACCCTTATTAGTTCTGGTGGGTAAGCAGGTTAAGAGGTTTACTAAGGGACCAGTAGTTGTAGAAGATTCTAGATATGAAGATGTGACACTTCCTGGACTGGTTGATAGAGAGTATGAAGGTTTTAAGACTCTTCCTGGAGATGCAGTTTTGGAAATTGTTAGTAGAGGGAGAGGAAAGACTACTACTTTTGTTCCATTTTTCCATGAGGTAGGAAAACAGTTTACTGTGGATGAGGGTTTAGAGGAGTTTACTAAGGGGGAGTCTTCTTCTTTTTATAAGAGGTTATTTAAGAGAGAGGTAGCTAGGGGGCTTAAGAAAGGTAATATAAAGATAGTGGGTGGAGAAGTAGAGGAATAGTGGAATGGTAGGTAAGATACAAGAGATGCACTTGTTAGTTTTATTCCTTTTGGGTATAAGTATTGTTTACTTTTTTGGTATAGCACCTGACATGACTTGGATGGGACTTGCTGGGGACTCTCCTAACTATGTCAGCAGTTCAGTACTGTTCCAGAAAGCCTTTCTTGCGGGTTATCCTTTTTACATAATGGTTGGGTGGGTATTTGAAAGACTTCCTTTTAATCCATACTGGAATTTAGGTCTATTATCTGCTGTATCTACCATGATGACCTCAATCTTCATATACTTAACAATCCGTTTGTTCACTGGTAGAGGAATTTATCCCTTTATAGGTTTAGTAGCCTATCCTGCAGCCTTTATAGTCTGGACTCAGTCTGTTATTCCTGAAGTGTATACTTTCAGTACGATGCTGATGGTTATGGGGGTGTATTTTGTCTTTAGAGGTATTCAAGAAAACCGGAAGTTCTTATATGTGGGAGCGGTTATTTTAGGACTATCCTTGGGGGCTCATCCCCTGGTGGTTTTTGCTATTGTGCCTGTTTTGGTATATACTTACAAGAAAGTGCAGGATCTTAAGTTATTTATTTCTCTTGTACTTATAGGTTCTTTAGGTACTTTGTCGTACCTTCAAGTAGTTTTGGATAATTCCAGTAATAGTTTGATTGAGTCTGGTTTTTTACAGAAGGTTAAGTTCACTTTTGTTTCTTTGAACTATGTTGGGGGTTTATCTTTAGTTCCTCTATGGCCTACAACTGATAGACTAGTAGATGCAGGAAAGGTCTTCCTCTTAAGTGTAGGAGTTATAGTACCTTTCCTGTTTTTATTTAAGAAAGTGTGGTGGGACTATAAAGGGGAAGTTTCAGTCTTACTAGTTGCTGGAGGAGGACCTGGGCTTGTCTACTTGTTAGGTTTTCCTCCTCAATGGATAACTTACACTGTGCCTTTGGTAGCTTTTGGGATTGTGGTTGGAGGAATTGCAGCTAAGTACTTCCCTTATAAGGAAGGAGCGTATGTTGCGGTACTTGCAGGTGTGATACTTTTGGGGTTCAATCTATATCAGTACGATATTGGGAGAAGTATAGATCCTAGTCCTACTAGTATGAGACGTGCTTATGGGGAACTAGATACTTTGGAGGCGGGTACGGTTGTCTATACTCATACTTGGGGACACATGAGTGTTCTAGTAGACACTTATAACAAACTGAATTCTGATAGGCTTGTAACTATTGATATTGCTTTGAGGTGTTGTGGAGAGAGAGGAACTTACCGGGGGGTTGAGGTTCCTAGGATAGAACCTGAGGGACTGAGATACTGGCAGGAGGAGACAGATGTTAAGGAGATTCAGAGGCTTAATCCAGATAGGAGAGTAGTAGTTGCTTATATTAGGGACCCTAAAGAAGTGGCTTTTAGTCTTATCCCCGCTTCTGATTACTATAGTGGGCTTAATAATATACAAAGGCGGGGTGAAAGTTCTCTCAGGTGAGTATGAGTTTGGGAGATGGATGTTCTTACCTTTTTCCAACAAGACTTGGTTGTGGGCTATATCGCTGGGAACTATAGGAGGGGCTTTTGGATATCTTGTAAGGTGGGTTGTTAGGAGACAGATAAGAAGAAGTAAAAGACCTGTTAGACTCGTGGAGTTAGTGAAGGATAAGAGGTAGGATAAATGCAGTTAGAGATTACTCAAGAAGGAATGAACTACTGGGATACTAATATGCCTAAAACGGAGTTTGGGGAAGAGATAGGAGTAAAATCTGGAGCCAGTGATAAAGAGAGAGGGATATTTGTTTTAGGTCTTATGTATGGTGCAGCTCCAGAGGATCCTGAGCCTCTAGTTAGATTGAATCCACCAGTTTGGAGACGGATTCTTGCTAACTTGGTTGAGGCTGGGTACTTGAGAATAGTAGAGGAATAGTTGCGGGAGGAAGCTTGCATTTACGGATTACTGACAAGGGGCTAAACCATCTAGAGGCTTTGGAAGATCTAGCAAGTACTAGTCCTCCTGAGCTTGCGTACTTTATGGCTATAGAAGGAGCTCTTCTTGAAGCTGTAAATGCATATGGACGTATAGGAGAAGGTACCTCTGAATCTCCTGGGGAGTTTTTGGATGAATATTCTAGTGTTACAATAAATTTTGAGGGAGGAAAATCATACCCGGTTGATAAGAGGATAGTTAAAGGCTTAGTGAGGAAGATGTTGCGTTCCGGGTATGTTGAGAGAGTAGAGAGATGATTACCCAAGCAGTTATACTATGCGGAGGTAAGGGAACAAGATTAGGGGAGTTGACTAAAAATACTCCTAAGCCTCTCTTGAAGATTTGTGGAGTTCCTTATATACAGTACAGTGTCAACAGGTTGATAGAAGTAGGGATAGAAGATATAGTCCTTTTAGTAAAAGATTTAGGAGAGAAGTTTCGGTATCTTGCAGGTGGATGTATTAGAGTATCTGAAACTCCAGATCCATTCAGTTTGCGGGAGGAGGTGCTGAATGTAGAGGGGCTCCATAAGATGTTTGTAGTTCTCAATGGAGACTGTTATCCCGAGATGGATCTAAGTAGTTGGAGGCTTTTCTTGCAGGATAATTACTTTGGAAAGATTTGTATATTGGAAGGAGGTAAAGATGCTGGATGTGCCTTGGTTAGCAAGGAGTCAGTAGAGAAGATGTCTTTGGATTGTTCTAATATGTCCGGAATGGTAGGGGTTTTAGAGCACCATAAGGTTCTAGACAATATAGGTATAGGTAGTTTAGAGTCAGTGGATAGAGCTTCTGAGTATTTCAGGAGATTTTATGGCTTTAGTTAGATGGGCTAGGTTCTATTGTTGGGTTCCTCTTGGATATAAAGAGGAGATTTTGAGGAAGGGAGTAAGACCTAAGAGGATTTTTGGAGGGGAGGTAGTTAGATTGTTCCCTTCTAGGTCTTCTGTGGAGAAGGAGATAAGAGGGAGATACAATAGAATCTTACTCTCCGTTGAGGCTAAGAAACTTGACTCCGGTTTGATAACTTCAGTAGATTTTAATAACTGGTTCTACAGAGGAATTATTCCATCTGGTGCAATATCTATTATAAAGGAAAAAGGTAGGAGAAATGGACACAAACCCCATATATTCCAAACAGGACGTTTCCTATAGGAAGGTCAGGAAAGAGGAGGAAGATGGAGGGAGGTGTGGGGACTGTAGATTTTTCCAGATGACTAAGAAAAAGTCGGGTAAAGGAAGATGTGAGCTTGTTAAAGGTAGTATAGACAGTACTTATACTTGTAATCTTTGGGCTAGCAAGACTTAACTCGGAGAATTGACTGATGAGTGAGGAAGAGAAGGAAAAAAGACTTGCTGAGTGGAAGGCTACAGACCCTAAAGGTCTTGGACCTTACGAGGTAGTTTTAGGTACTGATGTTCTTGTTGGCTATCCTACCAGTTTTACGAATCTTGATGATAGGGTCATTTATGTAGGTCCACAAGAGGGACCGGAAAAAGATGTTGCTCTGGCGCATGAGATAGCACATTCTAGGTTACTTAGTCTGGATACAGAGGATAGAGAATTCACTGGGGAGGCAGCAGATTGGGCAGAATTGGAGGCTGTTCTCTATACTATTGCTAAAGGTCAACCAACTACTTACGATATGCTTATTCTTACTTTACGAGATCTCAGCAGGACTTTTGGTGACGGGTCTCTAAAGGATGCAAAATATATAGCCAGGAAGGTATTACAGAGACTATATACTAGGGGTCATATTACTGAGATGGAGAGGCATAGAGGATTAGAGGTGGTTAAGGGAGTAACGAAACGTCTGTTGAAGAAGTATGGTTGGTTTTAGTCTAGAGACATCTTGAGGGAAATGTCTGAAATGGGTGAGATAGGGAAGAAGGAAAAGATTGATTGGGGATAGGGGAAAGGGAGGCCAGGTGGTAGAAGACCTGGAGAGGAAAAGAAGGGGGGGTTCAAGGTGAAGTCTATTAGTTCTACTGTTGTTTTATTTCCAATTAGTCAAGAGGGCAGACTCACAGTTGATGACCTAGTTGATACCCTATTCGGTCATGTGAATATGGGGACTAGTGATATAAAGAGGTTTTTGGTGGGTTCGGGGGGTAAGTCTGGTCTCTTGCAGGAACTAGAGAGGAGAAAGTTTATAAAGTTAGTTCCTGGAGAGACTGAGGGTAATCTAACTATAATATCTCTTATGGGAGAAGAAGATGATGATGATGACGAGGAAGTAATATCGGGACCCTACAAGATCCTTTGGGATACTAAGGATCTTACTAGTGTTACTTATCCTAGAAAGAAGGAAATTAGGATTAGTAGGATTCCTGAAGAGTCAGTTATCAAACCTTCAGTGTTAGCGCATGAGATAGCACATTCTAGACTTCTAAATCCTTCTATGGAGTACGTTAAGAAGTCTGAGGATGAGGCCTATACTGCAGGGCAGGCAGGGGCTTGGATAGAGTTAGAGGCTGTAATGTATACTCTTGCTAAAGGGTGGGAGTCTGATATGGGGATGAATGTTAGTACTTTGAAGAGTGCTAGTCGGTTCTTTGGTGATAGAGGTTTTAAGGATAGTAAGGTTATTGCTAGGAAGATTTTAGGAAGGTTACGTGCTAGGGGACAAATTACGGGAGAAGAGGAAAAGAAGGGGCTTGCTAGGTTAGGGAGAGTATCTAGGAAAGTATATGAGGAGGCTTAGGGATGATAGTAACTAGGGCACCCTTACGTATTCCTCTAGGTGGAGGAGGTACTGACTTTCCTTCTTATTACCAGAAGTATGGGGGTTTTGTTCTAGGCTTTGCAACCAATCTTTATGTTTATGTGGTTATACATCCTACTAAAGATGGTAAGATCCACTTAAAATACAGTAAGAATGAGGTGGTTGATTCATTAGAGGAACTTAAGAACAGGAATGCTGCTGAGTGTATAAAGTTTGTGGAGGATTCTCACGGTAAGGTTGGAGGAATTGAGATTTGTACTTTTAGTGATGTTCCAGAAAGCTCTGGGCTTGGAGGCTCTTCAGCTTTCTGTACTGCATTACTATTAGGTCTCTACACTCTTAAAGAGGTTGATAGAGATCCAGGACATTTGTGGAAAGATGCTTATTTGGTAGAAAGACTGTATGCTGGACAATCTGGGGGAATCCAAGACCAGTGGTTTGCTACTTTTGGGAACGCTTATGCTCTTGAATTGGGTCAAAGTGTCCATTCTAAGGTTATAGATGTGGGCGGACTTGTAGGTAAGTTAAAGTTAGTTTATACGCATAAACATAGAGATGGATTAGAGATTGCTGTTAGACAGGATAGTCAGGTTGAAGAAAAGAATCTTAGGACTATAAGGAGTCTTGATTCTATCAAGGCTGTGGGTAAGATGATAGAGTCTTTGTTGGTCTCTGGGGAGTATGAGGAGATTGGTAAGACTTTTAACACCCATTGGGAGCAGAAGATTCTTAGAGACCCAGAAATAGCTACTCCAGAGATTCTTTCCTTGAGATTGAAGTGTTTAGAAAAGGGGGCAGTGGGGGCTAAACTTATAGGCTTGGGTGGAGGTGGATATCTTTTAGTCTACACTGAAAAGGAGTTGGAGGGACTTAAGACTTGGGACTTGGGTGTGGATACTGAAGGTGCTAAGGTCCTGTTTTCCAGTGAAAGACGGGAAGTTTGTGTCTAGGAGGTTTTGTTTATGCCTAGAGGAGACCTAAACCACCCTCAAACTATAATTCAGGCTACTCCTGGTGCTTTGGATATATATCTGACACTAGAGGATAGTGCTCCTGAAGGTACTTCGGAGGTTTTGGGAGTACTTTTGAGTACTAAGACTGGGAAGCCCAATAAAGGTTTAAAGAGATATACTTTAGATAGAAAGGCTGGGGTAGGAGTAGCTAACCTTTATGGAGTTTTGGAGTTTATGGTACAACATGGGATGGTTGTAGGACTAGGAGTTCCTGCTAGAGGGACTTACACTAAAACTTATATGGGTTTTATTCCTGTCAGTGATTTGGCTGAAGTACTAAGGTGGGCTGAAATGGAGTCTTCACAGGATCCTAGAAAGGTCTTGTTTAAGCCTAAACTTGGTAGTGCTTATAGGAAGTTAAGTTCTGGGAAGAAGTTTAGTGAAGAGGAGAAGGATGTAATTTTTGGTGCTCTAGAAGAGTATGGAGATAAGTTTGGACATGATAGTTCAGTGGCTATTAGAGCCAGGTCTGAAGCTAAGGCGATTGGTGGATATCAGTAAGGGAGGAAACTATGGTTGAAGAGAGGTATACAGAGCTAGGGACTACTTCTGGGCCTGCCTATGTGGTGTTGGAGGGAGTTTCAGTACTAAACTATCCTACGGTTCCGGAGATAGAGGATTATGTTAGAGAAGTTCTGGGGAAGGGAGAAAGAGTACTGAAGTACAGGGATTGGAGGGGATATACAAGATCTGGTCTCAATTATTTACTAGAGAGAGGGTATATAGTAGAAGAACTTACTACTCCTGTCTCTTATTCTGTTACTGAATCTGGAGAGCATCTACTTTTAGTGCTAAAGAGGGGATTTTATGGTAAAGTTGTTCCTGGATACCTCGAAGATAGAGGAAATTACTAGGTGGAGGCACCTCATTGAGGGAGTTACTACTAATCCTTCAATTATTGCCAAGGAGGGAGGAAGTCTAGAGGAAATATGTGCGTTGGTTTCTCCTTTGCCTGTATCAGTAGAGGCAGGGGGGGATCTTTACTCAGAGGCTCATAAACTACAAGATTGGTTAGGTAAAGATGGTAATTTGGTGGTAAAGATTCCTTTCTTGAACGCTAAGACTGGTAGAGATAATCTTGAAGTTATCAGTAAGTTAGTTTCTGAAGACTTTCAGATAAATTGTACTGCTATTTTGTCGGCAGGTCAATACTTTTTGGCTTCTAAAACTGGATGTAAGTTTATTTCAGTCTTTGGAGGAAGAGTAGAAGATGAAGGAGGAGATTTTCAAGATATTCTTGAGATATGTTCATGGATAAACGCCACTGCTACAGTGGGGAGTATAAGTGAAACTATAGTGGGAAGTATAAGGACTGTGGGAAATGTTCTTGACTGTATTAGGGCAGGTGTAGATATAATAACTATTCCTCCTGGTATATTAGAGAAGATGGCTATGCACAGGTATAGTTTAGAGACATCTAAACAGTTTGAGGGGGATTATGTACCTGTGGATATTTTGAAGGGGATAGATAGTGCTCTAGAGAAGACAGGGAAGTTTCCAGGTTATGGGAGGTAGAAGTGGCCAGGTATAGGACTAAGTATAGAGTTTATATGAAGAGAGGATTTGGGCTTAAGAAGAAGATAATTACTCATGCTAATTCTCCTGCACAGGCAGGTAGATTTGCTAAGTACAGACAGCCTGGATATAAGGTGGTTAGAGTTGCTAAAGATTAGTGAGACTAGAGGAGGTAAAATGAAGGCCACTCTAGAGGACATTGCGGAAATAGTAGTTAGAAGTATAAGGTCTGGTAATAAGGTTCTTATATTTGGAGTTGGAGGTAATGCTTCTACTGCTTCTCACTTTGCAGCAGAACTTGCAGGAAAGTATGAGGAGTACGAAGATCCTTTGCCTGTTATTTGCTTGAATGACAATACCTCTATAATTACTGCTATTACTAATGACTTTGGATGGGATCAAGTCTTTTACCGTCAGATAAAAGGATTGGGAAAGAAGGGTGATGTAGTAGTGGGCTTATCTATCAGTGGAAAAGGAAAGTATCTGGTAGAGGCTTTTCGGGCTGCGTGTGAAAAGGAGTGTATAGGAATTTTACTGAATGGAGGTCCACCAGAGGAAATTTCGGAGACTTGGTTTGACTATATTGTGTCAGTGGGATCTCTCGATACTCCAGAGGTTCAGGAGACACAGCTTATGTGGATCCATCAATTATCGGGGATGATAAAGAAGGATTTGGCTGATGCTTTTGTTAACTAAGAAAGGTGTAGAGTATTTCAGCAAGTTAAGTTCTTCGCCTTTTACTAGAGAGATGAAACTTATTGGAGATTTTGGTTTAGATCACAAGTTACTAGAAACTTTGCAGGGCCTAGAGTCTCCTCATTCTGCTGAGGAAATTCTGGGTAAGTATATTAAAGAAGAGGAACTTAGTGGGTCTTCCTTGAGTAAGGGAAGAAAAAGGAAGGCTAGAGAGAGGTTGGTTCATCTATTTAGGAGTGGATACATAGAGGAAAGGGGGCTTATCTGATGTTTGTGGTGACTGATAAGGGAGAGGCTTATCTGGCTAGGTTATCTTACAGATCCGAGCCTTTTTCTAGTAGTACACCTGACAAGAAGGCTTATGCTGATTTTAAGATGTTGTTTACGTTAAAAGAGATGGGTTCTGCAGAGACTGAGACTGAACTTTTGGAGGAGTACAAGCATACAGGGGCTCCTGAAGGTAAGGAAGCTGGGCCGGAAGAGATGGCACATGCTAGGGGTAGTTTACGAGGTTTATTTGAGGCTGGATATATAGACCAGGTTTAAGGAGGTATAAGACATGAGGTACAATCTGATTTACATTTCTCCCCACTGGTACGAAGACTTGATAGGAGGTCTTGAACTTGTTATTGAGGAGTCTGATGATAAGTATTTAAGAAGTACTGCCAAGTCTATTTTGACCAGGATGCAGGAGGCAGGGGTTAAAAGGCATTTGGATAAAGGGGATCTTGCTCAGATTGTGGTGACGGACAAAGAGAGGAATTTGGTTAGGTCTCTATCTAAAGCCTTGGGTTTTGAGGAGATGGAAAAGGAGTTTTCACACTTAAGGCCTAAAGGGTGGTATTAGGTATGGTAACTTACAGGATAGTGACTGTTTCTTTCAGTATCTTGGATTTGGCTTCTTCTCCTGATGCTGAAGAGGATTTTCTGAGAACTATTGGGGAAATAAAGAAGAAGATGATTGATACCAAGTTTGATTCTAAAACTAAGTCTAGGGTTTTAGTTTTTAAGAATCTTACTACTAATGAGATTCAGAAGTTGCGGAGGAACTCGAAGGATATCATATCTATGGACGCTCAAGTCTCTGTGAGGACTGTGAAGGATGGGGGGAAGAAGATAGGTAAAAGAAAGTATATTCAGAGTGTAGTAGAAAGACTTTAAGAGAGGAGTTTATGCCTAAAGTAAAGACTAGACTGGGGAAGAGAGAGAAACTAACTATTATTAGTTATAAGCTTCCTAAGGGAGCAGACTTGCTAGAGTTAGAGGAAGATTTCCACTCTAATCTGGGATCTATCTCTAAGAAGTGGGATGGATCTAGTGTTAAGACTAAAACCCGTCAGAGGTATCACTATTTCTATGGTCTTACTGATGAAGAGGTAGAGAAAGTAAAAGACCTTGCTGGGGAGAGTTTTCCTGGAATTGTTAGTGTAAGAACTGTGTATGTAAGGAAGGGGAGGAAATTGAGGAAAAAGGGGTGACTTACAGACAAAGACGGAAACTGGATCTATATGGGTTTTTAGGAGGAAGGTGTTCTTCTTGTGGGGAGAGGGATTCTGATGTTCTGCAGATAGACCACGTACATTCTGATGGAAAGAAAGATAGACATCTTAATAGAGGTCAATTATATAAGAAAGTGAGGGAGGAGCCTGGGAGATATCAGTTACTGTGTGCTAACTGTAACTGGAAGAAGAGATCTACAGACTTTGAAGTTCAGAAACGTAGAAGTTCGAGAGAAGGCTGGAGGAATTTTAAGATAGTTGTGATGGTAGTACTCACGATAGTGGCATTTGTGTTTGGGTATCTAGTTAGTAGGTCCTTCTAGTGGTCTGGTGCCTATATCATTAGTTGTTAACTGGTACTGGTTTTTGTTAAAATTGGGTGAGAGGTTCTAGTATGTCAGATGCATTGGATAGCATGATGGGACTTATTCCTACCGTTATTGCGGGTGGGGTTATAATGAAGGTAACTGACCGCATGATGGGACCAGAATCTACTTATGGGAGAAATTTAAGAAGTAGATATGGTTCAGAGGAAAATTCGGATTACGGATACAGGAGACCACAATATCGTAAAGGAGGATCAAAGAAAATGCGAGGTCATGTAGGGTACATTAGGGCAAGTCAAGGTTCCAGGAATCCAGGGGGACTCAGACCTAGTTCCTTGGGAAGTTTAATGAGGAATGAGGGAAGGAAAGTCCAAGGGGCTGTAGGGTATGAGGGGAGGAGGATAGGTGCAGGCTCTCTAGGGTCTCTTCCAGGTGTAGGAAGGATAACACCTGGGAAGGTTTCTGATTTGGGTACCAGGGGAAATAGGATTGCTGGAATAGCTAGGAGAGAGGTTAGACCTCAGTCTCGTTTGAGGTTTCGAAGAGGATTTTAGTGGGGGACTCTGAGGATAAGTTTCCTAGATACTGGGTAATAACTCAAGAGGGGCAGGAACTAGCAAAAACTAATTCTGGTAAATCTTTGTCTCCTATGGAAACTGAGATCTTGGATGACTTAAGTGCTGGAGATATTACAGACCGCTACTTTCTTAGCGGAACCTTTGGGTTGGAAAGGTGGGAGGTTAAGGGAGCTCTTAGAAACTTGAAGAGGCGTAACCTCATTGCTTACATTAGCGAAAACTGAGGGAGAGGAGTTGTCAGAAACTAATGGAAAGACTCACCCAAAGAAGTTCCAGAGGTTCTGGGGTATCACTGATGCAGGTCGAGCTGTTTTAGAGTCTGGTACTTCTTATGGATTTCTTGGTCCTCTTGATTATGAAATACTGGATTAGTTAAGTGCCTACTTACTTTGTAACTCTAGAATCTACAGGTGTCAAGGCAGAGGTAGAAGCTCCTACTACTAGATCTGCTAGGACTGTCTACTTGGATTACCTAACTAGAAATAAGTTGGTCCCTTGGGTAGAGCGTCAAAATCTTAGGGAAGAGGTTATAGTTGATAGGATTGAGTCTGGTCAGGTTCCTATAGATGTTAACTTGAGTTATAGTCTTGAAGGTGGAGGAGTTGGACCTGATGAGGAATTTAGTATAGGACCTCAAGTACCTCAACCACCTCAAACTCCTGAAACTCCTGTTGAATATTCTTCTTCTTACCAGCCTTCTGTCAGACCTATTCAAGTAACTCCTACAATGGGATCTAAATCTATAGTTGATCCTTCAAGTCCTTTTGTAAGAACCCGTGGATTGTCAACTATATCTGATCCTTCTCTTTCTAGGACGGGTAGAGGATTGGGTGCTTCTATATCCATTGGGTCTAAGATTGCTAAGATAAGTAGATCTAATCTTTCTAGAGGAAGAATTTAGCAGAAAATGAGACTGTTTGGTAGAAGACCAAAAGCTCTTGGTAGTAGAAAGAGGGAACTTCTAGCTGGGGTAGGAGAGAAGAAGTCTATATCTTCTCCAAGTTCCAAGCCTCGTGTGGCTCTTCAGAAAGCATGGGAGGTAAAGAGAGGAACTGAAGAGGAGGGGTGGGAGTTTGGACGGAGAGAAGAAGAAGATACTGAGGGTGAAGAGAAGGCTTGGGAGGAAATACGGAGAGGTGGGTGGGAAGATAAGGGGGGATATAAGAGGAACGGATTTAGTGAAAAGGTAAATAAGAAGAATGGATTTAGTGAAAAGGTAAATAAGAAGAATGGATTTGGTAAGAAGATAGGAAGAGTCTTTGGACGAGGAAAAGAAAAAGTCCAGTATTATGCTGGGGTAGGTGCAGTAGGGGCTGCTGGTGCTGCTGGAAAAGGATGGAGAGGAGCAAGTAAAGGAGTAGGATTTGCAGGTGGGCAAACCTTTGGTAGAGGCTTTGAGTACGCTAAAGGTAAATATCAGGAGCACGAGAAGCGTGGTGAAGAAGAACAGGAATTTTGGGAAAGAGTTGGTACTTCTTATGGGGTAGAAAACGTTCCTCCAAGTTTAAGGGAGGAGATGAGGAAAGGATCTAGAGAGGCTTTTAAGACTGAGTTTGAGGTAAAGAATGAGGCTAGAAGGCTAGGTATTCCTCTTATGGGAAGACCTATGAAGTTTAACAAGCAGTCTAAGGTTTATGAAGAGGACTACACTTCTAGGGTTATGTCTAAGAGTGTAGCACAATTAAAGAGAGAGATTGTTGCTCACAAGCATTTCTTGGCGGAAGCAGAAGTAAAAGGATTGGCAACCCAGACACTCAAGAGAGAACTCAAACCTGGTGCTATCAGAAGGACTGGGAAAATTGCTTTAGGGTCTGTTAAGACCGTTGGAAGGATGTATCCTACAGTGAAGAGGTCCTTTGCACCTCCTGCAAGACTTACTAGAGGTGAAGGAGGTCCATTGAGAGCCGTTGGAGCAGGTACTGGTAGATTAAAAGAAGTTCAACTTGCTGGAATTAGGCCTATAGGTCGTGAAGGATTTATAAGGAAACCTGGATTTGGGGTAGAAGGATTGAGGAATATTCAGGCTAGAGGTTTGGGTGTAGGGGAAAGTTTAGGTAGACCCAGGATGATATCTTTGGGTGGTGAAAAAATAAGAGCTGCAGGTATAATGGGGCCTAGGTTAGCAGGAGGAGAAACTAGATTAGGGTCTGCAATTGGGAGGACAGGTCCTAGAGGAAGCAGACTTACTAATCTGAATACTATGGTGGGTAGGAAAGTCTCGGGTTCTGGAACTAGAAGATTACCACTTTTGTAGGAGTAAAAGGTAAAGATGGCTGGGAGAAAGAAAAAGACACTGGAACTTCCTCCTCCTGAGGAAAAACCTACTAAACTAGCAAAGACTCCTTTTGGTGCTGGTATCTCTAGTCTTGGGGGAATTCGAGAAGTTATTCCGACGGAATTCTCTTATATTCTGGAGAATCCTAATTTAACTGCTGCTCAAAAGAGACGAGCTATTCTCCGTGCGCAAGGGATTATAAAAACTCGCAAGAAGTATGAGTCTCCTACTGCTAGGAAAGAGGCTGCTAAGGTAAGAGCTAAGGCTACTAGAGAGGAGAGGAAGAAACTACTTGCTGAGGCGGGAATTATTCCTTCCTCTACTCCTCGTAAGTCTTATAAGGGGTTGTCAGAAGAGGAAAAGTACAAGGCCAAGAGGCAGGTTTCTTCTACTAGAGGAGAAAAGAAGAGGGACTGGGGAAAGATCCTTGCCCAAGCTCTTCCTAGAACTGCGGAAACTTTTGGTATTAGTCCTAAAGGGAGAAAGACTTATGGAGTTGACATTCAAACCTTAAGAGATATGATCCTCCAAGAGTTAACGGAACTGCAGGGGGAAGGTAAGTTATAAAATCCTCATTTGTGTACAGATAGAAGTATAGAGATCTGAGGAGTTGCCTATGAAGCACTGGTGTCTTAGTAGTACCATAGTACCATAATTTTATAAGAGGTGACTAAAGTGAGGGTCAAAGGTTACAGGAAGTCAGACGGTACTCGAGTCAAGGGATATACTCGGAAGAGTGGTAGGAGAAAGAGTAGAGGCGGACGGCGGCGGCGAAAGTAGTCTCTCTTTAGACTTCTTCCTATCCACTTCTCCTTTACCTCGGCATATGAGGTCTCTCCTCCTTGTATGCCGGGGTAACTTTAAGTAATTTGGGTAGTTTATCTTGGTCTCTTTTTGTTTATAAAATTGAAAATTATGGTTGACATTTTATTGAAAATGTGTTATAATAATGTATATACCCGGTATGAAGTGAGGAAGGTAGAGGATGTTAATGGAGGAAGTCTCAGTCTTTGATGTATCTATACTTGGTCAGCTATATAGAGTTAGAGCTGAATCGAGGTCAAAAGCAGTTACCCAAGCTCTGAAGGAATTCCGGAGAGACCACTCTGATGGGTCTTTTCCTTTGTCCCTTTTGAGATTAAAGGCCAAGACTACTCAAGTTGATCTTGAGGAGGAGAACTTACAACAGGTAGTTGAAGAAAAGATGAGGAAAAGAGTATGATAGATATGGAGGCTTCGGTTATCCACTTCCAGAGGTTGGGGAATGTAGAGGAATTGAAGGCTGAAAGGGACAAATCCTTTCAGATAGCTTTAACCTCTATTCTTAAAAAGAAAACTCCTAAGTCTGTCATCTATAAAAGGCCAGGAAGAGAGGGAAAGCAGTTCGACTATATACAAGGGTGGTGGATAATAGACCAACTAAACTCGCTTTTTGACTTTAACTGGGACTGGGAAATTGAAGATCAGAATGTAGGAAAGACCCAGGTCTGGGTGAGAGGAAAGCTAACTGTTAAAAGAGTTTTAGATAACGGACTCGTTTTATCAGTTGGTAAGTCAGCTTTCGGAGGGGCTGAGATAAAAAGATATTCTGGAGGACATCCAAAGGAAGGGGAGGTACTAGATATAGGGAATGACCTAAAAGCAGCTTCAACTGATGCTTTTAAGAAGGCAGCATCCCTTCTAGGGATAGCCGCTGACATCTATGGACGAGATGAGACTCTTGAGACAACAGTAGGAGGTATAGATGCAACTTTAGCAGCCATATACAAGAGAGGAGCTCTTGTAGGAATGAGTGAAAAGGAAACGAAAGATTGGTGTAGAAAGTTTACTAAGATTCCTTTTGAGAGTCTTAGTAAACTGGATGCACAAAAGGCTCTTAGAGAATTAGTTAAACTAGGAACACAACACTCTACCAACAATTCTAGCAAGTAAGGAGATACAATGGCAATCAAGCAAGACATTCCCCTGGCGGTAGATGAAAGTCCGGAGGAACTGGTCGATTTTTCAGTAATGAAGAAGTACGAACCGGTTCCACAGGATGAGCCTTTCCTTTGTGTGGTGACCAAATGGAACAAAGGAAAGTCTTCTAAAGGGATGGGAAAGATTTCAGTGGAACTGACTGTCGAGGAGAATAGATTCAAGTCGGAGGACCATGTAGGTAGGATCATGTCTAGGGATTTCTCCTTGCAGCCTCAGTCCTTGTTCTCCATCTTTAATCTTATGGTCTCTTTGGGATCTAATCCAGAGGAATTGAAGATTAAAGGATCTAAGATGGAGGAGTCAGATTTTCTAGGATTGTCTTGCGTAGCATATGCGCAGGATAATACATACAATGATAATACCAGGTCTCAGATTCGTAGGACCCTACCAGCCTCAAAATGGGAAGAGGCCAAGAAGGTCCAAGAGGAAGGACCTGCAGAAGGAGAAGAGGAGGAAGGGTCTAATTTCTAGAGGCTACTTGGGGTAGCATGAGGTACCAGTCTCATTCTTTTGTTCTTTTTTGGGACTGGTACCTTATTAAGGTAGGAGAGGAAGTTGCTTACTAGTATACCTTTAGACATTGACCAGTCCAGGGTTGTTAAGTATAATGGGGATACCATCTGTATAGCAGGTCCTGGGTCTGGTAAAACTAGAGTGCTAACTGCAAAGGCGGAGACTCTTGTCCGGGCAGGACAGGATGTTATCTGTCTTACTTTTACTAGAGCAGCAGCACAAGAAATCCGGGATAGGATACCGGGTATTCCAGCAGGTACTATTCATTCCCTGTGCCACAGTGTTGTGGGCTGGAAAGATAACCATGGTGACTTGTTGGACAGGTATATCCAAGCAGGACATGAGAAGTACGACTGGGTTCTGGTGGATGAAGTCCAAGACCTTACTCCAGAACAGTTGGAGGTTGTTTTTTCTCTAGTAGGTAAGCATCTATTTGGGGTAGGAGATCCCTTTCAATCTATTTATGGATATGGAGGTGCAGTAGGAGGAGATATTGTTTCTCTTTTAACCAGGAAGGGGTGTAAATCTTTTACCTTATATAATAACTATAGATCTATACCTTTTATTGTTAAAGAATTAAACTACATATATAGAAGGAATCTTGTAAGTACTGGGACCGACGATAACGGGATCACTGCTATCTTATGCAGGAGTAATGCTGCAGTTCATTCTGCTGGTGATATTCTGAAAAGGAGGAAAGTAGGATATAGGATTAGGTTTGGCAGTAATGAGTATGGACCTAAGAAGGAGATTTTTAGAGGATCCAATAAAATCCAGATTTCTACTGTGCATGCCAGTAAGGGTCTTGAGTTCCGGAATGTAATTTTGTTCGGATGGGCTTGGGACCCAACTAACAGCAAGAGTTATGGAGTGCAAGACAGTTGGCATTTGGATGAAAATCTTAATGTCTACTATGTTGCAGTGTCTCGGGCTGCCGTGGGCTTTATAGAGGTATTAACTGCTCCTGAACTTCTGGGGGCTTTAGAGGGAATGGTTCCTGATCTGAAGAGTTTGAGGTACAGAGATGACGAGATTAGAGTCGGTCATAGTTCAGCCTGAGTGGTATTCACGGATGAAACCTCTTCTGGAGCAGGCAGTAGTTGATACTAAAGGAGATAGGACATTTCGGGCTAATGCCAGGACTACTTTAAGAACTTTAAGACTTCATGCTCGACATTTAGAGGAAGGAAAATGGGACCAAGTGGTTTTTACCAGACAGCAAGCAGACTTTCTAGCCTCTCTTGCGGAGGTATTGGGGATGGAAGATGCACAAAAGAAATTCTTGGCAAGGACGGTAAGATCCTAAATGAATAAGGCAGTGGTACTATTAAGTGGAGGTCTAGACTCTGCAGTGACCTCTTGGATTGTAAAGTCTGAAGGATTTGAGATTTGGCCTATTTCCTTCGCATATGGACAGAGACATATGCAGAAAGAGTTAACTTGCGCTAATCTACTTGCGAGTAGATTAACTTCTAACTCTCATCTTGTTTTAGATACTCCTCTCAAGTACTTAGTAGGGTCTCTCTCCTCTCTCTTTTTAGATTCTTCCTTAACTCCTCGAACAGAGGAAACTTCAGACACTATTCCTGACACTTGGGTACCTCAGAGAAACATGCTCTTTCTTACCTTGGCCTTTGCTTATGCGGAAAGAGTAGAGGCCGAGGCAGTATTTGGAGGATTTAATGCAGTGGACTACAGTGGATATCCGGACTGTAGAGTAGAGTTCTTGACGTCTGCTGAAACTACTTTGAACTTGGCAAGAAAGAGGTTTGTGGAGGAAAAACATCGGATTCATCTACGAGCTCCTCTTTTAGCTTACAGTAAGGAGACTATAGTAAAACGGGGAATGGACTTGGGGGTACCTTTTGAGCTTACTTATTCTTGCTACTACGGAAAGGAAAAGGCTTGTGGTCGATGTGACTCTTGTAGAATAAGATTAGAGGCATTTAGAAAGGCTGGTATAAAGGATCCTATATCTTATGAGGAGGTAGAGGTTACTTTTGGTTAGGAGTAGAGGTCCTAGAGTTTTCAAAACTGTTGAAGAGGCCAGATCTGCCTATAAGAGACGGATATTGACC
>Ga0209521_10000308_pt1 | contig 36421 bp, 50 predicted proteins | sample Rifsed19ft4_FD_184016 | JGI IMG/M metagenome (GOLD analysis project Ga0209521, IMG submission 184016) | Soil microbial communities from Rifle, Colorado, USA - sediment 19ft 4 (version 2) | ecosystem: Environmental > Terrestrial > Deep subsurface > Rock core/Sediment | place: Rifle, Colorado...
GGGGTGAGGGCGGGGGCGGGCCGGTCGAGGCATGGCGGCAAGGGGCGGCCGGATTGGGGACGCATCTTGAGTGGGCCGGCGGTGAACGCGGATGCGGCGCCAGAGATTCTTCGGCCCGCCGAGCGGGCCTCAGAATGACAAGGCTGGCATAGGGACATAACGCGGATTGTTTTACCCGTCAATTGTTCGCGTATTCATTGCGATCGCAAGCAGTTTTCTCTTTTTCTTTAAATGGCAGAAGCAATTGCAACCGTTTGGCAACTGTCGGATGAATTGAAAGCGGCGCTGGGTAGATTAAGCCAGGCCCAGGCGCGCGCGGTCATTCGCATTGTCGAGGCCGAGGTCACGGGCCAGACGGTCGAGGCGCTGTTCTCGGGGAAGAACAAGATTTGCAATCGGGCGACGTATTATCGCCCGCGCGGATGGAGCCACAAGCCGGCTTTCGTTTTGGCGCTCGACCTGGCGCGGCGCGAGGTGCGGGCACAGCGGATGTCGAGCATTGTCAACGAGGCGCTCGACGAGCTAAAGGCGGCGACGCCGCTGGCCGCGCAGGATTTGCGGCGGCAGATCGTGGGAGACGAAGCGGCGATTGATATGCTGGCATCCATCGCGCGTGACCCGAAAAAGAAGGCCGATGAGCGCTTGATGGCTGTGACGAGCCTGGGCGTGATCGGGACGCAGCGCGCGACCGAGGCGCTGCTGGCCGTGGCGAATGATAGTCATGCCGGGATTCGCCTGCGCGTGCTCGAGGTGATGGGCGTGTCGGCGGCGGGCATCAGCCCGCAGCGCCGGCGGGCAGCGGTGGATGTGCTGGATCGCGCGGATGAGCTGACGGCGGATAAGGGCGGGCAGACCGATGACGAGCTTGACGCAGAGATTGAGCGGCGACTGGCACAGTTGGCCCAGGGCGGCCAAGCTCAGGCTGCTGGATCGGCTGGAGCGCCCGCTGCCGAATCTGCTTCGGGACAAGATCCAGGCGGCGGCGCTGAGTACAGCGGCGCGGCTGACGCCTGATGTGGTGGCGGCGTATGCCGCACTGCACCTTACCAATGACGCGGGGAATCCCATCGAGCCGGCGGCGCATCACGCGCTGTGGCTGAGGCTGTTGTGCGATGAGCGGATCGGCAAGCTGCTGATCATTGCGCCGCCCGAGAGCGCCAAGACGACATGGGTCATTTCGGCGTTCGCGGGCTGTTACATGGGGATGTGGCCGCAGCGGAGCGTGATCATCGGCAGCTCATCGGAGAGCGTGGCGGAGAAACGGTCGCTCTCGCTCAGGACGATGGCGCAGACGGCCGAGTGGCAGGCGACGTTTCCGGGGGTCGAGCGGGCGCGGGGGATGAAGTGGGATAGCGTGGAGTGGTCGCTGGCGCCGAACGGCTTGTCGACGCCGGGGCGATTGCATCCGACGATCGCGGCGTATGGCACGGGCGGGAGCGTGACGGGCAGCCGGGCTGACCTGGTGATCGCGGATGACTTGCTGGATTTTGAGAACAGCCGGACGGCGCACCAGCGCGGCTTGGTGGAGCAGTGGCTGCACAATTCGCTGCTGACGCGGCGCAAGAGCCAGGTGGGGCGCGCAATCGTCATCGGGACGGCGTGGCATTGGGACGATATTTACAGTCACGCTCAGCAGGCGGGCGGCTGGGTGGTGTGCCACACAGCGCTGCTGTCCGAGTCGAATGAGGTGTATGCGACGCTGACGTGGCCGGATGATTGGGGGTATGAGGTGATGGGGACCTCTCCCCCGGCCCCTCTCCCGCCGCTGGGTACAGCGCCGCTGGGTACAGCGGCAGGCGAGGGGGGTTGACGTGCCGACGACGACGCGGGTTCTTTTACATTCTAACGGCCCGGCGCTATGGCCGGAGCACAGACCTCTGGCGGAGGTGAAGGAGCTGGAGGCGACGACGCCGGAGCCGATCTGGTGGTGCACATACCAGGGCCGGCCGACGCCGCCGAGCGGGCAGGTGTTCCGGCGGGAGTGGTGGTTTGCGGACGGGCGGCGCTTTGACGCGGGCGACCCGTGGCACGTGAATGCGTGCGTGGCGCGGTGGCTTTCGTGGGATACGGCGTTCAAGGATACGGCGACAAGCGCGTTTACGGCGTGCAGCGTGGGGGAGCTGTGGCCGGATTACCGGCTGGCGCTGCGGGAGGTGTGGCGGCGCAAGCTGCAGTTTCCCGATCTGCCCGAGATGATTGCGGCTTTCGCTCGACGATACAACGGCGACAGCAAGCTGCGCGGGGTGATCGTCGAGGACAAGGCGAGCGGGATCAGCGCACTGCAGACGTTGAATGCTTCGGCGGAGGATTGGCTGAGGGGGCTGCTGGTGGCCTTTCCGCCGAGCGGGGACAAGGAGACGCGGGCGAATCAGGCGGCGGTGTGGTGCAAGAATGGGAGCATCTTGCTGCCGTTGGCGAACGAGGCGGCCGAGTGGCTGGTGGATTTCGAGGACGAGTTGTTCACGTTCCCATCGGGGGCGTTCAAGGATCAGGTGGATAGTTTTTCGCAGTTGGCGATCTATCTGGAGCATTTGTTGAGCGACGGATACCGTCAACGGTCGAGAGATTCTTCAGATTCTTCGCTTCGCTCAGAATGACAAGGCTGCCTCAGAATGACAGGGCCGCAGTAGGTAAAACAATGCCAGTTATGAGTCATCGCCATGCCTCAGTGGTGGAATAACATGATCGGTCGAGTTGCGTCTGTGCTGACGGGCGGCGCGGTGTCGAGCCAGGCGGGGTATTACGCTCAGCGCTGGGCGCCGGCTGAGCCGCCAGACTGGGATACACTGCTGGCGTATTACCAGAACAACGGTCTGTACAACCAGATGCTGACGGGCATCAAGGCGGCGGGGTATTGGACCGAGTCGCTGCGCCCGATCCGCAATCCGGCGAACGCGGTGGTGGAGTTTTACGCGGCGACGCTGTGGCCGGGGATGCTGCCGGATGCGCTGCCGATCGTGACGGCCAATGCGGCGATCATCACGCCCATCCAGCAGGTGTGGAAGTGGTCGAACTGGTCGGCGCAGAAGCAGGTGATGGCTCGCTGGCTGGCGCTGTATGGGAATGTGTTCATCAAGGCGACGACGGGCGACGGCGACAAGGTATATCTGCAGCTCATCGCGCCCGATCGTGTGCCGAATTACGAGCTGGACGAGCGCGGCTATGTGACGACTGTCCGCATTGATACGGAGATTGAGGACAAGGAGGGCAACGAGCGCACGCACACTGAGATCTGGGACAAGGAAAACGGCTATCGCATATGGGTGCATGCCCAGGGTGAGGGTGCGAGCGAGGAGCAGATGGGCACGCCGAAAGAGGTGCGGCCACTGAATGAAATTGGCATTGACTTTGTGCCGGTGGTGCATTGCAAGTTCAAGGACACGGGCGACCAGCGCGGGGTGGGGGCGTTCGAGCACGCGCTGGATCCGATTGACGAGGCGAATCGCCAGGCGACGCGGCTGCACCAGATGCTGTTTAGGCACAACAAATCAGTTTGGGCGCTGCGGGCGAACGGGATGGACGCGGCGGGCAGGCCACTGCCGGCGCCGGTGATTAACAACAGGGGCACGGGGACGGGCGCGAGCGACACGCTGGAGGTCGGCGACGATCAGATCGTCCGGCTGCCGGGCAACTCGCAGTTGGAGTCGCTGGTTCCAAACATCAATTATGAATCGGCGCTGAAAATCCTGGAGGCGCAGATCGAGTTTATCAAGCGCGACTATTTGCCCGAGCTGGCGTGGTACGACCTGATCAACAACTCGCAGGCGAGCGGGCGGGCGATCCGGTTGATGCTGACGGCGGCGACGGCGCGGGTGCTGGAGGCGCGCGGGAACGCGGAGGCGGCGCTGGCGCGGGCGGAGGCGATGGCGCTGACGCTGGGGGTGAATACGCGCGTGTTCAGCGGCATCGGCGAGTACGCCGCGCTGAGTACAGCGTCCGGATTCGAGCACGTCTTTGCGCCGCGACCGGTGATCGCGGTGGATGGCGCAGAGCAGGCTGAAGAGGCGCACAAATGGACGCAGGCGGGTGTGCCGGTGGATACGGCGGTGACGTGGGCGGGCCGGTCGCAGGCTGAGATTGAGGCGATGAACGAGGCGGCGGAAGCACAGAGGGCGCGCGACCAGGCGGGCCTGGGGCAGGCGCTGTTGGAGGCGCAGCGCAAATTCGATCAGGGCGCTGGGCGCGAAGCGAGCGAGGGCGGCCAAGTATGAAGTCTATTCGGATCGCGGGCGTCACATGGCGCATCGAGCATCTGAGCCAGGGTGAATTGTTTGAAAAGTCTGGCGAGGATTTGCTGGGTTATTGCGCGTGGCCAGATTGTGTCATTCGGTTGAGGGCGGATATGCCGGCCGATCGTGCGGCGACCGTCTTGTTGCACGAGATCCTTCACGCGATCGCCGACGATGCAGACTTGAATCTGCCCGAGGGCGCTTTGCGAAAGTTGAGCACGGGGTTGTTTGAGGTCATGCGTAATAATCCGGCGCTTATCAAATTGGTGGCGAATGCCCGATCCGGGTGAACCGCTGGTGGTGCGGGTGATGCGCAAGTTTGCGTCGCAGTTGCTGGCGCGCGAGGGCGTGCAGATGGACGAGATGGCGCGGCGCTGGCTGAGCGTGGAACGCTCACTGCAGGAGCAGATGGACGGGCTGGCGCGGGAGATCGCGGACCTGCGCGCGGCCGGGGAGACGGTGAGCCGGGCGAAGCTGGCGCGGATGGCGCGTTACCGTTCACTGCTGGCGCAGGCGCAGGGTGAGATCGGGCGGTACATTGATTACGCGGACCGCACGATCACGGCCAGGCAGCTCTCGTTTGCGGAGATGGGTTTGAATGATTCGGCGCGGGCGATCGAGGCGTCGTATCAGATGAATTATTTGGAGGCGTCGTTCAACCGGCTGCCGGTGGAGGCGGTGGAGCGCATGGCGGGGCTGGCCGGCGACGGGTCGCCGCTGAGGACGCTGCTGCGCCAGGCGTGGCCGGAGGCGGCGGACGGGATGACGACGCAACTGGTGAATGCGATTGCTCTAGGCAAGAATCCGCGCGTGACGGCAAAGGCGATGGCGGATGGCCTGGCAAATGGTTTGAATCGCTGCCTGACGATCGCGCGGACGGAACAACTGCGGGCTTACCGGGACGCGACGCGGGCGCAGTATCAGCAGAGCGGGGTGGTGCGCGGGTACAAGCGGATCGCGGCGCATCAGAGCCGGACGTGCATGGCGTGCTTGCTGGCCGACGGGAAGGTGGTGACGGTGAGCGGCGAATTGGGCGAGGGAGCGTATAGCCTGGATCAGCATTTCCAGATGCACCCACAGTGCCGGTGCACGATGGTGCCGGTGGTGATCGGGATGCCGGAGATCCAATATCGAACCGGGCTGGACTGGTTCAGGGCGCTACCGGAATCGCAGCAGCGGCTGCAGATGGGCGACAAGTATTTTGCGGCGTGGAAGGATGGGGTGTTTGACTTGCCGCAACTGGTAGGGGTGAAGCGCGATGCGACGTGGGGCGATAGCCTGCACGTGCGGTCGCTCAAAGATCTGATGCGCAAGGAGTGAAAATAGATTCACTCTGGAACACAAGGCAGGTGAAGTATGCCAAAGAAAAAGGGAGGCTGTAAAGCCGGAACTGTGTTCAAATCGAAAGAGGCTAAGCGCAAGTATGAAGCCTACAAGCACATTCATGGCTTAGCTAAAAGTCAGCGCCGCCGCAAGAAACGCAAGTGAGACGGCGCCCGAGTCAACGTATCGAATCGCGGGCAAGAAGTGACCCGTGACGGGTAACATAATCGCCCTTATGTGACGCGCTGAGTACAGCGTGAGCGCTGAGTACAGCGTGAGCGCTGAGTACAGCGTGAGCGCTGAGTACAGCGTGAGGAGATTGAAATGCTACCAGAACAACCGGCCGCGACGGCCACCACGACGCCCGTGACGGGCGCAACTGAACCAGGCGCACAGACTCCGCCCGCCGTGACGGCGGACGATTTGAAGGCGCAGATTGCCAAGCTCGAGGCGGCGGTGAAGGACGCAAACAAGGAAGCGGAGAAGCGCCGCAAGCGTTTGGAGGAGCTGGAAAAGGCGGAGACGGACCGGCAGGCTGCGCAGCTTTCCGAGACGGAGAAGCTGCAAAAGAAATTGTCGGAGGCGGAGCGAAAGGCGATCCAGCTCGAGGAGGAGGTGGGGCGCATGAGGCTGAGGAGCGCGGTGGAGCGCGCGGCGGCGCTGCCGACTGATAAACACGGCGGGTTCCAGGACCCGAGTGATGCGTACATGCTGGCGGACCTGGCGGCCGTGACGGCCGGCGAGGACGGCACGTATAAGGGCATCCAGGAAGCGCTGGAGACACTGGCGAAGGCGAAGCCGCACCTGGTGAAGGCGGCGGCCACCACGACTACTACGGTGGCGGGCGTTCCGGCCAGCCCCAAGCCGGTCACTCCGCAGAAAGTGACCCAACCGGAGGACGACCGGCGCAAAGCGCAAGTGGGTCAAGACATCAGACAAAGATTCTAGGGAGGTTACGATGGCTGATCTATCAGCACAAACCGTCTGCCGCCTGGTGCGCGCAGAGGAAGGCCAACTGGAGACCGCGCCGGCGGGCGAGGCGATCACGATTGGATCGTACGTCCAGATGGGGACGGCGGGCAAGTGGGTGAACGTGAACAGCGGCGATGGGACGGGCAACGTGGCGCACGGCGGGATCGCGCTGAATGCGGCTGCCGCTGCGAACCTGCCCGTGACCGTGGCGCTGGCCGGGGCGCAAGTGGACATGGGCAATATCTTTACCGGCATGAATTGGGGTGCGAGCGTGTTCGTGGGGTCGGCGGATGGCAAGCTGGCCGACGCGACGGCGGGCACCAATCACGTGTGCGGCCTGGTGTGGCCGCTCCAGGGCGAAACGACCACTGCCGAAGTTTACGGCAAGGGTCTACGGATTCTCGGTTAGGGGGATGAGAGATGGCTAACAATCAAATCGCTTATGGGTTCATGGGCCTGACCGAGATGTTTGCGGAGCGCGTGACGGCGGTCAACATGGGGCTGGTGACGCGCGCGATCGAGGAATCGCAGACCGAGTATAACCGGCAGTTGAGCGCGATCATGGCGACGCTGGCGAGCCGCGTGACGCTCGCACAGGAGAAGGTGGAGATCCCGGGCAGCGGGACGCTGCAACCGCTGGACGAGTACGGCAATCCGAAGCCGGTCCCGCCGCTGGGGAACTATACCTGCGGGTATCCGATCCAGGGCGGCGGCACGGCGTGGGGCACGAACCGCGTGACGCAGGCCTTGCTGACGGTGGGCGAGGCGAACCGCGCAACGGTGGATGCGCAGGGCAAGGACCTGGACTGGATGCGCCGACATTCGCTGGCGGCGATGTTGGCGGCTGCGAACTGGACGTTTGCGGACGCCGAGGCGGGCAACCTGACGGTTGTGCCGCTGGCGAACGGCGACACGGTGACTTATCCGCGCGTGGGCGGCGGCGTCCCGGCGGTGGACACGCACCAACTGGCGCAGGCGGCCGCGATCAGCGACACGGATCCGTTCTTCCCGACGCTGTATTCCGAGCTGGCCGAGCATCCAAGCAACTCGGGGCCATACGCGGCTTACATTCCCACCAACCTGGTCTCGTCCGTGATGGGTCTGACGTCGTTCGTGACGGCGCCGGAGATCGCGATCCAGCCGGCGGTGACGCAGGATCAGATCGTGGGCAACCTGGCGGAGGTGCAGCGAATGGGGAGCCGCGTCCTGGGGTACGTGAAGGGATACGGCTATGCCATCGAGTGGCCGGCGCTGCCGGATAATTACGGCATCGGGATCGCGCTGGGGGCGGAGGCGCCGCTGGCGCAGCGGGAGTATGCGGCGGCCGAGCTGCAGGGGTTGTTCAGCGAGTCGCACTCGCCGGACGGGAACCGGCTGGAGAACCGGTTCATCCGCTATTGCGGGTTCGGCGGGCGGAATCGCGTGGCGGCGGCGGTGTTCCGGATCGGCAACGGCACGTATGCGGTGCCGACGGGGTTCACGCCTCCGCTGTCGGCCTAGTAAAGAGGCAACTAGCAATAGGGGCGACGCAACGTCGCCCCTACACGAGGGGGTGAAAGGTGAAGTTTCAATTGACGAAAGAACAGATAAGCCAGATTATATCCATCGTGATCTCGGCGATCATTGCGCTGCTGGCGGTGTTTGGCTACGACGTGGGGATCATGCAGCCCCGGCTGGCGGCGCTGAGCGCGCCGGCGGCGGGCAGCCAAACGCTGACCAAGTTCGACGCGCTGCAGGTGAGCAAGCTAACGGTGGGGAGCGCGGCAACGTTTAGGGGTGGGAGCACCACAGCGATTGCGGGCGATGTGACGATGGCCGGGTACTTTACGCCGACGAATCTGGTGGCTACCAATGCGACGTTTGCTCTGCCGGTGGTTCTGAGCTCGGCGAGCATTACGCCGACAGACGGCGGGAGTCTTACGATCACGGCGGACCTGGTAACGTTGACGCCGGCGGGTGCGGTGGGGACTGACCTGGCTGCGTGCACAACGGGCAAGCGGGCAGTGTTGTATAACAGCATCGCAGCGAATGTGGTGATCACTGATACTGGGAATGGGGTACTGGCAGGCAACCAAACTCTGGGCCAGTATGATACGCTGCAGCTGGCGTGCTTTGGGTCCAAGTGGGTTCAGGTTGGGCCGGTAAGTGCGAATTAGAATCGGGAGGCGTGCATGGATGCTGGAATCTTGGCACAACGGGACGGGCTGGCGCTGCGGCGGATGACGGCGGCATGCGACCGGCTGTCGAGGGCGCTGGCTTTGCCGGATGTCTCGGCGTCGCTTGCCGCGGTGACGGGGGAGCCGGGGGTGAAGGCGATGAAGCAGCGGGAGCTGCTGGCGGCCTGGCTGGAGACGGCCGCTGAGCACGCTGAGGCGAAAGCGAAGGCAAAGGGCAAGGGCTGATGGCTGCACCGATGAGCTATACCGAATCCACGTTGGCTGAGTTCATGCTGGAGTGCCTGAAGGACGTGGCGACGGCGCTGGGCTGGACGGGGCTTTCGGACGTGCAGGAGGCGGTGAATGAGACGCTGCTGGCGTATGGCGTCTCGGACATCGCTTCTGCGACGGAGATCCGCAAGCTGCGGGGGCTGGCTCGCCGGGAGGTGTGGCGCCAGGTGCGCTCGGCGACGGCGGGGGATTATGACTTTTCGGCGGACGGCGGGAGTTATCACCGGTCGCAAATCCATGCACAGGCTAAGCTGGAGTTTGCGCTGGCGGAGAGCGCCGCGTCTATCTATGACGCCGAAAGCGCGCAGGCGGTGGTGATCCAGGCGGTGGAGTATGCAAACGACCCTTACGGCATCCCGGATCTTTCGGAGTATGCGACGTGAGGGTGTTTTCGACCGGGGAGCTGGAGGCGCTGCAGGGGACGCAGGAAGGGGCGATGCAGGACAGGTGCGTGCTGCTGACGCGCGGATCGGCGGGGACGGACGAGCACGGGCAGCCGATCGCCACGTGGACGGAGAGGGCCGCGACCGCGTGCGGGTTTGGATATCCATCGCCGCGCGAGGCGATGGGGGGCGCTCAGGTTCCGGCGACGCAGGGGCGGGTGCGCTTGCCGCTGGATACCGATGTATCGAACGTGGATCGGGTGCGGTTGACGCATCGGTTTGGGGCGGCGCTTTCGCCGACTGAGACATTCGAGGTGGTGGGGGAGCCGAGGCGCGGGCCGAGCGGGCTGGCGCTGGACTTGAAGCGGAGGACCGGGCCATAAGGCGAGGGCGTAGGGATTCTTCGCTGCGCTCAGAATGACAAGGCCGCCTCAGAATGACTAGGCCGCCTCAGAATGACTAGGCCGCGATAGGTAAAACAAGATAGGTTATGTGACGCGGATTTGTCAATCCGCTGGAGCACAGCATGAGTGATGCGAGTGTGTCGTGGAATCTGGACGTTGACCGTTTGCAGGTGACGATGGCGAATGCGAGCGAGGCGGCGCTGACGGCGCTGGCGCACGAGATCGAGGGCGAGGTCAAGGTCAAGATTCGGGGGAATGATCAGGTGGACACGGGGTTCATGCTGAATTCGGTGTACGTGACGACGCGCTCGAGCAGCGGGTATGCCGAGGCATCGGCAGCGGCGGGGACGCGCGCGCGCTCGGGCAAGGGGCGGTACGTGACGGCGAGGGTGAAGCGGCGCATGGCGCAGCCGGTGAGCCTGGTGGGCCGGGCAGTGGCGGCGGTGGCGGTGGGGGCGGAGTATGCGATCTGGCAGGAGCTGAAGAAATCGTTCCTGTTCGCGGGGGCGCAGAAGGCGTGCGCGGCGGCGGGGGCGAAGCTCGAGGCGGTCTACCGGTCGAGGCTGAGATGATTGACATCGAGGCGACGCTGCGGGCGCATCTGCTGACGGTGCCGGACCTGGCGGCAAAGGTGGGGACGCGGATCTATGGCGGTCCGGATCTGCCACCGGGTTATACCCTGGCCGACGGCGCCGCGATCTTGCTGGCGGTGCGGGGCGGGCCGCAGCACTATTCATCGGGGCTGTTCACGGCTTCGGTGCAGTTCCGATGTTACGCGAACGGAAGCGTGGCGGTGCGGGAGCTGGACGGCGCGCTGTACGACGCGCTCAACGACGAACAGTTCGGGGTCGTCCGGATGGCTCGGCTGGACGATTACCCGCAGCTCTTGACCGAGCCGGAGACGGACTGGATGTTCAGTCTGTCGTTTTATACGGTGACAATCGGATCATAAGGGCGAGGGCGAGCCTCGCCCCTACAGGAGGTTGATATGTCGTTTTCAAATGCGGTCGAGCTGACGCCGGTTCAGGCGGTGCGCACCGGGCTGGTGCAGGCGACGATCCTGGCGGCGGCGTCGGCGAACGGGAACAAGTGGCACGACGATGGGCGGTGTGTTCTGATTGTCAAAAACGACAATGCTGCCGCGTGCGTCGTGACGAAGAATATCGATCAGACGCAGGATGGCAACGCCGTTGCCGCCCCCACAGTGAGCGTGGCGGCCGGGGCGGTGGGTTACATCGGGCCATTCACGCCGCTGTATCAGAACGGCGGGACGGATATGTGCTACGTCACGTATGGCGTTACGGCGTCTGTCACAGTCGCCGTGGTGCGGGTGTGAGGTGAGATATGGCACACGATAGTTACAAAATCATCTTGACGCCGGCGCGGCACCTGTACGCGCCGCTGGCGACGACGCTGCCGGCAGATAGCCTGGCGGCGGGGGGGGCCTGGCCGTCGGGCTGGGTGGACCTGTACGACACGCAGGAGCCGACCAAGATCACGTGGACGATCGAGAAGTTCATCCGGTACGTGGAGCAATCGCTGGCGCCACGGCGCACGTGGATGATCAAGCGCGAGGGGCAGGTGGAGACGGTGCTGTCGGAGTTTTCGATGACTAACCTTTCCGTGGCGTGGGATGGCTCGGTGGCGATCACGTCGCCCGGGCCGGGCGTGACGGGCAAGGAGGTGTGGACGCCGCCGACGGGGGTGTTCATGACGGATCGGATGTGGGGGATCGAGGGCTCTTACGTCTCGTCTGCCGGCAACACGCATCCCATCCGCGTGATCCTGTACAAGGTGAACGTGGAGTCGGGCGGGGGTCTGACCGTGGGCAAGAGCGAGAACGTGGGCATCCCGCTGAAGATCCAAGGGATGGACGACGACAGCGGGAACCACATGACGATCACGAAGATTACGGCGCCGGCAACATAGCGTTGAGTACAACGACGGCGTTGGGTACAACGCACGTTGGGTACAACGCACGTTGGGTACAACGCACGTTGGGTACAACGCACGTTGGGTACAACGCACGTTGGGTACAACGCACGTTGGGTACAACGCAGGGGCAGGGAGATCCTGCCCCTACAAGGATGTGGGATGGATACGATCAAGGTCACGCTGGGCGAGCGGGAGTACGAGCTCGAGCCGCTGCCGCACAAGGCGAACAAGGTCTGGCGCAAGCTGGCCGAGGAGAAGCTGGGCGTGCTGCTGAACGGCGCGAATGCGCTGGCGGGGATGGAGCTGAACTCGGGCGCGGACGTGGTGCGGGCGATCGAGCGGCTGGCGCGGTCGATCATTTTCGATTCGCCGGATGCGGTGTTCGAGCTGCTGATGGAGTATTCGCCAGAGCTTCGGGCGGCGCAGGGCACGATCGAGAATGAGGCGACGGACCGGCAGTTGTTCGACGCGCTGATGGAGGTGGTGCAGCAGGCGTACCCTTTGGCCGGCAGGCTGGCGGGGAATCTGCCTGGCCTGCAGGGAGTCTTGACCTCTACGAGCTCGCCCGAGCCGAATGGGGACTTGACGAAGCAGAGCTCGACGGCGTGATGCTGGCGCAGTTGACCGAATCATACATCCGGCGAAAGACGTGGGAGGCGAGGCTGCTGGCGCTGACGATTGTCAATGCGCTGGGTGGGGTACTGGCGGGCGCTGGCGGCGCACGCACAGCGTCGCTGGACGAGATGATCGCGTCTCTGAAGGATTAAGCATGTCCATCAAGGCGGGTGATGCGGTTCTGTATCTGGGGACGGACCGGAGCAAGCTGGAGGCGGGGCTGCGGGATGCGAAAGCATCGGTGAGCACGTGGGCGTCCGAGACGGCGGCGACGGTCGGGAATAAGATCACCGATGGGCTGAAGAAGGTGGCGGAGGTGGCGGCGGGGGCGCTGCTGGCCACGGGGGTAGCGGGCGCGGCGATCGGCGTGAAGGCGGTGCAGGCGGCGAGCGACTTGAACGAGTCGGCGAGCAAGTCGGAGGTGGTGTTTGGGGAGTTCAATGACCGGATCGCGGAGTTTGCCAAAACCGCCGATTGGGCCTTTGGGCTGACGAAGCAGCGAGCATTTGAAACGGCGGGGACGTTCGGCAATCTGTTTGTGAGCATGGGGCTGGGGAAAAAAGAGGCTGCCGGCATGTCCATTGACTTGATCAAGCTGGCGGGCGACCTGGCCTCGTTCAATAACCTCAAAATCGAGGACGTGCTGGAAAAGCTGCGGGCGGGTCTCATCGGCGAGGCCGAGCCGATGCGCTCAGTGGGCGTGCTGCTGAGCGAGGATACGATGAAGGCCAAGGCGCTGGCGCTGGGCCTGGGCGATCTGAAGGGCAACCTGACCGAGGGCGAAAAAGTCCAGGCACGTTACGCGATCATGCTCGAGCAAACGAAAACCGCGCAGGGTGATTTTGCGCGGACCTCGACCGGGCTGGCGAATAGCCAGCGCATCCTCAGCGCGGTATGGCAGAACACACTGACCGACCTGGGCCAGGTGTTGCTGCCGCGCGTGACGGGCGCGCTGCAAAATCTGATGCCGATTCTCCGCAAGGATATTGTCCCGATGCTCCAGGGCGGGTTTGTGAACCTGGATAAGTTCATTGACCAGGCAGGCACATCCACCAAGTTTTTCTTTGACGCGATCCGCGCGGGCACATCGCCGGTGAGCGCGCTTTCGATGGCGCTGAAGCAATTGCTGCCGCCTGAGATGGCGGGCCAGATTGACCAAATAAGAAACTTTATATTACCTATCGAGACGGGGGTGCGGAACCTGGTCGGCGCGATCATCGGGAGCGGGCCGGAGGTGAAGCGGGCGATCGAGAATATGGCGACGAGCGCGGGGAAGCTGACGTCGTACATCAGCCCGCAACTGGCCAAAAATATCGGCGATGCGCTCACTTCGATTGCGAATCTGTGGACGGCGCACAAGGGCGAGATCCTGGCAGTGGTGGAGATTGTGTGGAACGGCGTGGTGGCGACGATCGGAGGGGCGCTGACGCTGGCGAGCGGCGCGCTGAGCGCGGGCCTGAAGATTTTGGAGGGTGACTGGGGCGGCGCGTGGGAGACGATGAAGGGATCGTTTGATTCGTTCAACCGGATGGTGCTTTCGCTGGTGGGGACGACGCCTGAGCAGGCGAGCAAGGTGTGGGCGGATAACTGGGGGATGTTCAAGATCATCGTCAAGGAGGGATGGGACAAGCTGCAAGATATGGTCTCCACGTCGCTGGATCTGGCGACGAAGGACATTCAGAACTGGATCATCGGGCTGGGCCAGAACGTGATGAAAATCAAGGACCTGGCGGTGGAGTTTTCGAAGGCGGGTTCGGCGCTGATCGAGGGACTGAAGGAAGGCATCAAGAAGAAGTTTGATGAGGTGATTGCATGGGTGTCGCAACTGATCGGGCAATTGCCGCTGGTGATCAAGAAGGCGCTGGGCATCAGCTCGCCTTCGGCGGTGTTTGCGGCGATTGGCCGGCAGAGCATGGAGGGGCTGACGCTGGGGCTGCAGCAGTCGGCGAGGCTGCCGCGCCTGGCGCTGGCGGCGGTGTCGGCGATGCCGAGCGAGTCGCGGGTGTATACGGATAACCGGCGGTTCAACATTGTGAATCAGGATGCGCTGGCGGCGCAGGCGCACCTGGCGTGGATCGAGCGGGAGCGCCGGCTGAATGATTGGATGGGATGATGGCGGCGATCTCTATACTTGAGTTTGCGATTCGCTATATTGACGAGACGGAGGCGGATTCGCCCGCAGCGGCGGAGGTGAGCGCGGTGAATCTGCTGTACGGGGCGGGCTACACGCTGGCGCAGAACGGGTTCAATCCGCAGACGGCGACGAGCGAGGACGAGCGGGTGATCGAGACGATCACGCTGGACGTGGAGGGGACGACGACTGACCTATTGGCTTCACGGCTGGCGACGCTGACGGACGAGCTGCGCAACGTGCAGCGGATGGCGGCGGATCCAACGTCGCCGTTTGGGGCGTGGCTGCGGCGCAAGCTGAAGGACGAGACGAATCCGCTGCAGGCGATCATCCACGACATGCGGGTGGATACGCGCCAGCACATTTTCACGCCGGCGACGGAGCGAGGCAACTATGTGATTGACGTGGTGATCACGCTGACGCGGGGGCCGTGGGAGGCGACGGCTTCGATGGCTACCATTACCTTGCCTAATTTGTCGAGTTTTTGCGGGGCAGGAAATATCTATTCTATTTTAGGGGACGCCCCGGCCAGAGTAGTGAAGGCATTATTTAGAAGTGGTCAGCCTCCATCACCAACGATGGGACAATTGTGGGCTGGCATCAAGGCTAAAGAGGATCTTGACCTATCAAAATTCTTACCCGTGTGGGAATTGGAATTGGGTGTCATGGGTACAGATACCTCAGTCGTTGCGGATGGAAATGCGAGTGGAGGAAATGTAGCACGATGCACATTCGCAACGGTGAGCGGATTGAGTGAGCGTGTAGCCATAACGAACGCTATGGCATGTGGATATGATACGACCAAGTACGTTCACCAACGTGGCAACTATGTCGTGCTCTTGCGGTTCAAGGGAGGAACATCAACATCGTATCGTTTCCGGCTCGATCACGGGAGCCGGATACCTGGTATTGTCGAATACATCACAGGTAATCTAGTCGAACAGTCAACGGATTCGAGTTCAGCCTATTACGTGGTAAACCTTGGGGTTGCGCGAATCCCACACGTCGAACGCGGGTACATGGCATTGAACCGTGGACAATTTGCATTTCGCATGATGGCTGAACGAGTTTCTGGTTCTGGAAACTTGGATATGGATTGTTTGGGATTGATACCTCTTCCACCCCAAAATACATTTGGCGGGTTCTTTTATGCCTGTTTCTTTTCAACTGGCGATGATGGATTTTATTTTAGACATTATGCCGATGACGCCAAATCTGTTACAACACGTCAATATAGCTTGCATGCTGATAGCGAGATGCTGGGTGGAATACCGCCAGGTGATTCACAAATGGTAGCATGCATGACGTCTGAAACCGGAGTGAGTCTATTGACTGAACATACTGACGTGACGATCTCGGCGGCGTTTGCGCGGTATGCCAGCCGGGTATTGAGGGGGGCGGCGTGAGGCTGCCTTACGAGATCGTGATGGGGCCGCTGTTGACGGAGACGAGCGGATTGCATACGATCGTGACGAAGCGATTCCCGACGTGGTCGCACACGAAGCGGCGGGTGGGCGGGGACTGGATGGGCGGCGGCGAGTTCGTGGGCAGCGCGCTGGAAAAGGTGTCGCTGTTCACGTATGGGCTCGGTCGCCGGATATGGGTCAACGTCGGGGCAAATCGAGTCTGGGACGGTTTCACCGGCGAGATGGAGCTGGACCTGGGCGGGACGGTGCTGCGGCGCAGCCTGATTGACGAATCGTTTGGGAATGCCGTGCAGGCGTATTTTACGCGCTCGATGGGCGAGAATCTGCTGGCGAACGGCTCGGCGGAGCTGGGGGATACGGGGTGGGGTTTCATTACAGGCTGGCATCCCAACCGATCTGCGATCTGTCCAGATGGGCTGCCGGCCGATCAGACGCCGTGGGTGGCGCACGGGCAAAAGTCGTTTTGGATGGAGACAAAAACTGATAAAGCTGGCGGCAGGAAATTCACGTGCGGCAACCTGGTGGCGGGATCGAGCTACGAGGTCAATTGCATTCTCAAGTCATACGGCTGGTGGAGGGTCGAACTGCGGCGCAGTGATACGAACCAATCGCTGGGCGAGGCGGAGACGGATGGATCGGACGCCGTTCACCACATTTCATTTTCTTTTTATAACGGCGACTTTAGCGGGGGAGTTTACTTGTGGATCTTTGGGCAGGAGGATTGCACGTGCTACGTGGACGGGGCCGGCGTATATCGCAAGGGCTATCCCTCGATGACGGGGTGGCAGACCGAGGCGGATTCCATCTCGCGTTTCGGGCGGGTGGAAAAGATTTTGTCGCTGGGGGCGCTGGAGGACGCGGCGGTGCTGGCGCACGTTCAATCGGTGCTGCCCAAGATGGCGTGGGCGCGGCCCAAGCCACCCGACGAGTTATTTGCGCGCTCAACGGGCGAGCAGGAGAACAAGCAGATCAGGTTGACGGTGCGCGCGGTGGGGCGCGTGTGGACGATGGCCTGGCTGTACATGGCGATCAGCGGGACGGGGACGGTGTCGGACCGGCTGACGCAATTGGCGACGGGGATGCCGTATTTCAGCGTGGGGCACATCACGACGAACGCGACGGCGCTGAAGGTGTACGACCAGGGGATCCCAGCGCGGCGCTGGGACGCGGCGGAGGCGGCGATCTCGATGGCGGACTCGAGCGGCAACTTTTATCGTGGGGGAGTTAATGCACGTTATTTTACCTATGATGCGCTGAGCACAATTGACTGCCCGCTGTTCGACCGCGGGCGGCTGCTGGAGCGGCCGGCGCGCCGGGAGGCGCACGCGCTGCTGGCGGAGCCGGGCTGGGTGGAGGTGTTTCGCTCGCCGATCTGGGGGGGCGGGCTTTCAGGCAAGACGGAGCTGGCGCTGATCAGCGAGGTTGGCTTTACGGCGCCGGATAAGCTGACGTTGAGGCGGGAGCAGTTGCAATGAAGGGGATGGGGCCGCCACCGGAATTCCGGGGGGCACGGAACACATCGGAGCAGTTGCCTTCATCAGACGTGCCCGGGCTGGTAGCCACGCTGCTGGGCGAGCATCGCAATGGCGGCGGGCGGATGCGCTTCGCATGGTTCGCGGACGGGCCAGGGATTCTGGTGCCAGATGTCTCTACGGTGACGACTCATGCGTTATTGTCTGCGTCTCATAGCGATACGACGGCGCAGGCCGTCTCGCGCGGCAGCTTGATCTATGGCAATGCCACGCCGACGTGGAACGAGCTGACGCTCGGGGGCGCGGCGGGTTCGTTTTTGCGCCGGGACGCCAACGACGTGATGTGGAGCACGCTGGTACTGCCGAACGCGGCGACGCAGGGCGATTTGTTGTATGCGAGTGGAGCGAATACGATTGGGAACCTGGCGGACGTGGCAGTGGGGCAGGTGCTGGTCTCGGGTGGGGTCGGAGCCGCACCAGCGTACAGCGCCAGTCCGACGCTGACAGGGCTGATGCTCTCCGGGCTGACGGCTTCCACGCTCATTTACTCCAATGCAACCAAGGCGATCACGAGCCTGGCGAATGCGGCGGGTTATCTGTACAACAATGGGGCGGGGGTGCTGTCGTGGGCTGCGACCGCTGCGCCGACGGCGCACAACTTGTTGAGCACGAGCCACGGGGATACAGCGGCGGCGGCGGTTGCGGATGGTGACATTATCATTGGCAATGCCACGCCAGCGTGGTCGAGGCTGGCCATCTCTGTCCCGGCGGCGGGGACGCTGAATTATCTGGGCGTGAACAATGCGGAGCTGCGGCCAAGCTGGAAGAGCGCGTCGAGCAACCCGGGCGCGGCGGCGAATATTTTGCAATCTGACCCGAGTGGGTATCTGCAATTGACCAGGTTGGGGGCTGGCATAGCACCATCGTATCCATTACATTCTCTCTCAACTGCTGGGGCGCAATTGTGCCTCAGCTATAACGCGAACGCTTACACAACTTTCCAAACGAGCACCGGATGGATTAAGATCAGCAATATCTATACAGCCGGAGATGGGCACACGGCGATTGATTTGGTTTGTGGTCAATCTTCTCCATCCAAGTCTGTAGTTGCTGTTTCTAATTATAATGGCGTAATCGCTTGTGTGGACACGGATACAGGGGCAACCCAAATGCACCAGTGGTGGAAGGCGACTGGCGCTGGCGGCGGGACTGTTTTTACTACTCTAGGACAGCTTGATCAGGATGGTGATTTGCGTGTGCTGGGTGGTTTACACGTCGGCTCGACAGCCACAGATCCTGGCGCGGGAGAGATTTTCCTCAATGGCAACCGGGTGCGCGGCAGCGTCTCTAGCTCGAATTTCAGGATGAAGTATATTGATGCACTGGCGGTGGATGCCGTCGCAGCGCTGCTGCACTCGGATGCGATTGCGGCGTTCGTGATCATTCATCACGTGGGGGCGGGGACCTTCGCGCTATATCACACATCGGGCGGGGTATACACGACGACCGAGTGGCAGGATCCAAGCGGCTTGTTCACAACGACCAAAGACAATGCCGGGACCATCAACATCTATTGGGATGCAGGCGGGGCGCGCTACGAGGTGCAGAACAAAACGGCCGGGGCGATCTATCTCGGAATTTATTATTTCACGAATATCTGAATCAGGGCGATGGCGGGCAACTGGGTAGGAATGTAATGATTGCTTTGACTGAAGTCGGAATCACAGATGCGGACTATGCGGCGGCGGCGAATGGCGGGCCGTACGTCACGATTGACTCGACCGGCAAACATCTGACTGCACCAGATGCCAGTTGGCAGGAGCCGGGGGCAAATACATTTCTGGTGTGGGCATGGTGTTATAAGCATGGCGAGCCTGGCGCAGTCCGCTTGCCCATTTTGTCCAAGTACGATACCGGCGTGGCGGCAGACCGGGCATGGTACCTGGATATGAACGGGGCTGATCCGCTGTATGCCACATTGGGGGTTTACAATGCCGCGCTGGCGTCGCTGATCACCATCACGTCTACGCGCCTGATCCCGGCGGATGCGTGGGCCTTTGTGGCGGGGTATTTTCAGCCTTCAATGTTGATGCGGGTGTACGCTGGCCTGGCGGTCGAGGTGGCTGTGACGATTAATTCACTGACGAGCAATGTGCCGGCATCTATTCAAAATGGCGCTGCTCCGTTCGCGGTTGGCGCTCGTCACGCGAGCGGGGTGGTGGATACCACGAATCACTTTTTCGGGCGCATCGGGATGTTCAAGGGCGTGTGCAACGTGCCAGCGACTTGTGTGGACGAGCACGTGGCGCGGGTTTTCCGGTCAATGCGGCATTACTATGCCGATTTGGCGTAGGGGGAATAGAGACATGATCATCAATCTCAAAACTCAACTGGTAGATTTCAAGGGCCAGCCCATCGAGATGGACGAGCAGATTTGCCCGACGTGCCGCAGACCAATTGCGCCGACGAAAACCATCCTTGGTGATGTGCTCCTGACTGCCATCAATGGGCACAAGGAACGCGAGGAACTTTCGCTGGACGAACAACGGCGACGGTTCAGGCTAGGAGTTCGGATTGCATCTGCCGATGAGATTGAATTTTCTGCGGCGGAGATTGTGCTACTGGAGGATCAAGTGCGTAAATTTTATGCTCCGGTGGTCACAGGGCAAGTGTGCGATCTGCTCGAGCCGCCAAAATCATAGGGGGGAAGGGGGTAAGAGCTGCACTCACCCGCTTCTCATAACAACTATTATTTTACCTATAGGAGAAAAGCATGATGGGCGACTTGAGTGGAATCAGTTTGCCGGAACTGTACTTGCGAGTTGGCGTGCTCGATCGAATCATTGCGGAAAGCCAGGGCGATCCACGTGTGGTCGAGCCTAAACGACAGCGGGAAATACTTGTCGCGGAAATTCAACGGCGGAATCCACCCGCGCAGGTTATTGGTGTCAGGCCGATTGCCATGATAGGCAAACAGCCTGGCGTAAAGGAGTAAAAAAATGGCTGAAGGCGATGGAGCGATCTATAACAATTTCAAGGAGCAGGTCTTGGAGGGCGTGTTCAACCTGGCCAGCGGCGGGCACACGCTGAAACTCACGCTGCACACGGGCTACACGCCGGATATTGACGCCCACACCGTGTGGGCCGACGTGAGCGCGACGGAGTACGGCACGGCCTCTGGTTACACAGCCGGCGGCGCGACGCTGGCCGGGCAGGACGTGACGCAGGACAATACGAACGATCGGGGTGTGTTCGATGCGACCGATGTAACCTGGGCAAGTCTGGGGCCGCTATCGCCTGCCACGCCGAGCCACTGCATCCTGTGGGACGACTCGGTGGCGGGCGATCCGCTGATCGCGTATTGGGCGCTCGGTACCACGGCAACCAATGGAGGGAACTATACGATTCAATGGAACGCGAGCGGCATCATCACGGTTACGTGAGTATGCAAAGATGAACGCGGTCAGGAGGCATGATGACGGTCAGGTTTTACATCATACCGATTGAGCAGGTGGGCAATTATCGCGGGCCAGAGTATTTCACGTGGCGCAACGATGCAAATCCGCCAAGCATCGATTGTCCATGGAACATGATTGACTATGGTCTGGTGAACCGCGCGGTCATTGCAGCAGACGTGACGACAACCCAGCACAGCGAACTGGTTACACATGGCGACGTTTTGGCGTTGCCTGTGAACCTGGATCAAGCGATGACCCAGGCGGCTGTCAATACGTCGCAAACATTCCTGGAGAATGCCGGCGTCCCTGCCGGCTGGATCAACACCAGCTACACCTACCGTGAGGTATTGCGCATTGTCACATCTATGTTCCTCTACATCCAGCGCGTGACCGCGATCCTGGAACACCAGATTGTTCTCACGGGTGGGGTGCTCAATCGGCAGATGAACGAGATAAGCGCAGAAATCCGGGACGCAATGGCGCAAGCGGCTGATGAGATGGAGTATGACTATTCGTGGGTAACAGGCGCGACGACCGTGCGGCAGTTGCTGAAGGCGATGGGCGATGCCTGGGGTGACAAGCCGATCTACTTCGGGTTCGTGGAATTGTAGGTAAAACAATGGCTTTACCCGCGACCGATAGTTTTACCGGAACGAACGGTACCCAGATCGAGGTGTATTCCGCGAACTGGACGCTGAACGCGGGCGCAATCGATATTCAGAGCAATGCAATCGCGCCCGATAATCCGACCGATGAGAGTGGAGCGCATTGGAACGCCGATTCGTTCAGCAATGATCAATACGCCGAATTAACGCTGGCTGCCCTGGCAAGTGGATACCAGATTGGGCCGGCGGTTCGCGCCCATGTCAGCGCCGCGACCTACTACATTTATTACACGGACGGCGGCGCAACGCAGATCGCCAAAATGGTTGGCGGGGTTTGGACACAACTCGGCTCTGATTTGGCGAACCCGGCGAATGGATCGGTTCTAAAGCTAGAAGTAAGCGGCACAACCCTTACGGCCTATGATGATGACGTCAGTCAGGGAAGCCGCACAGATTCCTCCATCGCATCCGGTTACGCGGGCGTAGCTGCATACGGCGACAACACGACTACACGTGGAGATAATTTTGAGGGCGGCAACCTGGGAGTTACTCCGGTGTCTATCGCCGTGGATGCGCTGGCATTGGCGGGCGCGGCGCAAGCGGCGGACGTTCAACCAGGTGCGGTATCAGTTGCAGCCGATGTACTGAGCCTGGCGGGCGCAGCGCAGGCAGCGAGCGTCCAGAGCAGCATCTCGATCCCAGCCGACACGCTGGGTCTGATCGGCGCGGCGCAAGCGGCGGACGTCCAGCCGGGTGCGGTGTCTATCGCCGTGGACGCGCTGGTATTGGCGGGCGCAGCGCAAGCGCCGGATGTCCAGCCGGGCGCAATCTCAGTTGCAGTAGATGCACTAACTCTTGCCGGCGCGGCACAAGCAATGGATGTCCAGGGTGTTGTGTCCATCGCCGTGGACGCTCTGACTCTGACCGGTGCTGCTCAAGCGACGGATATTCAACCAGGGGCAGTGTCGGTTGCCGTAGACGCGATCGGCCTGGCGTGTGTGGCGCGGGTAGCTGGCGTCCAGATCGGCGCCGTGACCGTGGTGGTCAATGCGCTTACGATGACCGGAGCAGCGCAGGCCACTGATGTTCAGCCAGGGGCGGTATCCGTCGCCGTAGATGCGCTGGATTTTGCCGGTGCAGCGCAGGTCCTGGATGTCCAGCCAGGGGCGGTGTCAGTTTCTGCTGATGCGCTGGCTATGAATGCGACCCCATTGGCAATGACTGCCTTCACCGCCGGGGGCGTCGTTCTGGCGATGGCCGTGCTTGGACTGACGCTCTCGGCCCGTGGTATCGGAGCACTCTCCGTGCCAGAGGTGCGGATCGCATTGATTGACAACCTCACACCGATTAAGAGTGCCGCCGACTTGACGGCCATGAAGATGGTGGATGACTTGACAGCCAGGAAATCAATAGTTTTTTGAGGTGGCCATGGAGACTTTTAAGATACGCGCCAAGGTGACAGATCCGATTATCTTTCAGTGCCAGCAGCAAGTTGGCAATGATGCCCCCCCTGTTCCGGTTGATTTGACCGGTGTGGATGCGGTCGAATTGCACGCACGCGAGCGAACAACTGGCGCTGTCTTGACGTTTAAGTCATCCGATGTGCCACCCTTGATCGCAGTCACCGATGAAGACAATGGCGAGGTGACATTCTCGCCACTCGCTACAACGTTTGTGGCGGCGGCCCAATACAATGGATGGCTGAGGGTGACTGATGCGCTTGGGAAGATCATCAGTTATCCCACGGGTGAATTTTTTACATTGGTCGTGGTTGAAGAATTCTAGCATAACAAAAATACGCGGCGTGGAGCGCCGCGTGTTGGGCATTACTGAATGTTCCTAGCATCCAGCCTGCGGGCGGGACTCGCCCGGCACTGCCAAAATAGGCTCGGCAAGGCCCCTTGTCGAGCCTATTATATTCTATTTGTTATGTAGTGTCAATGGGACACTAAAGCACTCCCCCTCATCCCCAACCCTTCTCCCGATTCACCCAAAGCATGAATCGGGAGAAGGGAGTTATAGTCGCCAATGCTCGACCGGGGAGGCGAGGCGATGGGCGGCCTGCACATCGGTCTGGGCCAGGTCGAGATAGTGCCTGACCATTTCCATTGTGGAATGGCCAAGTATCTTTTGCAGGGTGAACACGTCGCCGCCGTTGCGCAGATAGTTGATAGCGAAGGTGTGGCGAAAACGATGGACATGCGCGCCCTGGACGCCGGCGCGGTCGCCGATATCGGCGATCATGTGGGCCAGCTCGTCGCGGCGGAGTTGCTGGCCGGTGCGGGTGACCATCAGGTAATCGCTGACGCGCGCCTGGGGGCGCGTGGAGAGGTAACGCCAGATCGCCTGGCCGGTGCGCGGGCCGATGGGGATCTGGCGTTCTTTGTCGCCCTTGCCCATGACGACGATGTGGCGATTGTGCAGGTCAACTTGCTTGATGCGCAGCTCGCTCAGCTCGCTGGCGCGGATGCCGGTGTCAAGCAGGATCAGGATGATGGCACGGTTGCGCGTGGCGTTGACGATGGTATGGTTGCACTCGCGCTTGCCGGTGCGAACGTAGGGGCGCGATTTGTCTATGGCGCGGAGGATGGCTTGCACATCGGATTCGGTGTATGGGACAATAGCGCGTTCTTCCGGCTTGGGCGGCTCGACCTGGCGGACGACGTTGGCAGCGGCAAGGTTTTCACTCACAGCCCAGCGCCACAATGATGACAGGCCCGTGTGGTAGTTGAGCAGCGTTTTGTCCGAGACGGTTTGCTCGGCGAGGAAGGCGCGCACGTGGGCGGCGGTGACGTCGCAGATCGGCGGATCTGTTTTCAGGTGCGCAGTGAATTTGTTGAAGGTGGTGGAATAGTCGCGCAGTGTGTTTGAACTGAGACGGCGAGCCTGGGCATAGAGCAGGTAGCCTTGAATGGCTTGAGTGAACTTGATGCGATCCATGTGACCTCCGGTTGATCGCCCCCAGAACACATAATTTGAAAAGCAGGTAAGATAATTGTGCGGGGGCTTTTTTTTGAGTCATCCGTGTGCTCTGCGGTTGGAGGTCCGCCAGACCGATGCCCACAGGGAATGGGGAATTGAGTGACCGTGTGGGCGTCGGTGATGGAAAGTGGGCGGTAGAGGGCTCGAACCTCCGGCCTCACGGATGTCAAGAGTGTGAGGCGAATGGGGAACCGCTATGCACACGGAGACGGTTTTGACGTTTCCGCGTGCTGGTGGGTTGGCTCATACGTGTGTCAGTGGGTTGATGTCTTGCCTCGCAAGATAGGTAATATAATTTGTCTTATGTCCCTATGGTTATGGCAACGATTCACACGCGATGCCATCCTTGTCGCTGTCCAGTCCCCACAGGTTGTTGGTTCGATTGCCTCCACAGAATTCCCAACATGCCTGCGCTGCCCGATGCGTTGAAAAGTCCGTGCAGTTATAGTCACTGACAGCGCAGTTGCATGGCGCGGCTGCCGGCGGCGGCGACGTGGGCACGATCACCTTGGCGGCCGTGGCCGTAGGCTGCGCCGGGTACGGCGATGGCCTGGCTGTCCATGTGGCCAATGGCCTGGCTGTCCATGTCGGGAGTGCCCGCGTTGGCGCAGCGGTCCGCGTGGCCGAAGGTGCTTGGGTCAGTGTCGGCGGAATGGCGGTTGGCATGGGCGTGATGGCCGTCGCGGTGCGCGGCTCGCCGGTTGGCTCTGGATTAGTGGGAATGGGCGAAGGCGTGTCACCTGGTTGGAGGATTGGCACTTCTATCGCTCGCGCTTCGGTGGCGCGCAAGTCGGCGCGATAGGTGGCCGTGGCGCTGGTGGGCATCTTGTCGCCAGTGATGATTGAGGCCAGGACACAGAAGCACAACACGATGGTGAACAGTGCGGCACATGAGATGATTGGCAGGCGTTTCTTGAAGCGGCCGCGTTGCATGTTACTCCCCTACCCTGTCCCCAGGATAACCAGCGGCAGCCAGGCCCAGCGCCAATAGCGCGGGGCGAGGTTCCACACGGCCAGCAGGTAGAGCGTGCGACGGTCCTCAACGCTTAGGCTTGGCCACACGCGATTCAGCCGGCGCAGCCAGTGATTCATCTTTGCCTGCCTCTTTTTCTGCCAGCTCCACAATGTACTTTTTGCGGCTCTCGGAGACGCGGTGCCAAATGCGGGTCATGCGACGCAGGTATGGATCGGGCCGGGGCAGGTCAACCAGATCATAGATTTCGTCGCCGAGCTTGTCGGCAATGCGATCGGCGGTGACTTGTGACATGCTGGTCCGCCGATTATTGACAAATGCATTGAGCAATGACTCTTGGATTTCAATGTAATCTGCGAACGCGGTCAAACTTCCATGATATCGGTCTTGTGTTGCGCGCCATTCGAGAAACTTGGCGTTGAGCCAATTGGCCAGGACGCTGTTTTCTCTTGTCATTGTTAGATTTTACGACTTTCAAATTTGCTTGTCAACAAGTGTTGACAAGGTTGAGAAACTGTTATACAATTCAAACAGTGTATGGAAATTGACACAGTGATAGGCGGCGATGATGAGCAAGATGACGATTCCCCAAATTGTCGAGAAGAGCTTGAATGAACAGGGCGGTAACGGCAAGCCTCTGCCATTGCGAGTTTTTGCCGAGGCCCTGACGGCCGGCATCCCCAATCTTTCGATTTCCCATCAGACAGTGGCCTATTGGCTGAATGGCGAGCGCGAGCCTGGCATAGAGACGTTGATGACGTTGATGTTCAAAACCAGGCCGGACGACTGGCGGCACGCGCTGGCGAGTGACTTGATCGCGGTCAAGATCGCCCAATCCGCCGCCGAATAGGTCGGCACAAGAATGCTGTGAGAATGGTGTGAGCCTTGTACAAGTGTCTCTCTCCAGGTGAGGATAAAGTGAGCCAATTCATCGTTCCGCATCAATTCCTGATCGATATGCTCAATCTATTGGCGAATGAGGTTACGACCGACGAACAGCGCCGCGAGTTACACGCGACTCTGTTTGAGACGGACATGGGCGATCAGGCGCTGGAAGCCTTTGAAAAGGCGACCGGCCTGACTCTGGCTCCAGTTGAATTGTTCGAGCGTGTGCTTGAACTTGGACCATTGACTATCGAGGTCGGGCATGTCGTCGCCCCAAGCGCCGGGCCGAAAGGAGAAATATGCACCACGAATCAGAGTTGAGCGATGAGATGAAAGAGGCCATTCGGAAAGCACAAGAATTATCGGCAGCTGCATTGGGCGCGACGGGACGATTCCCCGACGGCAAGCTAACTCCCAACGATGAGGGGGAACTCGCTTTCCAGGTTGGTGCGCTCAAGGGCAAGGTCATTCTCAATTTCGGCCAGCCGGTGGCCAGTCTGGGCCTGTCGCCAACTCAGGCACGTGAGTTGGCAAAAACATTGCGCCTGTGGGCAAATCGCGCCATTCGTCCATCGTATCAGTGAGACTAGCGAATGGCAATCGCCTGTGTACACAGGGAAGGAGTTTGGCATGACGCAGATGATCCTGAATCACCAGACGGTGACGAACCTGGACAAGCTGATCCGGTTCACGCTCAACGGCCAGGAGATGGTCCGGCGGCTGGTGATCACGGCATTCAAGCCGGAGGAAATCAGCCTGGCGGCGCCGGTGGGCTGGAAGCTGGCGAACGCGCAGCCTGGCGCCACGTTTGAGATTCCGGTCGAGGACGAGCCGAGCATCCAGTATGAAGTGTTGAGCATCGAGGGCTGACATGACGCCGATGATCAGCCTGATGGGTTTCGTGTTGTTGGTGTGCGCGGCATTGGTGCTCAGGATCGCCGTCGAGGCGGCCTGGGCGCTTTTTGATTACAGCCTCTGGCTCAGTGCGCCTTATCCTCGCACGCGGGATGTGTTGGCCGACCAGGTGCGATCCAGGCGCGGGCGCGGCTGGCGCTGGGTGATGTGGGCTGGGTTGTTTGTCCTGGCCTTTTTGGGATCTGAATTTCTGGCGATGGCGCTATGGACGACGTTCAATTAGGCTCTGAGATTGCTTCGTCGCAAAAGGCGCTCCTCGCAATGACAGGGCGGCCTGGAACGCAGGTATGGCGGGTCGTGGACGCCGGACCCGAGCCGACAACGAGTGACTTGATCGTCGAGTGGGGGCGGGTGACGGTGATGTGGCTGGACGGGCGGCGTCCGAACAGCCAAAAGTCGTACTTTCAGGCATGGTGCGAGTTCTTTGGGCGCGGGGTGGACCTGGGCGCGATCAAGGATCGGATGGAACGCATCCGCGAGATCTTGACTTGCACCTCGCCAATGGATAAGCGCACGTGGCTCAAGCCGTGGAGCGCGACGTCGTCGGATGCGGAGGCGTGGAAGTTTGAGCTGCGCAACACCGTGATCGCGACGGGCAAGGCGCACGGGGGCGCGGCGCTTTCGGATGCGACGGTGGGCTTGAAGCTGGCGGCGATGTCATCGTTCTACCAGTTCGCGTGCAAGTTTCCGATCCGGAGGCCGGACGGCTCCGAGGCTCCGCTGTGCGCATTCAATCCCTTTATGATCGTCGAGCGTCCTAATGTTGATGCGTTCGACAAGGCGAGATGGCTCACGCCGGAGCAGGTCAAGGCATTCTTATCGGTCATTCCCACGGATACGCTGGGCGGGCTGCGCGATTGGGCGCTGATGCTGTTTTACGCGACGACCGGTCGCCGCAACAGCGAGGTGCGCCTGCTGCAACGCAAGCATTTTGAGCCGCAGGACGATGGGCGGGTGTTTATCCGGCTTGAGGCCGAGATGTGCAAGGGCAAGCGCGGGCAGATGTACGAGCTGCCCGGCGAGGTGTGGACGGCGACGTGCGAGTATTTGAAGGCGGTGGGGCGGCCCTTCGAAGCGCTCAAGCCGGACGATTACGTCTTTACGGCGCTTTCCAACTGCGTGACCCGGCTGCGGAAGTCGGACGGGAGCGCGCTGGTGCAGGCGGGGGCGTATCGCTCGAGCGGGTCGCCGCTTTCGGCAAAAGAGATCGGGCGGCTGGTGAAAAAGTACGCGGTGCGCGCGCGGATCGGCGTGGTGACGATCGAGCGTGTAGACGAGCGCGGGAAGAAGCACACGCGGACGACGAGCACGGTCAAGCCGCACATGCTGCGCCATTCGTATGGTCGGGCGATGGTGGACGCGGGCGCTCAACTGCCGGTGATCAGCAAATCCATGGGGCACGCTTCGCTGGACATGACCAAGCGGTACACGGACAAGCTCAAGGAGCGGGAGCAGACCGAGTTCGACGAGCGGGTGATTGACCTCTTTGGCGTGCGCGGGCTGGTGAAAAAGCGCCACAAGCGGTTGGGGACATAAATCAAATTATGTTACCTATCTCGCCAGAGATGCTTCGCTTCGCTCAGCATGACATATATGGGCAGGTTGTTAAGGTGTTAGCTGGCATCCCTTCAGCACATATTGACCGGGGGCGCGGCTGATGTGCGGAATGGGAAGCCGACCGTAGGCCCTAAGGGTCTCACACAGACCCTTAGGGTTCTATGAATCAAGAGTAGCACAGAAAGGACGGCTTGTGACAATGTTGATGGTCAATGCAGCGGAGGTATTCCGTGCCTCCGAGTGAAAGATTCGTACACGAGGCGGCCGAGATCGTGTTTTGGCTGTTCCTTGCTATGACTGCTCTTGCAAGTGGAATCATCGCATTGCTTGGAGGCAGTGATGATGACTCCGGCAAGGGCCGTGGATATTGAACGATGTGGAATGATCTGGATCGCAAGCTGATTTACCTGGCGGCGCTGGCGATGGCGATAGCGTTTGAGCACCACTGGTTTGCGGCTCGCTGGAAGCGGTACGAGCGGGCGCGGTGGACGATGGGCGTGGCGACGGTGCTGGCGATGGCGCTGCCGCTGGCCATCAGCGGCGTGCTGGACCTGGATACGCTGGCCTGGCTGGTGGCGGCGTTCGGGGTGGCCGGCGCGGTGACGACGGGGCTATACATCAACGAAGCTGCGGAGGTGAATCGCCGTGCGCGAGAAATTGCGCGCGAGAGCGCGGAAGCTGACAGATGGGGAACTAGAGTTTTTGGAGAATCTGACGGCGCTGGCGATCCGGATCGAGCTGAATGCGAAGGCCGTGATGTACGGGCTTGATCAGCCGGAGGACGTTGACCTGCAGGCCCAGGTGATCACGAGCGCGCAAAGGATCCGGCGTTACGTGATTGATGAAAAGGCGCGCAGGAGAGAGCAGTGTTAAAGCGGGAGACTGAGGGGGCGGCCCTCAGTCTCGTGGATGGTACAAGACCACGGATGGTGGTCGTTGCGTCTGTGATTATAGCACAGATGGAAGGGAAAGGGACAATGAAAGCTAAACGGGTAACGAGGATCGTGCTGTGGATGACGGAGGAAGAAGCGCAGAGAGCAGTGATAAACGTGACGGATGCGCAGATCGCCATCCATGCAGCGCTGCGTGAGAATGAGCCGCTGACCATTACAGAACTGATCGAGCAAAATGCGCCACGTCTGCTTGCCGCGCCAGGTGGCGACGGCAAAGGCAGAAAGAAGCACAAGGTAACCCGGGTCAAGTCGCCCAAGTTGCCCAGGTCGAGCAAGCGGAAGCCGATGAAGAAACCGGCGCCTAAAGAGTGCCCGTTCTGCCACGAGATGAAAAGCCCGTTTGGGTTCAAGAAGCATTTGGCGTCGTGCGACCGGCTTCACAACATGCAGCCCAAGGCGCTGGTTGAGAATGGAATCTAGTCCTCATGGGAATTTGTGAAGCTGACCTGGAGCGGCTGCATCGGGTGAACCAGGAGCTTGACCGGCGATGGCGGCAGTGGTGGGTCTTTCGGAGCGCGGTCGAGGGCGGGGATCCACGCCGGCAGTTGGCGAACGCGGTCGAGTTGCAGGTGATGTGGCGGCTGGAGGAGCGCGGGCACCTGGCCGTGCGCCAGAGGCACAAGGCGCATTTCGATCTGAATGTGCAGGGGGTGCGAGTCGAGGTCAAGGTCAGCCGGTGGGATGGCAGCCGGTACGAGGCGAACCTGCACAATAATGAGGCCGACGTGCTGGTGTTCGGCTGCCTGGACGGGGATGTGCATTTTTTCGTGATGCCGTTCGAGCAGGTGGCCGGGCGGACGGTGATCAAGGTGCCGTGCCACGATCCACGCGATTACGCGCGGTGGACTATGTTCTATGAGAATTGGGAGCTGGTTGACGAGCTGGTGCGTGCCGGGCGCAATCCCTGGCAATTGAGTTTGTGGGGAGGCTGACGTGATGACTCATTTCATCGGTTACGGCACGCTGGAAGAGTGGGCGGAGGCCGTGTCGATCATGAAATGTGGGCGCGAAAGCAGAGGTGGCAAATGCTTGATAGAACGCTCGATTATATGAAATATCGCTGGTACATGCTGTGCGCTGAGGTCTGGCTGGCATTGCAGCGCGATCGAGACCTGGCGATTGCCGAGACGCTGTTCCACGCCAACCGCTATGCCATGCAGCACAAGCACAGCGCGCAGGCAAGCCGCATCTATACGCTCAAGAATCACATCATCGCGTACTTTTACCAACATTACTGTTCGTCTGTGACGATCTCACGCCAGTCATTCGAGTGCTGGTCGTGCGGCGGGACGGGTTGGTATGACACAGACCGCGAGTGCTGGAAGTGCGGCGGGACGGGCGTTTACCGCTCGACGCTGCTCTACCGCTTCGTGTTCAATATCGGCAGTCAATCCTTTGTGTGGCACCAGCCCAAGGCGCTCATGATGTTCCCCGTGACGCTGACCACGGACGACGTGGGCAGGTACGATGAGCGGCAAAGCCAGCCCGTGCCTGGCCGTTTCAATCCCGATGTGGCGATTGCGCGCATGGCGGCTTACGCACCGGAGATCATTTATCACATGATGCCGTCGTTGATGCAGGCGATCCGGTGTGACGTGTTCGATTTGCCCATCAGCCTGAGAGGCTGGTGGAGCGCATTTAGTTTTGATTGGGGATACCGCCTGTCACATCGTGGTCAATCGCCCTATCGAGATGACGACGACGAAATGTCAGGGCTATAGGATGATTACATGGAGAATCCAACTGCGACTGTTCTATGGCAACGTGGTATACGCCTACAGGTCATTCAGGATCAACTCGACGCGGAGAGAATTACAAAAGAAGAAGCACTCGAACTCTTGGCGCTACCGTTGTCGCCTGGAAAAGGCGATCCGATAGATGATTCGCAATTATTGATTGTTCGCCAATGACTGGATTCTCGCCTTCGCGGGACATAAACAGGATTACTTTACCTATGCCGAACCAGGTCAAGCAGGGTCTTGAAGTGGTTGTCATGGCGCCACATAGCATCGAGGCGGAGGAGTCGGTGCTTGGGTCGGTGTTGATTGATCCGGCGGTGCTGCGCGACGTAGGCAAGATGCTGAGTGTGTCTGACTTTTTCATCATCAAGAATGGCTGGGTATTTGACGCGATGCTGGACATTGCAGCGGGTGGCGAGCCGGTGGATTTTCTAACGCTGTGCAACAAGCTGGAGATGCGCGGCCAACTGGCCGAGGTGGGCGGGGCGGCGTACATCAGCCACTTGATCAATGTGGTGCCGACGGCGATCCACGCGGATGGATACGCGCGGATCGTCAAGGAAAAGTCGGTGCGCCGGCGGGGACTGGGCCTGGCTTCGGACCTGGCGGAGCGGATGTATGACGAGACGGCTTCTCCCTTCATCGGGCTGGACCACTTTCACAACCGGGCCAAAGCAATGCGAGTGAGTGAGGCGGCGCGGATGGGCGGGGAGATCCCGGTCATTTCGGCGGATGAGATTTTGAGGGCCGAGTATCCAGCGCCGTACCTTGCCGTGGAGGGGATGCTGACGAGCGGGATGGCGATGCTGGGGGCGAAGGCGAAGCAGCACAAATCGTGGATGGCGCTGCAATTGTTGTGCGCGATCTCGTCGCCGAGCGGGTATTTCATGGGCCGGAAGCTGGAGCACGGGCGGGTGCTGTACGTGACGCTCGAGCTGACGCTGCGGGAATTGAAGAATCGGATGACGGCGCAAAGCTGGCCGGGCCAGTTGCCGTTCGACGTGATCACGCCCGAGACGTATCAGGAACGCCTCGGGGATATTTCCAGGTCGGGAGCGGACACGCTGTGCAAGTTGATGCTGGATAGTGATTACCGCATGGCGGTGATCGACCCGTTCAACCTGGCGATGGCGTATGGCAACACGGATATGTATGACCTGGTGGCGATGACGGAGGCGATGGCGCGGCTGCAGCGCTTTGGGGTGGAGCACGACCGGGTGATCCTGTTCGTGGTGCATTATCCGAAGGAATTGCGCGAGGCGCACGATCCATTTGCGGACATGATGGGCACGATCGGGATCGGGAACTCGGCGGGGACGGCGTGGGGCATTTACCGCGAGCGCGGCCAGCAGATGGCGGAAATGGTTATCTCGGGCCGGAATCTGCCGGAGGAGTTGTGCCTGGCGGTGCGGTTCGACCGGCAGACGTGCACGTGGGTGTACGAGGGCAAGGCGACGGACCTGGTGATGACGGAGCAGCGGGTGGAGATCTTGCGGGTGCTGGCGCTGAATGGGCCGCAGACGCACAAGCAGATCGCGGAGCTGGTGGGGCAGAACGGGGGGAACGTGTCCCGGCGCATCAGCGACTTGATGCGCGAGGAGATGATCGAGGAGGTCACCAGCGGGACACGCAGGCAATTTAATCTGACAGACGATGGCAAGCTCAGGCTGGAGGAGTTTGACCGGAGCAATCGAAAGTAGAGTCAGGATGATAGTCAACATCAGGTGTGCGAGATGTAAGTCACCGTTGGAGATACGCGGTGGCTCTTGGATGCAGAATGTTTCGGAATTGGAGTTTGAGGTCTTGCCATGCGAGAACTGCATCGAATTGGCAATAGAGAAATCAGCGGAGGGCCGCCCAACTCCCGTTTCAGATGACGCGGACAATGACGATCTAACTGAATCGGAATTATCGAACGATGAGCTGGATGACCCACGCATGGATGAATTTGGACGTTATGTTGTTGTAGGTTGTTGTAGGTTGTTGTACCCTGTTGTAGGTGTTGTAGGTTGTTGTAGGGTGTGGATAACTCGTGGGGGGGCCTTTGCCCCTACAACACCTACAACAAATTTCAAAAAGTTATGTACTAATCAATGATGATGCGGATTGTACCCATTTTAACCGATCTACAACTCGATCTACAACAGGGTACAACAGGGTACAACAATATAACTGGATTAGGAATTGTAAAGTTATTAGAGGCAAGCAAAACGGATGAGTAGGAAGATACGGAGGTATAAATGCCAGCAGGACCATTGAAACGTATCGGACAATTTCTGCGTGAGGCGACGACTTGTCCAGTGTGTGGCAGGTCAAAAATGGTGATGGCTACCGGATGGCGCGGGCATGGAACTGGTCAGCATGGATCGGCTCATTATGATGCTACCAGCCATGAGCCAATCAGCACAGAAACACACTGCACTTGTCCAGGCGGGCCATGTGATGTTGCCGGACTCTTGAAATCGCAGGCGGCAAGCGAAACGGCTGAGTAGGCAGATGAGGTAACAGTCCACGTGAGTATTGAACGTCGTACAACGAATCCAGGCAGGCGCGAACGAGAGGCTGGAAAACGCCATAGGCGTGCCCGTTACTGGGATTCCAGGATGGGAGCGGGGGCGACACCGTTGAAGCTCGGGCGCAAACACGCTGGTCGTCACGCTGGTCGTTGGTTCAAGAAAAGTCTGGCTGTGGCCGATGCGCTGATTACAGCGGATGCGCTGAGTACAGCGTAGGGCCGAAACGCCGGGGGGGAGCGTGCGCTGGAGTGTCGCTCGTAGGTCTCCCCCCACGCTTGCTGCATGTAGGTTAGATTATGGTTAAATCGCAGACGTTCAGCATTGGCAAAGTGGCGGATTCGGGTGCTGTGCCACTCCGGGTTGACTTGCCGCGCCTGGTGGATACGCGGATGCTGATCCAGGCGAACAGCGGCGGCGGCAAGAGTTGGCTGCTGCGCCTGATGGCCGAGCAGGTGGCCGACAAGGTGCAGATCATTCTGCTGGACCCGGAGGGGGAGTTTGCGACGCTGCGCGAAAAGATTGACATCGCGCTGGTGGGCCAGGGCGGGGAGATCGCTGCGGACGTGCGATCGGCCGCGCTGCTGGCACGCAAGGTGATCGAGAAGCGCATCTCGGTGATCGTGGACTTGTACGATTTGAAGCTGCCTGACCGGCGGCGGTACGTGCGGCTGTTTCTGGAGGCGTTGATGAGCGTGCCGCGCGCGCAATGGCACCAGGTGCTCGTCATCCTGGACGAGGCGCACATCTTTGCGCCTGAAAAGTCGGCCGGGGAGTCGGAGGCGACGAGCGCCGTGATCTCGCTGATGTCGCAGGGGCGCAAGCGAGGTTTCGCGGGGATTATCTCGACGCAGCGGCTGAGCAAGCTGCACAAGGACGTGGCGGCGGAGACGAATAATGTGGTCATCGGGCGCACGTGGCTGGACGTGGATCAGCAGCGGGCGGGGGATCTGCTGGGGATGAACAAGGCGGATCGGCAGGCATTGCGGGACCTGGCGCCGGGCGAGTTTTTTGCGTTCGGGCCGTCGCTGAGCGTGGCGGGCGTGGTTCGATTCAGGTCTGATCAGGTGGCGACGACGCACCCGAAGGCGGGCGAACGGCACACGATGGAAGTGCCGGAATCGTCGGCGGCAATTCGGGAGATTGTGGCGCAGATCGGCGACTTGCCGAAGCAGGCCGCGGAGGAGGCGCATACGCTGGCGGACGCTCAGCGCAGGATCGCAGAGCTGGAGCGGCAGATCAGGGCGCGGCCCATCCAGGTGGAACAGAAGGTTGAGACGCGCGTGGAGCGAGTAGAGGTTCCCGTGCTGAAGAATGACGAGGCGGGCAAGCTGCTGAATACGGCGCGGGATCTGTCCGAGCTGGGCGCTCAACTGGCGTCTCTCTCGTCCGAGATCCGGAAGGCGGTAGACGACGCGGCGCGGATGAGGACGATGCCGGTGCGTGCGATTGCGACGGTGGCGCCGCCTCGAGCGGCCGGCGGCGCGGCGCGCCTTCGACCGGCGAGCGAGGCAGGGGAGATAAGAGATATTATATTACGCTCCGGCGAGCGCAAGATGCTGCAGGCATTGGCAGCACGTTATCCGGCCCGGTATACGCGCTCGCAGTTGGGGACGCTGGCAGGTTTCACGCCGAGCGGGGGGACGTTCGGGAATTATTTTGGAACGCTGAAGCGGATGGAGTTCCTCGTCGAAGCGGGGCGGGACGTGGAGATCACGCAGGCGGGGCTGGATTACCTGGGCGCGGACGTGCCGCCGAGGCCGGAGACGACGGGCGAGCTGTTGGCGATGTGGAAGGGGGCGCTGCGTGAGGGGGAGCGCAAGATGCTCGACGAGCTCGTGGAGGTATACCCAGATGGGCTATCGTTCGAGGAGTTGGGGGAGCGGACGGGGTTCACGGCGAGCGGGGGCACGTTCGGGAATTACCTGGGGACGCTGAGGCGGAACGGGCTGGTCGAGACGAGCGGCCGGCAGGCGAAGGCCAGCGCGACGCTGTTTGTTTAGTTGGGTCACTTACTCAAAAGCTATGAACACAAATGGGATTCGTGTAAAACCGGAGCCATATTGTCCAAAGTGTGGGGCCAAGATGGTGTTACGTCGCCCAAAGAGTAATCAACGTTGGCATCCGTTTTGGGGTTGCCCGGATTGGCCTGATTGTGATGGGAAGCGCCAAATCAATGACGACGGTTTGCCCGAACAGGATGATGAAGAATTGGAAAGCGCGGCCTAACTCACTTCATGGGCCGCCCGTACACAAAAGGAGAGTGCGATGGAGATGAAAGATTTTCGACAGGATCAGGCGAGTAATGTGCGCGCGGTGGCGCTGGTGGGGATCGTGCCGTCGCGGTGGCAGCCGCGCGCGCCGGTGTTTGACGCGCCCAAGCTGCTCGAGCTGGCCAAGAGCATCAAGGACAACGGGCTGATCAATCTGCCCTGGGTATTCGAGACGCCCACGCCGGATGGCGAGTCAGCCCACTTTGAGCTGGTGGCCGGAGAGCGGCGGG
>Ga0209521_10000317_pt1 | contig 36084 bp, 32 predicted proteins | sample Rifsed19ft4_FD_184016 | JGI IMG/M metagenome (GOLD analysis project Ga0209521, IMG submission 184016) | Soil microbial communities from Rifle, Colorado, USA - sediment 19ft 4 (version 2) | ecosystem: Environmental > Terrestrial > Deep subsurface > Rock core/Sediment | place: Rifle, Colorado...
ACCGACCGCCTCGACGACGTGAAGGCGCTGCAGGCGATCGACGCCGGCGCCACCGGCTACATCCTCAAGGACATCCCGGCGGCCAACCTCACCGCCGCCCTCAAGGCGGTCTGTAACGGCCGGGCCTTCTTCCACCCGGAGATCACCCGCAAGCTGATGGAGCGGCTGGTCAGCCTCTCCCGGGAACAGCGCACCCGCATGCGCCTGGAGTCGGAGGGGCTGACGCCACGCGAGCTGGACATCCTGATGGAACTGGCTAAGGGGAGCACCGACCGGGAGATCGCCGCCAAGTTCGTCGTGGCCGAAGGCACGGTGAAGACCCACATCCGGCACATTCTGCGCAAGCTGGGCGCCCGCAACCGCACCCAGGCGGTGGCGTACGTCCTGCGCAAGGGCGTCATCCAGTAGCGCTCGCGGCAGACCCTCACCCTTCCTCTCTATAGGGCTATGGCGCCCGGGGGGACGTGGCTACCTCGTCTCCCCGGGCAGAAATATATCCTTCAGGCGGCCCAATTCGCCCTTTGGGGTATCGACGGGGCCGCAACACTGCTCTAGACTGCAACCAATCCTTCCAGGCATTCTCGCGGGGGCGAGGCCGATCCGTGGGTCTTTCGTGGAGCCGTGTAGTACCTGATCCCGTCCATCTCAACGCCCGGGCCGATCAGTGCTCCACCACCGTAGTCGATGGGGGGCAGCGCGTGGTGCGTTATCGCGGCGAGGAGTACGTCATGGTGGGCCTCTACTTCGCCCGCAGCCCGAGCGGCCAGCGCGAGCTCTTCTATGTCCTGCGGCTGCCCGACGGCGATGGCGGGGGGCCGCCGCCGCACCCGTGACCAAAACCCGAACAATGCGGACGGCGCCCCGTGGCCGTCCGGACTGTCCGTTCTTGAGCGGTTCGCCAGTGCCAGGCATACAGGGGGGTGGGTGAAGTGAAGGAAGGGGCTTGGCGTAAGATCCTGGGAGCTGCGCTGGCCATGGCTCTGGTCATGGTCATCACCGTCGGCGTTCTGCCCGGCCACGCGCAGACCCCATCAGACTACCTCTTGGGCCCGGGGGACGTACTCAGCATCGCCGTCCTGGGCGAGGCCGATCTGACCCGGACCGTCACCGTCCGGCCGGACGGCAAGATCACGCTTCCTCTTCTCGGCGACCAGATGGTGGCGGGCATGACCCCCACCCAGGTCACCGAGATGCTGACCACCGGCCTGCGCAAGTACCTGCGCAACCCCGTGGTCACCGTGACCGTGACCCAGACCCGGGTCGAACGAACGTTCGCCTACCTGGTGGGGCCAGGGATCTCCCGGCCTGGGACCTATGAGATTCAGCCGGGGTGGACCCTGATTGAGGTGTTTGCCGCCGCCGGTGGGCTGGCCCCCCGCGCCGCCTTGAAGAGGGCGACGCTGACGCGCCGCGGCACATCACAGCCGGTGGCGCTGGATCTGGAGCGTCTGATGGTGAATGCCGATCCCAGCGCCAACATGGTGCTCAAGGACGGCGACATCATCACCATCCCCCTGGTCGACATGCGCGTCGCCGTGTTGGGTACGGTGCGCGCTCCTGGCGCCTATGACCTGGCCGACGGTGCCCGGCTCCTCGACGCCATTCTCGCCGCCGGTGGTCCGGCCGACCGCGCTTTCACCGAGCAGGTCGGCGTCGTCCGCCGGGGCGCCGACGGCAAACTGCAGGCGCAGGTCTTCAACTTCAACAAGATCCTCACTGCAGCCGACCAGACGCAGAACCCCGTCCTGCAGCACGCGGACATCATCTACGTGCCGCCCGACAACCGGGTACGTTGGACGGACATCCTCTCATGGATCTCGGGGTTCAGCCTGATCCGCTCCGTGTTCGGGTTCTAAAAGGAGGTAGGTGGACCGGATGGAGACCCAAACCAGTTTCAAGCACTACGCCCGGGCCGTCCGGAAGCGCTGGTGGCTGTTGGCCCTGCTGGCGATCATCGCCGTGAGCGGCGTCTATTTCCGCTTCGGCACCGCCGCGCCGGGTTATGTTAGCAGCGCGACCGTGATGGTGACATCCTCGCCGTTTACATCCCCGACGGCCGGTATCGCCGGGGCCGCCCCCGGCGCACCGACGGCATTCGCCTCCGCCCCGACCACGGTGTTGGCCAACATCGTGGAGGTCCTGGGCACGCGCACGATCGCGGAGCGCGTGGCGCAGCGCGTGGGCCGCACCGACGTGGGCGGGGTGCAGCGCAGCATCTCGGCGACCAGCCCGCGGGGGACGAACCTGATCCGCATTGAGGCCTCCGCGACTACGCCGCAGGGGGCGGCCGATCTGGCCAACGGCGCGGCGGCGGAACTGAGCAACTTCTTCCGCCAGACCAACGCCGCGGACGCGGGCCGCGCCCGGGAATTCGTCGTGCAGCAGCTGGCCGAAGTGCGGCAGCGGCTCGACGCCTCGGACCGCGCCCTCATCGCGGTGCGGCAGAATCCGGCGAACCTCGACGGCGCCGCCAGCAGCATCATCGGCTCCTACTACAGCGGCCTGACCGCCGTGGACGACGCGCGCACCGCCCTCCGCGAGGTGGCGGGGCGGCTGAACGCGGCCGCAGCCCGGCTGGGCCGGGAGGCACCGACCCTGGTGTCGGAGACCACGCTCCTGGATAACCCGGTCTACCGGCAGGTCGAGGCCCGACTGACCGACCTGGAGATCGAGCGGGCCCAGCTGACGTCGGTGTACACCCCGAACCACCCGCGTATGCGGCAGCTGGAGGGGCAGATCGCGGCCCTGCAGCAGCGCCTGGCCTCCGAAGCCCAGACCCAGGTGGGACGCGAGGTGCGAACGCCCAACCCCACCCACGCCCGCCTGATCTCCGACATCGTCACCCTGGAGGTGGACCGCGCGGCGAGTTCCGCCCGCTTGGCCGGGCTGGAACAGACCCTGCGAAACCGCCGCGCTGCGGTGGCCGCCCTGCCAACGTCGCAGGCCACGGTCACCCGGCTGACCCGGGAGAACCAGACCCTTGACGCGCGTTACCGCCTGCTCGCCACGCAGTATCAGGAAGCGCTGCTGCGCGAGAACCTGGCGGCCTTCTTCCCCGCCGGCATTCAGGTCGTCGAGGCGGCCGCGGCGCCGGAGCGCCCGCGTCCCTCCGCTGTACCCCGAACCGCTGCCGCCGCCGGTATCGCTGGCATCGTCCTGGGCATCATCGCCGCGCTCTTCCTCGAATCCACGGACGAGGCCATCAAGACACCGGAGGATGTGGAGCGGACCCTGGGTGTGCCGGTCCTCGCCGAGGTCCCCAACGCCAACGAGCCACGCGTGGCGCCTGCCAACGCCATGTTCATGGCTGGGTTCATCATCCTGTTCGGTCTAGGGCTGCTGGGGGCGTACGTGCGCACGCCGTTCGCCCCGCTCAACGCGGCCGGGGGGATGATGCGTACACTCGTCATCACGCCGCTGCAGTCCGGCGTCGCACAGGTGCAGGACTGGGCGCAGTCCGTGGCCCAGTCCCAGACGCAGGGTGCCATCGGGGCCGGGCAGTAGACGGCATCCGGGCGTAAGGAGGAGTACGAGATGGGCACCAATCGTTTCACGACGATTGCCAAGTTCCAGCCGGGCGTCCCCTTCGTCGAGGCCTACGGCCTGCTACTCGTGAGCCTCGTCCTGGGACAGAACGGCAACCCCGTCAGCGTCGTCGCCATTACCTCGGCGAACGAGGGTGCCGGGACCACGACCACCGCGCTAAACCTGGGGATGATGGTGGCGCGCACCGGGCGCAAATCGCTCATCGTGGACGCCAACCTCAGGAAGCCGGACATGCACACCGCCTTCGGGTTCGATCAGGCCCCGGGGATCGCGGAGGTGCTGAGCGGCCAGAAGCAGGCGGCGGAAGTCGTCCGCCCCACCAACATCACGAACCTGGCGGTCCTGGCGGCGGGCAAGGCCGCGGTGCCGCCCCAGGCGCTGCTCACGCCGCAGCGGCTGGCCCCGCTGGTCACCGACCTGCGGGGGCGCTTCGAGTTCATCGTCATCGACACGCCGCCGGTGCTGCGGTTCCCGGACACGCTGAACCTGGCCCGGATCGCCGATGGGATGGTGCTGGTCGTCCCGGCGGACGGCGGGTCTCGGCGCGCGCAGGTGGAGGCGCGCCGCCGCCTGGAGCGTGTCGATGCCAAGATCCTGGGCGCGGTCCTGAACAAGGTCTCGGCCCGGGAGGCCGCTGCCCTGTCCTCATAGGGGCGAAGCGGAGGGGATCGTGGAGGAACGCTGGTACGCCGTCCAGACGAAACCGCGCGTGGAGGAGCAGGTGGCGTTGCGGCTCCGGCAGTACTGCCGGCTGCACATCTTCCTGCCCAAGCTCGCGGTGCCGAAGCGCCGGCGGAACCGGCGAATCACCGCCATCGAGATGCTCTTCCCCTCCTACCTGTTCGTGCACATGACGCTGGATCCGGGCCCCTGGTACGCGGTGAAGTGGACGCCCGGGGTGAAGGGCATCGTGGGGACCGGCGATCTGCCCGTGCCGGTCCCCGACGAGGCCATCCGGTTACTCATGGATCGCTGCATGTCCGAGGAAATCATCCCGTGGCGCCCGGCCTACCCGGCGGGCACACACGTGCGGATCACCCACGGGCCGTTCGCCGGCCTGGCGGGAATCCTGGAGCGGCCGGCGACGCGCCAGGAGCGCGTCCGGGTCCTGCTCCACCTCCTCGGCGGGCCGGTACCCGTCGAGGTCGAGGTCGCCGATCTGGAAAGGGTGTCCTGACTCATCTCTCTCCCTGAGGGGTAGGACGCCTTTTCCCTCCGTCGGGTGAGAAGTGATGTACACCCAACGGCGGAGCTATGCCCACCCGACGCACGGCGCCAGTGCACCGGAAAGCATGAGGACATGAGAACCCTGACCCCACTCGAACCCACCACCCAGGATGCGCCGGCTTTCGACCACCGCATCCGCACCCGCGAGGCCACCATTGCCGTCGTCGGCCTCGGCTATGTCGGCCTGCCGCTGGCCCTGGCCTACGCCCGCGCCGGCTTCCGCGTCGTCGGCATCGACGTGGACGGCGACCGCGTGGAGGCGGTCAACCGCGGCCTCTCCCACGTCGGCGACGTGCGGCCGGAGGAGCTGGCGACGGAAATCTCGGCGGGACGGCTGCGGGCCAGCGCCGGCTACGCGGATGCCAGCGCCGGCGACGTCATCTTCATCTGCGTGCCCACCCCCTTTACGCGGAACAAGGAACCGGACACCTCCTGCATCCAGACGGCGGGGGAAGGGATCGCCGCCCACCTGCGACCGGAGCAGCTGGTCATTCTGCGCAGCACGAGCTACCCGGGGACGACCGCGGAACTCGTGCGGCCCATCCTGGAGCGGACCGGGCACCGCGTCGGGGAGGACGTCTACCTGGCGTTTGCCCCCGAGCGCGTCGACCCCGGACGCCGCGACTTCACCGTGCACAACACACCCGTGCTGGTGGGTGGGTGTGACCCGGAGAGCACGCGCCGGGCGACGCTGGTGCTGGAGCAGATCACCGCGCGCGTGGTGCCCATGTCCTCTCCGGCGGCCGCGGAGATGACCAAACTGCTGGAGAACGTCTTCCGCAACGTGAACATCGCCCTGGCGAATCAGCTGGCCATGCTCTGCGAGCGGATGGGGCTGGACATCTGGGAGATCACCGAGGCGGCGGCGACGAAACCCTATGGCTTCATGGCCTTCCACCCCGGGCCCGGCGTGGGCGGGCACTGCATCCCCGTGGACCCGTACTACCTGGCGTGGAAGGCGCGGGAGTACGACTTCCACATGGACTTCATCGAGCTGGCGGCGCGGGTCAACGACGAGATGCCCTACTATGTGGCCACGCGCATCCTCCTGGCCCTGAACGGCCAGGCCGCGTCCGCCGGGTCGGCCCGGGTCCTAGTCCTGGGCGTGACGTTCAAACGGGACATCGAGGACTACCGGCACTCGCCGGCGCTGAAGATCATGGAACTGCTGCACAAACAGGGGGTGGAGGTGCGCTACCACGACCCCCATGTCCCCACATTGCCCTTCAACGGCAGGGTGCTGCGCAGCGAGCCGCTGACCGAGGAGGCGCTGCGCGCCTATGACTGCGTGGTCATTGCCACGGACCACACCCAGTTTGCCTACGACTGGATCGTGCGCCACGCGCGTCTGGTCTTCGACACCCGAAACGCGACCCGTCGGGTGACGCACGACCGCCACAAGATCATCCGTCTCTAACCCGGAGTCGAGTTCATCTGCGGTGACACCCCGTAAGGAGGGTGAAGTGAGCCTGCGCGTGGATTTTCCCCAGACGATACAGCGCGTCCTGGCCGGCGGACAGGTGCACGAGACTGCCGGCTTCTTCGGCCTGCCGGGGGAGCGGTTGTTCGGGGTGACGCACCTGCCCGCCGGCGCGATCCACGGCGGTTTGGTGATCTGCTCCTCGATCGGGCCGGAGCAGCTGACCAGCTACCGGAACGAGGTGGTGCTGGCACGGCGACTGGCCGCGGCCGGGGTCGCCGTGCAGCGGTTTCACTACCGCGGCAGCGGGCACAGCGACGGCGAGGATGTTGACCTGACCCTCGGCACGATGGTAGAGGATGCCGCGGCCGCGGCCGCCCGGCTCGCCGAGGTGACGGCGGTGCACCACCCGTCCTTCCTGGGGACGCGGTGGGGCGCGCTGGTGGCCACCCGCGCGGCCTCGCTGGCCGCCGGCGCGCCGCTCGTCGTCTGGGAGCCGGTCGCCGATCCCGCCCGCGCCTTCCGCGAACTCTTCCGCACGCAGGCCTCCCATGAATTGAAGATCGGGACGCCCGGCCGCCGGACGAGCGAGATGATGCTGGCCGAACTGGAAGCTAACGGGCAGGTGGACATCCTGGGATACGCGCTGCAGCGGGGCTTCTACCAGAGTGCCATCCGCGCCGCGCTGGCCGACGGCCTCTCCGGCCGGCAGCGGCTTCTGGTCGTCCGCCTAGGCCGCACCGTCGGCGCGGAGGCGGGTCTGGCGGACTTCACGGCGGCGGCGGAAGCGGCCGGGTGCGCGGTGGAGGTCATCTCCCTGGAGCAGGCTCCGGTGTGGCACTTCGTGGACCATTCGGCCGGCTGGGGCGCCGTGCTCGTGGAGAGGACGACACAGTGGCTGCTGGCGGCGACGGCCGCAGAGGCGGCGGGGAGGGGAGCCTCGTGATCGATGCGCGGCACGAGTTTCCCATCGCGTACACCGCGGCGGGGGAGGACATCTTTGGCATCGTCACCAGCCCGCCGCGGCCTCACGGCATCGGCGTGGTCCTGCTTTCGGGCGGCGACTTCATCCCCTCCACCAACCGCAACCGGCTCTATGTCCGTATGGCCCGCCGGCTGGCGGCGGCGGGGTACCACGTGCTGCGCTTCGACTACCACGGCGTTGGGGAGAGTACCGGCGATATCCAGGGGTACTCGTCGGACCGGCCCTTCGTACACGACGTGAGTGGCGCGGTGGCCTGGTTCGAGCGCGCCGGGATTTCCGAGGTGGTGCTGGTGGGGAACTGCTTCGGCTCTCGCACCGCGCTGGCGGCCGCCGAGCGGGTCGCCGGTCTGAAAGCCATCGTCCTGATCTCGTCACCGGTGCGCGACTTCCGCAGCGGCGAGCGCGTGCCCACCCGCCTGGCCCGCGACGGCGGCATGCCGGCCTACCTGCTGCGGGGGATGCGGCTCGACGTCTTCCGCCGGTCGCTGCTGGGGAGGTATCGTCGACGCTACATCTCGATTATCAAGACCTGGGCGCGGGAGAAGATCCGCCTCGCCCGGGGGGACGGCAAGCCGGACGGCGGCGAACCGCAGGCTGAGTGGGTGAGTGAGCGACTCGTGCAGCAGATGGCCGGTGTGGTGCGCCGCCGCATCCCCACCCTGGTGGTCTACGGGGCGGAGGAGGACCTCTACGACGAGTTCACGCGCGCCCGCGCCGGGCGCCTCGGCACGACGATTGACCGGGCCGGCCCCCTGGTCGAGGTGCGGACCCTGGAGGGGACGGTGCACGGCTTCCCCACCCTGGCGGTGCAGCAGACGGTGCTCGACCTGGTAGAGGAGTGGATCTGGCGCGCCGTACCGGGGAAGGGCACCCCATCCCTTCGTGCCGGTGCGGCGGGCCGGCCGTAGGTCCCCCGCAGGCTGCGTCCGCTCTCATGGACTTCGCCCTCACTCCGGAACAGCGAGCATTCCAGCAGACCGTCATCCGGTTTGCGACGCGGGAGTTGAACGAAGAGGTGACGCCGCGGGACGGCCGCGGCGAGTTCTCCCGTGAGGCCTGGAACAGGTGCGCGCGCTTCGGTATCCAGGGTCTCCCCGTGCCGGAAGCCTATGGCGGCGCCGGCGCGGACGCGCTGCAGATTACCCTGGCCATGGAGGCCCTCGGTTACGGTTGCCGGGACAATGGGCTTCTCTTCTCGCTGAACGCGCAGATGTGGAGCTGCGAGATGCCGCTCGTCCGCTCGGGCAGCGAGGACCAGAAGCGGCGCTATCTGCCCGGGCTGTGCGACGGCAGGCTGATCGGTGTGCAGGCGATGACCGAGCCGACCTCCGGCTCGGACGCCTTCGGCCTGCGCACCACCGCGCGGCGCGACGGCGACCGGTACGTGCTCAACGGTAGCAAGACCTTCATCACCAACGCTCCGGTGGCGGATCTCTTCGTCGTCTTCGCCACCGTCGACCCGGACGCCCCGCTGAAGGGGCTGACCGCGTTCCTCGTCGAGCGGGACACGCCCGGACTCACCATCGGCCGGCCGCTGCACAAGATGGGGTTGCGCACCTCGCCGATGGCCGAGCTGGCCTTCGAGGAGTGCGTCGTCCCGCCCGCGGCGCTGCTGGGCGGCGTGGGCGCAGGGGCGGCCATCTTCAACTCCTCAATGGACTGGGAGCGCAGCTGCATTCTGGGGTGCGCCCTGGGCACGATGCGGCGGCAGCTGGAGCGCTGTATCGAGTACGCGAAAACGCGGCACCAGTTCGGCCAGCCCATCGGCAAGTTCCAGGCGGTGAGCCACACGATCGCGGAGATGCGCGTGCGCCTGGAGACCGCCCGGCTGTTCCTCTACAAGGTGGGGTGGATGAAGGCCACCGGACAGCGCACCGGGCTGGAGTCGGCGATGGTCAAGCTCTATGTGAGCGAGTGCTTCCTCCAGTCCAGCCTGGACGCGGTGCAGGTCTTCGGCGGTTACGGCTACATGGCCGAGTACGAACTGGAGCGCGACCTGCGCGACGCCGTGGGCAGCCGCATCTACTCGGGCACGTCGGAGATCCAGAAGAACATCATCGCCGCCCACCTGGGACTGTGACGCGCCAGCTGCTGCACCATCTGCTTGTCGAGACCGCGGAACGTTCGCCCGAGGCAACCGCGGTGGCGTTTCGCGGCGAGACTATGACCTACGGCGCGCTGGACGCCTGGAGCGACCGTCTGGCCCACCTGCTGGTGGACGTCGGCGTGCGACGCGGCGACCGTGTGGGCATCTATCGGGAGAAGTCCAGCGGGTCGGTGGCGGCGATCTACGCCATCCTCAAGGCCGGGGCCGCCTACGTGCCCCTCGACCCGCACGCCCCGCCCGCGCGCCTAGCCTACATCGCGCGGAACTGTGGCCTGCGCTGGCTGATCACGGCGGAGGAGAAGCTCCCCCTCTGCCGGCAGATGGTGGAGAAGCAGGCGCCGCTGGAGGCGGTGATCCTCCCCGACGTGGTCCCCGCCCGCCGCAGCGATCCGGCCGAGACGCTGCCGCCGGGCGTGCGCCTCCTGGCCGCGGACGCGGTGGCGGCGCAGCCGGCCTCCCCGCCGGCGGTCCGGGGAATCGAACTGGATCTCGCCTACATCCTGTACACTTCGGGCTCCACCGGCGAACCCAAAGGCGTCATGATTTCCCACCTGAACAGCCTGGCGTTCGTGCGCTGGGCCCATCAGGCTATCCAGGTGCGCGCGGACGATGTCCTCAGCAACCATGCCCCGTGGCACTTCGACCTGTCGATCTTCGACGTCTTCGCCGCGGTGCTGGCCGGGGCGACGCTGGCGCCGGTACCCGCGGAGATGTCCGTCTTCCCGGTGCAGCTGGCGGAGTTCATCGCGCAGACCGGGATCACAGTCTGGTACTCGGTTCCCTCGGTCTTGAACCTGCTGCTGCTGCGGGGGAACCTGAAACCGGGCGCCTTCCCGCGGCTGCGCACGGTGCTCTTCGCCGGGGAGGTCTTCCCCACGCCGCACCTGCGGCGGCTGATGGGCCTGCTGCCGCACGCGCGATTCTATAACCTCTATGGCCCCACGGAAACGAACGTGTGCACCTGGTACGAGGTGCCGCCGCTCCCCGCCGATCGCGTCGCCGCTATTCCCATCGGCCGGGCGATCGACAACGTGGAGGTCTTCGCCATGACCGAGGAGGGCCGCGTGGCCGCGCCGGGAGAGGTGGGGGAACTGTACGTGCGCGGCTCCACCGTCGCCCTGGGGTACTGGGGCGACTCCGAGCGCACGGCGCGCGGCTTCGTGTCCCATCCGTCTGCGCCCTTTCACGAGCGCGTCTACCGCACCGGCGACCTGGTCCGGCAGGACGAGCAGGGGGACTACCTCTTCCTCGGGCGGCGGGACAACCAGGTGAAGAGCCGAGGATACCGCATCGAACTCGGCGACGTCGAGGCGGCGATCTATGCCCACCCCGAGGTGGCGGAGTGCGCCGTCGCCGCCCTGCCCGATGCGGTGGTCGGCAACCGGTTGAAGGCTTTTGTCGTCACCCGCGGCACGCGGCCGCTCTCGCCCTCCGAGCTGGTCCAGTTCTGCTCCAACCTGATCCCCCGCTACATGGTGCCCGAGGAGGTCGAGTTCCGCGACCGCCTGCCCAAGACTTCGACCGGCAAGATCGACCGAACGGAGCTGGTGCGATGAGCGTGCTGGACGTGCTGCGGGATTTCCTCGTTAACGACCTGCACTGGGATCCCCGCCGCGCGCCGCTGACCCCCGATTTCGCGCTGATTGACAACGGCGTGGTGGATTCCATGGGGATCTTTATGCTGGTCTCCTTCCTGGAAGAGCAGTTCGCCGTGGAGGTCAAAGACGAGGAGATCGTGCCGGAGAACTTCGGCACGTTAGGCGCCATCGCGGCCTACGTGGAAAGGAAGCGGCAGCCCGCATGACCCGCGAACGTCGGAACGTTGTCGTGGTCACCTTCGACGCGGCCCGAGCCGACCGCTTCGGCTGCTACGGCTACGGCCGGCCGACGACGCCCCACGTCGACGCCTTTGCCCGGGACGCGCTGCTCTTCGAGCGCATGATCACGCCGTCGCCCTGGACGGTGCCGAGCCACGCCAGCTTCTTTACCGGCCTCTACCCGCGGGAGCACGGCGCCGACTATCCTGTGCCCATCCTGGCGCCGGGCGCGACGACGATGGCCGCGCACCTGGGCGCCTCCGGCTACAGCACCGTCCTGGTCTCAAACAATCCCCTGGTGGGCCGGACGTCCGGTCTGGCCCAGGGTGTCGGCCGGGTCCTCTCGCGGCGGGAGTTCAATCCCCGCCTGCGCCGCCGCTGGCAGCGCTGGGCGGGGAACACGCTGGGCCTGCTGGATTCGGGCGCCGCGGCGACGAACCGGGCGGTCGGGGAGTTCCTGCCGCGCCTTTCCGAGCCGTTCTTCCTTTTTATCAACTACATGGAGTGCCACTGGAAGTACCTGCCCCCGCGGCGCTTTGAGCGGCGGTTCGCCCGGCCGCGCTACTCGTTCCTCCGTTCGCTGCGGCGGCGGCTGGCCTTCCGCGGCCACTTCTCCTGGGAGGCACTGCTGCTGGGGGAGGCGGGGGACCCGGAGGCCCTGAGCGACCTCTACGACGCTGAGCTGGCCTGCGTGGACGAAGCGTTCGGGCAACTGCTGGAGATGTTGCGGCGGACGGGAGCGGCAGAGCGCACCGTGGTCGTGGTCCTGGCCGACCACGGGGAGATGCTGGGGGAGCACGAGATGAGCGGCCACGGCATGGCCCTCTGGCAGCCGCTCCTGCACGTCCCGTTCCTGGTGCGCATCCCCGGCCGGGGGGCGGCGCGCGTCCGCGGGATGGTGCAGTTGAACGACGTATTCGCGGGCTTGGGCGGGGTGCTGGGTCTGCCCGTGCCGGAGGCGCTGCAGGATCGCCTCCACGGGCGGGATCCGTTCACCCTCTCGCCGAGCGACGGCGGCCGGGAGTTCGTCTTCGCCGAGTGGCAGCAGTGGCCGGAGGAACGGATCCGGCAGCGCCGGCGGCGCAGCCCGCTGGTGGACTTCGAGCAGTGGCCGACCGCGGAGGCGGCACTCGACGGACGGTTCAAGTTGATCGCCACGGGGCGGGGCGAGGAGCAGCTCTTCGACCTGGCGAGCGACCCCGCGGAGTCGGTCGACGTACGCGCGCGGGCCCCGGAGCAGTACCGGCGGCTGCGGCGTGCGCTGGAGGAGTGGCGGGAGACCTGCCGGCCGCGGACAACCCGCGTCTTCACGCCCGAAGAGGAACGGGCCATCGCCGACCGGCTGACACAGCTGGGCTACATGTAGGCATCGGGAGTCTCTGATGGCGGCGAACGTCCAACCGGAGTTCGAAACAGTCGCGGCGGTGATCGTCACCAGAAACCGGCGGGAGAACCTGCGCCATTGTCTGGAGACGCTGCTGGCCCAGACGTACCCGCTCAGCGCCGTCTTCGTCGTGGACAACAGCAGCACGGACGGTACCGCGGAGATGGTCAAGGGGGAGTTCTCCCCGGCGATCTACCACCGGCTGCCCGACAACGTGGGGTCGGGCGGCGGGTATCGGACGGGGCTGGGCCTGGCCTTCGAGGAGGGCGCGAGCTGGCTGTGGGCCATCGACGACGAGGTGGTCCTGGAGCCGGACGTGCTGGAGCGGATGATGGCCCGCGTGGCGCAGCCGCACCGCGTCGCCGACATCCTGCTGCCGGCGGAGTTCGACCCGCAGACCGGTCGCACCCGCGTCCACCAGGCGTGGTACGGCCCGCTGATCCACCGCGACGTGGTGGCGGCGATCGGCCTGCCGATGGAAGAGTTCTTCTTCTGGGCGGCGGACTCAGAGTTCTTCGGCCGGGCCCGCAGCACGGGGAAGTTCAAGATTCTCCGCGCGCCGGACATCGTCGTCACGCACGACAAACGCAACCCCGACGTGCTGGAGGCGAAGCGCCACCCCAGCCGCCTCTACTATCAGACGCGGAACACGATCTACATCCGCCGGCACATCCAGCGGTCTCCCTACAAGACGGTACGCTCGCTGGTGCGGGTCGCCCTGGGGCGGGCGGCCAAGGTGATCTTCTCGCGGGAGCCGCGCAAGCTGCAAAAGACGGTGATGATTTTCCGCGGTGCGCTGGACGGCCTGCGGGGCCGGCTGGGCAAGACCGTGGAGATCGGCTGACGGACGCGGTGACCGGCGTGCTGCAGGTCATCCAACAGGGACAACTGCGGGGCGCCGAGGTCTTCGCCCTGGATCTGGCGCGGGAGCTCGCCGCCGGCTGGCGGGTTTCGCTGCTCAGCCTCTCGGCGGTGGATGACGCCTACGGCGCCGCGGCGGCCGATGCCGGCCTGCCGGTAGACGTGGCCGGTGGCGGCCGCCCGGGGCGGTTCGAACCCGGGCTGGCCTGGACGCTGCGCTCGATCATCGACCGGCGGGACTGCCGTATCGTCCAGGCGAACGGCGCCGCCACCCTCAAGTACGTGGTCGCGGCGCGGCGGCTCTCCCGCCGCCCCTGGCGCCTAGTCTATCGCGCCATCGGCATGGGATCGTACTGGCGGCGCGGGCTGACCCGACGGCTCACCTACCGCTGGCTGCTCTCGCACGCCGACCTGGTGGTGGCAGTCGGGCGCGCGGTCGCTGACGATCTGGTGCGGGGCGACCGGGTGGACCCGCGGCGCGTCGTGGTCGTCCCCAACGGGGTGCGCCCGGCACGCATTGCGAGCGCGGCCGCGGACCGGGAGCGGGTGCGGACCGCGCTGGGGGTCTCGCCTTCCGCCCATCTGCTGCTGTACGTCGGCAGCCTGACTGGGGAGAAGAACGTCGCCGCCCTCGTCGATCTTGTGGCGGCACTGCGGGGGCAGGGGCTGCCCGTGCACGCGCTGCTGCTGGGTGCGGGGAGCCTGCGTGATCACCTGGCAAACGCGGCGGCGCGCCGTGGCCTCGCGGAGGCCATCCACCTGCAGTCGCCGCAGCAGCGCCCAGGGCCATACTTCTCCGCCGCCGACCTCTTCGTGCTGCCGAGCAGCAGCGAGGGGATGCCGGCCGCGCTGATCGAGGCGGGGATGGCCGGTCTGCCCGCGGTCGCCTATGCCGTGGGCGGCGTGCCGGAGGTCGTCGAGGATCAGGTCACCGGGCGGCTGGTCCCGCCGGGCGATCAGAACCGACTGACGCAGGCGGTCGCAGAACTGCTGCGGGACGGTATGCGGCGACGGGCGATGGGGGAGGCGGCGCGGTCGCGCTACCGGCGGTTCGAGATCTCCACCGTGGCCCGCGCCTACGGCGAGGCCTACATGACGCTGCTCCGGGAGCGGCGGTCCGCATGAGCGAGGACGCACCCGTCCGGGTCATGGTGCTGATCAAAGGGCTCGGCGTGGGCGGGGCGGAGCGGCTGCTGGAGCGGGCCATCCCGTACCTCGACCGGCGGCGATACGCTTATCAGGTGGCCTACCTGCTGCCCTGGAAGAATGCGCTGGTACCCGCATTCGAGCAGGCCGGGATTCCGGTCCACTGCCTGAGCATGCGGCGCGCCGCCGACTGGGGTGTGCTGTCACGCCTGGCTGGCTTGCTGCGACGCGAGCGGGTCGACCTGGTGCACGCGCACCTGCCGGTGCCCGGGGTGCTGGCGCGATTGATCCGGCGGCGGAGCGGCGCGCGGTGGCTGGTCTACACCGAGCACAACGTGCCCTCCCGCTACCGCCTGCCGACGCGCCTGCTGAACGCCGCCACCTATCGGGCCAACGACGCCGTGATCGCCGTCTCGCAGGAGGTCGCCACGCGCGTGCAGCGGTACGTCCGCGGCGGACGGCCGCGGGTGGTCACGATCCCCAACGCCATCGACGCCGACGAACTGGCCGGCCAGGCGGGGAGCCGCGAGGCGGTCTGTCGGGAGTTCGGTTTTCCGCCGGACGCGCGCGTCGTGGTGCACGTGGCCAACCTGGTCCCCAAGAAGGGGCACCGCTACCTGCTGGCCGCGGCGCGCCGCGTGATCGACCACGAGCCGCGGGCGCGGTTTCTGCTGGTCGGGCTGGGGCCGCTGGCGGAGAGCCTGGCTGCGGAGGCGCGCCGCCTCGGACTGAACGGACAGGTCGTCTTCACCGGCTTTCGCCCCGATGCCGTCGCGCTGATGGGCGCGGCCGATCTGGTCGTCCTGCCCTCGGTGCACGAGGGTCTGCCGCTGACACTGCTGGAGGCGATGGCCCTGGGCCGCCCGGTGGTGGCGTCGCGCGTGGGCGGAGTCCCCGAGGTGGTCAGGTCAGGCGAGACCGGCGTCCTCGTCGAGCCCATGGACGTGGACGCTCTGGCGTCACAGATCCTCACGCTGCTCGGTGACGCGACGCTGCGGGAGCGGCTCGGCGAGGGGGCCCGGCAGCAGGTGCGGCGGCGCTACGGCATGGCGCAGATGGTCGCCGCCGTCGAAGACGTCTACCGCCAGGTGCGCGACCGATGAGCCAGCCGTTTGCCGTGCGCGCCTACCGGCCGGCGGATGAGGACGGCGTGCTGACGCTGCTGCGGCAGTCACTGGGGAACGGCCGCGCCTTTCAGCGCGACAACGCCTTCTGGCAGTGGAAGCACTTCCAGAATCCGAGCGGCGCCTCGCTGCTGATGATCGCCGACGGAGAGGAGATCCTCGGGCTGCGCGCCTTCATGCGCTGGAAGTTCCAGGTGGACGGCCGGGCGCTCAACGCGGTGCGGGCGGTGGACACGGCGACCCATCCGGACTACCGGCGGCACGGCGTCTTCTCCACGCTGACCCGCCAGACCGTGGAGCGCGCCCAGGCGGAGGGCGTCGACCTGATCTTCAACACGCCCAATCAGTACAGCTTGCCCGGATACCTCAAGTTGGGCTGGACCTACGCGGGACGGCCGCAGGTCCTGGTGCGGGTGCTGCACCCGCTGCGGATGGTCCGCGCCCTGCGCGGGCAGGCCAAGGCCGCCGCGGAATGGCATCTTCCGGAGGGGGCCGGGCAGCCCGTAGAACGGCTGCTCGCCGATGCGGACGCGGTGCAGCGGCTGCTCGCCGAGAACGACCGGCGGTGCGCGGGGCGGATCCGCACGCAGCGTTCCGTCGAGTTCCTGCGGTGGCGCTACTCGGCTATCCCTTCGCTGACCTACTTCGCCGCCTGGCCGCCGTCGGGAGCCGACGGGGCGGCGATCGTCTTCCGTCCGACCCTGCGCCGCGGGCTGCGCGAGGTGATGCTCTGCGAAGTGCTGCTCGGGGTCGGCGGCGGGGCGGCGCTGGGCCGGGTCGTGCGCCGGCTGGCCACATCCTGCGGGGCGGACTACCTGGCGGCGCACGCGCCCCGCGGGGCGGCGCACTGGTGGGCGCTGCTGCGCGCGGGATTCGTGCCCGTGCCGCGGGTGGGACCGTACTTCACCGTGCGCCCGCTCAGCGCGGCGGCCGCGGCAGCCGCGCCGGCCCGCCTGCACCGCTGGCACCTGTCGCTCGGCGACCTGGAGGTGTTCTGATCGTGTCCCGTCCCCGCCTGCTCATCGTCGGCATCGACGGCGCCACCTGGAAACTCATGGGTCCCTGGATCGAGGACGGATCGCTGCCCACCCTGGCGGATCTGGTCCGCCGCGGGAGCTCGGGGCAGCTGCTTTCCGTGCCGAACATGCACAGCCCCGCCGCCTGGACCTCCTTCATGACCGGCACAAACCCCGGGAAGCACGGCATCTTCTTCTTCAGCGAGCGCGCCCCGGGGAGCTACCAGCTGCGGCCGATCAACGGCGGCCGCCGCGAGGGGAAGACGATGTGGCGGCTGCTCAGTGACGGCGGGTTCCGCGTCGGCGTCCTCAACGTCCCCATGACCTACCCCGCCGAGTCCCTGGGAGAGGGCTTCATGATCGCGGGGATGGACGCCCCCCGAGCGACGAGTGCACGATTCACTCATCCGGAGACGCTGGCCGTCGAGATCGAGCAGCATGTGAGGCGGGGCGTACTACAGACCGGATTGATCTCCGGCGCGATCGGCACCGACATCGTGCGGGGCCGGTACGCGCAGGCGGGGAAGACGCTGGTGGAGCGGGTGAACCTGCGCACCGCCGTCTGCGACTACCTGCTGCGTACGCGGCCCACCGATGTGTTCGCCGTTGTCTACACGGAGACCGACGGCGCGCAGCACTTCTTCTGGCGCTTCGTCGATCCCAGCCACCCCGACTACCGGCCCGGGGAGGCCGTCCGCTACGGCGCGGTCATTCGCGATGTGTACCGGGCGATCGACCGCGGGGTGGCCGGTATGATGGCGCGACACAAACCCGACGCCGTCCTGATCGTCTCCGACCACGGCTTCGGGCCGGCCTTCGGCCCGCAGGGCAGCATGCAATTCCTGCAGCTGTTACTCGAAGCGCTGGGCTTCATGGTGCCGCTGCACGAGGGGCTGACCGAGAACGCGGCGCCGGCCCGCCGCAGCGGCCTGCACCGCCGGGTACTGCGGCAGATCCTCTCCGCCGCGCCCTGGGTCCTGCCGCAGAACATGCGCACGCTGCTGCGGCGCGTGCCCGGGGTGCGGGCGGTACGGCGCAGCGCCGGGTACCGGCTGGACTGGGCCCGCAGCCGGGCCTTCTGCGCCGGGTGTCCCGGCGAGGTCTTCGTCAACCTCCGCGGCCGTGAGCCCGAAGGGTGCGTCGAGCCGGGCGTGGAGTACGAGCGCGTACGGGAGGAGATCATTGCCGCCCTCGGCCGCTGCCGCGACGCCGACGGCCGGCCGATTATCGCCGAGATCCGCAGGCGGGAGGAGCTCTACCACGGCCCGCACGCGGACAAGGCCGGCGACCTGTTCGTCCGCCTGGTGGACCGGGCGATCACCTCCGTCTCGCTGGACGGGAAGGTGATCGAGATCCCGCGCCGCCTGCTCGGCCGGCGTCGCGTGCGCAGCGGGTTCCACCGCCCCGAGGGGATCTTCATCTTGGCCGGGGCGGGCATCCAGCAGGGCGCGGCCCTGGAAGGGTTGCGCCTCTACGACGTGGCGCCGACGGCGCTGTATTACCTGGGGCTGCCCATTCCCGCGGCGCTGGACGGCCGGGTGGTGCTGGAGGCCTTCGCCGCCTCCTTCACCGCGGCCCGCCCGCCGTCGTATGTCGACGACGGTCGCCAGGAGGGCGGCCCAGAGGTGGTCTACTCCCTCGAGGAAGCGGGAGCGGTGGAAGAACGTCTGCGCGATCTGGGGTATTTGTGAGCGGGCATTCCGTGATGGGCACTCGCACGTGGCGTGCACTCCAGGGTGAGAGGTGGGACCGATTATGAGCGCGTGGCCGCAACGGCGTCCGCAAGTCCAGTGGGTGCTCTTCTTGCTCCCCGTCCTGCTGCTGCTGGCCTGGGTTGGGGGAGACCTGCTGGCGGTGAAGGGGGTCGAGACGCTCCGGGCAACGGTCATCCTCACCATTCTGTCGCTGGCGTCGCTGCTGATCTTCTGGATGGCGACGCGGGCGGAGCCGCAGGGGCGCATCCTCTTCAACGTACTGCTGGCGAGCTTCGGGCTGAAGCTGTTCGCCGCCTGGTTTCGCTTCTACGCCCACCTGCTGGCCGACGCCTTCGTCTACAGCGAGACGGGGGCGGAGATCGCCGAGCAGTTGAGCCGCGGCCAGTGGCCGGCGCTCCCCGACTACACCGGCACGGAGTTCGTCCGCCTCCTCACGGGGCTGGTCTATTTCGTCACGGGCCCCACCACCTACGGCGCGACGATCCTCTGGGCCTGGATCGGGCTGCTGGGGATGCTCTTCTTCTATAAGGCCTTCACCACGGCGTTCCCCAACGGGGACCGGCGCCTCTTCATGCTGATGATCTTCTTCTACCCCTCCATGCTGCTGTGGACCAGCAGCATCAGCAAAGACGCGCTGGTCGTCTTCTCGCTGGGCATGGCCGCCTACGGCACCGCCCGGATGAAGAACCGGATTGACTTCCCGGCGCTCTGGTGGCTGGCGGTGGGCACCACCGGCATGCTGGTGGTGCGGCCGCATATCGCCGGCGTCTTCGTCGTGGCCCTGGCGGCCTTTGCGCTGACCCGGCCCATCCGCGCCGGCATGATGACGCCGGTGATCCGCCTCTTTAGCCTCCTCCTCTTCGTGGCCATCGCCGTGGCGGTGGTCCGTACCGCCGCCGGGTTCGTCCGGTTAGAGAGCCTGGCCGCCCAGGACGTGCTCGAGTTCATCGAAGTGCGCCGCGAACGCACTATGCAGGGCGGCTCCGCCTTCGAGCAGGTGAACCCCACGACCCCGTCCGGCCTTGCCCTGGCCATCCCCACGGTGCTCTTCCGGCCGTTTCCCTGGGAGGCCAACAACGTCTTCGCCCTCGTCGCCGCGCTGGAGGGGCTGGGGCTGTTCGTGCTGATCGTCTATCGCTGGCGCAGCGTGGTGGCGGCGCTCGCCGGCAGCCCGCGGGATGGGTATCTGCTGATGATGCTCGTCTATTCCCTGCTCTTCATTTTCTTCTTCTCGGCGATCGCCAACTTCGGCATCATCGCCCGGCAGCGGGTGCAGTTGTTCCCCTTCATCTTCATGATGATCGCCTATCTGGCCGCGCGCCCGCGCCGGCAGCGGAGCGTGGCCTGAGTGGGAGGACGCGCGCACCTCGATCCCCGTCCGATCCGGCGCATCCGCACGGCCGCCGTCCAGGGGATGATGTGGCTGGCGGGGGAACGGATCGGCGGGCAGATCGTGGACCAGGTCTTCACCATCTTCCTGGCCCGTCTGCTGCTGCCGCGGGATTTCGGCCTGCTGGCCATGGCCGCGATCTTCACGACATTGTTGCGGGTCTTCTCCACGATCGGCCTGGGCGCGGCGATCATCCAGCGGGCCAAGATCGACGACGAGTACCTGGACACGGCGTTCTGGGCCAACCTGGGCCTGGGCGTCGCCCTGTTCGCCATCACCGCCGTCTCCGGCGAGATCTTCGGCCGGTTCATGGGTGACCCGGCGGTGGGCGTGATCCTGCTCATCCTCTCCACCCGCTTCATGATCACCGCGGGGTCAGAAGCGCAGCGGTCGCTGGTCTCCCGGCAAATGGATTACCGCAGCTTGTCCCTGCGCTCGGTGAAGTCGCGCCTCATCGGCGGGTTCGTCGGCGTGGGCATGGCTTACGCCGGGATGGGCTACTGGAGCCTGGTCGGGCAGACCATGGCCACGACGCTCTCCGGTTCCTACCTTCTTTACGTGGCCACGGGGTGGCGGCCGAAGTGGCGCTTCTCCTGGCGGAAGTTCCGGGACCAGTGGTCCTTCGGCGCGCCGCTGCTGCTGTCGCGCATGTTCGGCTACGCCATCCGCAACACGGATAACCTGCTGGTCGGCCGCTACCTCGGGTCGACGGCGCTGGGCTTCTACGCCCTGGGCTACACGCTCTTCCTCGTGCCCCTGCAGGACGTCGGGCTGATTGTCAACCGGGTGATGTTCTCCGCGCTCTCCCGGGTGCAGGAGGACCGGGAGCGGCTGCGGCGGGGGTTTCTGCAGGGAACGCAGTACGTGACGCTGGGCGTCCTGCCGGTCATGGTGGGTATGGCCCTGGTCGCCGCACCGGCGCTGGAGCTGGTCTTCGGCCGGAAGTGGCTGCCCGCGGCGCCGGTGGTCAGCGTGCTGGCGCTGGCCGGGTTTCTCCAGTTGATGACGACTCTGGGACCCAGCGGGCTGAATGCGGCCGGCCGGACGGACCTCAACCTGCGCTGGACCATGATCTCGTCGCTGCTCTATCTCCCCGCCTTCGCCGTCGGGCTGCGCTGGGGTATTGTCGGCGTCGCCACCGGGTACCTGGGGGCGACGATCGTGATGGTCCCGGTGCAGTTCCGCTACATCAGCTCGATTCTTCACGTGCGTGCCGCGGAGATGTGGGCGGCGGTGCGGCCGGGGGTGATCGGCTCCGTCCTGATGGCGGCGGCGGTGGCACCGGCGGCGTGGGCGCTGCGCACGTCCCACGCGCCGGCAGTCGTGGAACTGGCCGTGGCGGTGCCGCTGGGGGTGGCGGTCTACGGGGCCGTCATCTGGTTGATCCACCGCCGGGTGATCTTCGACCTGATGACCCTGCTGCGGCAGTCCGTGCGCGTGGGGCGCGGCCGGCGGCTGGGTGAGGCGGGAGAGGGATAGGGTGATCGGCCCGGTGCTCGCCCGCACGCGTGACCTGGTCCGCTCCTATCGCTGGCGGTGGCTGGACCCGGCGCACAACGTCGAGGCGATCGACATCCCGGCGTTGATCTCACCGCTGCGCTACGACATCGTGGCGATCCGCAATTTCCTCCGCTTCTACCTGGCGGAGCGAACTCTGGCGCGGCGGGACCTTCCCCAGTTCCTGGAGCGGGCCCGGCGCAGCCGCTACTACCAGTGGATGTCGTCGGTCTATGAGCTGCGCTTTGCCACCCGCGTGCGCGATCCAGTGATCATCGCCGGGCGCCTCACCCAGAGGGTCGGGGACACAATCCACCTGTGGGAGGCCATGGAGGCCGGGTTCGACCGCCGCTTTCCCATCGAGGTACGGGTGACGGGGCGGCTGCTGCCGACGGAGAGCGGCAAGCGGCTCTCCATCCGCTACATCCTGGGGGACGGCAGCCATCGTCTGGCCTGCCTGCTGGTGCAGGGCCTGACGAAACTCCCGCCAGACTACTACCGCCTCCGGTGGTTCCGCCGCCACCGACCGTACGACGCTACCGGGCTTCTCACCTCGCGGGGCCGGCTACCCGAGGACGAGTACTTCGACTTCCTCTCGGAGGTCTATGGGGCGCCCGAGGTTCTGACCGACCGGATCTCCTTCCTGGTCTTCGTCAAGCGCGCCCTGCCGGAACGCGAGGCGGAGGTGCGGACCATCCTGCGCGCGGACGGATTTCCGGTCTGAGAGGGTAGGTCGGGGACCCACCATGCCCATCGTCAGCGCCATCATCCCGACGCGCAACCGGCCGGCCCTGCTGCGGGCGGCGCTGCAGAGCGTGGCGCTGCAGGACGAGCCGGACATGGAGGTGCTCGTCGTCGACGACGCCTCCGACGACCCGCAGCAGACGGTGGCGGTCGTCGCCGAGTTCGCGCCCCGGTTGCACGTGCGGTTGATCCGGCTGCCCCAGCGCCGCGGCACCGGACACGCGCGCAACGCCGGCGTGCTGGCCGCCGCCGGAGAGTATATCGCCTTCCTGGACGACGACGACGTCTGGCATCCGAACAAGATCAGACGACAGCTGGAGCGTTTCCGCACCAACCCCCGCCGCCTGCCCCAGCTGGGCGTCGTCTACACCTGGCACCAGTGGGTCAACGCGGCGACACAGCGGGTGCGGGTACGGCGCCGGCCCTATCTGGAGACGGTGGACGACATCTTCCGCTGGAGTTACAACACGCCACAGACGATGATGATCCGTCGCGAGTGCTTCGACCGCGTCGGCCTCTTCGACGAGGAGATGCCGACGAAGCAGGACTGGGACCTGCTGGCCCGGATGATCCAGCACTACCAGTTTGACGCCGTGGAGGAGATCCTCGTCACCTGCCGCGACCACCGCGGTCCGCGGCGGACGGACGACTATCGGGCGCGGCTGCGCGGCGCGGAGACTCTGCTGCACCGCTATGCGCACCGGGTGCACGACCCGCGGGTTCTGCGGGACCTGCGCTTCAGCGTCGGCCGGCTCCACCTGCGGGCCCGCCAGTACGACCGGGCCTGCGCCGATATGAGCGAGGCGCTGCGTCTGGCCGCGGGCTCGCAGAAACTGCGCTATCTGCCCTTCTGGGCCTGGGCGCTGGGCGCCCGCCTTCTGCACCGGATCGAACACACGCGGAGTCTTCCGGCCTGATCCCGTGGCCACAAACCGGCAGGGCTACCTCCTGCGCCTGCTCAAGCTCGGCGTGCTGCCCTACGGCCTGTTCTTTCGCGAGCGGCGGCCGGGGCTGGTGATTCTAATCTACCACCGCGTCGGCGGGGGCACGGACAGCGACATCGACCTGCCCGCCAGACTCTTCGCCCGGCAGATGGCGCACCTGAGCGCGCACCATACCATCGTCGCCATGGACGACGTCGCCAGCGGCATGACGCCGCCGGCGGGTCGGCCTACCGATCTGATGGCGGTGACCTTCGACGACGGCTACCAGGACATCTACGAGCACGCCTATCCCGTGCTGCGGCGCTATGCCATCCCGGCGACGATTTACCTGGCCACACAGTACATCGAGACGCGGCGTCCCTTCGACTTCGGCGGTTACGCGCACAACCCGCGCCCGCCGTGGCCGTTGACCTGGGTGCAGATCCGCGAGATGGCGAGTAGCGGCCTGGTGACGGTAGGCGCGCACACCCACAGCCATGCCGACCTGCCGCGGCTGCCGCAGCGCGCCGTGCGGGATGAACTGGAGCGCAGCCGCCGCCTGATTGAGGAGCGGGTGGGTGTGGCGGTACGGCACTTCGCCTATCCCTGGGGTACGCTGACCCCCGGGGTGAAGCGCGTCGTCGGCGACTACTTCGCCACCGCGGTGCGCGGCGGGAGCGGCAAGAATCCCTTCCCCACCCTGGACCCGCTGGCGCTGTGGCGCCGGCCGGTGCAGCAGGCCGACGGCTTCTGGCTATTTCGCCTCAAGCTCGCCTCCTACCTGGACGCGGAGGAGTACTTCCGCCGCCTGGGGAGTTCCCGGCGCCGCCCCCCGACGCCGGCGGCCGGCCCGGCCCAGGCGCAGGAGCGGCCCACCGTCTGAGACCGTTATGGGGACCGAGCGCGGGCGACCGCTGATCGCTTTCTTCAACTACTCGGATCTGTTCGAGGACTTCTTCCCGTACTACGGGGTGGACCAGCAGACCTTCGCCACGCGCTGGGCGGCCACGTCGAACCACACTTACCTCTCTCTGCTGCAGCGGGAGGTGGGCGACGTGGTCTGGTATGTCTTCTCGCTCCGGCCGCAACTGCGGGAGGCGCGCCACGAAGTGGTCGGCTGCCAGATCAGATTTCTCCGCGCGTCCGTCCCCCGCCGCCTCCTCCGCTGGGGGATGCTCGCAGGCGGCGCAGGGCGGCGCAGGTTCGGCCGCCGGGAGGAGAGGGCGACAGACCCGGCCGCGCAACCCGCCGTCGCGGATGCCGGAGACGCGACAGCGCGGCGGACGGGGATGTCCCGCCTGTACCGCACCGTGGGGTCATACCTGACGATGCTCTCCGGGCCGTTGCTTCGTGCGCTCCTGCGCGACCGTCCCGATTTCCTCTTCGTGCAGGACTATGCCACCGGCCGATTTGACGCGCTCGTCCTCCTGGCGCGGATGCTGGGGATTCCGCTGATCACCATCCACACCGGCAGCCGCCCCGAGAGTTACCTGGGGGCGGGCCTGAAGCGGTTCACCATCCCCCGCGCCACCCGCATTATCGTCTCCGGCTCGGAGGAGGCAGGGCGGCTGGTCGAGCGTTTCGGCGTGCCGCGCGATCGGGTGCGGATCATCCAGACGCCGGTGGATCTGCGCCTGTTCCGGCCACGGGACCGAGCAGGCGCATGCCGGGAGGCGGGACTGGACCCCCGCCGGCGCTACCTGCTGTTCGTGGGGCGGCTGGATGAGCGGCCCAAACACGTGAGCATGCTCATCCGGGCCTTCGCCGACATCAGTGGCGGGCATCGCGATACGGATCTGCTCATCGCCGGCGACGGTCCGGACGGACCCTGGCTGCGCGCCCTGGCGGAAGAACTGGCCCCGGGCCGGATCCGCTGCCTGGGCTGGGTTGGTGATGCGGAGATGCTGGCCCGCCTCTACAATGTCGCGGAGTGCCTGGTGCTCTGTTCCCGGCACGAAGGCTTCCCCACGGTCGTCGGCGAGGCGCTGGCCAGCGGCACGCCGGTCCTGGCCACGCGCGTCGGCGGGGTCGCGGAAGTCGTGCGGGATGGCGTGAGCGGGTGGCTCATCCCGCCCGAAGATCCACCGGCGCTGGTGGACGCGCTCTCCCGCGTGCTCCGCCGGCCCGACCTGGTGGACACGATGCGCCCGCAGGCGCGCGCCATGGCCGAGGCGCGCCTCGATCCCGCGGTGGCGGCGGCGGCTTTGCGGGAGTGTTTCTCCCGTCCGGCCGCGGCGCTGCGCCTCACGCGGCAGTCGGTCTGAGGCGACCAACTTAACGTGGAGAGGATGTGAGTCCGATGACCAGATATCGACTCTCAGCACCCGGGAGAGCCGCCCGCACCGTGCTCGCCCTGGCGCTGGCCGTGGGGCTGGCCGTGACGGGGGGCCTGAGTTCCTCCGCCGCCCCGGCGCCGGTCACCGTGAGAGTGGCCTTCACGCCGCTGCAGGCGTGGGGGCCGCTCTTCATCGCGGACGCCGAAGGCTACTTCGCCCGGGAAGGGATCAAGGTGGAGTGGGTCACCTTCGCCGGCGGCGCCGACACCATCGCCGTACTGGTGCAGGGGCAACTGGATGTGGGCGCCGGGTCGGCGTCGGCGGGGTTCTTCAACGCCGTGGCCCAGGGCGCCAAGGTGCGCATCGTCGCCGACAAGGGGCACGTGGAGCCGGGGTTCCGCGCCGTCGCCCTGGTGGGGCGCAAGAACCTCAAGCCCGGGTCCACGCCCACCGTGGCCGATCTGAAGGGCCGAAAGGTCGCCGTCAACACGCTGGGCGCGATCGCCCACTACGTGCTGGACCGCTCGCTAGCGCGCGCCGGTCTGACCCTACGCGACGTCGAGGTGTTACGCATGCCCTTCCCCTCCATGGTGGGGGCGCTGCAGCAGGGGGCGATCGACGCGGCCATCCTCTCGGAACCCTTCGTCACGCAGGCCCTGGAAGTGGGCGTCGGGACGATGCTGGCGGCCGCAGGAGACGTCGTGCCCGACGAGCCGGTGGCGTTCATCTTCTACGGGTTGAACCTGCTGGAGCGGTCGCCGGAGACCGGAAGGCGCTTCATGGTCGCCTACCTGCGCGCGCTGCGGCAGTACGTGCAGGGGCCGACCGCGCGCAACGTGCAGATCGTGGCGGAGTATACGAAGATCTCCCCCGACCTGATTCGCAAGGGGGACTGGTTCCCCATGTACCCGGACGGGCGCGTGAACATCAACGCCATCCGCCGCTTCCAGGACTGGCTCTACGCTCAGGAGTTCATCGGCGTGCGCATGCCGGTGAACGCGCTGGTGGACACGGGTTTTCTGGTCTACGCCGCGGAGGCACTCACCTCGCGGTGAGTCCCGAAGGAGGTACGTCGATGCGCACGCTGCGCGGGACATCCTGGGTTCTCCTGGTCTGTGCTCTGCTCGTCAGTGTGAGTCTTCCGGCGGCGGCCGGCCCGGCAGCCACGGTGCGCGTGTCCTTCCTCCCCTTCCAGAGTAACGGCGGCCTCTTCATCGCCGAGCACGAGGGATACTTCGCCCAGGAGCAGATCAGCATCGCCTGGGCGGCCTTCACCCACGGAGGCGAGTTCATCCCGGTGCTGGCGCAGGGGCAACTGGACGTCGGCGCGGGTGGGGTGTCGGCGGCCTTCTTTAATGCGGTGGCCCGGGGGCTGAGGATCCGGGTGGTCGCGGACAAGGGGCACGTCGGCGGCAAGGGCAGCGCCGGCTCGCTGCTCGTCCGACGGGATCTTGCCGCCACCGTCCGGTCAGTCGCCGATCTCAGAGGTCGGAAGATCGCCATCGATGGGATCGGCAGCCTGGGCCACTACATCGTGGCCCGGGCGCTGGTCGCGGCGGCCGTGCCGGTGGATCAGGTGACGTTGCTCCCCTTCTCCGCCCCCACCGCCCTGGCGGCGCTGCAACAAGGCTCGGTCGACGCCGCCCTCCTGCCCATCCCGTTCAACACCCAGGCCGTGGAACTGGGGATTGGCGTGAAGGTGATCGACACCGCCGACATCGTGCCCGGTGAGCCGCAGGCGTTCATCATCTACGGCCCCACGCTGCTAGAGCAGAATCCTGCGCTCGGCCGGCGGTTCATGGTGGCGTATCTGCGCGGGGTCCAGCGCTACAACGAAGGGGCCACGGCGCGCAATGTCGCCATCATCGCCAAGTACATCAAAATCGAGCCGGCGATCGTGCAGAAGGGCGGCTGGGTGGACATCCATCGGGACGGATTCATCGATGCGGCTAAGATCCGGCGCTACCAGGACTGGCTCTTCGACATCGGCCTGGTGAACATCCGCAACCCCATCTCCACGGTGGTCGATACATCGTTTCTGGAGCAGGCCCTGGCAGCCCTGGGCATCCCGCAGGTTCGCTGAGCATGGGGTTTCTCCGAGACCTGCCGACGTATCCGCGCCTCTTCCGCCGGCTGGCGGCCTACTTCCAGCAGCCGCAGTCCATGGCGGAATCCCGGGTGACGATCCGCCGGCGGATCGAGCGGCGGGAGGAGCTGTTTCTGGAGACGGCACGGGACCGGCTGTACGCTGCGGACAGCCCGTATCGGCCCTTGCTCGCGCTGGCCCAGTGCGCGTGCCGCGATCTGGATATCATGGTCCGGCAGCGGGGCCTGGAGGAGGCCCTGGAACGCTTGTATCGCGCGGGGGTCTATCTTTCGTTTCAGGAGTTCAAGTCCGGCGGCGCCATCCGGCGGGACGGGCGCGAATTTCGCGTCGTCCCGGCGCAGTTCAACAACCCGACCGTCTCCGGCGTCCTGCCGGTGCGCAGTGGGGGGACGCGCAGCGCCGGCACCTGGAGCGCCCTCAACATCGAATACCTGGCCGACGTGTACGTGCCGCAACTGGCCCTGACGTTGGACATGTTCGGCGGATGGGATGCCCCCATTCTGACCTGGCAACTGGGCTTTCCGTCGGGCGCGGGCATCGGGCACTGGTTCTGCCTGGCCAGACTCCGCCGGCGCCACGTGCGCTGGTTTTCTCTCACCCCGATTCCGCGCGGGATCGAAGCCCGTCACCGCGCGGCGTTTGAGCTGGCTCACCTCGCGGCAGGGCGGGCGGGGCTCCGATTGCCCCGGCCGGAGTTCGTCCCCGTTGGGGCGGCGGGGATAGTGCTGGATGCCATCCGCCACGAGCTGGCCGGGGCCGGCCGCTGTGTGATGTTCACGACGCCCAGTTGTGCCGTCCGGCTTGCCGCGGAAGCTCAGGCCAGGGGGGAGTCGCTCCGGGGGGTGCTCTTCCTCTGCGGCTCGGAGGCGCTGACGCCGGGTAAGGCGGATGAGATTCGCGCCAGAGAGGCCCGTGTGGCTTCCTACTACATGATCTCCGAGGTCGGGGGAGCCGTCGGTGCCCCGTGTAGCGCCCCGGAGGACGTGGACGACATGCACTTCCGCAGCGACGCCCTGGCGATGATCGCCAGAGGGCGCCCGGGGGAAGGCCCGCGCCACGACGTCATGCTGATCACGACCCTGTTGCCCCACGCACCCAAACTCCTCCTCAACGTGGAGATGGATGACTTCGCCCTCATCCGCGAGCGGGCGTGCGGCTGCGTGTGGGACGAGCTGGGGTGCCGCACCCATCTTGTCGGGTTGCGCAGCGTGACCAAACTGACGGGTGAGGGCACGACGCTCCTGGGCACCAACGTCGTGCACATCCTGGAACATATCCTGCCCGCCATGTTCGGCGGGACGAGCGTCGACTATCAACTGGTCGAGGCTGAGGGGGCCGACAGGCTGACCCACCTCTATCTACTCGTCAGCCCGCGGCTGGGCCCGCTGGATGAGGCGGCTGTGCGCCGCCGCTTCATTGAGGCGCTCGACCGGACGGCGGGCATGCCGCTGGGCGGTCGCCGGCCCATCTGGGAGCAGGCGGACTCCATCCGCGTCCTGCGGCGCGACCCCATCCCCACGGGGGCCGGCAAGCTCCTGCCCTTTCACACGCTGGGGGCCGGTCTCCACCCGACGGAAGTATCGGCATCTGGCGGAGCGACGGCCCCATGAAACCGATCACCGTCCTCCACGTAATCGACACGCTGCAGACGGGCGGCACGGAGAGCCAGTTGCTGCGCATTCTGCCGCGGCTGGACCCCGGGGGGTTCCGGCAGGTGCTCTGCCCGCTGCAGATGACGGGGAGCCCCGTCGGGGTCGCGGGGGACGGCGTGGAGACGCATCCGCTGGGGCTGCACAAAAATGACGTCCTTCGCGGGGTGGCGGCGCTGCGGGCGATCATCGCGCGGGTGCGCCCCGACCTGCTGCACACGCACCTATTTGCCGCCACGCTGATGGGGCGGGCAGCCGGCCGGCTCTCCCGCCTGCCCGTGGTGACGACACTGGTGAACACGCCCTACGCGCCGCAGTGGCGTATCGACGATCCCGCGCTGACCCGCTGGAAGGTCGAGGCGGTGCGCGCCGTGGACGCGCTGACGGCCTCCTGGACCTCCTGGTACGTGGCGATCAGCGAGACGGTGAAGCGCTCGGCGGTGCGGCACCTGGGGATCCCCGCAGACCGGATCACCGTCATCCCGCGGGGCGTCGCGCCGGAGGATCTGCCGGCGCTCAGTCCGGAGGAGGTGCGGCAGGTCCGGCAGAGCCTGGGGTGGGCGGACGTGGATCCGTTGATCCTTAACGTCGGCCGGCTGGTGCCGCAGAAGGGGCAGCGTCACCTCATCGAGGCCATGACCGTGGTGGTCCAGCGCCTGCCGCGCGCCCGCCTGGCCATCGCGGGGGAGGGGCGGTTGCACGGCGCGCTGGAGGCGCAGATCCGGGCGCTGCGGCTGGACGGCGCCGTCCGGCTGCTGGGAGACCGGCGCGACGTGCCCGTGCTGCTGGCGGCGGCGGACCTCTTCGTCTTCCCCTCGTTGTCCGAGGGCTTCGGCGTGGCCTTCCTCGAGGCGATGGCCGCGGGCAGGCCGTGCATCGCCTCGGATCTGGAGGTCGTGCGGGAGGTCGCCGGGTCGGACGCCGCTGTGCTGGTGCCGCCCATGTCTTCCGGCGCGCTGGCCGACGCCATCATGACGGTTTCGCGCGATGAGGAAACGCGCCGGCGCCTGGCGGAGGCGGCTCGTATCCGGGCGCGGCACTTCAGCCTGGCGGAAGCGGCGCGGCGGCTGGAAGAGGTTTACCGTCGCGTCGCCGGCCGCGAGACCGCGGCGGACGTCCTAGTGGGCGCGGCGAGCCGGTGATGGCGCGCAGTTCCGGGGTCACGGCCCGCCGGCCCCTGCGCCGCCGGCAAATCAGCCGCTGGGCGCGGGTGCCCCTGCAGCTACTCACACGGGACCGCCGTCCCGGCGTGACGATTCTGATGTACCACCGCGTCGGCGGGGGGACGTCGCGGCAGCTTGATCTGCCGGCGGAGCTCTTCGCGCGACAGCTCGACTACCTCCGGCGCCGCTACCGCATCGTCTCGCTGGATGATCTCCTCGACGCGGCCCGGGAGCAGCCGGCCAACGGAACACGCGACCTCCTCGTGCTGACGTTCGACGACGGGTATGCGGAGATGTACTCGGTTGTCCTGCCGTTGCTGCGCCGCTTCAACGTCCCGGCCGCCCTCTATCTGCCGACCGCTTACATCGAGGAGCAGCGGCCGATCGACTGGGGACGGTACCAGGAACTGCCCGCGGCCCTGCGGCCGCGGCCGCTGACGTGGGCGCAAGTGCGGGAGTTGCAGGCGTCGGGGTTCTTCACGATCGGCGCGCACACACATACACATCTCAATCTCACGGCGGCCACGCTTGAGGAGATCGAACGGGAGATCCGGCAGTCCAACGCGCTGCTGCTGGAGCGGTTGGGCCTGCGGGTGAGGCACTTCGCCTACCCCTACGGTCGGGGTTCCGCCGGCGCCCGGGAGGTGGTGGCGCGCTTCTACGAGACGGCCACGGTGCAGGGATTTCTGAAGATCGCCTTTGCCCGGCTCGATCCGACGCACCTGCCCCGCGTGCCGGTATCCACAAGCGATGGCTTCTGGTTCTTCCGCTTGCGATTGTCCGCCCTGCCGTCCCGGTCGCGCCGGCACGGCAACGGGAACATGCCGACTGGCTCGAGTGAGGAGGACCATGAGTAGAGTCTCCAGTCCCCTGGCGTATCCGCAGGTTCTGCGAAACCTGGCCCGGCTGGTCACCCAGCAGATCAGCCTGGGGGACAGCAAGGCGCTGATCCGCCGCCGGCTGGCCACCCGGGAGGAGCGGTTCCTCCGCTTCGTGGCACGCTACATCTACGGTTACCCCCGCAGCCCCTACCTCCCGCTGCTGGCGCACGCCGGCGCGGAACTGGGCGACCTGCAGACGATGGTCCGGCAGCGCGGCCTGGAGGGGACGCTGGAGCGGCTGCGCGACGAGGGCGTCTACTTCTCCTTTGAGGAGTTCAAGGGGCGGATCGACGTAGTGCGCGGCGGGCGCACCCATCGGTTCTCGGAGCGGGACTTCGACAACCCCTTCCAGGGGCCGACCCTGGAGATCCGCACCGGCGCGACCCGCAGCCTGGGGTCTCGCGTGGGCGTGGCGCTGGAGTTCATCGCCGAGCAGCGCGCGCCGAGTTATCACGTCATGCTGGACGCGATCGGCGCGGCGCAGACCCCGCTGCTCGTCTGGTTCCCCGGCTTCCCCTCGGGCGCCGGCATCTCCGCCTGGCTGGCCCTGGCGAACATGGGCCGACCACCGCTGCGCTGGTTCTCCATGACCGACCCCCACGGGCCGTCGGTGGGGATGCGTCACCGCATGCTGCTGACGGCGGCGCGCTTCCTGGCGCGGCGGCGGGGGCTAGATCTCCCGATGCCGGAATTCACGCCCGTCTCCTCCTCCGCCGTGGTGCTGGACAGCATCCTCTCGGTGCGACGGCGGCAGGGCGGCGTGGCGCTGATCACCAGCCCGAGTGCGGCCGTGCGTCTGGCCGGGCTGGCCCAGAAGTGGAAGGAGTCGCTGCAAGACGTGCGCCTCCTCGTCGGCTCCGAGCCGCTGACTCCCGGGAAGGCCGAGGAGATCCGGCGCACGGGCGCGGTGGTGGGCACGATGTACGTTTTCAGTGAAGGCGGCGCGGTGGGCATCGCCTGCGGCAATCCCCTGGCGCCGGACGACATGCACTTTGCGGCGGACTGCTACGCCATGATCCTGCGCCGCCGCCCCATGCCCGGGGTGGGGGAGCTCGACGCCTACATGTTCACCTCCCTGTTGGACTCCGCGCCCAAGATCATGCTGAACGTAGAGAGCGACGACTTCGGCGAGTTCACCACCCGCCGCTGCGGCTGCGTCTTCGACGAGCTGGGGTTAGGCCACCACTTCGCCTATGTCCGCTCCTTTACCAAGCTCACCGGCGAGGGCGCGACGCTGCTGGGGACGGACTGCGTGCGCATCCTGGAGGAGGTGCTGCCGCGCGAGTTCGGCGGCCGCAGCATCGACTACCAGCTGCTGGAGACGGAGGATGAGGATCACCTGACGCGCCTCTTCCTGGCGATCAGCCCAGAGGTCGGGCCGCTGGACGAGCAGAAGGTGCTGGCCCGCTTCGTCGAGGCGCTGCACCACTCACAGCCGCGAGGCGCCATCTCCCCGCTGTGGACGCAGGCGGGGACGATCCGCGTCGTGCGCCGCGAACCGGTGCCTACGCCCCGCGGAAAGCTGCTGCCCTTCCACACTCAGGCTCTGGCGCTCCTCCGGGACCGGGCGCCCGCGGAGTCTGCCGAGCGGTAAGGGCGGATTCGTGATTCCCGAGGCCGACCGTAGGCCTGCCGCCACCATCGATGTGCATCTGGGCGCCGACGCCCTGCGGGCGATCGTGCCGCTGTGGTCGGAGCTGCTGGCGGCCTCCGGGTCGGCCAACATCTTCCTGACGTGGGAGTGGATGAGCGCCTGGTGCGAGGTACTGGGAACCGCGGCGGTGCCCTGCGTCCTGGTGGTGCGAAACGGTGACGGCGCGGTGAAGGGTCTCGCCCCGCTCTACACCGACCAGCGGGCCGGTCGCTCGCTCGCCCTGCGGCGGCTGCGCCTGATGGGCACCGGATTCGGCGCCGACCACATGGCCTTCATCTGCCGGGCCGGAGAGGATATCACGCCGGAGGTCGCCGACTGGATTGTCGGCCGCGTGCCGGAGTGGGACGTCGCCGAACTGCGCTGGGTGGATGAGGTGCAGGCGCGGCGCCTGGCCATCGCGCTGGAGCGGTACCGCGGACATGTCTGCGTGCTGACGGAGGCCGATCCGTCTCCGGTCGTGCGGCTGCCCGCCACCTGGGAGGAGTACCGGGGGCTCCTGGGATCGAGCCACCGGGCCAGCCTGGGACGCTACGCCCGGAAGCTGGAGCGGGAGCGTGCGCCGGTCGACTTCCGCCGCGCCGCCACAGCCGAGGAGTTCGGGCGCGCCTGGAGCGCCCTGGTCCGCCTGCACCAGACCCGCTGGCGCCGCCGCGGCCTCCCCGGATCGTTCGTCAAGCCCCACTTTGAGGAACTGCACCGGCAGTTTGCCCGGCTGGCCCTGGAGCGGGGCTGGCTGCGCCTGTACCACCTGGAGGCGCGGGAGCAGATCATCGCAGTGCTCTACTGCTTCCGCTACGGCCCGCGGGTCTCGTACTTCCAGGCGGGCTTCGATACGGCCTGGGCGCGCTACGGACCGGGGCGTCTACTGATGGCGCACGCGATCCGCTCCTCGATCGAGGAAGGCGCGACGGAATTCGACTTCATGCGCGGCGTCGAGGAGCACAAGCTCCGCTGGAAGCCCGAGCTGCGCCACGACTATCACGTCACGATCTTCCGTGCGCGGCCGGCGGTGATTACGGCGCTGCGCCTGCAGGGAGGGGTGCGGCTGCTGCGCCGCGGTGCGCGGCGGTTGCTGCTCTCCCGGCTGCCGCGCGAGACCTAAGGCGTCCCGGCGGCATGATCATCCCGATGGCGACGACACCCCTGCGACTGGTCCACATCACCACCGTCGATCTCAGCCTGTGGTTCCTGCTGGGCGAGCAGCTGCGCGCCTATCGGGAGGCGGGTTTCGAGGTCGCGGGCGCCAGCGCCCCGGGGCCCTGGGTGGACCAACTGCGGCGGGAGGGGGTGGCGCACCTGGCCGTGCCCGCCCTGCAGCGCCGCTTCGCGCCGCTGGCGGACGTACGGGCGTTGGCCAGTCTCGTGGGCATGCTGCGGCGGTACCGCCCGACCATCGTGCACACGCACACGCCGAAGGCCGGCGTGCTGGGCCGCATCGCCGCCCGCCTGGCCGGCGTGCCCGTCGTGGTGAACACGGTGCACGGCCTCTACACGCCGGACGGCTCCCCGGCGCGCCGGCGCTTCATGCTCTTCCTGGAACGCGTGGCCGCCCGGTTCTCGGACTTCGAGCTCTCCCAGAGCCGTGAGGATCTGGAGACGTTACGCCGCCTGCGCATCGTCGATCCGGAGCGTTCGCTCTACCTGGGCAACGGCGTGAACCTGGAGCGGTTCGACCCGACGCGGGTCGACCGCGCCGCGGCGCGCCTGGGGTTGGGGATTGCGCCCGAGGCCGTCGTCGTCGGCACCGTGGGGCGCCTGGTCTGGGAAAAGGGGTACCGCGAGTTCTTCCATATGGCGGGGGCGCTCCGGCAGCGCGTTCCCGGTGTTGTCGTGCTGGCGGTCGGCCCGGAGGAGACCGAGAAGACGGACGCGGTGCCGGCAGAGGTCATTGCGGACCTGACGCGGCGCCGGGTGGTGCGGTTCCTGGGGATGCGCACCGACATGCCCGCGCTCTACGCCGCCATGGACATCTTCGTTCTTCCTTCGTACCGGGAGGGGTTCCCCCGCTCGGCGGTGGAGGCGGCGGCGATGGGGAAGGCACTGGTCCTGACCGACATCCGGGGGTGCCGGGAGGTCGTGGCGCCGGGGCGCAACGGGTTCCTCGTCCCGCCGCGCGACGCCGCAGCGCTGCGCGCCCGGGTGCTGGACCTGATCAACGATCCGGGCCTGCGGGCCCACATGGGGCAGGAGAGCCGCGCCCGCGCGGTGGCGGAGTTCGACGAGCGGCGAGTCATCGCCACGACCCTAGACGTCTACCGCCGGCTGCTCCAGGAGAAGCGTGGTGTCTGGATTGGATCGCATCAGGAGAGCCGAGCCCGCGGATAGCCTGGCCATCGCCGGGCTGCACGGGCGGGAGATCCCCTGGGGACTGCTCTCCCAGTTGGGCGTGGCTTTCGTGGCGACCTTCTACCAGGCGCTGCTGGCCTCGCCGCAGGGGTTTGCCTTCGTCGCCGAGCGCGACGGCCGGATCGTGGGATTCGCTAGCGGCGTGCTGGACTGGCGCGCCTTCTACCGGGAGTTCGTGCGGCGCCACCTCACGCTGGCGGTGCGCGTTTTCCTCGCCGGGTTCCGCCGGGACCGGTGGCGCCGGCTGCTGGAGACGTCACGCTACGCGGCCTCCGGGGCGCTGCCGCCGGCGGAGCTTATCGCCATCGCCCTGGAACCGGAGGCGCGCGGCAGCGGGATCTCCGGGGAACTGGTGCGCCACGTGCTGACGGAGTTCGCGGCGCGGCACGTCCTGGCCGTGCGGGTGACGGCCGGCGGGGAGAACACGCCGGCCAACCGGCTCTACGAACGTATGGGGTTCCGCCTGCACTCGTTCATGGAGATCCACCCGGGGGAGACCGCCGCGGTCTACGTGATTGCGCTCCCGCCCGGGGCGTTACGGCACGTCTCATCCTGACCGTTCACCAGCGGAGGCTGCGCATGCGCGTCATCTGTGAGGATGTGGCCAAAGTCTACCCCACCGTCCGCGGGCCGGTGCTGGCCCTGCACGGCATCTCCTTCGCCACCCGGGAGTCGGAGTTCGTCTGCATCGTCGGCCCCAGCGGCTGCGGGAAGACCACGCTGCTGAAGGTCGTCGCCGGGCTGATCGCCCCTTCCCGCGGCGAGGTGCACTACGAGGGGCCGCGGCGGGGCGCGCCGCTGAACGCCATGGTCTTCCAGGACGACAGCATCTTCCCGTGGATGACCGTGCTGGACAACGTGGCCTTCCCGCTGGAACTGCGCGGCGTCCCCCGCCAGCGCCGGGTGGAGACCGCGGAGGAACTGATCGAGCGCGTCGGGCTGCTGCGCTTCGCCCGCAACTACCCGCACGAGCTCTCCATGGGGATGAAGCAGCGCGTGGGTATCGCCCGCGCCCTGGCCTACAACCCGGAGGTCCTGCTGATGGACGAGCCCTTCGCCGCGCTGGACGCGCAGACGAAGGCCGTCCTGCAGGAAGAACTGCTGAC
>Ga0209521_10000324_pt1 | contig 35683 bp, 36 predicted proteins | sample Rifsed19ft4_FD_184016 | JGI IMG/M metagenome (GOLD analysis project Ga0209521, IMG submission 184016) | Soil microbial communities from Rifle, Colorado, USA - sediment 19ft 4 (version 2) | ecosystem: Environmental > Terrestrial > Deep subsurface > Rock core/Sediment | place: Rifle, Colorado...
GCCGCTTTTGCTTCTATCGGACCTCCCGGATCTCTTCCCTTATCCCATCAGGCGTTCGTAGCGACCGTAGTCGTGCGCGGCGTCCATGAACCACTGGACGATCTCGGGCTTGGCGCGGGGCGGTAGCTCGCAGGAGGTGGAGAGCACGTAGCGGGAGAAGCGGGCCGCCGTGTCGATGCAGCGCCGCACCTCCGCCTCCATCTCCTCCTTCGTGGCCCGCTCGAAGATGGTGGCGTCCACGTTGCCGATGGTCACGACGTTCCGCGAGGAGGCCAGCTCGACGAGGCGCTTCAGCTGGTCCACCCGGAGCTTCGGGTCGGCCTGCTGGTCGAGGTCGATCGTGACGGTGGTGAACCCCGCGTCGAGCAGGTCCTCGTAGATCTGGTGGGTCGTGCCGCAGATGTGGACGGTCACGTTGACCTTCTTGGCCTTGAAGTAGTCCACCAGCTCCTTGTGGTAGGGCTTGATGAACTCCCGGTAGGTGTCCGGGCCGACGAGGCTGCAGGACGCCGTGGGGTCGGAGTAGGAGAGGCCGATCTTGGTCTTGATCACGGCGTCGCCGAAGCGCTTGGCGTACTCGGTGGCGAAGCGCATCAGGGCATGGATGAACTCCGGGTCCTCGAAGGTGTCCAGCAGCATCACCTCCGGGTTCCGCATCAGCATGGCGATCGTCCAGGGCCCCACGAGCACCGCGCCGAGGGCGCTGGGGAAGTTGGCCTTCGACAGCGCCTCGCACTGCTCCAGGAAGCCCGGCAGGCGGCCGTCCTTGTAGGGGTCGGGGATCTCCAGCTTCGCCAACTTCCCCTTGTCGTCCTGGAGGACGTGGGTCGCGATCGAGGGGACGACGTAGTCGGAGTACTTCACCTTGCAGCCGACGGCCTCGGCCTCTTTGGCCAGGTCGTTGTACGCCAGCATCACGTCCGGCTGGTAGCGCTCGTAGTAGTTCAGCATGGCCTTCACGGCCTTCTTGGGGTCCGTGCAGTACTCCTCGATGGAGAGGCCGTCCAGGCAGCCCGCGAAGGAACCGGCGATGGGGTAGACCGGGACGCGGTCGGCGAAGCTCCCCTTGTAGGCCGCCACGACGCGGTCCCGGGGCGTGTACTGGGCCTTGCCCTTCTCCACGTCCCAGAGCCGGTTGACCTCCATGTACTTGGGCGGCAGCTTGGCCTCGTACTCCATGAACTGGGTGATCGGATAGCGGATCCCCCCCTGATGGGTGCCCTTGAGCCCTTCGATGATCTCCTCCATCCGGTCCCAGGGGATCGTGAAGGCCATCTCGTGGTCCTGGGTCTGGCCGAAGATCCGGTCGCCGGAGCAGGGGAGGATCAGCTGCGGCTGGTCGGTCTGCATGGTCGTGACGATGATCTCGGAGCAGTCGATCCGTCCCTGGAAGGACGAGGTGAGCTTGCCGCCCCGCTTCCAGAGCGCGGCCTGCGTGAGCCGCATCACCTGGGCGGGGTTGGCGTAGAGCACGACCAGGTGCGGCTCGAACGTGGCCCGGTCGAGCGGGGCGACCAGCAGGCAGTAATATTCCCCGGGCTTGAACTTGTCCACCGCCGCCTCGGAGCGCTGGCCGGCCTCCTTGGTCTCCGTGTACATCCCCTCGCAGAGCGTGCCGGAGGTGTAGATGTGGGTGGGCGTGTCGAACCCCAGCGCGGTGATCCCGAGCGAGCAGATGTGGTCCTCGCGCGTGAGGGCGATCATCCAGCCGTAGCGGCGCGCCATGTCGATGACCTGGCAGTTCATGGAGAGCTTCTTGAAGTCGCGCGCCGGCCGCTTGGCCTTCTCGGGAATTTCCTCTCCCGGCTTGAGCATCCGGACCGCCACCGGGAAGGTCTGGGGGCGGATGTAGAGCTGGAGTTCCTTATCGGCCGTCTTGGTATCAATCATTGTGTTCTCCTGGGCGCGGGTCGATCAGGCTCCACAGTAGCGGCGGGGGCGGCGGCTGTCAAGGTATGCCCTTGACGGCGGGCTCGGGAACGGGTGGAATGGGGCCATGAGTTCGGCGAAAGGCGCGCTCGGGTCCCGGTGGTTCCGGCTGGGCCTCCTGGCCGTCTCGCTTTCGGTGCTGACCGGGTGCGCGAGCACGTTCCCCGACTGGAAACCGGACCGCTGTCACCGGGCCGAGCGGGCCCGGGATACGCTCAACTGGGACTTTTTTTGCCACCAGAGTCCTTGATCCGCACTTATCTTCATCGTTGTTCTAGGAGGAGGACCGCCCCATGATCGGCGCCCCCAGTGCCAGCTACAGCATGACCGTAAGGCTCGATATCGTGAACCGCCCGGGGATGCTCGGGAAAGTCACCTCCGCCATCGGCAAGGCCGGCGGCGACATCGGGGCCATCGACCTGGTCCAGGTGGGGAGGAATACCGTCACGCGGGATATCACCTTCAAGGCCCGCGATGACAAGCACGGCACGCAGGTCGTCGATCGCCTGCGCGCGGTCTCCGGGGTCAAGGTCGTCAACGTCTCGGACCGCACCTTCCTCATGCACCTGGGAGGCAAGATCGAGGTGAGGGGGAAGATGGCGGTGAAGACGCGGGACGACCTCTCCATGGCCTACACGCCGGGAGTCGCCCGGGTCTGCATGGCCATCCATGAGGACCCGGAAAAGGCCTACACGCTCACCATCAAGCAGAACTGTGTCGCGGTCGTCACCGACGGCACCGCGGTCCTCGGGCTCGGCGACATCGGCCCGCGCGCGGCCCTGCCGGTGATGGAGGGCAAAGCCCTCCTCTTCAAGGAGCTGGCCGGCGTGGACGCCTTTCCCATCTGTCTCGCCACCAAGGACCCGAACGAGATCGTGAAGATCGTGAAGGCGATCTCCCCCGTCTTCGGGGGCATCAACCTGGAGGACATCTCCGCCCCGCGCTGCTTCACCATCGAGGAGCGGCTCAAGAAGGAGCTGGACATCCCGGTCTTCCACGACGATCAGCACGGCACCGCCGTGGTCGTTCTGGCGGCGCTGATCAATGCGTTCAAGATCGTGAAGAAGCGGATGTCCGACGTCACGGTGGTCTTCAGCGGGGCGGGCGCCTCCGCCACTGCCACCGCGAAGCTCCTGATGAAGGTCGGCGTGCGGCACGTCATCGGAGCCGACCGGAGCGGGATCCTCTACAAGGGGCGCAAGGAGAACATGAATCCCATGAAGGTGTGGTTCGCCGAGCACACGAACCCGAAGCGGCTCCGGGGGGAGATCGGCCAGGCCCTGGAAGGGGCCGACGTCTTCATCGGGCTCTCGGGGCCCGGCGTGGTGACCCTGAAGGACATCAAGCGGATGGCGCGGGACCCGATCGTCTTCGCGATGGCCAATCCGGTGCCGGAGATCATGCCCGAGGAGGCGGGCCGGCACGTGAAGGTCATGGCGACGGGGCGCTCCGACTACCCGAACCAGATCAACAACGTGTGCGGCTTCCCGGGGATCTTCCGGGGGCTCCTCGACGTCCGGGCCCGGACCGTCAACGACGAGATGAAGATCTCGGCCGCCCACGCCATTGCCAACATCGTGTCGAAGTCGGAGCTCAACGCGGAGTACATCACCCCGTCGGTGTTCGACAAGCGGGTGGTGGAGGCGGTGGCCTCGGCGGTCGCCCAGGCGGCCTACGACACCGGCGTGGCCCGTCGCAAGCGGAAGGTCGTCTCCGCCTAGCCGCCGTGCCGACCTTGGGCTGCTCGGTTCTCGTCCCGGCGCACGACCGGTAGCCCGCAACGACTTGGCCATGTGGTCGCAGGCAGCCTAGTGGCCACGTACCGGGTGATCTCCTGGAAGGGCATCCCCTCCTTGGTGGAAGCTCAGGACGGGGACCGCACGACCCGTACGCCCCTCTCCCAGCGGTTTCAGGATTTGATTGACGCAGCGGCCATGCGCCAGGGCGCCTCCGAGAGCCAGGCCTACCTTGACGGCTGGGAGGCCGGTCCGGTCAGCGACCGGCCGGGGAGCGCGGATGCCGTGGCCCAGGCCGTTGTCGCTGAGCTCGAAGGCACGTTCGAGGAGGTTCTGAGGAAGACCCTGCCTTCCCCCTCCCCCTCCTGACCGCCCCCCGGCGGTCGTGGTCCAAATTTGACAACCGGAGGGGTCGGATTGTCCCAATTTGCCCTCTCCGGCCTGGATTTGCGCCCCTCCTGATCTCTATCTATATGTTTTTATATAAGTTTTCTAGTGATCCCCCCTTGTGAATCGCGGCATGGGCATTGCACGTCGAAAAGCAGACACCCCACAAGGAGGGGATGGCCATGGACGACGTTCGAGACAGAATCGAAAAAGAACTGGGGAGCGTGATGGGCCGGCTCCGCCAGCTTGGAGGCGCGGTGGTCATCGAGGAGTTCCCCGGGGCCCTCGGGGACAACAGCCCCTTTTCTGACCCGACGGAAGAAGTCCAGGTGCAGGGAGAGCGGGAGGTCAGCTTCGCCACCCGGAGCCTCCTCGTGGAGCGCGCCAACCGGCTGGCCGAGGCCCTCGACCGGCTCCGGGAGGGCGAGTACGGCACCTGCGAGGAGTGCGGGGAGCCGATCGCGCCGGCCCGGCTCAAGGCGATGCCCGAGGTGACCACCTGCGTCCGCTGCCAGGATAAACTCGAGCGGTTGGCCCGGCGGCTCGAGCCGGCCGCGGTCCTGTTCGGCGAGCCCGAGGAAGAGGACTAGCCTCCGAGTCGAAACCCCATACCGATTCCACGAAGCCGCGACCTCTGGTTGCGGCTTTTTTTTCGCTGTGTGAGAATCGTAGCGTGCGACTGCTTGGGCCCGAGATCTTCCTGCCGGCCGTCTGGCTCTTCGGGCGCGGGTACTTCGGCGTTCGCTTCGAGGGTGTCGAGAACATTCCGCCCGAAGGGCCACTCATCATCGCGCCGAATCACGTCACGTACGCCGATCCTGCGCTGGTCACCCTTGCCGCGCGCCGCCCGGTCTACTTCATGGCATGGAACCGGCTGTTCACGGTGCCGCTCTTCGGCCGGCTGATCCGGTTCCTCCGCGCGTTCCCGCTGGAGACGGAGAGCGCTGACCCGACGGCGGTCCGGGGCGCCGCGCGCCTCCTCAAGGCCGGGCAGGCGGTCATGATCTTCCCCGAAGGCGGCCGCACCCCCGACGGCCGGCTCCAGCGCTTCAAGCCGGGAGCGTTCCGGCTCGCGTGCTTGCAGGGCGCCGCGATCCTCCCCGTGACCATTGTCGGCGGCCACGAGTCCTGGCCGCCCCAGCGCGCCTTTCCGCGACCGGGTCGGATCACCATCGTTTACCACCCGCCGGTGTCTCCTGCGCTCGGCGTGCCACCGCGCGTGGCCGCGCCCGAGCTGGCGCGCCAGGTGCGCGCCGTCATCGCCTCCCGGCTGCCGCCCCACCAGCGGCCCCTCGACGGCGACTAAGCGGGCTCGGTGCGCGGTCACTGGCGCGTGTCAACCTCCTTGACCCGGTAGCCGGCCTCGCCCAGGCGCTGCTGGACGGCCTCGATCTGCTCCCGCCCGGAGGTCTCCAGCGTCACCACCACCTCCGTCTCCCCGATCCGGGCATGGGAGAAAGCGCGGTCGTGGCTGATGTGGAGGACGTTGGCGCGCGATTGGGCGATGAGCGCTGTAAGGCGCGCCAGCGCGCCGGGGCGGTCCTGGAGCAGGACGGAGAAGCGTACGAGGCGGCCGTCCTTCACCAGGCCCCGCTCGATGACCCGCGCGATGACGTTGACGTCGATGTTCCCGCCGGAGAGGACCAGGACCACGGTCTTCCCTTCGAGGGCGACTTTCCTGTTCACCAGCGCGGCCAGCGTGGTGGCCCCGGCTCCCTCCACGACGGTCTTCTCGATCTCGAGGAGCAGGAGGATCGCGTTGGCGATCTCCTCCTCGGTGACGGTCACGACGGCATCCACGTGCTGCTTCGCCAGCTCGAAGGTGAGCTCGCCGACCTCCCGGACGGCGATGCCGTCGGCGATGGTGGCGGCGGCGGGCAGCGTCAGGCGCTTGCCGCTCCGGAGCGAGGCCTGCATCGCCGCGATCTCTTCGGCCTGGACCCCGATCACCCGGGCCCGCGGATTCTTCGACTTGATGGCCAGGGCCACGCCCCCGATCAGCCCGCCGCCCCCCACCGGCACAACGACGGCGTCGAGGTCGGGGCACTGCTCGAGCAGCTCCAGCCCCAGCGTCCCCTGGCCGGCGATGACCTGGGGATCGTCGAAGGGATGGACGAAGGTCAGCCCGCGCTCGGCCTCGATCTTCCGGGCGTGGCCGTAGGCTTCGTCGTAGTTGGCGCCGGCCAGCACCACCTCCGCCTCGTGGTAGCGCGCGGAGGTCACCTTGATGAGCGGGGCCCACTCCGGCATCACGATGACCGAGCGGATCCCGAGGCGCTGGCAGTGGAACGCCACGGCCAGCCCGTGGTTGCCGGCGCTGGCCGCCACGACTCCCCGCTGCCGCTCCAGGGCGGACAGGGTCAGGAGCTTGTTTGCCGCCCCACGCTCCTTGAAGGAGCCCGTCATCTGGAGGTTCTCGAGCTTGACGAAGCAGCGGCTGCCGGTGAGGCGGGAGAGCGTTTCGGAGTAGGCGCACGGCGTGGCGTAGATCGCCTTGCTGAGGCGCTGGCGGGCGGCCTCGACGTCGGAGAGGGACAGCACGCCCCGCACCTTATCCAATGACCCTGGGGGTGTCAAGGAAGGCTAGAAGGGCATGTTCCTGAGCTCGTCTCGTCCCCCGGCGGGATCGGCCCTGGCCCCGCCATGAACGATGAACGCTGGCCCTCGAGCCGTCATCGGCGATACACGCAGTATGGTATCATCTGCCCGCCATGCCGCTGCTGGAGGTGGAGAACCTCTCCGTGGCCTTCGGCGGCCTCGCCGCGCTCTCCCACGTCAGCCTTGGCGTGGAGCGCGGGGAGATCGTCGGCCTCATCGGTCCCAACGGCGCCGGGAAGACCACCCTCTTCAACGCCGTCACGGGGTTCGTCCGCCCGACCGGCGGCGAGATCCGGTTCAAGGGCGAGCCCATCACCGGGTGGCCGTCCCACCGCATCTGCTGGGGCGGGATCGCCCGCACGTTCCAGCTCGTCCGGCTCCTCCCCGAGCTCACGGTCCTGGACAACGTGCTGGTGGCCGGCTCCTTCGGACGCCGCAGCGACGGCCGGATGTCCCGCGACGATGCCGGCCGGCTTCTCGAGCGGGTCGGGCTCGGACCCCGCACCGGCGCGCGGGCCCATACATTACCGCTCGCCGACAGGAAGCGGCTCGAGCTGGCCCGCGCTCTCGCCACCCAACCCGAACTGCTGCTGCTCGACGAGATGTTGTCCGGCCTGCGCGGCTCGGAGGCGCGGGAGTTGATGGCGCTGGTCCGCGCGGTCCGCGGCGAAGGGATCACCGTGGTCGTGATCGAGCACATCATGAAGGCGATCATGTCCCTCTCGGATCGCATCGTCGTCCTCCACCACGGCGAGAAGATCGCCGAAGGCTCGCCCCAGGCCGTGTCCGCCTCCCCCCCCGTGATCGAGGCGTACCTCGGCACCGCCGAGCGCCGCTGACGCCATGGCGTCTCTCAGGACCCTTCGGGAGCAAGTCATCGCCTGCTGCCGCTGTCCCCGGCTGGTGGCCCATCGCGAGGCCGTGGCTCAGGAGCCGCCGAAGCGCTTTCAGGGACAGGTGTACTGGGCGCGCCCGCTCCCGGGCTTCGGCGACCCCAAGGCGCGCCTCCTGATCGTGGGGCTGGCGCCGGCGGCCCACGGCGGCAACCGCACCGGGCGGCTGTTCACGGGGGACAGCAGCGGCGAATGGCTCATGGAGGCGCTCCACACGGCGCGGTTCGCCAACCAGCCGACCTCCGCCCACGGGCGCGACGGGCTCCGGCTGCGCGGCGCCTACATCACGGCGCCGGTCCGCTGCGCGCCTCCCGCCAACCGGCCCACGCCCCAGGAGCTGGAGGCCTGCCTGCCGTTCCTCGTCCGTGAGCTGGAGTTGCTGCCTGAGGTGCGCGTGGTCGTGGCGCTGGGGAAGTTCGGCTTCGACGCCTACCTGCGGGCGCGAGAGATCGCCGGGCAGCCGGTGCCGAAGCCCCGCCCCCGCTTCCGCCACGGCGGCCTCACGCGCTTCTCCGATGGCGTGCGGCTGCTGGCCTCCTACCACCCGAGCCAGCAGAACACCTTCACGGGCACGCTCACTCGCGGGATGCTCCACACCATCTTCCGCCGAGCCCGCGCGCTCCTGGATCGTTAGCGAGGGGACATGATTGACGGGCAAGTGCTGACCTTCACATTGGTCGCCGCGGCACTGACGCTGAGCCCTGGAGCGGACACGATGCTGGTGGTGCGTAACGTCTTGCGAGGAGGCCGTCACGACGGTGTGGTTACGGCCTTTGGCATTTGTTCCGGCCTTTTCCTCCACGCCATCTTCTTGCAGGCATCCACTACACAGAAAAGGTCCGGCCCACTCCTTGACAACGCTCCGTGCTCGGGCCTATCCTCCGGCCAACACGTCACAGGGTCCTCGGTCATCCTGGAGCGCCGGTCCACCGCTGAATAGGAGGGAACGCACATGATCCTAACTCGAATCCTCAGGTGCTGTCTCGTCGTCGCTCTTGCGGGGCTCGCGCTCATGCCGGACACGGCCTCGGGGCAGAAGCGCGGCGGCACCCTCGTCATGCTCGTCCAGCCGGAGCCGCCCACGCTCGCCTCCTACCTCAGCACGTCGGGGCCGATCGGTCAGGTCACCACCAAGGTGTATGAAGGCCTCCTCGAGTACGACTTCAACCTCAAACCCATCCCGGGGCTCGCGCAGTCGTGGACGGTGAGCGGCGACGGCAAGACGATCAGCTTCAAGCTCCACAAGGGCATCAAGTTCAGCGACGGCAAGCCCTTCACGAGCGCCGACGTGAAGTTCTCCGTGCTCGAGGTGCTGAAGAAGTTCCACCCGCGCGGCGCCATCACGTTCCGCGACGTCGTCGACATCGAGACGCCCGACGAGCACACCGCCGTCTTCAAGCTCGCAAACCCGGCGCCGTACCTGATGATGGCGCTGTCCGGCTACGAGTCGCCCATGCTCCCGAAGCATCTCTTCGAGGGCACCGACATCAAGAACAACAAGCAGGCGAACAGCCCGGTCGGCACCGGCCCCTACAAGTTCGTCGAGTGGCAGCGCGGGCAGTTCATGCGCTTCGACCGGAACCCCGACTACTGGAAGAAGGGCCGGCCCTACCTCGACCGCTTCGTCGCCCGCTTCGTCGCCGACTCCGCCACGCGCACCGCCGCCATCGAGAAGGGCGAGGCCCATGTGGGCGGCTTCGGCGCCATCCCCTACAGCGATGTCAAGGCGCTCGCCAGGCTGCCGCAGATCGAGGCGACGACACGCGGCTACGAGATGCAGTCGCCCATCGTGCAGCTCGACTTCAACACGACGCGGCCCCCCTTCGACAACCAGAAGGTCCGCCAGGCCGTCTCCTACGCCATCAGCCGAAAGTTCGTCATCGACAACGTCTGGTTCGGCTTCGGGAAGCCGGCGACGGGTCCGATCAACTCGAACTTCGCGGTGGCCGGCCTCTATACGCCCAGCGTCAAGAGCTACAACGTGCCGAACGGCGTCGAGGTTGCCAACAAGCTGCTCGACGAGGCCGGCCTCCGGCGCGGCCCCAACGGCATCCGCGCCGAGATCGTCCACGACATCACGCCGTACGGCGAGGAGTGGCAGCGCTACGGCGAGTACGTGCAGCAGGTGCTTGCGGAGATCGGGATCAAGGCGACCCTGCGCCACGAGGACGTGCCGACGTGGCTCCGCCGGATCTACACCGACTACGACTTCCAGCTCACCAACAACTGGATCCAGACCCTCGCCGACCCCGTGATCGGCGTCCATCGCCTCTACCACACGAACTCCATCCGCCCCGGGGTGGTCTTCGTGAACGGCTCGCGCTGGGCGTCGCCGCGGACGGACCAGCTCATGGACATGGCGACGGTCGAGCCCGACCCGGCCAAGCGCGGGGTGCTCTACAAGGAGCTGCAGCAGCTCGTCGTCGAGGCCGCGCCCCTCGTTTGGGTCCACGAGCTGCAGTTCGTCACCGTGTACAACAAGCAGTTCAAGGACCTCATCGTCAGCCCCCTGGGCCTCTACGCCCCCTTCGATCGGGTCCACCTCGACAAGTAGGGCGGGCATCTCGGGGCGCCGCCGGCCGTCGCGGCGGTGCCCCGCGCCCTTCCCCCCCGCGCGCGAAGCGACTTCGGACCCATGAGGACAGGCACGGGCCGATTCGGCTATGTCGTCCGGCGGCTGCTGCAGGCGGTGCCGGTGATCCTCGCCATCCTCGCCCTGAACTTCCTGCTGCTCCACCTCGCGCCCGGCGACGCCGCTCAGGTCCTTGCCGGCGAGGCCGGCTCGGCCTCACCCGAGTACATGGCGCAGCTCCGCGAGCGGTTCGGCCTCGACCACCCTCTCTGGGCCCGCCTGCTCCTCTACGTGAAGAACATGCTCTCGCTCAACCTCGGCTTCTCGTTCCGCCACAACATGCCCGTGCTCGACCTCATCCTGCAGCGCCTGTGGCCGACGCTCCTGCTCATGGGGGTGACCCTCGTCCTCTCCGTGGGCGCGGGCATCGTCCTCGGCCTGCTCGCCGCCTCCCGCGTCGGCAGCTGGCGTGACACGCTGATCTCGATCCTCGCCCTGATCTCCTACGCCACCCCGCTGTTCTGGATCGGCCTCATGCTGATCGTGGTCTTCTCCCTCAAGCTCGACTGGCTGCCGACGAGCGGGATGGAGACGGTCGCCGCCTTCCACGAGGGCTGGGCCCGCGTCGCGGATATCGCCCGCCACCTCGTGCTGCCCGCGATCACGCTGTCGCTCTTCTACATGGCGCTCTACACGCGCCTGATGCGCGCGGCCGTGCTCGAGCAGGCCGGCATGGACTACGTGGCGACGGCGCGCGCCAAGGGTCTCTCCGAGGGGCGGATCACCCTCACCCATGTCCTGCGCAACGCCATCCTGCCCGTCGTCACCATGGCCGGCGTCCAGATGGGCGGGCTCCTCGGCGGCTCCATCGTGGTGGAGACGGTGTTCGCGTGGCCGGGCCTGGGTCTCCTCGCCTACCAGTCCCTGTTCGCCCGAGACTTCAACCTCCTGATGGGGATCTTCTTCCTGTCCGCCTCCCTCGTCATCCTCGTGAATCTGACCGTCGATCTCCTCTACACCTTCCTCGATCCCCGGATCCAGGCGGCATGAGGCCCGGCGCAATCGCGGTGGCGGGGTGATGGCCTTCTGGCGCCGCTTCGTGAGGAGCCGCTCGGCCCTGCTCGGGCTCGCCGTCCTTACCATCGTCGTCGTCGCCGCCGCCACGGCGCCGATCGCCTTCTCGGGCAGCCCGTTTCGCCGGGTCGACCAGCCCTTCCTGCCACCGTTCGGGAGCTACCTCTTCGGCACCGATGTGCTGGGGCGGGACGTGGCAGCGGGGATCGCGCACGGAGCGCGGACGTCGCTGATGATCGGCCTCCTTGCCACCGTCGGCGCCATGGTCGTGGGGACCGTGATGGGCGGCGTCGCGGGCTACTATGGCGGCCTCGTCGACGACGTGCTGATGCGGGTGACGGAGTTCTTTCAGACCATCCCGACCTTCCTCTTCGCGATCCTGCTCGTGGCGATCCTCGCGCCCTCGATCAAGAGCATCGTCATCGCCATCGCCGTGGTGAGCTGGCCCGCCGTCGCCCGCCTCGTCCGCGGCGAGTTCATGGCTATGCGCAGCCGCGAGTTCGTCCAGGCCTGCATCTGCCTCGGCATGAGCGACCGCCGCGTGATCTTCCGCCACATCCTGCCCAACTGCCTCTCGCCGATCATCGTGACCGGCTCCCTCATCGTGGCGACGGCGATTCTCATCGAGTCCGCGCTCTCTTTCCTCGGCCTCGGCGATCCGAACACGATGAGCTGGGGCTTCATGATCGGCGCGGGGCGCACCTTCCTGCGCACGGCGTGGTGGCTCTGCACGATCCCGGGTATCGCCATCCTCCTCACCGTGCTCGCCATCAACCTGCTCGGCGAGGGGCTCAACGACACCCTGAACCCGCGACTGCGTAACCGGTGAGAGCCGGAGACCTCGCCGTGATCGCTTCCCGAAAGGAGAGGAGGGCCACTTGACCTTGGCGTCTAACGGCGGCGGAGGCGCATGAGGCCGCCGGGGATGAAGAGCCCGACGAGGATCAGCATGATCCCGTAAACGGTCAGGGCGAGGTACTGGGTCTTGAAGCGCAGGAACTCCCGGATCACCTCGATCAAGAGCGCCCCCACCAGCGGTCCCAGGACGGTCCCCGATCCCCCGATCATCGCGATCACCACGGGGCCGACCGCCTTCTCCAGGCTGAAGATGTCCCCCGGCGTGATGTAGGTAATCTGCCAGGTATAGACGGCCCCGACCAGCCCGGCGACCGCCGCGCTCGCGACGAGCGTTCCGCACTTGAAGCGGAAGGGCGCCACCCCGTAAGCGCCGACCGCGTCCTCGTCCTCCCGGATCGCCACGAGCGCCAGCCCCACCCGCGAACGCGAGAGCCACCACGTGGCCAGCGTGAGGGCCGCGCAGAGGGCCAGCAGGGTGTAGTAGGCCGGGTAGAGCCGGTAGCCGGTCGGGATCGTGAGGCCCTCGGAGCCCCGCGTGAGCCCTACCAGGTTCCCCGCCAGGCGCTCCAGGAGCGCCACGAGCCCGAACGTCGCGAGGGCGAAGTACGCCCCGCGGAGGCGGAAGAACGGGTAGCTCATGAGGAGCGCCGCGGCTGCCGGGAGGAGGACGGCGGCCGTCCACGCCAGGGGAAGGCCGCCGCCCCGGGCAAAGACGATGCCGAAGGTGTAGGCGCCGATCCCGAAAAAGGCCGCGTGGCCCAGGTTCATGTAGCCGAGGTGGCCGCCCACCCAGTCGTAGCTCTGGGCGAGCGCGGCGGTGAGAAAGAGGGCGAAGGCCAGCGAGATCACGTACGTGGAAGTGAACCATGGGAGGAGGATAAAGGCCGAGAGACCGATCGCGGCGAGCGCCAGCTTCATCCGAAGAGGCCCTTCGGTCTCCAGAGGAGGATGGCGATCAGGATCACGAAGGCGACGGTGAGCGACCACTCGGCGCCCCACCAGAACCCCACCAGCGATTCCGAGCACCCCAGGATCACCGCGCCCAGGAGCGTGCCCGGGAGATTGCCGATCCCGCCCAGCACGATGATGGAGAGGTACTTGAGGGTGAGGGGGAGGCCCATGTGGGGCTCCACGGGAATGATCGAGATGAAGAAGACGCCGGCCGCGGAGGTGAGCGCGATACCCAGCCCGAAGGTGTTGCGCGAGACCGCGAGGACGTTGATCCCGGCCAGCATGGCGCCCTCCCGGTCTTCGATGACAGCCCTGATGGCCTTTCCTTGAAGCGTCGATTGCAGAAAAAAGTGTAGCGCGACCGAGAGCAGCACGATCACGCCGAGGGACAGGAGGCGCAGGGTGGAGATCACGAGGCCGCCTACTCGGAGAGGCGCCAGGGAGTAGTCGATCCCCTTGACCGGTTGGACCATCGAGAAGGCCAGCAGGTCCTCCACGGCCAGCGCGATCCCCAGCGTGATGAGGATGGAGGCGACGAGGAACTCGTGGGCGGTCTGAGCCCGCATCGGGCGGATCAGGGCGCGCTCGACCGCCATTCCGATCAGGACGAAGGCCGGGAAGACCAGGGCGAGGGCCACAAACGGCGAGAGGCCCAGGGTCGAGTAGAGCAGGAACGTCGCGTAGGCCCCGAGGATCAGGAAATCGCCGTGCGCCACGTTGAGGACCCGGAGCACGCCGAAGATGAGGGAGAGCCCGAAGGCCCCGAGGGCGTAGATGCCGCCCTGGAGGATGCCGCCGATCAGGAGCTGGAGCAGAACTTCCATCTAAATTAGTCGGCGAGGTCGTAGGGCAGGCGTGGCCGCTCCACCACCGCCAGCGTCACCTCCCGCGTCACGCCGTCCCGGAAGACGGTCAGGCGGACCTGCTGGCCGGGCTTGAGGGACTTCGTCGCGGCGCGGAAGTTGTCGTCGTCCTTGATAGGCCGGCCGCCGACGGCCGTCAGGATGTCGCCGCCCACGAGAAACTCCTCGCCCTGAACGGCGACGGAGAGGTGACCGCCGTGGAGGCCGGCGCGCTCCGCGGGGCTGCCGTCCTCGACGACCTCGATCAGGAAACCGGGCACGAGCGGCGCGCGCAGCAATGTCAGGAGGGAGGGGGCCACCATCCGGCCCTGGATCCCGATCCACGGGCGGACCACCCGCCCCTTCTCCCGGAGCTCTCGGAGAACGGACTTGGCGACGTTGATCGGGATCGCGAAGCCGATGTTCTGCGCCTCCTCGGAGATGAGCGTGTTGATGCCGATTACCCGCCCGCACCGGTCCATCAGCGGCCCGCCGGAGTTGCCCGGGTTGATCGCCGCGTCGGTCTGGATCATCGGCTCGTCCACTGAGCCCGGCACCTCGGGAAGCATCCGGTTGGTGCCGCTCACGATCCCCCGGGTCATGGTTTGGTCGAGCCCGAGGGGGTTGCCGATGGCGATCACCTCCTCGCCCACCTTGAGCTTTTCCGAATCCCCCAGCGTGACGGTCGGGAGCCGCTGGTCGGCGTCCACCTTCAGCAGCGCCAGGTCCAGGACCGGGTCGAGGCCCAGGATCCGCGCGTCCACCCGGTCGCCCGAGTCGAGCGTGACGGAGATGCCGGTGGCGCCGTCCACCACGTGGGCGTTGGTCAGGATCTCGCCGCTTCCGTCGAGGATGAACCCCGACCCCACCACGATCGAGAAGCGCCGCTGGGTCTTGCCCTTGTTGATCTTGACGGCGTTGATGGATACGACGGTCGGCGAGACGCGCTCGAAGACGACCGACAGCGGCTCGGTGCAGCGCTGGGCCGCCGCCGGGGACGGCAGAAGGAGCGCGACGGCGACGGCGGCGAGGAAGGTGGCGCGCATGAGCCAGATACTACACCATTTGGCTCTTTGCCGTCCTCGGGCTCTGCCGTATACTCCCCGGGTGCCCTCTGCCTACCTCGTCTGGGGCCTCCTGATCTACGCGTGGATCGGCAACTACATGATCCGCATGGCGCTCTCCTCGCTCCTTCCCCCCATCATGACGGAGCTTGGGCTCTCATACACACGGGCCGGTTTCCTGGCCACGGCCTTCTTCTACGCCTACATGGCGATGCAGCTGCCCGCGGGCTTTCTGGGCGACCGCCTCGGGCGGCGGCGCGTGGTCCTGGGGGGAATTCTCCTCGGCGTCCTCGCCTCCCTCTTCACGGGGCTGGCGGGGTCGTTCGCGGCGCTGTTCGCCGCGCGGCTCCTCACCGGCCTCAGTCAGGGTTCGATGTTCTCCAACGACCGGGTGATCATCGCCGCGTACACACCCAAGGAGAAGATGGCGATGGGGCAGGGCGTCTCGTTCTCGGGAGCGGGCCTCGGGACGACCCTCGGCCTGCTGCTGGCCGGTGTCCTGGGCGAGCTCATGCCGTGGCGGGGCGTCTTCTTCGTATTCGCCCTCCCGCCGCTCCTGGCCGCGTTCCTCCTCTGGCGGCTCGTCCCCGAGCCGCCAAGCCCGTCCGTGGCGGACGTCGCCGGGTGGACGTTCCGGCGCGTCGCAGCCACCCCCGCGCTCTGGATCCTGGGGCTCGCCGGGATCATGCCGGTCTATCTCCAGTTCGTGCTCGCGACCTGGGGCCCGCTCTTCTTCTCGGAGGTGGGTGTCAGCGACCTGGGCCGTTCGGCCCTCTACGCGAGCTTCCAGGGCGTGGCGGCCCCGTTTGGCCTCTTCGCCATGGGTTGGCTCGCCGACCGCGCCCACGAGCGCGGGATCTCCCGCAAAGTGGTCATCGCGCTCACGATCCTCCTGGCGGGCGCGTCCATCGGCGCCCTGGGCACCGTGCTCGCCGCCAAGGGCTCCCCGGGCCTGGTGGCCTTCTTCATCATGGCCACGAGCTTTTTCCTCTGGGGGACGTGGGGACCGGTCTATGCGCTCATGGCGGATCGCTTTCCGCCGGGCGTGCTGGGAAGCGCCTTCGGTCTTCTGAACACGATCTGCTTCGTCGGCTCGATCGTGGGTCCCTTCCTCACCGGCTGGATCAAGGACGTGACGGGCTCCTTCGCCGGAGGCTGCTACGGGGCGGCGGTGGTGGCCGGGCTCGGCGCGGTGGTGGTCATGGCGTTTCCCCAGCCGCTCCGCCTCAAGCGCGCCCAGAAGAGGTAAGGGGCGTCGGGTAGGGCAGGGTGAGGGGGATCCACGGTATAATCGATTCGTGAAAGCCTTCATCCGTTTCGTCCTTGTCGCCGTCCTTGTTGTCGTGTTCGCGGGGGCGTCAGCGCCGGGGGCGGACGAGGTGCTGGAGGCCACCCTGGACAACGGCCTCCGGGTGCTGCTCCTGGAAGATCACCGGAGCCCCGTCGTCTCCTTCCAGGTCTGGTACCGGGTCGGCTCCCGCAACGAGCGGCCCGGTGCCACCGGCCTCGCCCACCTCCTGGAGCACATGATGTTCAAGGGGACGCCGACCTATGGCCCCCGGATGTTCTCCACCCTCGTCGAGCAGAACGGCGGCCAGGACAACGCCTTCACGAGCCAGGACCACACCTCCTATTTCGTGAACGTTTCGGCGGACAAGCTCGACCTCATTGTCGCCCTTGAATCCGATCGGATGCGGAACCTGCTCCTCGATCCCAAAGACTTCGAATCCGAGCGGCAGGTGGTCATGGAAGAGCGCCGCACCCGGACCGAGGACGACCCGGAGGGCTTCCTCGGGGAGGAGCTGTCGGCGATCGCCTTCGTCGCGCACCCGTACCGCTCGCCGATCGTCGGCTGGATGGAGGATCTCCGCGGGCTCACGGTGGAGGAGCTTCGAGCCTTCTACCGCACCTACTACGTCCCCAACAACGCTCTGGTGGCCGCCGCGGGCGATTTCAAGGCGCCCGAGCTCCTCGAGAAGATCCGCCGGGCCTTCGGCCCCATCCCGCGCGCCGCCGACCCGCCGCCCCTGACGGTGGCGGAGCCCAGGCAGAACGGCGAGCGCCGGGTGACGGTGAAGAAGGAGGCCCAGCTCCCGCTGGTCTTCATCGGCTACCCGGTGCCGAATTTCCGCTCGCCGGACGCACTGGCGCTGGAGCTGCTGTCCACGATCCTCTCGGAGGGGCGGAGCTCCCGGCTCTACCGCCGGCTCGTGTACGAGCAGCAGATCGCGCTGAACGCCGGCGGCGACTACTCCTACTTCTCCACGGACCCGAACCTCTTCTGGTTCTTTGCCACGGCGCTGCCCGGCCAGACCCCCGAGGCGCTGGAGCGCGCCCTGATGAAGGAGGTGGAGCGGCTCAAGACCGAGCCCGTCTCCGCCACCGAGCTCGAGCGCGCGAAGAACCAGATCGAGGCCTCCTTCGTCTTCCGGCAGGATTCGGTGTACAGCCGCGCCTCCCTCCTGGCCCGCTTCGAGCTCCTCGGCGGCTGGCGGCTCCGGGACGGGTTCGTCCCGGCGATCCGCGCGGTGACCGCCGCGGATCTCCAGCGGGTGGCCCGCGCCTACTTCCCCGACGAGCGGCGCAACGTGGGGGTCCTGCTGCCGATCCCGCCCGGGAGCGCTCCGAGGTCCTGAGCCCCGTGAGTCCCTCAACCCGATCCCGCCTCGCGCGCATCACGGCCGTGCTGCTCGTCGTGGCCGCGCTGGCCGTCGGCGGCCCCCTCGCGTCGCGGTTCCTCAACTCCCTCGGCGTCCCGACCATCCAGGTGACCGGCAACATGGAGGCGATGCAGGTGGACGTGAGCGCCAAGATCGCCGGCCGGATCCTCTCTCTGCGCGTCCGCGAAGGCGACCGGGTGACCGAGGGCCAGCTGCTCGTGCGCCTCGACGGCGCCGAGCTCAAGGCCGAAGTTGAGCGCGCGGAGGCCGCCCTCAAGAGTGCCGAGGCACAACTCCGCGACCTGCTGGCGGGCGCGCGCCGCCAAGAGATCGAGGAGGCCCGCGCCACCGTGGATCGGGCCCAGTCGCAGTTGAACGACCTGCTGGCCGGGTCGCGCCGGGAGGAGATCGAGCAGGCGCGGGAGGCCATGCGGAGCGCCGAAGCCACCCGGGTGTGGACCGAGCGCGATCTGAAGCGGGCCCAGGAATTGTTCGCCAAGGAGCTCATCGCCATGCAGGAAGTGGACCGGGCCCGGCAGGCATACGAGGTGGCGGTGGCCCAGGAGCGCTCCGCCCGGGCGAACCTCCAGATGGTGGAGGCCGGGCCGCGCCGCGACCAGATCGAGGCGGCCCGGGCCCAGCTCAAAGCCGTCCGCGATCATCTCGACCTCCTCCTGGCCGGGCCGCGCCCCTTCCAGGTCGAGGCGGCGCGCGGCCAGGTGAGCCAGGCCCGGGCGGCGCTGGACCTCGCCGGGAGCCGGCTGCGCGAGGCCGCCATCGTGTCTCCGATCAACGGCGTCGTCCTCCGGAAGAATCTCGAAGCGGGCGAGATGGCCAACTCCGGGGTGTCGATCCTCACGCTCGTGGATCCGACCGACCTCTGGCTCCGCGCCTACGTTCCCGAAACGGACATCGGGCGGATCAAAGTCGGGATGGCCGCGCGAATCACGATCGACGCGTACAAGGACCGGACCTTCAGCGGCAAGATCACGGAGATCGCCTCCGAGGCCGAGTTCACCCCGAAGAATGTCCAGACGAAGAAGGAGCGGGTCAACCTCGTCTTCCGGATCAAGATCGCCGTGGACAACCCCCAGGGGCTCCTCAAGCCGGGAATGCCCGCCGACGCCGACATCCTCCTCTAATGGACTACGCGGTCGTGACTGAGGGATTGACGCGGCGCTTCGGCAAGCTCGTCGCCGTGGACCATCTCGACCTCCACATCCGGACGGGCGAGCTCTACGGGTTCCTCGGCCCCAACGGCGCGGGAAAGTCCACCACCCTCCGCATGCTCTGCGGGATCCTCGAGCCTACCGAGGGGCAGGGCAGTGTGCTGGGCATCGACCTGATCCGCGAGCCCGAGCGGGTCAAGTCGTCGATCGGCTACATGTCCCAGAAGTTCTCCCTCTACGACGACCTGACGGCCGAGGAGAACCTGACGTTCTACGCCCGCGTCTATATGGTGCCGCGCCAGGATCGCGCCCGCCGGGTCGCCCAGATGGTCCGGCTGGCCGACCTGACCGGCCAGGAGACGAAGCGCGCCGCCTATCTCTCCGGTGGCTACCGCCAGCGGCTCGCCCTGGCGTGCGCCCTGGTCCACGGGCCGCGCCTGCTCTTCCTCGACGAGCCCACCGCCGGCGTCGATCCCGTGTCGCGCCGGAACTTCTGGGGGCTGATCCGGCGCCTCGTGGAGGAAGGGATCACCGCCGTCGTCACCACGCACTACATGGACGAGGCGGAGCTGTGCGACACGCTGGGCTTCATCTATCAGGGCCAGCTGATCGCCCAGGGCACCCCGGCCTCCATCAAGGGCGAGACGTTCCGGAAGCCGGTGGTCGAGATCGAGACCGACGATCTCCGGCGGGCCACCGACCTCCTGGCGGAATGGCCGGCCGTCGAGGACGTCACGCGGGTGGGGCTCCGCCTCCACCTCGTCCTCGCCGACGAACGGGGCGCCCCGGAGGAGGTCGTCGCCTACCTGAAGCGCCACGGCCTCGCCGTCGAATGGGCCCACGAGGTGGAGCCGTCGGTGGAGGACCTGTTCGTCTCCTTCGTGGACAAGGAGCGTAAGGCGCGGCTGCGCGAACAGCTCCGGGCGGTGTAGCAACGGCCCCTCACCCTGCCCAACTCAGATGCCCCTCACCTCTTCTCCTCTCCCCAGCGGGGAGAGGTAGGGTGAGGGGGTCGGAGAGGAGAAGGTGAGGGGGCCAGGGAGGGTTTCAGCAAATGGGATCCAGGCTGCTGGGCATGATCGGCAAGGAGTTCATCCACCTCCGCCGCGACCCGCTCGCGGTGACGCTGGCGCTGTTCGTGCCGGTCGCCATGCTCTTCATCTTCGGCTGGGCCATCAACACCGACGTCAAGCACATCCCCACCGCGGTCTTCGACCAGTCCGGAAGCGTGGAAGCGCGCACGCTGCTGGAATCCTTCGAGAACAGCCAGTACTTCACCATCCGCTACTGGGTCACGAGCCACGCCGAGCTCACCCGGCTGGTGGACGCCGGCCGGGCCAAGGTCGGCGTGGTGATCCCCCCCGACTACGCCAAGCGCCTCTCCCGCCAGGCGGCCGAGATCCAGGTGATCGTGGACGCCTCCGACCCGATGGTGGCGACCTCGGCGATCAGCTCCGCCAGCTCCCTCGGCGCCCAGCTTTCTCTCGGGGTTCTGACCCGGAACCTCGAGGGCACCCCGGGCGTGCGGCGGGAGCAGCCGCCGGTGGACTTCCGCGTGCGCGCCTGGTACAACCCCGACCTGGTGAGCGCGATCTTCATCGTCCCGGGGCTTATCGGGGCCCTGCTCATGCAGACGACGATCACCGCCATGGCGGTGACGGTGGTGCGCGAGCGCGAGAAGGGGACCCTTGAAGCCCTCATCGTCAGCCCCATCCGCCGCTGGGAGCTGATGCTGGGAAAGATCATCCCGAACCTTCTGGTGGCCTACGGCCAGATGACGATGGCGCTCCTCGTGGCGCACTTCGTCTTCGACGTGCCGATCCGGGGCAGCCTCGCGCTCCTCTACATCCTGTCGCTGGTCTACATGATGGGGACGCTGGGGATCGGGATCTTCATTTCCACCGCGGCCAAGACCGTGCCCCAGGCCATGCAGATGTCCTTCCTCACCTTCCTCCCATCGATCTACCTCTCCGGCCTCCTCTTTCCCATCGAGGGGATGCCCGAGGCCGCCCAGTACCTGGCGCACGTGATCCCCCTCACCTATTACCTCAGGATCGTGCGCGGCATTATTCTCAAGGGGGTCGGGCTCGACTTTCTGTGGCCCAGCCTCCTGCCGCTCCTGGCCTTCGGCGCGGTGGTCTTCACGCTGTCGGTGCTGCGCTTCAGGAAGTCGCTGGACTGACGCGCATGGTGCGAACGCCCGGCTCCTTGCCCCCCTCACCCTGCCCAACTCAGATGCCCCTCACCTCTTCTCCTCTCCCCCTCACCCTGCCCTCTCCCCCTCGGGGGGGAGAGGATGAAGGTGAGGGGGCATCATCATTCGACCACGAGGGTGCCCATCAGCGCCATGTGAAGCGGGCTGCAGCGGACGCTACAGTAGAATGGGAACTCCCCCACCCGGTCGGGCGTGAACTCGACGACCTTGGTCGTCCCGGTCTTGATGGCTCCCGCGTTCACCCCGAAGTGGAGGAGCTGGAAGCCGTGGGTCACGTCCTCCGCGAGGATCCTGAGCCTCACCTTCTGCCCCCGCTTGACGACGATGCGCGCCGGGCTCCACCCCCCGCGCTCCACCGTCCGCGCCACGACGTAGATCTCGCGGGGCTGCCTGTCGCGGAGCGCCTGATAGGAGAACACCGCGGCGGGGACGCCGATGAGGATGGCGAGGACGAGGGCGAAGGCTGTCCGCTCGATGCGCTTCATGGCCGTCACCCCAGGTACAGGGCCAGGAAGGCCCAGGCGATGGCCACCAGAAAGATGACGAGGGGAGCCAGGCCGCGCCGGACAACGCTGGGGTCTCCCAGCGCGTCCCCGACGATCGTGTGCCCCACCCGGATCGAGCCCCAGAGCCCGACGAGCAAGAGGGCGAGCTGGGCCCAGGGCAGAACGCCGAGCGGCACCCACGTCCACGTCGTCTCCCGCGTCCCGAAGAGGTCCCAGCCCCACCCGAGCGGGTCGGAGAGCACCCGCGGGATGTAGGAGAGGTTCGGCAGGACCACCGCCAGCGTGAAGGCCATCCACGCCGCCAGGCTCAGCGGGATCAGGGCGTAGGCGTAATCGACGAAAAGCCTCCCGAGCTTCACGCGCGGCGCCCCGGCGACGGTGCGCGAGAGCCACGCCGTGAGGAAGTGGAGCGCCGGGAGCGCGACGAGGACCGTGCCGAGGAAGAGCGTGGCATAGAGGAGGAACTCCGGGGTCCCCTCGAGGTTCGCCCAGGACTTGATCCATCCCCACGGCCCGAGCTTGATCACCGAGTGGGCGAGCGCCGTCCCCAGGAGGAGGAGCGCGATCCACGCCTCGTCGGCCCGGCGCCCCCGGGCGACCAGCAGGTCGGCGCCGAAGGGGCGGAGGCTGAGGGCGAGGTTATCGTACGGGCAGGCCTTCAGGCACTCGGTGCACAGGAGGCAGTAGGTGTTCCGCGTCATGCCGCCTCCCGGGAACTGGAACGTCGGGCACGGATAGCCCTCCCCCCCACGAAAGCACGCCTTCTCCCGGCACTCCCGGCAGACGTCGAGGTCTCGCGCGCGAAGCTCCAGGGATGCCGCCATCGAGTAGACCCCAAGCAGCCCGCCAACCGGGCAGAGGTAGCGGCAGAAGACCCGCCGCTCGAAGAGGAGGTGGGTCACCAGCGCCACCAGGGCGAGCCCCAGCAGGAGGAGCGCCGTGACGAGGGGCCGGGTCGTCACGATGAGACCGAAGAGCACGAGCACGAGGAGGCCGCCGAAGGCCGGCCAGAGATTCTGAAGCCGTTTGGGCCACGCCCAGCCGAGGCCGAACGGGCGCTCGCTCCGCTCGACGATCGCCCGCCGCGCGAGCCACTCGCCCGGCGCCGGGATCGGGCACATGGCGCACCAGGCCCGCCCCGCGAGCGGGATGAGAAAGAGCACCAGGAGCCCCCACCACGCGAGCCAGACGAAGATCGTCGAGAAGTTCATCGCGCCGGTCGCCGTCCCGACGAGGCCGGCGAGGACGATGAGGGTGAAGGCCAGCAAGTTCGGCGCGATCAGGGCGAACTGGAGCGGGCGGCGCGTGAGGAGCCAGCGGAGCGGCCGCCAGCCGAGCAGGTCGCGGCGCGGGCCCGGGCGGCCCACGGCCGCCGAGGCGAGGAGCCCCACGACCAGCGCCAGACCGCCACCCCAGAGTGGCCAGCGGTTGGGCCGGACGACGATCTCCCCTACCATGAACGGGTGGAGCGGCCCGCAGATGACGGAGCAGCGATAGCGGATCTTGCCGGGGTGCTCCGCGGGAACGGTCACGCGAACCTCCCGGCCGGGAAGCACCGTGGCGTCGATTCCCCTCCCCTCCACGCTGAAGCCGTGGGTGATGTCGAGGGACCGGATCCTGAACGTCACCCGGTCCCCGGCCTCGACGGTGACTCGCCCCGGCGAAAAGGCGAACTTCTGGACGGTGAGCGGCACTTCCACCTCCCGGCCGCCCTGAGGGTGAACGAAAAAGCCCGTGAAGAGCAGGAACCCGCCGCCGAGGGCCACCAGCAGCGCGATCCCCGCCAAGCGCGCCCGCACGTCAGCGCTCCACAATCGCGATCGAGGACGGCGCCTGACCCACCGGGATCGTTGCCACCACCGCGCGCTTCGCCGTGGAGATCACCGAGATCGCGTTGGCCTCCATGTCGGCGGTGTAGGCGTAAGCCCCGTCGCGCGAGAGGACCATGGTGTGGGGCATCTTTCCGACCGGGATCTGCCCGACGACCCGTCGGCTCTCGGTGTCCACCACGAGCACCTTGTTGCCCACCTCGCTCGCCACGTAGAGCGTGCGCCCGTCGGGGGCCACGGCCATCCCGTGGGAGTTCAGCCCCACGTCGATCCTCCCCACGACCGCCCGGGTCGCGGTGTCGATGACCGACAGCTCGTTGGAGCCCGTGCTGCTGGCCCAAGCGCGCCGGCCGTCGGGGGAGAAGACGGCGAGATGAGGGAGGAATCCCACCCGGATCCGGTCCACGAGGCGGCGGGCCGCCGGGTCGATGACGAAGATCTGGTGGGATTCGGCCCCTCCCACGTAGACGACCTTCCCGTCCCGTGACACCGAGGTGATATGGGGCTCGGGCCCGGTGGGGATCTTGGCCTCGACCCGGTTCGTCCCCGTGCTGATCACACCGACCTCCTGGGAGGTCTCCAGGCTCGCGTACACGAATCTCCCGTCGGGGGCCATGGCGAGATGGGTGGGCCTGAGCCCGAGAGGAATTTTCGCGACGACCTTGTCGCTCGCCGTCTCGAAGACCCAGACCTGGTCGGCTCCGGCCATGGTGACGTAGAGCCGCCGGCCGTCCGGCGTCGGGACGGCAAAGTGGGGATCCTGCGCCGTGGCGATCGTTCCGGTCACCTTGAGGGCCCGGGCGTCGATCACCGAGAGCGTGTTGCCTCCCAGGTTGGTGACGTAGAGCCGGACCGGTTCCGCGAATGCGTCTGAGCCGAGAGCCAGCAGGAAGAGCGTTAGGATCGTTCCCGCTCTCATCGCTCACTCCTTGAGCTTGCGGTAGATGGTGCGGCTCGCGATGCCGAGGAGCTTGGCCGCCAGCTCCTTGTTCCCCTTGGTGAGGGCGAGCGTCTCTTCGATCAGGCGCTGCTCGACCTCGTCGAGCGGCATGCCGAGGGGGATGGCGACGACGCGCGCGACGGGCTCGGCCTGGCTGACGGCCGGGGGGAGATCGGCGAGGTCGATGAGGCTCCCGCGCGCCAGGACGACCGCACGCTCCACCGCGTGCTCCAGCTCGCGGACGTTCCCCGGCCAGGGATAGGCCCGGAGCCGCGCGAGCGCCGCCTCGGTGAACCCGTCGATCGTCCGGTGATTCTTCGCGGCATGAACGCAAAGGAAGTGCTGGGCGAGCAGCGGGATGTCCTCGGCCCGCTCCCTGAGGGGTGGGACCTCTATCGTGATGACGTTGAGCCGGTAGTAGAGATCCTCCCGGAAGCGGCCCTCCTTCACGAGGAGCGCCAGGTCCCGGTTCGTGGCGACCACGATCCTGACGTCGACGCGAAGCGTCTTCGTGGCGCCAAGCCTTTCGAACTCCCCCTCCTGGAGGACGCGGAGGAGCTTCGCCTGTGTCACCGCCGAGAGGTCTCCCACCTCGTCCAGGAGGAGGGTGCCTCCGTCGGCGAGCTCGAACCGTCCCTCCTTCCGGGCGGCGGCGCCGGTGAAGGCCCCGCGCTCGTAGCCGAAAAGCTCCGACTCCAGCAGCGTCTCGGGAAGGGCGGCGCAGTTGACCCGGATGAAGGGGCGGCCCCCGCGCGGGGAACCCTCGTGGAGCGCGCGGGCCACCAACTCCTTTCCCGTCCCGCTCTCCCCCTGGATGAGAACGGTGGAGGCCGACGGCGCCACCTGCTTGACGAGCGCCAACACCTGGCGGATGGCGGCACTCTCGCCGATGATCTCGCCGGCCCCCACCAGCTCGTCCAGCCGGCGCTGGAGGCTCCGGTTCTCGAGGACGAGGGCCCGGTGCTCCAGAGCCTGGCGGACCGCGCGGACCAGGTGCGCGCGCTCGAGCGGCTTCGTCAGAAAGTCGTAGGCCCCCTCCTTCATGGCCTGGACGGCCTCCTCCACCGTGCCGTGGCCGGAGAGGACGATCACCTCCACCTCCGGGGTGAGGAGCTTCGCTGCCCGGAGCAGCTCGAGCCCGTCGAGCCCCGGCATCCGGAGGTCGGCCAGGAGCAGGTCCACGCCGCTCTGGCGGAGGGCATCCAGGGCCGCCTGGCCGTCCTCGGCCTGGAGCACGCGAAACCCCTCGCGGCGCAGGGTGCGCTCGACACTCTCACGCAGGCCAATCTCGTCGTCGGCCACGAGGACAGTCGGCTCACCCATGGGCAGCTCCTTTGAGGGGAAGGCGGAGAGTGAACCGGGCGCCGCCGCCGGAGGCGTTCGCCCACCGCAGGGTCCCCCCGTGCTCCTCGGCGATCTGGCGCGCGATGGCCAGTCCGAGCCCCGTCCCGCGCGGCTTCGTGGTGAAGAACGGCTCGAAGAGATGCGGCGCATCGCGGGCGTCGATCCCGCGCCCCGTGTCCTCCACGCTGACCTCGGCCCGCTCGCCATCGAGCCGCGTGGCGACGAGGACCCATCCGCCCTGCGGCGTGGCCTCGATCCCGTTCTTGACGAGGTTCAGCACGGCCCGCCGGAGGAGGTCCCGGTCGAAGGAAAAGAGGGGAATCAGGGGATCGGGGTCCCGCACCAGCACCACGCCCCGCTGGTCGGCCTCCGGCTTGACGAAGGCGACGAGCTCGTCCAGCATCTCGTTGATCGAGTCTTCCTGGGGCTGGGCCCGGGGCAGCCGGGAGAAGGTCAGATACTCGTCGGTCAGTCCCGCCAGCCGCCGCACCTCGGCCCGGATCCCCCGGAGGAGGTCGCCGGCATCGCCCATCATGGGGCCCGGGCACCCACGGACGATCTCCTCCAGCATCTCCACGTTGAGGCCAATGGCGCTGATGGGGCTCCGCACCTCGTGCGCCATCCGGGCCGAGACCCGCCCAGCCGCGGCCAGGCGCTCGGCGCGGACCGCCCGGTCCTTTGCTTCCTCCAGGCGCGCGAGCGCTGCCCGCAGTTCCGCGTTGAACCCCTCGGCCTCGGCGCGCGCCCTCCGCTCGCGGCTCGCGATGTGGCCCAGCGCGAGCCCCAGGAAGCCGAAGAGCGCTGCCCGCGCGCCGATGTGCGCCCACGGCACCCCAGGAGCGACGAGGATGTTGGCGACGGCCATGAGGTCCGCAGAAACGATGGCGGCCAGGACGCCGATCCCCGGCCCGAACTGGTAGGCGTTCAGGGCCACCAGGACCGAGAAGAGGAGGTAGAAATGGCTTTCACCGCCGCCCGTGAACCAGACCAGGACGAAGACGATCCCCAGATCGGCGCCGAGGGTGGCGAGAAAGATCGGCCGCGCGCCGGCCGGGCGGAAGAAGAGCAATGCAAAGAGAAGCGCCTTGTAGGCGATGAAGGCCCCCAGGAGCGGGGCCAGGTGGATCTGGTGCTCGGGCCGGAGCGGCGCGATCGAGAGCGCCGCGAGCCCCCCGATCATGGCGAGCCCACGGAGCACCGCGAAGCTCAAAGCCTCCGGATCCAGTCGGTCTCTCATGCTGTGCTCCGCCCTTTCGCCAGCGTCCCAGCCAGGAGCCCTGGCGCCCGAAGGCTCCCGAACCGGGAGTAACGGGGCCACCAGCGGGGCATGATGCGCGGATGGGCGGCGAACTCCGCCAGCGGGCCAAGCCAGCGGTCCGGCATGTGAATCACCGCCCACTGGGCCAGGGCAAGAAGGCGGTACGCCCAGCGGTACGCCTCAACCCGTCGGCGGTACTCCTGGAGCGCCCGGTCAAGACTCATGGCCCTCTCGATGACCCGCTGGAGGAGCCGCCCGCACTCCTGGCCGAAGTAGAGCGCGGGGCGGATACCCTCCGCCGTGAACGGCAGGCAGTGGCCGGCGGCGTCCCCCACGACAAAGATCCGGCCCGCGGTCGCGGCGCCGAGCCCGCTGGGAAAGTAGGTGCCGTGATAGGCCGTGGGACTCGCCGCCAGGTCGCCGACGAAGCGCTGGAGGGCCCCCTTGAGCTTCGTCCGGCCGAGGTAGCTGGCCAGCCCCACCCGGCTCCCCCGCCCGGTGGGAAAGAGCCACGCGACGCCCTCCCGGAACCGCTCGGGGTTCGCCCAGAAGTAGAGGGCCTCCCCTCGGTAATCGGTCTCGGTCTCCAGCCCGAAGCTCTTCGCCGGTCCCGGGGGCACGCCTTCGTTTGCGGCATCGACCAGCACCCCCTGCCAGCCCGAGCAGTCCACGAGGCATGGCGCCCTGAACCGACCCTCCGTCGTCTCGACGGCGCTGTCGGCAAACCAGATGACGGAGGTGCGGAGAAAGCGCGCGCGGGATTGCTCCAGGAGCCCCCGAGAGAACTTCCCGTAGTCAAAGGTGCAGTACGGCGCATCGGAGAGGTCGAAGGTGACCGTTCGCGAGGGCGCGTGGACGACGACGTGCCGGTGGACCTGGAGCACGCTCTCTCCCACACCGAGGGCTTGGGGAACCCACAGCGGGGTGCCGCAGGCGGAGGTCTGGTGGGAACCCACCTCGTGCCGGTCGAGCAGGAGCACCTCCCCCCCGCAGCTCGCGCGCGACCGCAAGGCCGGCGAAGCTCGCCCCCACGATGATCGCGTCATACTCCCTGGCACGCATGACTCAGCCCGACGTCGGCCCCGTCGGCGAAGGCTCCGCCGAGCGGCCGAGCCCCATCCGAGGGACAAACATGGGCACCGTCGCCTTGTAGCGCGTGTAGGCCTCCCCGAAGCGGATCTCCGCCTCGCGCTCCTCCCGGCGGGCCAGCCGGTGGTAGACCACCAACAGCACGGGCCATGTCAGCACCGTGATGATGGTCGGCCACTGGACCAGCATCCCGACCGTGATCAGGAAGAGCCCGGCGTACTGCGGGTGGCGCACCCAGGCGTACACGCCGTCGATGACCAGTTCCCCCCGCGCCTTGTGAATGCGGCGCCACCCCGCCCCCATGAGAACGAGTCCCGCCAGCATCAGGCCGTTGCTGACCAGGTGAATGACGACCGACATCCACACGCCGCCTCCCAGCAGCGCGATCCAGAGATGCCCTGAGGCGTGGGAGAAGGGGTTCAGCACCGGGTACCGGCTCCCCAAAATGGCGGTGAGGATGTAGATCGTCAGGGGAAAACCGTACATCTCGGTGAAGAGCGCGATCACGAACGCGCTGAACACGCCGAAGGACCGCCACTCCCGCCGCCTCAGGGGCGTCAGGAACGACAGCGCGAACAGCACGAAGATCCCCGCGTTGACGACCACCAGCGACCAGAAGCCGTAGCCGAAAGGGATCGCGTCTCCGTGCATGGTGTCTCGCCCTCAGCGGGCGGGCTCCATCTCCCAGACGAAGCTGCGCTCGGCGACACCGCCGACGTTCTTGACCACGATCTTGAGCGGCCCAGCCTGGGCCGGCGGCGGAAAGACCAGGGTGGCCTCGCGGTGGTGGCCGGAGCCCGTCGCCTGCTCTACGGCCGTCGGCGCGATGTCGGCCCCGTCGGGGCTCCGCAGCGCCACGACCTTGTCGAACGCGATACCGTCGAGGCCCACCGAGTGCGTGTCGAGGACGACCTTGACCTTGATGGGGGCTCCGACCGCCGGCGCAGCCGTCAGCGTGACGGCAACCGTCACCGGCCCCTGGCGATCCTGTTTCGTCAGCCCTTCCTGGGCTTGCAAGCCCCCCGCGGCCCCCAGGGCCACCATCGCGAGAATCACTGCCGCGCGAACAAATGAGCGCATCGTTGGACTCCTCCTGATCAGTGGTTCGATTGTTCCCGCCGCGCTGCGGGCGGGGAATGCCGGGCAAGAAAGCGATCAGGCCTTGGGAGGCGGAGCGGGGAGATCCGGCGGATAGCGGTGATACGCCGTCACCTCCGCGGGAAGAAGGCGTCCCATCGGAGTCAGCGAGAGGGCCGCGAAGAGGCCGATGGTTGCCGCGAGGAAGGAAGGGCAAAGATCCCGGCCGGCGGCGTCATGGCCGTCGAACAGGCAGAGGCCGACGCCCACGATCAGAGCGATCGAGGTCAGGACGAGCACCGGAGCGAGCGCCTTGACCATGGACAGTTCCCTTGACCTAGTGGAAGGTGCAAGCGCGCTGCCATCTCGTATCACTCGACCCACTGCCCTCCAAGTATTTGAAAAACCTTTCCTGCTCGAAAATAGGGACGCGCGGCCCTCCATTGCTGCCTCGGGCTCCGCTGCCCGGCGGGAGCACCACGTGGGGCATCCGAGCCCCACCTCACCGGAGCGAGGCCAGGTAGGCCGCCAGGGCCCGCGCCTCCTGCGGATGCGGGCTTGAGAAGAATCCATCCCGCCGCCACCGTAAGTCCGGCGTCTCTCAGGAACTGCCGCCGCCCGAAATCTGCCGAGTGACCCGTTTCCCGACCGCGCCCGTGAATCCTCATCATCGGCCTCCCATCTCCGGACATTCCCGAAATGAAAGAAGCCCTCGTCTCCCCTCCGCCTACCGAACGGGTTCCAGCCGCCTGATCTGCGCGGCATCGATCATGTGGCGGATGTTGTAGCGCCAAACGTGAAAGACTCCCATCGCTTCCACTCGATCCCCGGCTTTGGCGGAAGGGGGCGACCAGGAAAAGACCGTTAGGACCGTCTCCCCGACCCCCACGGAGAGCGTGTGATACGGCTTGCCGTTCGGGAAGACATCACGCTTCGCCTTGACGACGGTCCCACGAACGGTCACCTGCCGGCCCTCGAACGCCTCCGGAGCGCCCAGAATCGTCGCCACGGGAACGGGCGCAGAGGCTGTTGAGGTCTCTTGGCCGACGACGATGCGCCGTCTCTGAAGCCTCTCGCTCGTCCCTTCCTGGAGGAGATCCTTCAGCCGGACCATGCCGCTATCCAGGGACGGCAGAGCCAGGTCGGGCGCCGCCCGAGGAGTGACCAGCCGCTCGGCTCCCAGCGCGGCGAAAAGATCCTCTGCCGCCGACGCTGGTGCGGTCGAGCCCAGCGTGAGCACCGCGCCCACGAACACAACTGCCCAGGGTCTCGGCGCCATCTATCTCCCCTTCGCCCCTTCTCGCAGCACCAGCCTCACGTTCCGGCGGAGACGCTCGAGGGCCTCCTCGTCATCCGGTCGATGGTACGCGCGGATCTTCGCCCGGCGGTCCACCACGACGAGCCGGGGGCTGTGCAGGATGAGCCCCTTCGACCCGTGACTGCCCCACGCAGCGGGCAGTTCCAGCCAGGGCCGCGGCCGGGTGGCCTCTGACGCGTCGTCGGGGTCGGCGACCCCGAGGCGGAAGCCTTCTTTGGCCAACCGGAAGATGGCCCCCTTCTCTCCGGTCAGGAAGAGCCAGCGGACGGGGTCGGCTCCGTATCGCTCCGCATAGCGCGAAAGGACGGCCGGGGTGTCCCGCTTGGGGTCCACCGTGATCGAAACCAGGCGCAGATCCCTCTCTCCGGCGAACTCGGACTGGAGGCGGGCGAGCCGGGCGGTCTGGAGCGGGCATGTCTCCGTGCACTGGGTGTAGATGAAGTTGGCGACCCAGACCTTGCCCAGGAGATCGGCCCGGGTCACGCGCCGACCGCTTCGCTCGGTGAGGGAGAAGTCGGGGACCTCCCCGTAGACACCCAGGGTTTCCGGCGATCCGGGGGCCGGCCGGGGCGCGAGCCAGACCCGTGCCGCCACGGCCGCTGCGCCGGTGGCGAGGACAATCGCGAGGCCCAGGAGGACCGGACGTCGGACCCCCACCCATCCCCTCACGCGATCTTGGCCAGGGTGATCATGCCGCCTTCCATGTGCATCGGCTTGTGGCAGTGGAGGAACCAGTCGCCCGGGTTGTGGGCGGTGAATTCGATCACCACCGAGCCCATGTGGGCCTCCACGTCCACGCTGTCCTTCACGATGGGCGCGGCGAGCCGCTGGCCGTTCACCGCCAGGACCTTGAAGGACTGGCCGTGCAGGTGCATCGGGTGGGCCTCCATGCTCATGTTGCGGAAGCGAATCCGGGCCCGATCCCCCTTCCGCATGCGCAGGGGCTCCGTGTGGGGGTAGCGCTCATCGTTGATGGTCCAGACTTCCGATCCCATCATTCCGCCGCTCAGCGTGAGGTCGAAGGTGCGCTCCTGCCCGGACGGCGGAGGGAGGACCTCCCGGCCCCGACCGAGGTCGTAGCGCCAGAGGGTCAGGCCAGCGACGCCCTCCACCGGGGGCTCAGCCCGGTCCCGTTCGTGCCCCTCGTAGAGGACGAGAACCTGCTCCCCCGCCACCGCATGGCCGGGCTCGGCGCAGTAGAGGAACCAGGCGCCGGGGCGCCCGGCCGCCAGGAGGACGTCGTACCGCTCGCTCGGGACGATGGGCACCGCGTCCACCTCCATGGCCTGGAGGAGCGGATTCCCGTCGGTGTGGGTCACCCGCAGGCGGTGGCCGCCAAGGCGAATGACGTGGGTGTGGTCGGCGCTCGCGTTGATCAGTCGAAGGCGGACCCGCTCGCCTTCGCGGACCGTGAGGGGCTGGCTGGCCGGGAAGGCCTTCCCGTTGATGGTCATGACGTCGTAGGCCGGGTGCTGGCCGCCACCCATCATGCCGCCCATGCCCCGCCCCATCATCCCCTCCATCATCCGGCCCATGCCTCCGCCCATCATCCCGCCCATGCCGCCCCGTCCTCCTGCCGTCCCCTCGCGGGTGGACGGGAGAGGACGCCCCGTCCCGGTCGCCCAGTCGTCCAGGACGAGGGTGTACTCGCGGTCGAACGGGAACGGGTCGGGCCCGGCCGGCTCGATGAGGAGCGGGGCGTACAGCCCCAGGTCGAGCTGCCGGTGCTCCTGAAAGTGGGTGTGGTACCAGCGAGTGCCGGTCGGCCGCGGCTCGAACTCATAGACGAACGTCTGGCCTGGGGCGACGGGCTTCTGCGTGATCCCCGGGACGCCGTCCATCGAGTTCGGCACGTCCACGCCGTGCCAGTGGATGGTCGTGGGCTCGGGGAGCGAGTTCTTCAAGACGATGCGCACTCGCTCCCCCTCCCTGAGGCGAAGCTCCGGCCCCGGGATCTGGCCGTTGTACGCCATGCCCTTGATGACCTTCCCCGGAGCCAGCTCCCATCGGACCTCGCGCGCCTCCAGGGAAATCTCCCTCACCCCGCCGGAGCCCGGGTGCCCCGTGGCGCCGCTCCGGCCAGGAAGGAGCGCTCCACCGCCGGCCGCGAGCGCGACAGCCCCGAGCCCTGCCTGGCCAGATGCTCGCAGGAACTCGCGCCGCGAGAGAGCGCTTCCGGTTACTGCTGCCGCTTCCATGTCATCCCTCCGTCCGGACTCTTGAAGATCACTCCGTCCGCCGTGGCGACGTAGACCTCGCCCGACCGTTTCGGGTTCACCGCGACCGCCGCCAGGTTCCTCAGGTCTTTGCCCACCGGCTTCCAGGTCTCACCGGCGTCGGTGCTCTTGAAGAGCCCATCGCGCATGGCCACGTACATGACCTTGGGGTTGTCCGTATCCACTGCGAAGCCGTTCACCGTCCGGTTGGCGGGCAGACCGCCCACCAGCTTCCACCCTCAGAAGCAGTCCGGGTTGCGTTGGAGACCCTCGGCCGTCCCGGCGTAGAGGTAAATCCCGCCCATCCCCGTCGGGATGTTGACCGAGGTCAGCACTTTGACCTCGCCTCCGGGGCCGTCGTCCACCCGTACCCACTTGCCGCCGCCGTCGGTGGTCCGGTAGAGGCCGTCTCCCTTCTCCCGAACCGCCGCGTGCAGCTTCTGAGGCGCGTTGGGATCGATGGCCAGGCCGTGGACGTCGAGCCCCGGGAGCCCGTTGTTGGCCTCCTTCCACGTGCTCCCCCCGTCCGTGCTTTGGAAGACGCCGGCCTCGTGAGTGCCGACATAGAGCACCAGCGGGTCCCTTGGGTGGGGGGCGATCGTCATCACATCCGGGTGGCCGTGCTTTGCCGAGAGCGCCACCTTCCGCCAGGACCGCCCGCCGTCCTCGCTCCTGAAGAGGCCGGTATGCGCCCCGAGGAAGAGGCGTCGCCCCTCGGCGTCCGCCGCGAGTGCGTGGACGTGCTCGAAGCCGCCCCCTTTGCTTGGGCTTTCCTGAGCGGGGGAGGCGGTCGGAGGCGCCGTCAACAGCATCGCGAGCGCTCCGAGAACGGTGAAAACGGTAAGGCGCTGTCTCATTTCTCTCCCCCTCGATTCTGATGATCTCCAGGGTGTCCCATTTTCGTCATCGAGCGCATCAGGAAGTACATGGCGAGAGTCAGTGGGTTATACGTTCGTCCGTCCTCAGAGCCACCAGTACACAACCGTATCGTGGAGACCCGCCAGGATGAATACCGCCCCGGCCACTGCGCTCGTGATCCGCTGGACCCGCCAGAGGTTCCCGACGGTCGCCTCGAGCGCCCCGAACCCCAGCGCCACGACGCCTGAGAGGACCAGGAGCGGGAGCGTTGAGCCGAGGGCAAAGAGGCCCGGGAAGCTCCACCCCCCGGCGCTCCTGAGCGCCAGGGGAACCGTGAGCCCGAAGAAGAGCCAGAAGAGCGTCGGGCAAAAGGCGAGGGAGAAGACCACGCCCAGGAGGAAGGCGCCCGCTACGCCTCCGGTCGGCACGGTGGTCCTGAGCCCTTCGCTCAGGCGCTGGCCGAATCCTCCCCGAAGGCGGATCGCGCCCAGCATGCCGAGGCCCGCGAGGATCATGAGGGGCCCGAGGAGCTTTCGCGCCACCACCACGACGGGCACCGACGCCGCCTGGAGCTGAAGGCCCACCGCAACAACGAGGAGGCCGACGACGCTGTAGGCCGAAACCTTCCCCGCCGCGAACGCGAGGGCCGAAGCGAACGTCGCGCTCCTCGAGGACTCGCGGCCCGCATACGCCAAAGCCCCAAGGTTGGTGGTGAGCTGGCAGGGGGACGCGGCCGCGATCAGCCCGAAGAGCAGGGCGCTGGCCGGGGCCAGATCCAGCCGTTCAGTCCACTCCCCGACCGAGAAGACGAACCCCTGGCTCAGCGTGCTGAGCCATGTGTACCAGGCCAGAATCAGATGATGCATCGTGTTCCCCCAGCTCCTCCGTTCTTGGCGTCGGCAGAATTCCGCCTCCGAATTCCGTGGACGAACATTCCTACGCCGCGGATTATCGGGAGCGAAAGAGACTAGTAGTAGAGACTACGCGGGAAGCGCGGGAGGAGAGCGCGGGACGGAAGGCCTGGACTGGTCCTGCAAGTCGTGGCCTAAAACGGCAGGAACCGAGGGCCACGCCGTCCAGACAAGCGGAGAGTCAACAGACGCCCATATCGCGGGCAACGCCGGGGCCATGTCCAGGGAGAGCGTCTGCCCGCAGCTCCTGACCGATGGATGGCTGGGCGGGCACCCCTCGGTCGCCGCCATGGCCAGGTGCGCGGCGGTGGCGAGGCACGAGAGGAGGAAGACCGCGGCGACAAAGGCCGGCAGCATTCGGACGAATCGGCGTATCAAGCGCATCGTCACTGCCACGGGGTCAGGATACCAGCGACAGCGTGAATGTTCAAGGGAAGCACCTCATTTCGCCGGTGCAAAGCCCAGCATGCGCTCCATCGGCGCGGTGAGAAGGTCATAGAAGCGCGCCTGACGATTCCAGCGCCGAACGAGCCGTCTGGTCAACTCGGGAAAGGTGGCCATCCTCAGCGGAGCGAGGCCAGCCAGGCTGCCAGTGCCCGCGCCTCGGCCTCCGTCATGGCGATCTTCGGCATGTGGGCGGTGGGCTTCTGGGTCGCCGGATCCCTGAGCCACTGGAGCAGGTACGCCTCTTTGTGCTTGGAGCCCACGCGGGAGAGGTCCGACGCGATCGGCGTCCCGACCTTCCCCACGGTGTGACAGCCGTAGCAGCCCTGGGCGGTGAAAAGCTTCTGTCCCTGGGCGATCAGGGCGGCCCGGTCCTGCGCGACGGCAGGCGCGCCGGCCAGAGCGATCGCCAGCCCGAGAGCGAAGACCCGCGCGATCATGCTGAAGTCCCCCTTCATTCGGGTCCTTCCGCCCAGGCGAGGAGGGCCTCCAGGGCGTCGGACTTGGTGAGGATGCCGATCGGCCGGTCGCCCTCGACGACAGGGAGCGCGCCGATCTTCCGGTCGAGGAGCTCGCGGGCGGCCACCGTCAGCGGCGTCTCGGGCGAGACCGTCACCGGGCTCTCGGTCATGACCCGCGTGACCGGCGCGCTCGGTGGAATCGAGTGCTCCCCCCCGAGGAGGAGCCGGCGGACGTCGCGGTTGGAAACAATCCCCGCCAGGCGCTCGCCGTCCATCACGAGAAGGTGGCGGATCCCGCGCGCCCGCATGAGCCGGATGACGTGCTCGATGGACGCTTCGGGCGTCACCGTCACCGGCTCCCGGCTCATCCAGTCCCTGACGCTTCCGATGGCATGCGCATTCATACCGGCTCGACTCCTCAGGCCCCCTCACCTTCATCCTCTCCCCCACCGGGGGAGAGGAGTTCTCTTTTATGGTTCCCCTC
>Ga0209521_10000325_pt1 | contig 35675 bp, 34 predicted proteins | sample Rifsed19ft4_FD_184016 | JGI IMG/M metagenome (GOLD analysis project Ga0209521, IMG submission 184016) | Soil microbial communities from Rifle, Colorado, USA - sediment 19ft 4 (version 2) | ecosystem: Environmental > Terrestrial > Deep subsurface > Rock core/Sediment | place: Rifle, Colorado...
CGCCGCCTAGGAAGTCCCGAACAGGCCGCATCGCTCTCGTCGTCCTCGTGGTCGTGATCGTCGTCGCCGCGGTCGTAGTCGTCGCCCTCAGGGGGCTCCTTTCTACGGCCTTATCGCCACCCGTCGCGGTATACAGCCGACCCACGCCGTCGTCGACGGATACCCCGGAATCGATCATCCCCGGGACGGCGGCGGGCAGGACGCGAATCGACCTACAAACGAACACATTCTCCAACGCAGTGGATGCTCTTGGAACCTACGACGGGGACATTTTCATTGAGGTCACGCGGTTCGTTTCTTCCGGGGACGCCTCCTCGTACCTGAACTCCATCCTCTCCGATTTCGAGGGGCAGTCGGGATCGCGCACCTCTGTGAGTGCGGCCGATCAGCATTGGTTCGCCTTCTCGGGCTCGGGGGAGAGCATCTTCACTTGGAGGAAGGGGATCTGGGTATTCGTCGTAATCGCACCAAGTGAATCGTTGCGCAACCAGGTCGCAAACGAACTTCCGTACTGAGGCGCGGGGACTGGCCGCGAGTCCAGGCGCGCGGCCCGCTCGAGGCCGCACCCACACCCTCTGCGGAAGGAACGGGCCTGCTGGGACTCGAACCCACGACAGTCACCTTGCGGCAAAGGAGGCGACGCGGGACCGAGTCTGAGGGCTCCGCACTACCCGCGCCTGAGTAGGTTTTTCCGCCTGCGGGCGGTTCCGTCCCCGTCATGGGGGAACTCGTCTTCATCGGCCTCGGGCTGTTTGATGAGAAAGATATCACCTTGAAGGGCCTCGAGGCAGCGCGGGACGCGGATGCGGTGTTCGCGGAATTCTATACCTCGAGCCTGCGGGGGACGACCGTCGAAACCCTCGAGCTTCTCATCCGCAAACCGATTCGTGTCCTGACTCGAAAGGAGCTCGAACAGGGAACGGAGATCCTTGAGGCGGCGCGAGACCGACGCGTCGCGCTCCTTGTCCCCGGCGATCCGATGGCCGCGACGACGCATGTCGATCTCCGGTTGCGGGCCCATACGGCGGGGATCCCGACGCGGATCGTCCATGGCCCCAGCATCGTGTCCGCGGCTGCCGGTCTCCTCGGCCTGCAGAGCTACAAGTTCGGCCGCACGACCACGGTGCCTTTTACAACGAACGAATTTAGGCCCACTTCCCCGCTCGAAGTCATTGGAGAGAATCGAGAGCGCGGCCTCCACACGCTCGTCCTCCTGGACCTCACGGAAGGCGGTGAGTTCCTCGATCCGAGGGAGGCCATGCGGTATCTCCTCGAGACCGCGCGCGAACGCGGGAGTGACGCCCTCACGCAGGAAACCGTGGTGTGCATCGTGTCACAGGTGGGATCATCGGACCCGAAGGCGATCTCGGGCCGACTCCACGACCTCCTTCGCCGCGACGTCGGTCGACCGCTCCACTGCATCGTCGTCCCTGGGGAACTTCACTTCATGGAGCGCGACGCGCTGATCAAGCTCGCGGGAGCCCCGAAGGACCTCTAGGGTGCACTTGCAAGTTTTCCAACGAGAGGCCGCGTCCAATACGCAACTTCGAGATCGAAGCTTCGATCGAGCGTTGTGCCTCCCAACTCCTGCCGGAGAAGGTCCATCGTCCGTGCGTGGATGTCATCGGGGATCTTCCACATGAACGCGAAGAGGCGCTGCTGCAGGGATTCCAGGATTCGATCGGCAGGGACCTGTGCATCGTGATGGGTTACGTGCGCGAGACGGGCGGGCGGGACGAACTTGGGGAAGTCCCGCTCATGGAGCCCAGGATGCGTGCGTGCCCACCCCAGGCTCTGCACAATCGTCCGGTAACGTTCGTGCGGGGAGACGGAGGAAACGGAGTGCTCAAAGATCGTGAAGTACACCCCATCAGGCCGCAGGATCCGCTCCACCTCTCGGAGGACATTCTTCCAATCTGCGACGAGATGGAGGACATGGTTGGAAGTGGCCGCGTCGAACGTCCGATCACGGAACGGTAAGCGGGCGCCGTCCGCGAACACGACACTCCGGAGACCCTTCTCCCGACCATGGGCAACCATCTGCGGTGCAATATCGATTCCGACGAGATTGATCCCGCTTTTCTGGAGCGGCACGGCAATGCGCCCCGTGCCGACGCCGATCTCGAGCACTCGTTTCCCTTGGAGTTCCTTCGCCAGGAACCCCGCGGCCTTCGCGAGAACCCTTGGGGGGAGGCCTCGTGTTTCGTCGTACACGTCCGCGACGCGGTCGAAGCTGATCCGCTCGACCATCCGTGGCTAGCACCGCCTCCGAGACTTATCTCGGTTGCGCGTCCCTGCCTGGGGGCCCGTCCGAGTGGCACTTTCAGGCATCTTGGTATGGCCTTTATATGGAGGCGGGCGATTCGCGGCGGTGGCGAGAAAGATGGAAGCAGCGAAGAGCATCGACGAGCTCCCGGGCGTGGGCCCCGCGACGGCGGAGAAGCTCCGCGAGGCGGGAATTAACGACCTCATGGCCCTTGCCGTGGCCTCGCCGATGACCCTCGCGGACATCGCGGAAATCGGCACGAACGTCGCGCAGAAGATTATCCAGGCGGCGCGCGAGGCGGTCGACGTCGGCGGGTTCGAGACGGGCGACGTGATCCTCGAGCGCCGGAAGAGCGTCGCGAAGCTGACAACGGGCACGAAGGCCTTGGACGAGCTCCTCGGCGGCGGGCTCGAGTCGCAAGCGATTACAGAAACCTTTGGTGAGTTTGGCAGCGGAAAAAGCCAGCTTGGCCACCAGCTCGCAGTCAATGCAACGCGGGCGCAAGACGACGGCGGCCTCGACGGCGACACGGTGTGGATCGACACGGAGAACACGTTCCGGCCGGAGCGGATCACGCAGATGGCAGAGGCCCTCGATTTGGACCCGGAGAAGATCCTGAAGCGCGTGCACGTCGCGCGGGCCTTCAACAGCCACCACCAGATGCTCCTCGTCGACAAGGCCCAGGACATCGCGAAGGAGTTCCCCGTGCGCCTCCTCGTCGTCGATTCCCTCACGGCGCACTTCCGGTCCGAGTATATCGGCCGGGGTACGCTCGCTGAACGCCAGCAGATGCTGAACAAGCACATCCACGACCTGATGCGGTTCGGCGACGTGTACAACGCCGTGATTTACGTGACGAACCAGGTCCACGCGAAGCCCGACGCGTTCTTCGGCGACCCGACGCGGCCGATCGGCGGGCACATCGTCGGCCATAGCGCGACGTTCCGGATTTACCTCCGAAAGTCGAAGGGCGGGAAGCGGATCGCGCGACTCATCGATTCCCCGAACCTGCCGGAGGCAGAGGCGGTCTTCTCCGTCTCAGAGGAAGGCGTCCGGGACTAGGCGTGCAACTTCGTGTCAAGTCACGTTCAAGAAGCCCCACTACCATCCGTCGTTAAGAGTGTAGATAGCGCATGGGACAACCACCTCGCCTCCTCATCCCGGGTCCCGTCCCGATCGACCCCCGCGTGATGATCGAGCTCTCGAAGCCCGCTGCACCGCACTACGGCGAGGAATGGGTCGAGAGGTACGCGGAGATCCTCGACATGCTCCGGAAGTTGTTCCAGGTGAAGGCGTCGCCCGTGTACCCGATCGCCGGCCCCGCCCATATCGCGCTTGAGGCGATTGCGTACACCCTGCTTCGACCGGGAGACCGCGTCGCGGTCGTCGACAATGGATTCTTCGGAGCCCGGTGCACGGAAGTCCTGAGGGCCCATCATCTGAAGGTCGAGGTCGTCACGGCGAACTGGGGCGACCCCCCGGAGCTTAGTGAGATCGAACACGCGGTCCGCGGGGGTGCGAAATGTGTCGCAATCGTTCACAACGAGACGTCCACCGGGATGACGAACCCGCTCCGCGCCGTCGCAGAGACGGTCACGAGACACGATGCGTGGGTCTTGTGCGATGCCGTCTCGTCCCTCGGAGGCCTCCCGTTGCCCTGTGACACCTGGCACGTCGACGCATGCTTCGCGGCCTCCCAGAAATGCGTTGCCGCGCCGCCCGGGATCGCTCCCGTCGCGGTCTCAAAGCGCTTACTCGATGGCGTCGACCCCGCTACGGTCGACGGATGGTACGGGAACCTATTCACATGGGACCGGATCGCGAGGGAGTGGGGCGACTGGCACCCGCAGCCGACGACAATTTCCTCGAACATCTTGTTCGCGTTTCATCGGGCCTTGCAGGTGCTCCACGAGGAGGGACTTGAGGCGCGGATCCGCCGTCACGAGATCATCGCCCGCGCGTATCGCGAAGGCGTCGCGGGGCTCGGGTACACGTTCTTTTGCAAGCCCGAGTACGCGTCGAACACCGTGTTGAGCACGCGCCCGCCGGAGGGAGTCGACCCCCGCGAGCTCGTCGTGCGGCTCAAGGCGGACCACAACATCTTCGTCGCGGGCACCCTCGGTCCGATGCGGGGCCAGGGAATCCGAATTGGCCACATGGCAACGCAGGCGACCCGGGACCACCTTCAGGCCACCCTCCGCGCGCTGGCGGGCTACTCGAAGCGGGCGGGCGTGAAGCACACGGAAGAGGCCGTGGATCAGGCCCTGCAGATCGCCGCGAAGATTCCCTGACAGCCGTTCCGTTCGGTCGGCGGCTCTCGAGTACCCGAAGGCTCAAGAGTGCTCCGCCCCTCTGCAGCCGTGTGCGCGTGATTCATGCAGTCCGGCTGCCTGGGGGTGAAGTCGTATTCGACGCGCCCGCCGCCGGGGAGGCCCTCGCCGCCTTGCGGAGCGGCGGGCTCGTCGTGTATCCCACGGACACCCTGTACGGCCTCGGGTGCGATCCGTCAAACGCGTCGGCCGTGGATCGGGTGTTCGCCGTGAAGGCCCGCCCGCGGGACCTGCCGATCGCGCTCGCTCTCGGTTCCGTGGAGGAGATCCCGCGGTTTGCTCACATGACGGCACTCAGTTCTGAATTCTGTGCCAAGCACCTGCCCGGGCCCGTGACGATTCTCCTCCGGGCAACACCTGCCGCGCCCGCACCTCTCGTGTCGAAGGACGGCCTTCTCGGGATCCGCGTCCCCGACGACACGATCACGCGATGGATCGCGAAGGCGTTCGGTCCGATCACGACGACGAGCGCGAACCGCCATGCCGGGGCCGCGCCCGCCACGTGCGACGAGGCCCTGCAGCAGCTCGGCGACGCGGCCGACGTGTACATCGATGGAGGTCCGACCCGCCATGGGAAGGAGTCGACGATCGTTGATCTCACAGGGTCGTCGGCAAAGGTCATTAGAGAGGGAGTCCTTCGACGCGAGGACCTCTGATGGACGACGACGTGCACGAGAAACTTCGCTTCGCGGGCCGCGTGGCGAAGGACACGCGCGACTACGGCGTCTCCCTGATCCGCGAGGGCGCGACCGTCCTCAGCGTCGCGGATAGGATCGAGGCGTTCATCCGCGAGCGGGGTGCGAGACCCGCCTTCCCGACCTGCCTCTCCATCGACTCCGTCGCGGCCCACTACACGCCGACGCACGACGATCCCCTCACGCTACGCCGGGGGAACCTCGTGAAGCTTGACCTCGGGGCCCAGGTCGATGGGTACATTGCGGACACCGCGATCACGGTGGAGGTCGGGAGCCGGAACTGGGCGAACCTGATCCGCGCGTCGGAGGTCGCGCTCGAAACCGCGATCGAGGTGTGCCGTCCGAAGACGCCGACCCGGCTCCTGGGGGCCGCAATCGAACGTGCAATCGAGAGCTACGGCTTCAAGCCGATCTCGAACCTCACGGGCCACACCATCGAGAAGTACAAACTCCATGCCGGGAAGTCCGTCCCGAACGTCGGTGGTGTCGGTGAGGACGTGATCGAGGCCGGAGACACCCTCGCGATCGAGCCGTTCGCGACGAACGGCGGGGGGAAGGTCGAGGGTCGCAAGACGGGGAACGTCTACCGGCTCGTCCGGATGCGGGAGGTGACCCCCGCCGCCACGAATGAGTTCTTGAAGCAGATCGAAGCGAACTTCCACACCCTTCCGTTCGCGGGGCGCTGGTGTCACGCGCTCGACCGGAAGGCGGCGGTCCATCTCAGCCGGTTGCTCCGCGCGGGGCTTGTGATGACGTACGAGGCCCTCTTCGAGGTCGGCGGCGGGATGGTGTCGCAGACGGAGCACACAATGATCGTGCACGAGGACGGTATCGAGGTCACGACCCGGTGATCCGATGGATGTAACCGTCCGACCCGCAGTCGATTCTGACATTCCCGCGCTTCACGGACTCCACGCCGCGCAGAACGACTTCGGCGGGCGGTGGTTCACGAATCCGTTCACCGGCGGGAAGGAGGTCTCGTTCGAGGACCTGAACCCGGCGCAACGATGGCTCCATGGCGGGCCTTGGATGGACCCGCAGCTCCTGTCCCTTCATATCCGTCGCTACGCGGATGCCGGCGGTGCGGTCCTCGTCGCTGAGCGGGCGGAGACGATCGTCGGCTCGATCGAACTGTGGCCCTCCGAGGAGCCCTTGCCCTTCGGCCGGTACCTTGACGTCGAGATGCTTGTCGCGCACCCGCCCGGACACGAAGTGATCGAGCGCGCGCTGATCGACGCCGCCCTCCGCGAGGCGCAGGCCCGCGACCTCCGCGCCCTCGATATTGCGCCGCTCCATTCCGGCGGGAGCGAGCCGTTCCTCACGCGACTCGGGTTCCTCGTCCTCACCGAACATCGGACGGTCCATCTCGCGACGGACCGCCGGCCGAAGGCGCCGGACTATTCGGTCCTGAACACGGCGCCCGCCTACGCCGACCTTCGAGAGTTCCTCGCCGTGAACCACCGGGAACCCGCGGGCTTCCGGGTCGGAAGCCTCGGGAACGCGTGGGCCTTAGGCCTCTTGAAGGATGTGTCTCAGGCCTTCTCGGGACTTCTGCAGGTGGGCGCTTTCCCGATCGGCGTGACGGGCCGGATCTGTATGTGGCTCCCGGAGCGAGAGGCGGAGGTCGACCTCTGGGTCCCAACGAAGGCCCTCGGTAACCTGCCGTGGTTCCTGACGGCCATGTCGGCGGCAATCGACTACGTCGCGAAGCACCACCGCATCGCCCTGTTCCGGGCGACGGTGGCGGCGCACCTCGTCGACTCGCTCCGCGCCCTCGGCTTCGAGGACGGTGACGAACCCGATCCCTGGCTCCGGAATCACCTCACCGCTCGGGTTCTGTCCCCTAATCGGGTGATTTGACTTGACCCCCGCCCTCGGCGGCGGGTGTAACTTCTCGGGTGATGACCGCGTCGAGTATCGCCTTCCACCGGAACCCGCAGGCAGGTCTACCCCGGCGGCGTCCCCCGGCGTTCACCACGTCGACGACATCGCAGACGCGCTCGGGACCGAACTCCGGGTCGCCTTCGCGGGCAGGCACAGAAACTCCTCGACAAGGGCCGCGCCCGCGCGAAGTGAGGTTAAATAATTCGGAAGCGCATCCCGCCGTCTATGGATCGAAAAACCGAAACCCGTCTCCACGGATACGCCTGGAAAATCTTCCTAGGTGTGAGCGTCCTCATCGCCTTCTTTGGGGTCGGCGACGCTCTGGGAGGAGGCGCCACCTTCGTGGACGGCGAATCGGTCTTGTTCCAGCGTCTCACGGGGACGACCTGGGCGGACCTGCAGGCGACCGACCCTGGCGCCGCCAACTTGATTGATTGGCAGGTGAGGGCGAGCGGGACAAATCTTCTCATCATGGGCATCCTGATGGTTGCGGTCTCGTTCACGGGATTTCGCAAGGGGGACCGGTGGGCCTGGTACGCGATGTGGGTGTGGCCGCTTTGGACCATACTGGCCATCCTGCTGCTTTCAAGCGCCGCCACGCAGCCTGGACCCGGCACGCCCATCCCGATCCTCTCCGGGTCGGTCTTGCTTGTCATCTCCCTCGTGGCGCTCGCGATGTCCTACCGCAAGTTCTTCCCTGGGCAAGGACAGGAGCGAGCACATCCCGCCTGACTCCGCCTCTGGCGGGCCACCAAGCGCCCCACCGCGGTGCGGTAAAGTTCATGACTAGCCCTAGTTGAGTCTGTCACCCGGAAAGTTACACACCGAAAACCTCGGAATCCGGCTACCTTCATCACCCGACTTAAGACAGAACCCACCGCTCGGAACCTTTAAGAACGAACGGTCCCATCGACATCCCCCTTTCCTCGTGGAGAATAATTGTGAGCGAAATCAAGCGCCTTGTTCTCGATGTCCTGAAGCCCCACCGTCCGTCGATCATCGACATGTCCCGGAAGCTCACCGCGCTCAAGGGCGTGGATGGCGTGAACTGCACCCTCGACGAGGTCGACCAAGAAACGGAGAGCGTCCGGATCACGATTGAGGGCTCCGGGATCGACTTCGAGAGGGTCGAGCAGACCCTGCGGGAGAACGGCGCCGTGATCCACAGCGTCGACAGCGTGTCCGTGGGGAGGCGGCTCGTCGAGGACATCCGCACGGGGACGCACTGACGGACTTAGCCGGTCCGTCCGGCCTTCATCCGTTCTGCGATCCGACGAAGGATCGAGCTCTTGTAGTAGTCCGCCCGCACCAGGACGCGGCCCTCGTGACGCCAGTGGGTCCGCGAATACGCCGCCTCCGGTTCGACCTTCGGCTCGAGGCCGAGCGCCTTCGCGGCCCGCTCGATGTCCTCGACCGACGGGGACTCGACCGCGAGCTTCTTCGGCACCCGCCGGCCCTCCGCCCGCGTCCGGCCGAGGTCGAAATACGCCGGGTACAAGATGATCGGACGGTCCCCTCGCGGCATTGTCCGGGCGAGAGGTGAGGACGGTAATATGCTCTGTGGAAGGCTAGATATACCCGCGCGGTAATGAGATTCCGAGGTGCAATCGACCTCGTGGGACGACTGGGACGACTGTGGAACGGACCGGGAGCGGTGATGCCGGAAGGAGGCGACTCCGCTGCCCGGTGAGGTTTGCGACACCTGCGGCCTTCCCAAGGAAGTTTGCGTCTGCGAGGACCTGGCTACGGAGCAGACGGTCCTCCGCGTTTCTCTCGATACCCGTCGGTATGGGAAGGCGGTGACCCGTGTCGAGGGCTTCGAGTCCGCCACGTCGTTGAGGGAGTTGGCGAGCGAGCTCAAGCACGCGATGGCCACGGGCGGGACCGCGAAGAACGGGTGGATCGAGCTCCAGGGCGATCACCGGGACGACGTGAGGGACTGGCTCAGTCGCCGCGGGTATCGCGTCGAGGGCTGAACGGCGCGACTTGGAACGAGGACCCGCCGCGGGTCAAGCTTTATGGGCGACTTTAGGTTCCCCGCGTCGCAGGGGACGGATTGTGGCGGATCTCGACCTCGTCGAGTTTGCAGTGGACTATGCGCGAAAGAAGGGCGCGACGTACGCGGAGGCGCGGTTCGAGCACCAGCGGAATGAGGAGTTCATCCTGAAGAACTCCGTCCTCGACGCCCTCTACATCACGGAGGACTCCGGCCTCGGCGTCCGGGTCCTCGCGAAGGGAGGCCTCGGGTTCGCCGCGACGAACGCGATGACGAAGACGGACGTCCGGGTGATCGTCGACGACGCGGTCCGGATCGCGAAGGCCGCGCGGCGGAAGGACCCGATCGTCTTCGCCCCGGAGGACCCCATCGTCATGGAGTGGTCCGTTCCACAAAAGAAGAAGCTCTCCGACGTCCCCGTGGAGGAGAAGATCGAGGAGATCCTCCACATCGACCGCGAGCTCGCCGATCTCAAACTCAAAATCCTCGCACGGTTCTTCCAACAGGCGAACCGCCAGATCGACAAGTACTTCGTGAACTCGGAGGGCTCGAAGATCCGCTCGTTCTCGCCCCGCGTCCGGCTCGACTACTTCCTCACCGTGATGCACTACGGGAACGCCGAGCAGTCCCACCAGAGCTACGGTCGGTCCGGTGGCTGGGAGGCAGTCCGGGAGATCGACATGCTCCGCCGCACGCTCGACGAGGCGAAGTCGATGCAGAACGCGCTCGCCCACGGGAAGAAGTCGCCGGAGGGGAAGATGGACCTCGTCGCGGGGCCCATGGTGGCCGGGATCGCGAGCCACGAGTCGTGCGGCCACCCGACGGAGGCGGACCGCGTCCTCGGGCGGGAGGCCTCGCAGGCAGGGAAGTCGTTCATCACCCCGACCTCGATCGGCCAGAAGGTCGGCTCGCCCGTCGTGAACGTCGTCGACGATCCGACGATGGAGCACGCGATCGCGTTCTACGTGACGGACGACGAGGGCGTGAAGGCCCGCCGGCGGTACTTGTACAAGGACGGCATGATCAACGAATTCCTCCAGAACCGCGAGACGGCCGCGGTCCTTGGAACCCAATCGAACGGCGCCTCCCGCGCGGTCACGTACAACGTCGAGGCGATCGTCCGGATGGCGAACACGTTCGTCGAGCCGAAGGACTGGGGCACGGATGAGATGCTCGAGGACGTGAAGTACGGCGTCTACATGAAGTCCTTCATGGAGTGGAACATTGACGATAAGCGGTACAACGGGAAGTACGTGGGCCGCGAGGCGTACCTCATCGAGGAGGGCGAGGTCACCACGCCCGTACGGAACACGGTCGTGGAGCTCACGACCCCCGCGTTCTGGGGTGCCGTCGACGCGGTGGGGAAGGACTTCGAGCTCTTCCACTCGGGCTACTGCGGGAAGTCGGACCCGAGTCAAGCGCTCGACGCCGCGCTCGGCGGGCCGACGATTCGGCTGCGGAACGTGTACCTGAGGTGAACGGGATGGAGGACTATGCGGAGCGAATCGTCGACAAGGCGCTTAAGCTCGGATGCCAGGACGCGGTCGCGGACGTAATCGGAAACCGGTCCTACCAGATTCGGTTCGCCCAGAACCAGGTCGTGATCAGCAACCAATGGCGGGAAACGAGTGCGTCCGTGTTCCTCGTCTACAACAAGCGCGTGATCGCCTCGGAGATCAAGGACCTCACGAAGCTCGACGCGGCCGTGGAGAACCTTGTGAAGATCGCGAAGGCGTCGAGGGAGAACCCCGACTATGCCGGCCTCGCGGAGGGCCCGTTCAAGTACGACCGCCTCACGGTCGACAAGCGGATCGTCGACCTCATGGACGGCTCCGACTTCGTCGAGGCCGCGATCCACGGGGCGACCGCCGAGGGCGCGAAGGAGTGCGCGGGGAGCTTCTGGAAGTACGATGAGGAGCACTCCCTGCGGACCTCGAACGGCGTGAAGGGCTACGACCACCGCGCGAGCCTCTACCTCTCGATCCGCGCTCTGATGTCCCTCGAGTCGAGCGGCCATGGCGTGGCGTGCGCGACGCGGATGAGCCAGTTCGACCCGGAGAAAGCGGGCCACAAGGCAGGGAAGATCGCGGCGCTCGCGAAGGACCCCGTGGGCGGGGAGGCGGGGACGTACGACATCGTGTTCGACCCCCTGATCCTCGGCTCTCTCATCGATCAGATCGGCGGGCGTTCGAGCGCGTACATCGTGATGGCGGGACTCTCTCCTTTCGCCAAGAAGATCGGAAAGCTCGTCGCATCGAAAATCGTGACGATCACGGACGATGGGTCCGCGGATTCGATGGGCCGGCAGCGGTTCGACGCGGAAGGCGTGCCGACGAAGAAGAAGTTCATCGTCCGGAACGGAGTGCTGAAGACGTACCTCCATAACACATCGACCGCGAAGAAGTTCAAGGCGAAGACGACGGCGAACGCGGGGCTCATCGCGCCGTGGCCCCACGCGCTCTCTTGCAAGCCCGGGAATTGGACGCGGGACGAGATCTTCGAGGAGTGCCGCGACGGGCTCTGGCTCACGAATACCTGGTACACGCGATACCAAAGCTACGTGACAGGGGACTTCTCTACAATCCCGCGGGACGGAATCTTCCGGATCAAGGATGGCGAGATTGTCGGCGTGTGGAAGGACATCCGCCTCACGGACAACCTCCTCCACGTGTGGAAGTCGATTGTCGGGCTGAGCAAGACGGTGGACCAGGTGAACTGGTGGGGCGAGGTGAGCGTCCCGACGTTCGCGCCGTACGCCCTCGCGCGGAAGATCCGGATCACGCGGTCCGCGGAATAGACGGTTTCGCAGCCCCGCGACCCTACGCCGGCGTCCCGCCGACGAGGACCGCGTTGATCACGCCGTCCTGACCGGGGCGGCTCGTCACCTTAGCGAGGCCGAGTTCCGTCTGGACGACGGCCCCTCGCGTGATGATGTTCCGCGTGACGAAGTGCGGGTTGCTCGAGTTCTCCTTCACCGTGACGATCTTCGCCTTTGTTGTCTTCCCCGTCTTCGGGTCGATCACGTTCGCGAACTCGGCCCGGAGGATGCGGACTTTCTGATTCCGGCCCCGGGTCACGTACAGCTTCACTTTGTGGGGACCGACGAACGCGTATTGCTGCTCCCGCCCGATCTCAGCCTTCCGCTTCTTGCGGAACGGGCGGTACCGCCCGCCCGTGGGCTTGCGGCGTGAGCGTCCTTGCCAAAGGGCCATAGGTGAACCTCGAGGGGCGGTCTGAGGAAATGATCGATATAAAAGGTTTGGTTTAGTCCGGACGCGTGACGCCGTCCTCTTCGGGTCGTTATCGACGGTCGGACTCGTTCACCCGCCACCTCGCCGCGCGGGAGGCCCGTTTTCGTTTCCCTCTCTTCCGGGCGGCTGCGAGCAGTACGCTCACGAGCGTGACTCCGATCCCGCCCACGAGGATCCAAAGGATCGGGCCCTCGAACACGAAGGCGCCAGCCAGTGGTGCTTGGACATCGATCGTCTCGGTGTCCGTCGTGGTCCGGCCAAGGGCGTCCGTCGTCGTCACGGTGACGATGTACGTTCCGGTTGTGTCATAACGATGCGAAGGAGATTCCTCCGTGCTCGTTCCCCCATCGCCGAAGTCCCACGCGTACGAATCGGGCCGGACCCCGCCTATAATCGTCGCAGAGAACGATATCGTGAGAGGTGCGACGCCCGACTGGAGGGACGCGAGCATCGAGACCTGCGGTGCCGACGGCCGCACGAGTACCGAGACGCTGCTCGAGACGGAACTCCCGAGGGAGTCGCGAACTGTCACCTGCGCGCCATACGTCCCGGGCGCGGAGTACCTGTGGACGGCGCTCTGCGTCGTGCTGGCCGATCCGTCGCCGAACATCCACTGATACGTGTACGGCGCGAGCCCACCGGAGACGGTCACGGAGAACGAGACGTCGAGCGGCGCGTCGCCCTCCGTCGGATTTCCCTGTGCGGTCGCGATCAGCGGCTGGACGGTGACCACGATCGTCACGCCGTCCGTCACCGTGCTCGCGAGGCTGTCGCCGACGGTGAGCTGGGCAACGTACGTGCCCGGCCTCGTGTACGTATGGCTCGGGTTCGGAGACGAACTTGTCGCGCCATCCCCAAACGTCCACGAGTAGGTGTACGGGGGCGATCCGGCGCTCACCGTCGCGCGGAAGGCGACGGCAAGGGGGACGTTCCCCGACATCGGGGTCGCGGAGGCACTCACGCTCAGAGGAAGGATTGACCGGAGCTCGACGTTCCCGGGCAGGAAGTTGCAGGCCTCGACGGAACCGTCGCCGGGCGCCGACCCGCGGACCTGCGCCTCCACCTGGTACGTCCCGGGGGTCGCGCTGGGGGGCGTGATCGACTGAGAGAAGGTGGCGCTGTCACCCGGGGGCACCGTCCCCGGGCCGAAGTCAAGGTCCCATCCGTTCGACGACGTGTCGCCATCCCAGTTGAAGTCGACCATTACGTTCGTCACGGTGATGGCGCCGCCGATGTTGTTCACGACCGTGATCGTGAACGTCGTGCTCACTCCCTGATCGAAGACGGACGGGGCGTAGCCGCCTCCAAGGGACGGGCACCAATGACTTGCCACGGCGCGGTCGGCGACGGACAGGACCCCGAATCCGGCGCCGAGGATCACGAACCCGATGACAAGAATTGAAGAGGTGCGTCTGCGCGTAGGCCCGAGCCTCTCACGTCGATTTCACACGCCTCTTCGAAAGCCTTTCGGTGTCCGTATCACGCGGCGAATTCTGGAAATCCGTCCAAGCGTCGAGAGGTGCGTGTTACAGGGGCGCTCGACGATGTCGACGAGGCCGAGGTGGCCGTCGCTCGCGGGCCCGCAGTTGATGGTCGAAATTTCGCCCTCCTCAATGTCGCGGCGCTCGCGGATGCCGAGGGGATTAGCTCGAGGGCGCAGCGCGTCGATGTCCGTGGCGAACAGGATTCGAATTCGAGGTCGCTACAGGAGGCCGAACGCGTATTGCGTGCCGTACACGAGGGCGAACGACGCCATGTACCCCGTGATAGCGCCGCCGTTGAGGAGCGGTAGCCCCGCCTGGGGTCGACCCTTCAGGACAAACCGCATGAGGAGCGCGTAGCCGACGAGCGTGCCGGCCAGTGTTGCGAGTGCGATGAATAGGTTCGACGGGAGACCCAGGACGATCCGTAGATCGATGGCGGGTGACCGGAGAAAGACGAACGCGGAAACGACGAGGGTCCCGGGGATAATGATGTCCCCGAGGCCCATGAACATCGCCTCCCGCTCCTCGCCCTTGTCGATCTGCTCCTTGAGCCTCGGCTGTTCGAGATACGAGTACGACGCCTTCTTCGGGACGACGAGGAGGATCGGAAGCCGCTGGCTCGTCATCTCGTCCGCGAGCGCGATCATGTGCTTCGACCGGTACACGGCCCACGCGTCGTACAGCGCGAGGCCCACGAGCAGGAGAAACGCGGGGAGGATCGAGAACGACACGCCAAGGACCGCGGTCACGCCCGCCGCGATCGCGATTCCGACCGTGTCGACGAGGTACCACTCCGGATATTTGTAAAGCGCGTAGATGATGAGGACCGCGAGGAGGAACGCCCCGATCGTCGCGAGGTTGTCCCGGAGGATCACATCGCTGATCGGCCACAACGCGAGCCACAGCGGAATCAGGAACACGAACGAAATCGTGAGGAAGATCGAACCGAGGATCACGTACCGCGCGATGTTTCGCCGGCGGTACCGGACGAGGAGCAGGATCAGGGCGGTGAACCCGAGGATCAGGCCGATGTACAGGATCGGGTTCGTCGGGTCCGTTGCGTCCGGGAACGCTTGGAAACCCGCGGCGAAGAACGTCGGTGCGAGAGCGAGGGCCGCGAGGTGGGAGACGACGAGCATCGAGGCCATTACGAGGATCGATGCGCTCTCCGATCGCATGCCTATTCCCTGTGAACGCGACCGAAGGCGACGGTCCCTGCGATCTTCTCGATGTAGATCTTGACGACGACTCCCTTCGCTGTCCCGGGGACGTAGATCACGTACGGCTCGCGGCGGGCGATGCCGTCCCCCTTCTTCCCGATGTCCTGGATCATGACCTCGTACACCTTGCCCTCTTCGAGGACCTTCTCCTCGACCTTCGCGGGCTTCTTGATTGCCTTCACGGGCCGCCGCGCGCCGCACGCCTCGCACTCCAGCATCTGGATGCGGTCTTCCTTCACGAGGTGCGTGTCCGGCCGCCCGCACTCGCCGCAGATCACATAGCTGTCGACGTACGATTGAATCCGGTCCGCGACCTGCTGCCCGGTGACCTTGCCCTTGAACACGACCCGCCGTCCGTCCTGGACGCCCGCCGTGCCGAGCTCACGCAGAAGGTACGTGAGGACCTGGTTCGGGTCCCGCCGAATCGTCGCGCAGATGTCCTCGAAGTTTCGGAGGATCGTCGTCTTGCCCTCGACGACGATGTCTGCCTCAGGGACCTTGAACCGCTCGCCCGAGGACAGGGCCTTCGGCAGCGCCGCTTTCGCACGCTTCAGGAGCTGCTCGTAATCCGAGGACATCCGGCACGAGCAAAGGCCGTGTCGATATAGACTTTGCCGCTCATCTATCCAGATCGGCGATTGTCAAGCTCGGATCTGCAAACCCCTTTTCGCGAGCGAAGTTAGAGATCTTGGCCCTGCAAGTCGGACGATTCGAGACCCTCAGCTAGGGGGACCATCCCACGACGGATCCCTCCTCACAAGACGTAGGCCCAGCATTATCGTGGCTATTCCGAGACCTGCAAGTGGGATCGCCACAGGCAGGTAAGGTCCCACGCATTCCACAGAGAAGAACGGGATGTCAAAGCATATCGGCGCCAGCAACGGAACGAGACTCAAAACGAAGGCTCCAACAAGAATGAGAGCGATGCCCGCAGCTTTCCGCGCTATACTATACACAATCCCTCCGCATGGCTATTCACAGCGAAGGTCTTGAAAGGTTCGCAAGGAATCAAAGCAACTCCCCGCCGGGTCGCATCGGGTCTACCGACTGATCGCCAATCAACAACCGCGGATGGGACTCACCCGCCGGAGGGCAGGGTGCAATAGGTCCGGGGAATTCACTGCGTCTTCGCGGCAGCCCGAACGAGCCCTAAGTGAATCGGCGAGGGCCGAAGCGGGCGAGACCGAAGCTCCGGGTGGAACTGGGACGCCATGAAGTACGGATGCCCGCGCAGCTCAAGGATCTCCATCCGGCGACCTCCATCCGACCGGCCAGCGTACTTCAACCCTGCCGCCTCCAGTCTCTCGATGTACTCCGGGTTTACCTCGAACCGGTGGCGGTGACGCTCGAACACCGGCCGCCCATCGTAGAGTTTTGCGACAACCGAATTCGAATCGACGTCGACCTCGTGCGCGCCGAGCCGCATCGTGGCACCCATCGTCTTCACGGTTCGTTGCTCCGGCAACAGGTCGATCACGGGGTACTTCGTCTTCGAGTTGAACTCCGTGCTGTTCGCGCCTTCGAGGCCGAGCACGTGGCGGGCGAACTCGATCGTCGCGAGCTGGAAGCCGAGGCACACGCCCTGGAATGGGATTTCCTTCTCCCGCGCGTACTCGATCGCCTTGATCTTGCCCTCGATCCCGCGATCGCCGAACCCTCCGGGGACGAGGATCCCGTCGACGCCATCGAGGGGGGAGGTGCCGTTTTTCTCGATGTCCATAGACTCGACCCAGCGGAGGTTCACCCGCACCCCCGCGTGCGCGGACGCGTGATGGAACGCCTCGATATGCGAGATGTAGGAATCTTTGAGGTGTGTGTACTTCCCGACGAGCGCAATCGTCACTTCGCCCTTCGGATTCTTCAGTCTCTCGAGGAACCCCCGCCACTCCTCGAGATCCTCCCCCTTCACCTTAAGGTCCAACCGCCCGAAAATGTAATCCGTGAGACCTTGACCCTCGAAGATGAGTGGGACATCGTAGATTGTCGTCGCATCCGGGGCACTCACGACGCCCTCCACGGGCACATCGCAGAAGAACGCGATCTTCTGCTTGATGTCCGGGTCAAGACTCCGTTCCCCGCGCGCGATGATCACACCGGGCTGAATTCCGACGGACCGCAGTTCCCGCACGCTCTGTTGTGTGGGCTTCGTCTTCTGCTCGCCGACAGCGCCCATGATCGGGACGAGGGTCGTGTGGATGAAGAGGACGTTCTCTTTCCCTTCTTCGAGCGCGAGCTGCCGGAGGGCTTCGAGGAACGGCATCCCTTCGATGTCCCCGACCGTACCACCGACTTCGATGAGGACGATGTCCGCGTCCTCCTTCCGCCCAACTTCTCGAATTATCTCCTTGATCTGGTCCGTGATGTGTGGGATGATTTGGACCGTCTTTCCGAGGTAGTCCCCGCGCCGCTCCTTCTCGATCACGGCGCGGTACACCTTCCCCGTCGTGATGTTGTGGTCGCCCGTGAGGTTCACATCGAGGAACCGCTCGTAGTTCCCGAGGTCGAGGTCCGCCTCCGCTCCGTCGTCGAGGACGAACACCTCGCCGTGCTGGTACGGATTCATCGTGCCCGCGTCGACGTTCAGATACGGATCGATTTTGATCGGGCACACACGGAGGCCACGGGATTTCAACAACACGCCGATCGAGGATGTTGAAATGCCCTTCCCGAGGCCAGAAATAACTCCACCCGTGACCACGACATATTTCATGGGCTCACGGGATTAGTCCATCCCGGCACGCGATGATAAAGGTTCCGTTTGATTTGCGTCGAGGCAATGATGGCGCGCCTCGCCCTCTCTCCGCGGTGATGGAGGATTTATGCAGACCTCCACATTCCTCGCCCGATGACCCCCGCCCAGGCCGCAGACCCGACGCCGGTCGTGTTCGTCCCGGGAGGCGTCAACCCTGCGGCTATCACGTATGGAGAGCTCCTCGCGGTGCTGAAGGAGACCGTGCACCCGGTCCTGAAGGATCACGAGCTGTACGCCGGGGACGCGCCGCCGCCGGGTTGGGGATTGTCCTTCGAGGTGGAGGCGATCCGTCGCGCGGCCGATGCAGCCCGTTTCGGGACATTCCACCTTGTTGGCTACTCGGGAGGCGGCGCGATCTCTCTCGCCTTCGTACTGGCGCATGGGGACCGCCTGCGCAGTCTCACCCTCATCGAGCCCGCGTGGATCGGAAAAGCCGGCTGGACCCCGGAGGAGGCCCGGTACTGGGCCCAGGAGGAGCGAACCATGGGGTTGCCGATGGAGGACCTCATGCGAGAGTTCGTCAAGCTGGCCCTGAAGCCCGGAGTGTCAGCCCCGGCGCCCCCTCCGGGACCACCGCCTCCATGGATGATGAAGCGCCCTGCGGGCCTACGGGCGTTCATGGCGGCGTTCCGGGCGGGCGACCTCGATCACGCGCGCCTGCGACGATTCGCGCGACCCGTGTACGCGGCCTACGGGGACCAAAGCAGTGTCGTCGAGGGGATCAAGGCGAAGCGCTTGGCAGGAATCTTCCCGGATTGCCGAGTCGAGATCTACGAGGGCACGCACCATTTCGCCCCGCCGCAGAGATTGCAGCCCGACCGGTTCGCGCGAGCGCTTCGCGATATGTGGGCCCGGGGCGACGTAGCTCTGAAAACCCCGTAGAGCCGTTGCCATCTGTGGTTCAATGACCTATACGCGGGTTCGGCCTGGGCGTCGGATGCGTGGGCAAAGTCTTATCGCCCGCAACGTGTAGTCCGCATCGGTGTCGCGATGGAGCTGACGAAATACGAAGGTCTTCCCCTCGGTTCGAAGGCCCCGGATTTCCGTCTTCCCGGCGTGGACGGCAACACGCATTCCCTGGGAGCGTTCAACGACAAGGCGATCCTCGTAGTAGCGTTCTGGTGCAACCACTGTCCCTACGTTCAGGCGTGGGAGGACCGCACGATCGCGGTGCAACGTGACTTCGCCGCGAAGGGCGTGCAGTTTGTGCTGATCAATGCGAACGATCCCGAGCAGTACCCGGAGGACGACTTCTCCCACATGGCCCAGCGCGCGAAAACGAAGGGCTACAGCTTCCCGTATCTCTTCGACGAGTCCCAAAAGGTCGCGGAGGCGTACGGCGGCGTGTGTACGCCGGACTTCTTTGTCTTCGACAAGGCCCGCAAGCTCCGCTATCGCGGGAAGCTTGACGACTCGAAGGACCCGAACGGCGTGAGGCGGAAGATGATGCGAGAGGTCCTCGACTCGCTCGTCGCGGGAAAGGACCCGCCTGTGACGTTCGTCCCGCCCATGGGTTGCTCGATCAAGTGGAGGCCGGGCCACTTCAAGTGACGCGTCGTCGCTTCGGCCGCGTTCGCTTCCGAGCGAGGTTTCGCAATCTCCAGTTGATGTAGGAATAGACGGCTCCGAGATTCCCTGCCTTACTGTACGTCCGGATGATTCGTGCGGTCTCCTCCGGATTTCCCCGTAGTTCTCGCACAAACTTGTCGATGTTTAGGACGGCGCGCGTGAGTTCGTCCACGACCGGAACCGTTGCCATCTGCGAGGTCCGCGACAGCGGGTTCAGGTCGATGGCGACCACCGTCTTCCCCATCCGGACGAGCGCCTCCGTTCGGTCGCCGTCCTCGAGGGGGACGAGGACCACGTCGGCGCGGTAGATGCCGTCGCGGTGGGCGAGGGCTCGGTTTGAGTCGAGCCTTGGGATCCTCGCGCCGGGTCGTGGCCCGAGGACGTTTCTCGCCCCCGCCTTCGCCAGACGTCGCACGATGCGATTGATGCGGGCCTCCGTGCGGTGGAACAGGTTCACCTCGATTGTGGCGGGAATTGCGTTTGCCAAGCGCACGATCTCCTTCGACGCGAGGGCGGCGACGTTTCCATTCACAGAGATCACGGGACGCTTGGCGCTCACGAGGTATGCGGCCGCGGCCTTCTCCGCCACGAGGGCGGGCGCACTCGTCTCTTCGCCGAGCAGGTAGTCCCACGCCTCGCCTCGACCGTGCGCGATTAGGCCCTCGGGGACCGCGACGCCCGCCTTCCAGGCCTTCACGAGCTTCTCGCGCGTCATCAGCGACGTGTGCCGGGGGTGGGTCTTTGGAATTTTCATAGCAGGACCCGGATCTTGTTCACGAGCTTCTCACATCCGTCCAGGAGGGGGTCGCACGTCGGCAGCCCGTAGCGGGATTCGTACTCCTCCTCGATTCGCTTCACGTCCTCCGGTGCGAGGGCCTCGTGGTTCAGAGTGAGTGCGAGGACCTTCGAGTCGGAGAACAGCTCAAGCATTTGAATTTCCTTCTCGATCGACGGCATCGGCCACGACACGACATCGCGCCGAAAGTTGCGGACCTTCCGGCCGGGCGCATGCTGAAGGACGATCCCGCTCGGCATCGAGGCCATGAGAATCGCACGCGTGCCACACACGTACGCGGGATGGGAGATGCTGCCCTGGCCCTCGACGACGATCACCTTCGGCTTCTGCTCCTCGTACGCCTTCACAATCTGCGCCTCGAGCTCGCCGACCATGAAGTCGCCCCGGATTGCGTCGATCGGGACGCCATACCGCGCGCCTTGGAGCAAGCCTGTCTGTCCCGTCGCGACGAACTCCGCGGAAATCCCCGCCCCCTCGAGCGCCTCCGTCAGGAGAATCGCGGTCGTCCGCTTCCCGATCGACCCGTCCGTCCCGAGCACGGGAATCCGGAGGCACGGGAGATGGCGAGAGCGGTCGCTGAACTGTTCGAGCTCTCGCAGCGGCCTCGGCTTCCGGACGTCGATGAGCCGGACCCCGTGGCGGGTCGCGAGCTCCGCGAACTCCTGGTCCTCGGAGAGATACTCGTGCAGCCCCGCCGCGACGTTCAACCCGGCTTCGATCGCCTCGCGGATCACGGGCCGGAACTCCGCGGGGATGTACCCGCCGAACGTTGCGACGCCAATAATCAGGGTGTCGGGTTTCTCGGGCAGCTTCGTGAGGGCGGTCCGCAAGTCCGCAAGAATCGGGATCCCGCAGGGCCTTCCGTCCAGGACCTCCCCCGCGTCGCGGCCCGCCTTCGCGCGGTCCAGGACCCCGACAATCCGGTACCGCCGCGAGTGCCGTACGAGACCGTTCGCGGTCTTCCCCGTGCCTGTCCCGAAATACCCCTCACAGAGGATGAGCGCCGTCTCCATAGTCCGCCAGCTTCCGAGACTGATAACCACGACCTAACTTGCTTAAAGGCTTAATAAAAGTGAGCAGGCGAGATGCGCCTTGCTTTTAGGCCTCCCGCTAGGGTAACCTTTCAACGGTCCACGCGGGACCGGTCCCGGCGGGAAGTCGATCGTGGGAACGCGTTTTTGCGGCGCCGGGACCTCTCCGCGGCCCTCGAGGCGTTCGACGCGGCGGTTGCGCTCGACCCCGACAACGAGGTCGCGTGGAACAACCGCGGGGTCGTGCTCGAGAACCTCGGGCAGCCGCACGAGGCCCTCCGCTGCCACAACTTCGCAATCAAGCTCCGGCCCGCGTACCAGGAGGCATGGTGCAACAAGGGCGTCGTCCTGATGCACCTCGGCCAGGGGAACGGGGCGATCGAGTGTTTCGACGCCGTGCTCCGGATGAATCCCCGTCACGCGCTCGCCCTCCTGAACAAGGGGATATTGCGCTCCCGCGCGCACCGCCACCCCGAGGCGATCGCCCTCTTCGACCGCGCGCTCGAAGCGGACCCCCACTTCGGGCTCGCCGCGCTGAACAAGGCGTCCGCCCTCTTCGCCCTCGGACGGAACGAGGAGGCGGTCACGTGGTACAACCACGCTCTTCGGAAGCGTCCGGACCTGCCCGACGCATGGTTCCATAAGGGGCGCGCCCTCCTGAGGGCGGGCCAGGCGAAGGCCGCGCTCCTCGCCCTCGAAAAGGCGATCGATCTCCGCCCCGACTTCCCGGAGGCCGTCGTGATCCTTGAAGAGGCCCGCGCGCGGGTCACGCAGGTGTGATCGTGCGGATCGTGGACCTCCGGCCGTGTGCGAAGTGCGGGGGCGTCGTCACCCCGGTTTCGATGTGCGCGAAGTGCGGCGCCGTGTCGGTCCGATCCGATCTCGCTGTCGTTGAATCCCAGATCGAGTGCGCGGAGTGCAAAGCCTCGAGCCCGACGGTCCTCGTATGCGACCGGTGCTCCACGCGGTACCCGTTCGACGAGGTCATCGGCGCAGCGGAGTCGCGGGGTGCGTGTCCGAACTGCGGCACCTTCCTCGAGGCGGGCGAGAAGGTCTGCCCGACGTGCGGGACGGCCCTCCAAGGCCTCCCGCCGGAGGCGGTAACTGCGAAGGCGCAGCGCTCGAGCCGGAGGGTCCGCGGGGACTACTCGAAGGAGGACCTGACGGAAATCTCCCGCATCCCCGGCGTCGACGAGCGGCGGGCGGAGACCCTCTGCCGCGCGGGATACAACGCGCTCTGGAAGGTGAAGCGGGTCGCCGAGTCGGAGCTCGCGGCGATCAAGGAGATCGGCCCACAGGCCGCGAAGATGATCAAGGACTCCGTCCGGTTCATGCTCCTCCTCCCGCGCCGGCGGCCGAAGGAGGAGATCCTCGAGGAGGAGCGGGAGTGCCCGCTTTGTCACTGCGTCACTTCCCTGTTCGTGAAGAAGTGCCACGATTGCGGCGCAGTGTTCGACGAGGAGGAACTCGACCTCGACGTCCGGACGGAGGTCGAACGGGAGCCGGACCGCGCGCTCCTCGCGTTCTACGACGTGCGCTTACGGGAAGACGAGTCCGACCCCGATCTCTGGTATGCGCGCGCCCTTCTTCTCCTTTCGATGGGCCAGCGCCCGGAGGCGCTCGAGTCGATTGACACGGCCCTCCGGCTCTCCGGTGGCGCGAAGCGCGTTCTCCTCGCCCGTTCCCGTATTCTCTCGGGAATGCACGACCAAAAACGCGCGGCGGCGGAGCTCAAGGAGGTCAAGGAGATGACCTCCCCACCGACGCCGGTGCTCCGGCAGGAACCCGAGATTCCCGTCGCAACGGAGGGCGAGCTCCACGAGGCCGTCGAGGCGTTCGACTCTCTCCTCGGCCTGAAGGAGCGGGAATGTCCGCTCTGCGGACAGCCGATCCTGCCGGACGCGCAGGTGTGTCCGGTATGCGGAACCTCGCTCGCGAACGTGCCCGCCAGCCCGCGACCCCGCGGAGAGGTCGAGGCGGTCGAGGCGTTCGACCCTGCGCCGCAACGCGGGAAGCTGACGAAGACCCCCGCATCCGTTTCGACCCACCCCGGGGCGAGTCGCGTTTCATCCGACCGGTATGAGCGACGCGGCCTCATCAACGGCCACGGCCTCGTGAACGGCAAGGGTCGGGTGAACGGTCTCATCAACGGCAATGGGTTCGTGAACGGGAGCGCCGTGACGACATACCGCCTCCCCGGCCGCGCCACGGGGGCTCGGTACGCGATCGTGGCGGTCTCCTTGTTGATGGCGTTTATCCTCGCGGCGGTCTTGTTTGTCCCGCCGAGCGGGCCCGTGTCCGCGGTCATCGTCGACGGAAACCCCGCGGAATGGGCCAGCCTCCCGACGTACGTAGACCCCGTTCCGTCCCCGAACCCCGATGCCGCGATCGAGCGATACGGCGTCTTTAGCGATGGGATCCGCCTCTACGCTCTCGTCCAGGTCGCGGGGCGGGCGCTTGGGGACTCCGCAGGCTACGACGCGTTCTACCTCTTCTTCGACACGGACGGAGACTCCACCTCGGGCTACCAGATTGAAGGCCTCGGCGTCGACGACGTCGTGGAGGTGTACGGCGGCGAGGGCCGTGTCGTGTCCGCGCGTCTCTACGAGTTCCCGCCGGACGCGGAGATCAACTGGAGCCGTCGCACGGTCGCCGCGCCCGTGTCTGCGGCGGTGTTCGGCTCCGCCCTCGAACTCGCGGTCGATATCGACGCGTTCGAGTTCTCCGCGACGGACTCCGTCATCCTCGTCGCGACGGACGACTTCGACGGCGTCGTAAGCCGCGCGAGCCTCGCGATCACAGGAACCTACGGAGCGATTCGCATCCGCCAACGTCCCCTCGTCTCCGTGATTCCGACGGGTACGGGAGCCGCCTTGGAACTGGAGGTCACCGCCATGGGAACGATCCCTGATGGAGACACGTGGCCTGTCGGACCGTTCTCCTTCGTCGCGACCGCGGGCGTGACCGCCGCGGCCTCGCCGGCCACGTTGACGCTGTCCCGGGCGAACCCGTCGACGACGGTCATCGTCTTCGTCACCGCGACCGCGTTCTCCGTGGGAACTCCTCTCGAGGTGGCGGTCAGCTCCGTCTCCGCGGATCGGCCCGTGACGATCTCGGGCGAGGGCCTGCGGGCCTACTTCGAGGCCGTCCCGCCGGGGATCCGGGTCGACGGGCTCTTCGAGGACTGGGCGTCCCTCCGGTTCCGGGACACCGATGTCAGCGCGTCGCCGCGTCCGAGTCTGGACATCGAATCCTTTGGCGGGACCTCGAACGCCTCAGGGACGTACTTCCATCTCCAGGTCGCCGGCTCGCTCCATGGCGGCATTCCGATTCCGCAGCGGATCGCGCCCGCCGTGAGCGCTCCGGGGGGCGGCGGTCCGAGTCCGCCGGGCCCGCCCTTGCCCCGAGTCACGGGCGAGGACATCGCGCAGGTCTACATTGACGTGAACTCGTCGGACTCCGTCGGCGTCTCTGTGGGGGGCATCTTCGCGGATTACATGGTCGAGGTCCGGGGAATCGGAGGGCGGATTACATCACAGACCCCCTTCCGTTGGCAGCCGGGCTGGGTGCCGGATTCGTCCCTGACCCTCCGCACGGCCAAGAACGCGACAGCGCTCGAGGGCTCCCTCGGCCTTTCGCCCGCCGCGCTGAATGCGACGGAAATGGTGTTCGCGACGACCGATTGGTCGGGCGTTGGCGACTCCACCATCGTCCTCGCGACGCGGGGGTACCATCCTTCGATGACTCGAGGCGGCCCGAGGTTCACGGTCATGGGCGATTCGTCGGGCCTCCAGGTGATTCACGCCTCGCCTCTCTTGAGCACACCGATTCTCGATGGGGTGTGTACCGACCCTGAGTACGCGGACGCGGGAATCCTCACGCAGTCGAACCTGACCATGCGGGCGGGGCGGCGGGACAGCTTCGTCTGGATTTGCATCGAGGCCAGCGCCGACACGACGAACGATAGCAGCGTGGATTCCGCGTACTTGCATTTCGACAGGGACGATAGCGGGGCGCCGTTGTCGAAATCGGATCGTCGGTTCCGCCTCGACGCAACAACGTCCGCGTTGATCGCGGAGATCGGGAACGCCTCGGGGACGGGCTGGGTGTCGTGCGCTGTGAACGATACGCCCGCATGGGATGAGTGTGATTCAGGCAACGGTGGTACGGGCACGTTCGGGACCGCTGAGCGATACGAATTCAAGATCCACTACCACGACGTCTGGAACGCCTCCTCGCTCTCGGGCGATGAAATCGCCGGATTCGCCGTCCTCGTCTACGACGCGAGCATCGGGGAGACGTACCGTTGGGGGAACACAGATGTTGCGGTCAACACGCTCGATCCGGACACGTGGGGTCAAGTCGCCCTTCCCGAGTTCCGAGAGATTGTAGTCCCCGTCGCAAGCGTCGTCCTAATCTTGCTCTTCTTGCGGCGCCGTCGGCGCACATCGTGACCTCAGAATCTTGGACTTCGAGTCATGCCCACGGTCCAATCGCTTCGTGGCCCCCGCCAAGTTACTTGAAGCGGGACCCCCTTCGCTCGTTTCGTGGAGCTCGGGGTCGTCGGCAAGCCGAACGTGGGGAAGTCGACATTCTTCTCCGCCGCGACCCTCGCCCCCGCGCAGATCGCCGCCTATCCGTTCACGACGATCGAGCCGAACCGCGGCGTCGCGTACATCCGCACCCGGTGCCCGCACACGGAGATCGGCAAACCCTGTCGGCCCGTCCATGGGGGTTGCCAGAACGGCCAGCGGTTCGTGCCCGTCGACATCCTCGACGTCGCGGGCTTGGTCCCCGGAGCGCACGAGGGGCGCGGCCTCGGGAACAAGTTTCTCGATGACCTCCGCCAGGCCGCCGCGCTCATCCACGTCGTCGACGCGAGCGGCGGGACGGACTTCGAGGGGAATCCCGTGCGGCCCGGGGAGCACGACCCCCTCGAAGACGTGACGTTCCTCAAGGAGGAACTCGCGCACTGGGTCCGCGGGATTCTGTCGCGGAACTGGGAGAAGGAGGCCCGCCGCGCGGAACTCGAGGAGACGCCGATGGAGCGGGTCCTCCACGATCGCCTCGCGGGACTCGGGGTCACGGAGGTCCACATCCACCTCGCCCTGAAGGAGGCCCCGATGGACCCGCGGCCGTCGAAGTGGACCGCGGACAACTTGTTGCGGCTCGCGGACCGCATCCTCCGCCATGGCAAGCCGATGATCGTCGCGGCGAACAAGGCGGATCTTGTTGAGCCGGGCTCGCTTGAACGGCTGACGACGCGGGCAGGGACCCTCGTCGTGCCAATCTCTGCCGAGTATGAGCTCGCTCTCCGCCGCGCCGCGAAAGCGGGGCTCATCGAGTACGATTTGGGGTCTTCCGCGTTCCGAATCCCGGACGCGAGCCGGCTCACGGCCGCACAGGTTGCGGGCCTGCGGAAGATTGAGTCGTTTCTCGCCGCGCGAGGTTCCACGGGCGTCCAGGAGTGTATCGAGACCGCCGTGCGAAAGCTCCTGAATCTCGTCGTCGTCTTTCCCGTCGAGGACGAGGCGCACTGGACGGACAAGAAGGGAAACGTGTTGCCGGACGCATTCCTCGTTCCCCGCGGAGCGACTGCGAAGGATCTAGCGTATCGCGTGCATACTGACCTCGGAAAAGGATTCATCCGCGCCATCAACGCCCGCTCGAAGATGGTCGTTGGGCATGACTACGCAGTTCAAGATGGCGACGTGATCAAGATCGTGGCGAGAGCCTAGACTTCGATGGTGCTCAACGCGATGAGAGACCCCCACCGAGAATCACACCCTGAGCGCTTCGGGTTATCCGGCGCCGCGGCGGCTTCCAGGGCGTCTCCGCGATGGCGGCCGCCATTCTCTGAATGCGCGTTCGAGGGCTTCAAGGCTCGTCCAAGTTTCCTTCCCTGTCCAGGGGATGACATGAACGATTCCCGACCGCACCTCGCCTCCGGAAACAAGGACGATGAACGGGACGCCATCCCGGCTCGCCTTGCGGATCCTTTCCGCAACTGGGCGCTCACTGGCGTCTATCACCACGGGCATGGGTAGCTTATCGCGAAGTTGCACGCACTCGTCTCGAAGCTCGGGTTTCGTCGGGATGAGAAGGACAACAGATGCAAGTCCTTTGGCGAAGCCCCCTCTTGGCTTTTTCCCGGGCGGGGCCTTCAAGACTGTCACAGATCGTTCCAGCAGTGCGAGTTCCTTCTCCTCGAACGCGTCCGGAGGCACGGGGATGAGAACGATCGCCTTCCGCTGCATGACGAATTCGTTCACGTGCTCGACGAACTTGAGGGTCTGGAGGAACCCATTGTTCAACGAGAGATATTCGATTCCGACGAGGAGGATGACCCCAACGCCCTGGTTCTCGTCGATGAATCCGGAGATCAGCTTCGCGAGAGACCCAAGTTCCGTGGGGTTGTGGTGGTGCTGACCGGGTGTGTGGCTCAACCAAATTACCGGCGAATCCACGATGCCGCGCTCCCCCCGCACACGGTCGGGAAATTGCCGCGTAAACACAAGACCACGAACCCCGGTCGCCGTGAGCAACGTGAACAGGCGATAGCTGAAATCCCCCCTTCTCTCTTTGATCAGGTAACATGCACCCGGCTCAAGAGCCACAGAATCCCCCCCACACTGAGGCGACCAGCGTCTGGCAAATCGGCGGGCTGTGTACGCCTAATCGCCAATCCGGATTCCCGCCTCGAGTGGTCACGACCCTCCCGTCCGTGGCAAGGCATGGCTAGGCAAAGAATATCGGTTCGTGGTTCTCCAGGTGATACGGACGCGAGGCGTGAATCTGGCGAAGTTCCTCCGATTCGATTCCCGTCTTTGTCGCTGATCAGAACGTAAGATCCTGTGTTTCGCCACCTTCTTATTGCTGCCCGACGTTCGTCCTGAGGCTTGTTGTGGATAAGTGCCTGCCACCAGGAATGACCATGCAGCAACCCGGATGGATGTGACGAAGACATGACGGATTCATGGGACGTCCGCATCCTCACGGCGTCGTATCGGCGCGACGGGCCACAGGAAGAGCCCGTGATCGAGCTCTTTGGTCGGACGCGGGACGGGAAGTCAATCGTTGCGGAGTACTGGGGCTTCAAGCCGTACTTCTACGCGACCCGTCCCTCGCAGGTCCTGTTGAATTACCTGGGCCGGGACAGCGAGGTCCTCAAGATCGAGCCCGCCGACCTCGACGTGAAGGGCCAGAAGACGCCCTGTGCGAAGATCACGCTCCAGCACCCGTGGAAGACGCCGGAGTACCGAGAGCGGGCGCGGAAGCACGGCTCCGACGTCCTCGCGGCGGACATCCCGTTCGCGCACCGGTTCATGTATGACATGGACCTCGAGGCGTGTGTCCGCGTCCACGGTACACCGGCCGCGGGGCGGTACACGACGGACCTCGTCGTGCGGGCGGAGCGGTTCGAGCCGTGCGAGCCCTTCAATCCCGCCCTGAAGATCGTCTCGTTCGACATCGAGAACACGATTACGGACCCGACGATCTTGTGCCTCGGCTTCGCGTGGCGGGAGAACGGCGCAATCAAGACAGACATTTTCTGGGGAGACGAGAAGGAGATCCTCCGACGGTTCATCGACCTGATCCGGACGATGGACCCCGACGTGATCACGGGGTACAACATCGATGGCTACGACCTTCCGATCTTGGAGCAGCGGGCGCGAGTTCACGGAATGATGTCCCTCCCGCTCGCCCGCGACGGTCTGGGGATTACGAACATCGGCGAGCGGTTTTGGCGGGCCCACGGGCGGATCATCGCGGACGCATGGTGGGCCGTGAAGCTCGAACTCCACCCGAAGCAGGAGACGCTCGACGCCGTCGCCCGCTGGCTCCTCGGCGAGGGGAAGGCGGATGTCGATCGCCTCCACATGGAGCAAGAATGGAAGAACAACCGCGAGAGGGTCCTCGCGTACTGCATGAAGGACGCGGAGCTCGCGCTCCGGATTCTCGAAAAGGTCACGCGCCTCGACAAGGCGATGGACCTCGCGGTCGTGTCGAAGCTGCCCGTTGACGACACGTTCAACAGCAGGACGTCCACCATGATCGACTCGATCCTGATCCGTGTGGCGGACCGCAACGGGGTCGGCGTCCCGATGACCCGGACGGGGGCCGGCGGGAAGCCCATCGAGGGCGGCTACGTTCACAGCCTCGAGCCGGGGCTATACGAGTGGGTGATCGCCCTCGACTTCTCGTCGATGTATCCATCGATTATTATCGAAAAGAACATATGTTTCACGACCCTGAGCGACGCGGGGACGATCGAAAGCCCGATCGGCGTCCGGTTTTATAGCGCGGAGCAGCGCCGGGGCCTCCTCCCGCGCATCCTTTCGGACCTCATGCGGCAGCGCCGGGAGGTCAAGGCGAAGATGAAGGCGGAGACGGACCCGACGATGCGGGAGTACTACGACCGCCTCCAGTTCGCGGTAAAAATCCTGATGAACGCGTTCTACGGCGTCCTCGCCTCATCGTTCTACCGGTTCACGGACCCGAAAATCGGGGCGAGCATCACGGCGTTCGCGCGGGAGAACGTGAAGTCCGTGATCGCTCAGCTCGAGTCGGAGGGCGTGCGGGTCATCTACAGCGACACGGACTCCATCTTCCTCGAGTCGCCGCACAAAGACAGGGAGACGTCGATCGAGTTCGGCCGCAAGATTGCGGAGCGGTTCAGCACGGGCAACGTGAACATGGAGCTCGAGCGGATCTTTCGCACGTTCTTTAGCCACGGGAAGAAGAAGCGGTACGCGGCAAAGACCGCGTGGCCTGTTGAGGACGAGCTCATCGTCCGCGGCTACGAGATCCGCCGAACGGACGCATTCAACTTGCAGAGCGAGGCCCAGCGGCGGGCGTTCAATTGCGTCCTCGGGAACGACATCGAGGGTGCCGTGCGGCTCGCGAAGGAGGTTGTGGGCGAGGTCAAGGCGGGCCGAATTCCGCAGGACATGATCCCGGAGGACGGGGATCCGCTCGAGCCCCTCGTGATCTCTCGAACGGTCGCGGAGGACCGCCGCTACGTGAACCCGGACTCGATGTCGAACGTCCTCGCCGCCCGGAAGATGAAGGATCTCGGGTACGAAGTCGTGCCCGGAATGAAGGTGTCGTGGATCGTCGTCGACGCGAAGAAATCTCCGATGCACGTCGAGCCGTACATCTCCGGGAGGCCGTTTGAGTTCAAGCCGGACTGGGACTACTACGCGCGCCGCGTCGCGCAGACCCTCGCGTACATCTCGGAAGTCTACGGCTGGGACGAGAAGGCCCTCCTTATGGGCACGGTCCAGGCGAACCTGTTCCACGGAAACTTCGAGGAGCAGGCGCCGAAGAAGGTCGATCTCCGGAGAACGGAGAAGAAGCTCACGCTGGAGGACTTCCTGTGACGTCCGCGCTCGACGCGATGTGCCGGTTCTGCGGCTGGGAGGGCCCGAACCCCGTGCGCGATGCCCATGGCTCGATTTTCTGCCCGGCGTGTGGGCGACCCGCGGACTACAAGCTCGTCGTGGAGGAGCTAAAGCGGCAGGGCCTCTGGCAGGAGTGACGCGCGCAGACTTGAGTAGCCCCTCGGGGATGCGGGCGACGTGCCCGCCACGCGGTTCGATGCCCTCGCGGTCGGCGATGCAATCCTCGACATCGTCACGCCGCCGGTGCCTCCGGGCCTCGGCGACCGACAGTCGCACGTCGAGCGGTTCGCGCACGTTCCCGGCGGGAACGCGACGAACTTCGCCCTCGCGTTTCGTGCACTCGGGGGTCGGACCGGTCTCGTCGCCTGTGTCGGGCGGGACTGGGCGGGCGACATCCTACGGAGGGCGTATCGTTCCGCGGGGATCAGCACGCGGCTCCACATCTCCCCCGCGAAGCCGAGCGGCATGACGGTCGCGCTCACGTTCACCGATGGGACGCGCCATCTCGTCACGTCCCTCGGCGCGAATGCCGACCTTCGGCCCTCGGATGTCCCCGTGCCATGGATCCGAGCGGCCCGTCACGTCCATCGGGCGGGGTACTGGTGGGCGACTCGGCTCCTCGGCCCGCCATCGAAGAAGCTACTCCAGCGAGCTCATACCGCGGGAGCGACGACGTCCTTAGACGTGTCCACGGATCCTATGGGATGGCCTCAGCACCGGCGCGACGCCGTGCTCGCGGTGCTCCCGCACGCTGACGTCTTCTTCGGAAACGAGGAGGAGATCACTCGAGTCGCGGGCCGGTCGCCGGTCGAAGATGCCGCGGAAACACTCCTCTCGATGGGGGCGAAGGAGGTCGTTGTCCATCAGGGAGGTCTCGGTGCAACGGCCTTCACCCGCACCGGCGTCCAGAGTGCCCGCGCGAATCCTGTCTCACCCGTGAATCCGACGGGTTGTGGCGACGTGTTCAACGCCGCGTATATCCGGGCGATGTTGGCGGGAGCGGACCTCGCACGTCGGCTGCGCTTCGCGAACGCGGCCGCGGCGTGGCACCTCGAAACCCTTTCGCGGCCGTATCCAACGATGCGGTACCTGCGGTCCCGGTTCAGCGTTTCCTTGGCGGAGGGTCTCCGGACGCACCGCTGACGACGCGGGCCCTCACCATCCCCCGGACCCACGCGGCCGCACGCTTCGACGTCGAAAGATAGATCCCCGCGAGGGTGACCGCGGCGCCGAGGATCACAATCGGGTCGAGGACCTCGTCCCCGACGGTGACGCCAAGGAGAACCGCCACGATCGGCGTGACAAACGCGATGTACGACATGGACGTCGCCTCGATTCGTTTGAGAAGCCAGATGTACGCGACGAACGTAACGACGGAGCCCGCGAACGCGAGATACAGGATCGCGCCAATCCCTTCGGGCCAGGATGGTACGAACCACGACTCTCTTGCGACGAGCGAGAAGCCCGCCAGGGCAATCGCGCCGGTGCCCATCGCGAACGCATTAAAGGTGATCGCGTCAACGTCGTGGCCCCAGCGCTTTACCGCCACGGAGCTCACGGCCGCGCACGTCGCCGCGAGGACGATCGCAAACATCGGGAACGTCCTGCCCACGTCGGCCTCGATTTGCCCTCGGAAGATGACGAGGATTCCCGCGAAGCCGAGGGCGATCCCCGCGAGCTTCTGGAGGGAGAGCCCCTCCTCTCGCAGGAGGACGTGCGCGAACAGCGCGGTCTGGAACGGGAACGTCGCGAACAGAATTGCGGAGAGCCCGCTCGCGACCCCGTTCGCCTCGCCCCAATAGATCAGACCGTAGTCGGCAGTGAACAAGACGATCCCGACGAACACGATCAGCGACCACTCGATGCGGCCCTTCGGGAGCCGCGACTTGAAGACCGCAGCGAGGCCGAGGAGTGTGAGGGACGCGACGACGAACCGGAGCGAGGCTGCAAGGAATGGGGGGGCGCCTTGGAGCCCGATTCGGATTGCGAGCCACGTGGAGCCCCAGATCCCGCACAGCATGCCGTACGAGGTCCCGATCGTGAACCGTGACGCCACAACGTGTGGCTATGCGGCAGAGGCGTAAAGCTTTGCAGCCGCCGGATGGCGTCTCCTCTTCACGAGAGTACTTTCACCGCCATCGTGCGAGATTTGTCATTCACTTTCGACGTCCCCTGCCGTTCGCACGGATATAGCGGCGTGGATTCGGAACCTCTGACAATGGCCCAAGCCCTCGTCCCGCCGAAGACGGACCTCGAGCGCGTCCTCCGCGGATGGGACGTGCTCCGCGACTACGACCTCGAGTCGACGACGCTCTGGGACTTTGAGTACCAGAGCCCTGCCGTCGGATCGTTCGGGGATCCGCGCTTCAATGGCGTCACACCTGCGGGCGTCGTGACGAATCTCGTACGACGCTACACCCGCCCCGGAGACCTCGTCGTGGACCCGATGTCTGGCTCCGGCACGACACAGGACATCGCGCGAGCCCTCGGTCGCCGCGTCCTCGCGTTTGACATCGCCCCCCGACGGAGAGACATCGCTAGGAACGACGCCCGTCACCTCCCGATTCCCAACGACTCCGTTGACCTCTATTTGATTGACCCGCCATATTCGGACAACATTCGGTATAGCGAGGACCCGGCCTGTCTCGGGAGGATCCCAGCGGCCACGCTGCGGTGGCTCGAAGTGATGGAGGACGTTGCGGAGGAGCTCCATCGGACCCTGAAGCCCGGACGCATCCTGGGATGGCTGATCAGCGACGAGTATCGCCGCGGTCGGTTCACGCCGGTCGGTTTTCACATATTCGAGATGCTCGGCCGTTACTTCGAGCCCGTCGATGTCGTGTGCGTCGTCCGCCGCCACGACCGATCAATGAACCCGATGTGGGAACATCGCGCGCGGAAGTTCGGCTTCTACCTTCGGGGCTTCAAGTACCTCTTCATCGTGCGCAAGCCACAGCGCCAGGCATCCGAGGAGACGGTCGGATGAACGTGTGGGCTCGAGCGGGGCGGGAGCCTCGCGAGCTGATTCAGACCTGGCATCGTGAACTCCAGCGAATCGCCAGATTCAAGGGGGACCGGATTGAGATGCGCGTGAACCGATATTGGATCGCCTTCCGGAGCGATAAACAGGGTCGGGCGTTCGCAGAAGTTCGGCCGTCCCGACGCCGCATCGAAGTGTTCATTCTCCCGGAGAGGCGAAACCTATCAGACCCGGGGGGAATCGCCCGATCTGCCCCGAGGACGCAAGGATGGAATTGGTTCCGGACGAAATTTCACATCGTGGGCAATGGTCATGGAAAGGAGGCACTTTCCCTTCTCCGGCAGAGCTACGAATGGCCTGTCCACGCGGCCACACGCGAGAGAGCCGCAAGAAGGGCACGACAGGTCCATCTCCCGGTGGGCTAAGACTGATGGCGCCTGAGGGAGTTGCTAACCGAAGATGACCGGAGAAGACTTAAGTCCGCGTACGAGGATTTCGCCCTCGATGTCGGACGAAGCGTTGATGCACTCCTCGTTCGGCGGGCGCTGCTCTCGATGCTGCGGAAAGACTTGCCCCCGGACGAGTACGAGAGATTCGTGAACTCGCTGAGGCTCTATCGTTCGCGGCAGGCGACATCGACGACCGACTCGCAGCCTTCGAGTGAAAGCTGAACGGGTTCCGGCCACCTTCCGCGGAAGGTCGATGATCACCGTCCAAAACCCTTTATAGCCCCGCCCTCTTCGACTCCGCTACCGCCGCGATGGCGGTGACCCTGGTCGGGAAATGTACCTTCGGGTGAATCTGCAAATCCAGGGGTGATCCGATGGCCGAGGAGAAGGCATCCACTGACGCTGCCTCCATCACGGGTGAGGCACCGGAGAAGGCACCCGTCCGACCGCGCAACCTGTACGGGTACGTGCGGCAGGCGTGGAAGGTCCCGGAGAAGAGCTTTCTAAAAGAGGTCACGTGGGCCCGCAAGATCGAGTGGCGGGCGAGTCTCGCGTTTGTCCGTCTTGAGCACCCGACCCGCATCGATCGGGCGCGCGAGCTCGGATTTCGGGCGAAGCCCGGGTACGTCGTCGTCCGCGCTCGCGTGCGGCGTGGCGGGCGTCGGCGCCCGAGACCGATGGGCGGCCGCCATCCGAAGCGCCGAGGCCTCAAGAAGATCACGATGGCAAAGTCGATTCAGCGGATCGCGGAGGAGCGGACCGCGAAGCGATATCCGAACCTCGAGGTTCTCAACTCGTACTGGATTGGCGAGGACGGGATGCACAAGTACTACGAGGTTATCCTCGTGGACCCGAACCATCCCGCGATCAAGAACGACCGGAAGATCAACTGGATCTGCGAGCCTCAGCATCGCGGGCGAGCCTTCCGCGGCCTCACGAGCGCGGGCCGCAAGGGACGCGGCCTGATGTACAAGGGGAAGGGCGCGGAGAAGGTGCGCCCGAGCATCGGCGCGCACGACCGGAAGGGCAAGTGAGTCACGCGTTCCGGATGCGATCCGCAAGTGTCGTCAGTGCCGCGTCGTCGAGGCCTATCACGGGATGAAATACGGGGACCTCGAGGGTCGACTTCGTCGCGGTCGTGTCTTTCATTCGAGATCCGAGGACGACGGCCTCCGACCGAGACAGCCGAACAAGGTCTTGGAGCCCCGTGTCCGGTCCCCAGGGAAGGACCTTGAGGCGCACGTCCCACCGACGGAGCGGTTCGTACGCGTTCGACCCCTCCGGTGCCGCCGCAGTGACCTTGCACCCGCGCTTCATCGAGAGCCATGCCGCGACCGCGCCCGCCTCCGAGTCGACGACGGCGAGCACGCGTCCTTGGCTCCCCATCGGGAGCCCGCCCGGGCCACCGCTAATCGCTGTAAACAGATAGGATCGGTTCTCCCGGACCTCGATGTGGATCTCAACGTCCGGGTCGTCGAGGTCGACCCGGGCCCCGGGCTCCACGTCTTGGATTCTCCGCCCGACGAGCCGTCCGATGTCCTGGCTCGTGTACGGATGCGTGCCCGAGC
>Ga0209521_10000327_pt1 | contig 35465 bp, 33 predicted proteins | sample Rifsed19ft4_FD_184016 | JGI IMG/M metagenome (GOLD analysis project Ga0209521, IMG submission 184016) | Soil microbial communities from Rifle, Colorado, USA - sediment 19ft 4 (version 2) | ecosystem: Environmental > Terrestrial > Deep subsurface > Rock core/Sediment | place: Rifle, Colorado...
GGTCCCGCTTCCGGGCAGTCTTGAGTTGTTCCGCGATCTCGCCCGCCTCGGTAGCGAGCTCGTCGCCCTGCACCTGATGGAGTCACCCAAGCTCGACCACTTGATCACCACCTACATCGGCCCGAGGACCCCCGAGGTCGGGCGGGTCGGCTGGTCGGACGACACCGCCTGGCTCGACGCCACCGCGACGAAGAAGGGCCAGCCCGCCACGCCCGGCACCATCGGCTTCCGCGGCGTGCCCGAGGCCGTGTGGAACTTCCACATCGGCGGCTACCAGGTCTGCGAGAAGTGGCTCAAGGACCGTAAGGGCCGCACGCTCTCTAAGGACGACATCGCCCACTACCAGAAGATTGTGGTCGCCCTCGCCGAGACCATCAGCCTGATGCAGGAGATCGACGGAGTCATCGAGGCCCACGGTGGCTGGCCGGGGGCGTTTCAGACTGGAAGTGCAACCCGCGAAGAGCCAAGCGAAGGCCTTCTCAAGGTTGCCGAGCCGCGAGTGAAGTACGGAGCAGGCAAGGGAAAGAGGCAGCAGTGAAATCCCTGTCGCCCGGCGCCCGCCCGCTGCCGACGCATCACGTCACGATCCGGGTGCCGTGGCACGACGGCGGCTGGTCCGGCTCGGTCTGCGCGCGCCCGCTAGAGAACACAAGCTGCCTGATCCTAGGGCGAATCGGCGAGGGCAAGCGCGATGAGGTCGAGGCGCGCTGCGCGGGAAAGCGGCTCGACCAGCTGGCCGCTGGCGACCTGCCGCCGTGTCGCGGACGATGAACCACCCATACGACGTAGAAGCCTATCCGGAGACGTACGGGCACTTTTGCACCGACACGTTTTGTCCAGCCCGCGTACACAGCCGCCTGTGTGCCATTCCGGTGGATGCTCCGCGAGAAGGTTGAAGGAGATGCGAAGAAGGGTGAAAGTAGGGCTGGCGGAACGCATGCAGCTTGGTTGGGCCCCCGGATCGGGAGCCCGTCATCCACAACCGGTTCGGCAAGGAAGTCGAAACCGATTGGGTACAGGAGCGCGACAACCAGCTCGCTCTGCTCGACACCTTCTTCAGCGCGGTGCGCCCCGAGGAGTCGCTCTGTTTCATCTACGGCACCCCTAGGGGAGGGACTGAGCCATGGGTGGGCGGATCAAACGCGGCGAAGGCACGCTGATCGGCGATGCCGGAGAGTTTGCCGTCATGTCGGAATTGCTCAAACAGGGCATCATGGCGGCGCTTGCCCCTCGGAACGCTCCGTGGTTCGACATCCTGGCGACGAACGGCCAGAGAACCGTCCGCATCCGAGTCAAGACCAAGAGCGTCGAGTATGACGGGTGGCAATGGAACGTCCGCAAAGACGGCGCGATTTTCAGCAACCTGAGCGCGGATGGGGACTTTGTCGTGGCGGTTGATCTCGCAGGCGTCGGTCAGCCCAACAGGTACTTCATCATGCCGACACGGACAGTAGATCGGTGGCTAAAGGACGACTTCGCCCATTGGGTCAAAGAGCCTGGTGTCCGTGGGAAGCCCCACGACCCATCCAACAAGCGGCGCATCCTGTGGTGGCGCAAGTTCGGGGAGCGGATGACCGCCTATCGGGACTGGGGGATTCTGTGGAAGGAGGAGCCAGCATGACGCACAGACAAACCCTGGCGGTGATCGTGCTCCGCCGAACCGGCCGAACCAAGGGAACCCACGAGTACGATGGCTAGTCAGCGGGCATGGAGAGGAAACTGTCGTGGGACTCAAAGAGAACTTCTATCGTCGCTCCGCTAGGGTAGGAGGTCTCGCCCGTTCAGTCGCCATCGCGTACCGGACTCTTAGGGAGCAACACCCAGAGTTCTCTCACCCGCAATTGATGAGTGCCGTCCTCGCCCAACGGTCAGAGATCCATTCCCAACTCGTCGGCGGATATGACTCATTTGGCCTAGCCCGCGCAAATCGACTCACTGAGGACGGGGCCGTGGCGCTGAGTGACCTAGCATACGCACTCGCGCAGATGGAGAATCCTGCCGTGTTCAACTTATTGCATTGGGATGACCGGAACCGCATCCTCCAGGTTATCAGTGAAGAGATTATTGATACCCTCGGCAACGACCCGCCGAACTGAGGGGTGTTCCCTTCTACTTTCGCCTCTTCTCCGCCCGTCCACTCTCGTCCTCGCACTCTGCCAAATCGCCTTTTGAATGAGAGGTTTCGACTTCCCGGCGAATCCGCAGGAACTTGTTACCTCTGAGGCCAACTGCCTGTCTCCCCCGGATCTTGAAAGGTCAGAAGGAGGAAGCGGATGACTGGGACCATATGGCAAAAGCCTGGAGTTCTGTTTGTCAGCGTTGGCTCGCGGAGCGACACGGGTCAGGGGTTCATATGTGTGGCCGTTATGCAGTATTCAATAGTTCCTCAGCAACGCGACTCATCGCCGACATCACTTGACCGAGTGAGACGTCAGGCAGGACCTCAAGCAGACTTCGCAACGACACGGCGACGTGGTCAAACCCCGCGTCCGCGTAGCGTCTGAGGACCTGCCGACTCATCCCTTCGTGCAGTCGGGCAATGTACTCAAAATGGCGGTGGGCCTTCCCCTCGCTTGCCCGCAACCCCTCGATTCGGTTACGAGCCCCCAGCGCGACTTCCAAAGAGCAATCGGGCCCATACCAGCCGTCGCCGAACTTGGCGGCGCGTCGTAGGGCCGCTTCTCCCAGACCACCAATGAAGATCGGAATAGGCTTCAGTGGAGCTGGACCGAAGTAGACCGGGGAGAATCTGTAATGGGCGCCGGCATGGGCAACCCTTTCACCGCTCCAGAGGAGTGTGAGGATCGTAAGAATCTCGTCCATGCGGGTTCCCCGTGTCGCGAAGGCCTCGCCCACAACGGAAAATTCCTCACGAAGCCAGCCGGCTCCAACACCGAGCACGACCCGTCCTCCCGATAGAGCGTGCGCCGTCATCGCCGCACGGGCGGTCACAAAGGGGTTGCGTAGCGGAAGGATATAGACTCCAGTGCCAAGCCGAATGCGCTGCGTCAGAGCGGCGGCGTGACCGATCACGACCCAGACATCGTTCAGCGGCGTTTCAACATGGTAGCGTCGTTCCCCAGAAAAAGTATACGGATACCGCGTTCTGACTTCTACGGGATTCACGAGGTGGTCGGGCAACCAGATCGTATCGAAACCCAGGACATCGGCATGCTGCACGAGGGACCCGAGGGCGTCTGCGGCCAAGCCGTGTACACTCAGTGAAATACGCATGGCGTCCTCGCTCAGCTCCGCAGGCGGGGGTTGAGATAAAGGTACAGGACATCCACGATCAGATTGGTGGTCATATACATCATGCCGAACAGCAAGACTATCCCTTGAACGACGGGGAAATCACGGAATCTGACGGCATCAACCATAAGCTGTCCCACCCCCGGCCAGCTGAACACGGTCTCCGTCACCACAGACCCTGTGAGAACCTGCGCCGAGATCGTCCCTCCAAGGGTCAGGAGAGGCAAAGCAGCATTGCGGAAGGAATGTTTCCAGAGCACCTTCGATTCTGGAACGCCCTTCATCCGCGCGAAGGTAACGTAGTCAGAGCTCAGGACCTCCATCATGCTTGATCGCGTCAGGCGGGTAATCCCGCCCATCATGGCCAGGGCAAGCGTTAGGCTGGGGAGGATCAGGTGTCTCCAGTCTCCGCTGCCGCCTGCGGGCAGCCAACGGAGCCACACCGCGAACGTGAAGATCAAAAGGATGCCGAGCCAGAAGGTTGGTACGGTTTGGCCAAACACCGCCAGAAGCCTCGCGCCGCCGTCGACGACACTGCCGCGCCAGTAGGCCGCGTATACGCCTAAGGGGACGGCAATTGCAAAGGTGAGCGTTAGAGAGACGATGCCAAGTTGAAGCGTCGCCGGTAGACGTTCTAGGATGAGCTGACCGGTCGGCACGCTCATGCGGTGAGAGACCCCAAAGTCTCCCCTGAAGATACCGCCCAGATAGCGCCCGTATTGGACTGGAAGAGGCTGATCCAGACCCAGCCGCGCCGCGGCCTGAGCATACATCTCAGGAACGGCCTCTTCAGGCAGAAGCACCTGCAGGGGATCACCCGTCAAACGCACAACAATGAAGATGACGAGAGTCATCATCAACAACCCGGTCGCAACCTGCACAATTCTCGCCAAGATCAGACGGGTCATCGGGAGAATCCCCCGGCCATCGCTCTCCCTCGGATAAGAATCATGTAATCTGCCCGCTCGGACGCTAATAGAGATGGCACGCGACTTCTCTCCCCCGCCGGTGCTGCAGTGCAGGCTCCTGGACGGAGCAACGCGGCATCGCGTACGGGCAGCGCGTGTGGAACGAGCAACCGGAGGGCACGGCCATCGGACTGGGGACTTCCCCCTCCATCAGCGCGGGCTCGGCCGATGCGTCCAGATTTCGCTCCGAACCGACCATCAGCACCTGCGTGTACGGATGCAACGGCTCACTGCACACGACGGGGCTGGGGCCCACCTCGACAACCCTGCCGAGATACATAACCGCAATGTTCGTACTGAGATATCTCACGGCCCCCAGGTCGTGAGAGACTATCACGTAGGTCAGGTTGTGGGCCCGCTGGATGTCTCTGAGCAGGTTAAGAATCTGTGCCCGGACCGATACGTCGAGGGCCGACGTCGGCTCGTCGAGCAGGAGTACAGCGGGACGCGGAGCGATAGCCCGTGCGATCGCAATGCGCTGGCGCTGGCCGCCGCTAAACTGATGCGGATACAGTTCAGCATGCTCTGAACGGAGTCCCACCGACTCCAGAGCATCCATCACCTGGCCCCGTACCTCATCTCTCACCATCCGCCCGGATGACAGGGCTTCGAGCGGTTCACTCACGATCCGGTCAACCCTCATCCGGGAGTTAAGTGACGAATAGGGATCCTGAAAGACGGCCTGAACCTTCCGACGGAACTCCCTCAACTGCTGCCCCTTCGCCACATGGACGTCCTGCCCGTCGACCACTACCCACCCTGCCGTCGGCCGTACGATGCGCAGGATCACTCGCAGGACTGTCGTCTTTCCGCACCCACTTTCCCCAACGATTCCCAGCGTCTCGCCACGCTGCACCTCAACCGTCACTCCGTCAAGCGCGCGAATCCAGCCTGCTATCCTCGAGGCGAACAACCGGCGCACCACCGGAAAGTGGACTGCCACGTCGTGTAGCCGCAGGACAACGTCACTCATGTGCGCATCGGGAGAAAGCAGCTGAAGGAGCGATCCCTCTTCAGCTGCGTCTCCTCCGGGTACTTCACTCGGCAGGCATCCTCCGCCCGCGAGCACCGAGGGGCAAAGCGACACCCCGAGGGGAACGCTGCCGGATCGGGAGGGGACCCCTCGATCACCCCAAGACGCTCGACGCTGTCCCGAGTGGGGAGACAGGCGAGGAGCGCAGCAGTGTAGGGATGTCTCGGGTTAGCGAATAGGTCGCCAACCGGGCCAGTTTCGACGATCCGACCAGCGTACATGACCGCTACGCGATCACACATCCGCCACGCGAGGCTCAGGTCATGCGTGATAAAGATGAGACCAACGCCGATCTGGCGCTGGAGTTCCTTCAGCAGGCGGAGTATCTGGTGTTGAATGGTGACGTCGAGCGCCGTGGTGGGCTCGTCCGCGATGAGAAGGACTGGGTTACATGAGAAAGCGATAGCGCCCACCACGCGTTGACGCATCCCACCACTGAGCTGGTGAGGGAATTGATGCACACGATGTTCCGGTGCGGGGACCTTAACTCGCCTCAACGCCGCGATCACTTCATCGCGCAGGACGGCCCCTCGAAGCCGACGATGCAGCGCCAGAGGCTCGCTCAGTTGGTCGCCCATCGTGAAGGCCGGGTTCAGGGAGGTTGTTGGATCCTGGGGAATCATGGCAATGCGGCGGCCTCGTAGACGTCGCATTTGCTGTTGCGTCAGTCTCACTAGGTCCTGCCCCTCGAACCAGATCTGTTCCGCCTCGACCTGCGCATTGGGTGGCTGCAGGCGCATGATGCCCAGCGCCGTCATGCTTTTGCCAGACGCCGATTCACCGACAATGCCCAGGGTTTCGCCACGACAGACCCGAAAGCTGACCCCGTCAACTGCCCGCACCACGCCCCGAGTCGGGCTGGAGATCGTTACCCGGAGATTCCTCACGTCGAGCACCAGTTGCTCCTGGGCGCTCATCTGTCACGGAGCCGAGGATCCAATCGCTCACGTAGCCAGTCGCCAAACAGGGTAAAGGCGAGTACGGTCACGAGGATGGCTAAGCCCGGAAACAGTGAGAGCCACCAACCGGTGACGATGCGTCCTCGGCCGTCCGCCACCATGAGCCCCCAGGATGGGTAAGGTGGAGGGATGCCAGCTCCCAAGAAGCTCAACGATGATTCGATCAGGATGACATGACCGATCTCCAAGGTCGTCATCACAATCAGCGTTGGGAGGACGTTCGGAAACAGATGGCGGATCATAATCCGCCAGACCGGGATGCCAACGACCTCGGCGTACACGACGAAATCATTGTGGCGGAGGCTAAGAGTCTCGGCGCGGATCAGGCGGGCCAATCGCGGCCAAATCAGAAGCGATACCACGACGACGACGTTGGCAAACGATGGCCCGAAGACAACGGCAAGCATGATTGCCAAGAGGATCAGAGGGAAGGCCAACACAAGGTCGACCATGCGCATCAGGATAGCGTCAAACCATCCACCGACGTAGCCCGCGATCATGCCCACGGGTGTCCCGACGACAATGCTGACCGAGATGACAAGTGCCGCCACCCACAACGAGATCCGCGCCCCGTAGAATATGCGGCTCAGCTGATCCCGTCCGTAGAGATCGGTCCCGAGCGGGTGATCGAGGCTCCCGCCGGAAGCCCAGAACGGTGGAAGGAGGCTCCTGTCCAGATCACCACGGGTGGGAACGTGAGGAGACAGCAGCGGTGCACCGACCGCTGTCAAGAGAACCGCGCTGATGACGAGGATCGGGAGACCCGGTACTGGCAGGAACTGCCGGAGCCGAGCTTGGATACGCCACCCCGCTCCGGCATCGGCAGTGGATTGACCATTGGTGGCATCGGGCCGGAGGTGCATCAGTGCCGACTTCAACCTCGCTACGTGACTGGTTTACCTCGCTGGCGTGATGTACTCCACGCTGTTCAGGGTCGCCATGCTGGTGATGAATTGAACCTTCCCGACTTTCTTCCCCATTATCCACATCCCGCTCATTGAAGCGATCGGAGCCGCAAGCCTCTCGCGGACAATGTAGTTGCCCAACTCCCGTGCAAGCGCCATACGCTTCTCGGTGTCCAACTCGCCAGATAGGGACTTCACTGTCGCGCTGACTCTCGCGTCGTGGATGAATGCCAGAGTGGCTTCGGGTGCCCCGGCGACTCGGAAGAAGGCAGCCGGCTCATCGTAAAATGTGTTGGCGTTCACGAACACCATGCCTTTCGTCGCCCGCGCAGCCAGCCGGGCGCGGAAAGTCGGCCTGTATTCCATCGGGATCCTGTTTACTCGAATGCCGATCATCTCGTACATGTCGGCAACGGCGTGGGCGATGTCCTCGACTTCAGGCCGCCCAGCGAGTGGATAGATTGGCATATCCATGGTAAAGCCGCTGGGATAGCCGCCCTCAGCCAGAAGCCGTTTGGCACGTGCAGGGTCGTAGGGAGGAACTTTCCAGTTAGGGTCGTTGAAGCGGAACGGGCCAGGGATGAAAGAGAAGGGAGCGCCAGCCGGTTGCCCCTCACCTGAGAGGATCCGCTCGACGATCGCACGCCGAGCGATTGCGAGAGTTAGAGCCTCTCGGACCAGACGACCCTTTGCCGGGTTCTCGGCTTGAATCCAGGGAGCGTTCCTATCATAGTTCTGGTGACCGGGGTACATGCCACCGAACACTACATAGGCATTTGCGGTGCTCGGCACAGAACTGGAGTGCAACCCCGCCCTCTGGGCCTCTCGCTTCAGACTCACGCTCAAGGGGGCCAAGTCAAGGGTACTGCTTTGCAGTTCAGCGAGCATTGCTGCCTCTTCGCGAATGATCCTGACAACGACTGTCTTGAATCCGGGGGTTTGACGCCAGTGACTGGCGACAGCTTCGAGAGTGACCTGCTGCCCCCGAACGTGGCTTGCCAATCGGAAAGGCCCTGTGCCGACGGGGTGAGTAACCGCACGTTCTTCGCCTACTGCCCCAAAATACCTCCTGGATTGGATCGTAAAGGCTTGGAGGACGCCATTGGAGAGGTTAAGCGGGAGATCAATTTGGATCGATGGAGTGCGAATCCGAAACTGTCTGGCGTTGACGATCTCGAAATTCTCCATGTTCCCGTTGACTGCCTCTCGAAGAATCCCAGCGCCCAGAGCTACAGATTCCTTGCTGATCACACGCGCCCACGTGAATTTCACGTCCTCAGCCGTAAGGGGACCCCAACCATCGTGAAATCGAATGTCTGCCCTCAGACTGAATGTCCATGTGCGGCCGTCGGAAGACACCTGCCACGATTCCACAAGCCCGGGGCGTAGTTCCCGCGTCGCGGGGTCCATCCTCAGCAGTGTGTCGCCGACCATTTGCAGGATTTCCTTTTCAGCCCCCGATGCTTTCGCTTCGTCCCACACCTCGGTCCCCAGTGTCCGCACTCCGATCATGAGCGCCCCTTGGAGCGGTGGTGGAGCCCCTTGAAGCGCGCTAATGCGCGGAAATGGAACGGCCAGGAGTGCGACTGCTAGGAGAAGACCCTCCCAGGAAGGCCCGCCGAGACGCGACATTGAAATCCTCCATCACAATGTGGAATACATTTCCACAAGGTAGAATCATGTTATCTCTTCGCGCCAAAAGCGTCAAGATAGCGAATCGCGTGATTATATACTGTCGGAGATCAGTGATTCTGTCCGCTTAAGCGTTCAGTGATCTTGTCCTCCCTCCCCAAGACGTTTCATGTTTCGCCTTCCCGATGGGCATGTGCCTCCACGGGTGATCAGGCGCGGGTTTCCACTGCTGTACGCGTTTGGCCCGACGACCGCTGGTCGGCGTGAGACTCGCCTTTCCAGATACCCCAGGAGCGTTTTGCGCGAGGGGGTGGCTGCCGGGATCCCCGCGACGGCCGGGTGGCTCCCGGTGCGGAGGCTGCAGGCGCACGCGCGGATGTCGGCGTGCCGGGATGCGACCAGGGGTCGGCGCCGCGGTGAGCCGCTGGCTGGGGACGCGGGTGCCCTGGGAGAAGACGGCGATGCTCCCATCGAGGCGCTCGTGGACCTCAACGGTAGCCTTCGCGTAACTGCGGCGCTGCGGCCCGGGCAGGGCTGGATGTGGTGCGCGCCGAGGGTGATCGTGTTGTCGTTGCCGACGACGCGGCGGTACTTGAAGCAGAAGACTGTCCGCGGGTCAAGCCCGGCTGGCCACGGGCGATACGCGGGCGTGGGATCGGCAGGCGCCTGGGTAAAGCGCGCATTGTAGCGGGGCAGGAAAGCGCGCAGGAAGGTGTTCGCCCCGTCGCGGTCGGCAATGCCCGCCAGGCGCAGTTCCGCGCGCAGCCGATCCTGAAGGTGCCAAACAGCCGCTCGACGCGTCCCTTACCAGGCATGAAATTGCCAGGTGCGTCCTTCCCTCCCGCTGCCAGCAGGTGCAGCGGTGATATGGTGAGACCATCCGGGTAAGGGGCACCTGGGAGCACGCAGGACGGGCAGGCCGTCGTTCAGACCGTGTGTTGAGCACCCGCGCCTTTAGCTGGCCGACCCTGCGACTGGGCTTGGATGCGCTGCGAGCGCGAATCCGTTGGTGTCGTGTTGCCCGCCTGCCTCCCAATTTCACGATCGAGGGGGGATGCTATGAGGCTGTTTGGACTGGACGTCCATCGTGAGTTCACGCAGGTTGCAATGCTCGAGCAGGGACGGATCACCCATCTCGGACGAGTTCCTACGACGCCGGAGGCCCTCCGTGCCTTCGCGCAGACGCTGAGCGCTGACGACCAGGTCGTGCTGGGAGCGACCGGCAACACCCATGCGATCGTGCAGGTGTTGCAGCAGCACGCCGGCCGGGTCGTCGTCTCCAATCCGGTCCAGACCCGAGCCATTGCGGATGCGAAGATCAAGACGGACAGGATCGATGCCGAAGTCCTCGTCCGCCTTCTCGCCGGCGGATGGTTAACAGAGGTGTGGGTCCCCGATGCTGAGACGCAGGCGCTGCGCCAGCAGGTCGCCCACCGCGTGCGGCTGGTCCGACACCACACTCGCCTGAAGAACCGGATCCATGGCATCCTACACCGGAATCTGCTCCCCGGCTGTCCGCGCAGCGATCTGTTTGGCAAGGCGGGGCGGCGGTGGCTCACGGTGCAGGCACTCCCTCAACTCCCCCCGCACGAGCAAGACATCGTGCTTGCCACGTTGCGCCAATTCGAGTCGCTGAGCACAGAGCTCGCCGCAAGCGCCGCTGCCGCGACGGAGGGCATAAGGACAACAAAGCGATGGTCATGAGCGTCGTTGAGCGCGGCGGAAAGGTGCGGCTGGAGATAGCCGATGCTCGGGAGAAGGACTTGTATCGGGAACTCGCCCACACCTTCCTGGGGCGGAACCTGCGGCCCGACACTGAGCGACTGGTGACGGACGAACACCAAGCCTACCAGGGGTTTGCCGACGCCGACACACGGCATGAGACCGTCAACCACGCGCGGAAAGAGTGGGCGCGGGGCGATGTTCACACGAACAGCATCGAGAGCATCTGGAGCTTGCTCCAGGGATCCATCGTCGGTTCCTATCACAAGGTGAGTTTCAAGCACCTTGACGCCTACCTCGATGAACTGAAATGGCGGTTCAACAACCGCAAGAATCCTTTTCTATTCCGAGAAGCGCTACGCAAGTTGCTTCACTCGAAAACCTCCCTTACAAACAGTTAGTAAGAACGTAACCACTTTCACGAAAGACGCTTCTTTGCGCGCCAATGAACATCCATTATCTCGCTAAGTCGACGAAGGTACTCTTCCATACGCTGAATTCCACCTTCTTTAGCATCTGAAAGGGATTTCCCGCCGTACCGGTGCCGGATTCTTGAATCTATAGTCACCGATGCAGCAAACTTCATCATGCTGCCAGGAGAATCGTGTGCCAAAAGCCAACACGGATGGCGGCCTGCCGCCAACGGTCTACTTGCTCAAAGAGATCGCTGCGGCGACGCGCTTCCTCACGCTCACGTACTTCACGTTCCAAGAGCTCAAGTTCGGCCGTCCGCGGAACGCTGCTCTTCCTACTGGCGTCTGATGCGCCACCTTTGCAAGACTCCGCACGCTATGAGGAATCCTTTGAGCACATCGTTTAGCTCGTCTTCGAGTCGCTCACGTGGACGATCCGACCATTTCGTACGAACTCCCGGCTCGAGCCACGAACGGATCTTCTGGACTAGCTCGTCAGTGGGGCGTTGGACGCTTACCCTCTTCCCCGATGAAACTTCTTCAACCATCTTGTAGCGCTGACTGAGCCCCGGATTTCCGATTTGACAACGCATCGTGAATCCCGAGGATGCGTCGAATGCCTTTATTGATGCGGGTTTCCGCGTGATGATGACGCGGTGGAGGCTGATACCCGATGGGTGAAGCAGCGAACCAACCCTTGGGCTCGCCTTGCGGACGTCGGCGTCCCTGCGACATGTCTAGGGACGGGGAGGAACCGGCGAGGAGATGGCCGAATTTCAGAATATGGAACCAGACCCCACATTGTAGAAGGAGCCATCTATGAAGCGTACTGTCACACAGGCAGCAGCTGATTTCTTGCAAGCATTCGAGTCCGCTGAAGTTCCCGGTGCCGCCGCGGACCTCATCAAGCTGGCTACCCTCGACTGCGTCGGCTGCATGGTGGTGGGGAGTGCTTCCCGCGCCGCGACGATCCTGTCGGACTGGTTGAGCGAGATGGGCGGCCGCCCCGAGGCGGTGGTTGTAGCGCGGGGCTTTCGGGCGCCAGCCGTTATGGCGGCTCTAGTCAACGGGACAGCCGGACACGCGCTGGACTTCGATGACATGTCGCCAACGATGAACCACCCCAGTGTGGTCCTCCTCCCGGCACTCCTTGCGTTGAGCGAGAAGATTGGTGCCAGTGGCAGAGATTTCATCGCTGCCTACCTCGCCGGCTTCGAAGTGTTTGCCCGTCTATGCCGAGCGATGAATCCACCTCACTACTACAGAGGCTGGCATGCCACCTCCACTATCGGGACGTTAGGTGCAGCGGCTGCGGCGAGCAAACTCCTTCGGCTCGACGGCGCTCAGACACGGATGGCTTTGGGAATCGCGGCATCTAACGCGGCAGGGATCCGTCAGAACTTCGGGTCGATGGTGAAGCCCCTGCATGCGGGTCAGGCAGCGTCGAACGGAGCCTATGCGGCTCTCCTGGCCCAGCGAGGATATAGTGCGGACTTGAGTGCACTCGATGGTCCACAGGGCTTCATTAGCGTATTCGGCGGCACGCCGGAGGTGTCCGTGGAACCGGCCGTGTTCGATGACGGGCCTCTGGAAATCCTAACTTCTGGCATCGGGTTCAAACGATTCGCTTGTTGCGGCGCCATCCACACAGGCATTGACGCGATGCTAGAGCTCGTCGAGCACTACCAGGTCGATCCAAAGCAAGTCCAGGGAATCGAATGTGCGGTTAACCGTAGGGCTCCCGAGATCCTCATCCATTCACGGCCCCAGACCCCACTGGAGAGCAAGTTCAGTATGGAGTACTCACTAGCCATTGCGCTGGTCGACCGGTGGGCTGGGCTGCCTCAATACACCGAGGAGCGGCTGGAGGACCCGCTCGTGCGCGATCTGATGAGCCGGGTGCGCGTGTCCGTTGATGCGACGTTCCCCCATGAGTACGCAACTTTCCCCGCGGCCGTCACAGTTCATATGACCGATGGGCGGAAGCTCTCGTCGCGTGTGGATGTTCCGCGCGGATATCCGACAAACCCTTTGACCCCTGAGGAACTCCATCGGAAGTTCCGAGAATGCTGCGCGAATCTCCTGGGGCCTTCGGTTGTCGAGGAGGCGATCAGGATGATCGAATCTTTGGCCGAGGTTCCCGACGTCCGCCAACTGACCTCATTGATTCTTGGAACAGCAAGTGAACGGGTAGTGGCATGACCGCCGAAAGAGCAGTCTACAGCAACTGGGGGCGGTGGGGTTCCGACGACGAACGGGGCGCCGCGAACCTGCTAGGCGGAGAGGTAGTGTTGGACGCTTGTCGTCTTCCTACAAAGGGCCGGGTGTACAACCTCGGGATCGAAGTGCGCCAAGGGGCGCCGGTGGCGGGGCGAAGAATCTCACCGGTCCACCTGATGGCGTCTGACGGCGGCGATTATGCAGCCCTCGGGCGTGAGGACTGGGGAACGGCCGATGACTACCTATTTCTCGCCAGTGGCGGTACCACTCACATTGATGGGCTGTCTCACCTATGGTACGGAGGTCGCATGTACAATGGCTTTTCCTTCCGCGAAGTGCGGAGTAGCGGGGCAGCGCGCTGTGGGATCGAGAAGGTTGGTGGTTTGGTCGCCCGCGGGCACCTGCTGGATTTCACCACGTTCCCCACAAAGCGTCCCGGTCTCATCGGCACGGCTGACGTCACTGCTTACGTGGCGGCACGCGGGCTCAAGGTCCAGCCGGGGGATGCCCTCCTTTTTCGGACGGGGTGGATCGAAACCGCGCTTGGGGGAACGCTTCAGGAAGCGTCATGCCCAGTCGTGGCCTCGGACGCCGTGGAGTGGATCGCGGAGCATGACATAGCGATCGTCGGGGCCGACAACCCCGCTGTGGAGGCGGTGGCGGAGCGTGGCGTATTGCCTCCGTTGCACCAAATTCTGCTGCGGGATCTGGGCGTTTACATTATCGAACTGCTCACCCTCGCCGAACCCGCACGCGACGGGGTGACGACGGGTATGTTGGTTGTTGCCCCTCTCCTCATCTCGCGTGGCGTTAACGGTCCCGTCAACCCGCTTCTGATTGTCTGAGGATCGCGATGGAGGAGAACCTTCTAAGCGAGGGACGCGGGGCCGCGGCCATCGTTGGGGTAGGAACCACGGAACAAGGGGAACTGCCCGGCCGGTCGGGCAACGAAATCGCTGTCGAAGCGTTTCGCTTGGCGCTCGAGGATGCTGGAATCACCAAGCACGAGGTTGACGCCCTCATCACGTGTAGGTCCTACGGGGGATTCGGCATCGACACGCAGATTGGTGCGATGATCGGCCTTAATCCTCGCTTCAGTGCGACCCTGGAGTACGGGACGTGCAATTTCTCCCTGCATCTTGCTGTAATGGCCATTGCAGCGGGAATGGCTACCACCGTGGCGTTGACGTACGGGACCAACCAGCGGACACAGCGTCGGCGCTTCTCCGCGGTAGCCGATAGCGCCGGGGATCTTGAGGCCCCGTACGGGTTCGTCAACATCGCTGGACCGGCCGCGATGGCTTTTCGGCGCCACCAGTTCCTCTATGGGACGACGGAGGAGCAGCTGGGAGCCATTCCAGTCGCGCAGCGGCGCCATGCAATGTTGAACCCTCTGGCGATCTTCAAGGAGCCGCTCTCACTCGAGGACTACCTAGCGTCCCGGTATGTTGTTCGTCCTCTTCGACGGCCAGATATCTGCATGATTTCGGACGGCGGCGCCTGCTTGATTGTGACGGACCGTCGTCGGGTTGCTGACTTCCGACCGCCTCCGGTCTACATCCTCGGTGCCGCGCAGCGGACAGGGCTGCGCCACCACCGCGATCCTGACGCCTTTCTGCGCCCCTGGATCAAGGGGATGTCTCAAGAGCTTTTCGGGCGGGCGGGCGTCGCGCGGGCTGACATCGATCTACTGTACGTCCAGGATCCAACGAGTGTATATGTGCTTCAGGCTCTCGAAGACTATGCGTTCTGCTCTGTGGGAGAGTCAGGTCCCTTCGCGGAGGACGGGCGCATCCAGATCGGCGGGGAGCTTCCTGTGAACACGAACGGGGGGCAGCTCTCCGAGAGTTACATGTGGGGATGGCTGCACCTGTGTGAGGCAACCCGGCAACTGCGGGGGGAATGCGGCTCACGACAGGTCGCCGGCGCACGGGTGGCTCTATACTGCTCGTACATGGGCTACCGCAAGGCCGCAGCGTCGGTTCTGGGGAGTGAGGTCCCGTGACCGAATCCCCGTCCCGGCCACTTCCGGAACTCGACGATCCGGTCGTGGGGCCGTTCTGGGCTTCCGCGCGCGAGCGCCGACTCGTGTTCCAGCGATGCGAACATTGTGGCCACCTCCGATGGCCGCCTGAGGCCGGCTGCCCCGAGTGCCTGACGCCCGGTGGAACGTGGACGGAAGTCGAAGGAGCCGGGGAGGTGTGGAGTTTTGTTATCTACGACCACCCATTTGATCCGGCGTTTCGCGGCGAGATCCCTTACAACGTAGCCCTCGTGCAGCTCGACGCTGGGCCTAGGCTGATCACGAACATCGTGGGTGTGAAATCCGATGAACTAAGGGTCGGAATGCGGGTCGTAGTTGAGTTTGAGAATGTAACACCTGCGGTAACGCTCGTGCGCTTCAGACCGGTGGGCGAAGCGTACGCTGGTCTTCCGGCGAGGTAAGTGCCGTGCAGAAGCTGAGCGGCAGCCCGGCGACACTCGATTTGGCCCTCGAAGATATGGTCGTATCACATCTTCTCACACGGCGCAGCCTAGAGATACCCGATCGCCCGCTGGTCGTCTTTGCAGGAGGAGCGACTCTAACATTCGCCGAGGCGGAGACGAGGGCAGCTCGACTCGCCGCGAATCTTCGCGCCATCGTGATGAAGGACGAGTTCGTGGGCCTCTTTCTCCCGAACAGTCCCGAGTTTGTGAGCTGCTACTTCGCCCTCTCAAGGCTCGGCGCGGTCACCGTGCCGATTAACACCGCCTATAAAGGCTACATGCTTGAGTACCTGCTCCGGGACACAAGATGCGGACTCGCCTTCGTCGACCGCGGCCTCCTCGACCGGATGATGGATGTGGAACGAAGTGTGCCCCAGCTACGGGCGCTGATCGTCACCGGAGCCAACCAGAAGGACGTTGCCAAGGAGCAGCAGGGCTTTGAAAGGCTGCGGCTGGTGGCATATGCCGATATCGCGGGGGACGCATCGGATGTCACCTGGGAGGGCGAAGCTCAGGAAGGGCCTCGGGTTAGATTCGAGGATGTCAGCTGCATCATCTACACCTCTGGTACGACGGGTCCCTCCAAGGGCGTCCCGATCACCAACGCGCATGCGATCGTCAAGGCGCTCGAGGTCATCCGAATCTGCCAGTATGCCAAAGGCGACGTTGTATACTCGCCGCTTCCACTATTTCACAGCATGGCGCTCCTACGTGGAGTGGTCGCTTCCGTCGTTTCGGGAACCACCATCGTGCTGCGCGATCGGTTCAGTGCCAGTCAGTTCTGGGGTGATGTGCGCAAGTTTGGCATCACCATCGTGCACTGCGTGTTCACCATCCCCCGCATCTTGAAGAAGGCGCCGCCCGGCCCCGGCGATCGCAGTCACCATGTCCGCTGCATGTACAACGCCCAGCACGATCCCGAGTTCGAGGAACGTTTCGGCATCAGACTTGTCGAAGGTTACGGTCTAACCGAGGCGGGGGTAGCGATGTACGTACGCCCAGAGGACCCCCCGCGTCCCGGCTCTTGCGGGCGGGTATCGGAAGAATGGGAGGTCCGGCTGGTCGATGACAACGGCTCTGATGTCGGCGTCGGGCAGGTCGGCGAGGTTCTCCTCCGGCCGAAGAAACCTTTCCGGATCATGCCTGGCTATCTCAACAAGCCCGAGGTGACCCTGCAGTCTTTTCGCGACCTGTGGTTTCATACAGGAGACCTGGCGATGGTTGACGCGGAGGGTTTCTATTACTTCAAGGATCGCAAGAAGGATGCTATCCGTCGGCGGGGGGAGAACATCTCCTCGTGGGAAGTGGAACGGATTCTGGTCGAACACCCTGCTGTTGAGGAAGCCGCCGCTGTCGCGCACCCGTCCTCTCTGGGGGAGGACGAGCTGCGGGTGGTTGTTGTGCGGCGCCCGGGCGTGCTGCTCACAGCGGAAGAGCTCGTGGCGTACTGCGTGAAACGCATGCCGGACTTCATGGTTCCTCGCTATATCGAGTTCCGGTCTGAGCTTCCCAAGACCCCAACGGGCCGAGTGGAGAAGCACCTCCTGCGCGCCGAAGGCCTCGCGCCGGATCACATGGATCGTGGAGAGTGGTCCCCTCGCCGTCGTGGTCCTTGAACGCCCGCACTAACGCCCCGAACCCCTAATGTGTCTTGACAGAGCCGCAGGGGATGTGCCATCTTTCACAATAAGGAAACGGTTTCCACATTGTGGCAGCAGTGGGGTGCGCTATCTCCTAAAGATTGGAGGGGGGAAGATCATGAGTATGGGTCAGAAGACAAGTCGGCGGCTCACTCTTCGCCGGAGGGCTTCCATGGGGGCGCTCCTCGTAGTCGCCGCCGTAGCAGTCCTCGGATTCGGGGGAGCTACCACAAATGCCGCCCTTTCACCTGCCGTGGTCGAGCGGATCGTCAACTACTCTGAGAGCGACCGCGAGCAGTGGCTCTATCGATGCGCGCAGCGTGAAGGACGTGTCGTCGTTTACACGAGCGCCTCACACGCGCGGCCTTCCCTGAAGCCGGCGTTCGAGGCGAAGTTCCCCGGCATCACGGTGGATGTCTTCCGCGCCACCGACACGCTTGTCCCGCGGTTGATAGAGGAAGAAGCGGCAGGACGCCACAACTTCGACGTCTACGACGATCTCTACGGGAACCTGGCTCCCACTGACAAGCACTTCGTCAAATTCTACTCGCCACGCCGGAGCGAACTCCAACCCGCACTCAACAATCCCTACTTCGTGGCGGCCCGCGGTTTCGTGATGAGCATCGGGTACAACCCGACCATCGTACGAGCCAACGACGCGCCCAAGGAGTGGAAAGAGCTACTGGACTCAAAGTGGAAAGGCCAGATTTTCGGTTCGGCTGACGCTTCAGCACCGGTCATGCTGGCACTGCTGAAGTGGAAGTTCGGACTCGATTTCCTCCGTAAGCTGGCCCAGAATGCACGGTTCCAGCAAGGCGTCTCGTCGCGCGGCGTCGCCGACCTCATCATCGCCGGCGAGGTCCCCGTCGGTTACAACGTATCAAGCAGTTACCACAAGTCGGACTACTTGAACAGGGGAGCACCGTTTCGCTGGCAGCCAATGAATCCTATGCTCGGCTACTTCTCTACGCAGTCCATCTCTAAGTTTGCACCGCACCCTTGCGCAGCGGCACTGTACATCGACTGGTTACTCGATAGGAATGGTGGACAGGCGATCGAGGCTGGCGAGGGACGTGCCTCACCGTTCAAGGGGGCCAGCCTGCTGCCTTTCCAGCTGGAGGGCTTCGACCAGGCGAAGATCCGTGACTGGGTCGTGTTCATCACGGATCCGCGGCTGATCCAGGGTTTCAAGTCCTTCGAGGATGCCCTCAACTACTGGAACAGCCTCTTCCGCAGCATCTTCCTGGGTCGAGGCTAATCGGTTGACGCTCACGTCCCGCCTAGGTACTGGCGGCCAGGTGGGACGTGAGTAGCAGGTGAAACGAGCGGGCCCATCTAGGGAGAAGACATGGCGGTCGCCGCACTAGAAGTCGACGACCTGCGGAAAGCGTTTCGCCTCCGCCGTGGTCAGGTCGCGGCCGTTAAGGGCGTTTCTTTCTCCGTTCAATCTGGAAAGATCTTCACGCTGCTCGGGCCCTCGGGGTGCGGGAAAACGACCACTCTGCGGTGTATCGCCGGGCTCGAAGTGCCGGACAGAGGGCGGATGCGGATCGGTGAGACCACTGTGTTTGATGCCGAGGGCGGGATTTTCGTCCCGCCCCACCGCCGCGACATCGGGATGGTCTTTCAATCGTACGCAATCTGGCCGCACATGACCGTCCACGAGAACGTCGCCTTTCCTCTACAGGTCCTTCCCCGGAGCATTCGGCCGCCTAAGAAGGAGATCCGGACTCGGGTGATGGAGGCACTGGAGACGATGCACATGGCACCCCTGGCTGATCGGCCGGCAACATGGCTGAGCGGCGGCCAGCAGCAGCGTCTCGCTTTGGCCCGAGCCCTCATGGCCAACCCGAAGATACTCCTGTTAGACGAACCACTGAGCAACCTCGACGCCAAGCTCAGGGAGCAAATGCGCTTCGAACTGAAGCGGCTACACGTCGAGTTGGGCATCACGACGATCTACGTAACCCACGATCAGACGGAGGCACTGGCACTGTCGGAGGAAATCGCAGTCATGCGCGACGGAGTCGTAGTCCAGCAGGGGACCCCTGCGGAGATCTACCGTCATCCCCGCACGGACTTCGTGGCGGCGTTTGTCGGCTCGGCGAACCTTCTGGACGGCAAACTCCTCGCCTACGGGACGCGGGACGCGATGGGCGTGGTGGATGTGGGCGTAGGGCGTGATCTCGAGGGTGTGCTATCTGGAGAGTGCCAGCTCGGGGAGGTCGTCGCGGTGAGCATCCGGGCCGAGGATGTCCGGATGCTGCACCCCACCGGCGCACGGAACCAGAATACCGTGGCAGGGAAGGTCAAGGCGCGGGTCTTCCTTGGCGATGTGGTGGACTTCCTCGTTGACATCGGCAACGCTGAGATGCGTGTTCGGTCCGTTGGCTCGAGTACGACGTTCGAGATCGGGGACGATGTCCTACTAGAGTTTCCCCCTCTCCAGTGCTGGATCATCGCTGCCCGATCACATTCCGCCATCACGGAACGAGGCGAGACGTGATGAGAGCGGAAAGGTGTGGGGCGAACCTCCTACACACACAGGTGTTCTATGCGGCTCGCGACGGTTGAGGAACGGATTGTCCTAACTTCCAGACGACTGAAAGCCCAGGGCTTCGGCGCCGAGGTTCTGGCTCTCGGCCTCATAGTGGTCCTCAGCGTGCTAGTGGTTCCTCCGATGCTCGGCGTCGTTTATTCTGCCTTCCGCAAGGGCCCCACGCTGTTCGAGGGTACTACGACGCTGGAGAACTACCGCAGCATCCTGAGTGATCCCAACACCTATGGGACGCTTGCCGATACGTTTCAATTCGCCGTGGCAACGGCCTGCTTGGTCGTGGCGTTCGCGGGCATCCTCGCGTGGTTGGTGGAGCGAACGAATGCGCCGTTCCGCCGCTTGGTGTACCTGGCGATCGTGGTCGCCTTTGGGGTGCCCGTGATCCTCCAGGGGATGGGCTGGATCCTCCTCCTGGGTCCGCGTAATGGGTTGCTCAATGTGGTCCTGCGCACGGTGTTGGGAAGCCACGCACCAACGATTCCGCTCTACTCCATGCCGGCTATGGTATTTGTGCAGAGCACGGTGCTCATCCCTACGATGTTCCTGCTATTGGCTCCCGCCCTCCGCGCAGCCGACCCCGCGCTTGAAGAGGCGGCGCAGATGAGTAGGGCTCCTCGCTGGCAGGTCCTCCGCCGCGTGACACTACCACTCCTGGTGCCGAGCCTTATGGCTGCGGTGCTTTTGTCGTTTATCATTGTTGTTGAGTCATTCGAGATTCCCGCGTTAATTGGCACTCCGGCCCGGATCTTCGTGCTGAGCACCGAGATTTACGGCCGACTGCGCCGTCCATCGCCCGACTACGGCGCCGCCTCCGCGTTCTCGACTCTCATGATGATCATCGCCATGGGGGGCCTCTACCTGTACCAGGGCGTCACCGCCCGCGCGCATCGGTTTACGACTGTAACGGGCAAGGGCTACCGGCCACACAGGCTGGAGCTGGGTCCCTGGCGCTGGGTGGCGGGCGTCCTGACCGGAGGCCTCTCCCTGATACTGACCATGCCCGTGCTCATCCTGGCCTGGGGGTCTTTCATGCGAGTGTACCGCCCCCCCTCGATCGCCGCCCTCTCGGGATTGACCCTTGAGAACTACAAGACAATCTTTGCCTCGTCCTGGATCGTACAATCGGCTAGGAACTCGTTCATTCTTGGGGCTGCCAGCGCGGTCGTCGTAATGGTCATGACCTTCGCGGCAAGCTGGCTAGTTCTGCGGCGTCGTAACCCTCTAACCAAAGGCATTGACTACCTGGTGACATTGCCTCTAGTAGTGCCGGGTGTGGTCCTTTCGCTTGCCGTCCTGCGCACCTACCTCGTTGCCCCCGTGCCGGTCTATGGGACACCGCTGATCCTGCTGATTGCTTTTGTGGTGCACTACCTACCTTATGGGATGCGGTTTAGTCACGCGGGTATGATTGCGCTTCATCCTGAACTAGAGGAAGCTGCAGCAGTGGGTGGCGCGCCATTAGCTGTCAGGATGCGGCGGATTGTTGCTCCACTGATGTGGCCGGCGTTGCTTGCGGGCGGTCTGTTCGTCTTTCTTGCGAGCATCCGACAGCTCTCGCTCGTGCTCTTCCTTGCTGGCCCTGGCAACGATCTGATCACAACAACTATCTTCAGCCTCTGGACTGAAGGCAACATCACTGAGGTCGCCGCTTTCGCTATGCCGGTTGTCGTCGGCGTGATTCTCATCGCCGCCGGGCTGAACAAGGTGACGGGCGGGATCGGAGTGCAGGTTGACCATTACCGCTAGGCGGGGATGAGGGAGATGGAAACGGTCACGACGCGCATTTCCTGGACGCCGACGAGAACCCTAGCTAGTTTCGCGAGCGAGTTGCGATACGAGGTGATCCCACCGGCAGCCATCGCCCACGTGAAGACTTGCCTCCTCGACAATCTCGGCTGTGGCCTATACGCTGCCCATCTGCCCTGGTGCCGAATCCTCTTCGAAATGATTCAGGACGAGGGCGGATCGGGACGCGTCACCTGTTGGGGGCAGCCCGCCCGCTCTACCGTAACCTCTGCTGCCCTCTACAACGGGACGGCTGGGCATGCGTTCGAGTTCGATGATCATCACCACGCCTCCCACATTCACCCGGGGTCCATGACTATCCCGGCTGCACTGGCTGCTGCAGAGCACGTAGGCGGGATCTCCGGGCGCGAACTGCTTACCGCTGTTGTGGCGGGATACGAGGTAGCGACGAGGATCGGAATGGCTCTGGGCATGGCCCACTTCTTCCGAGGGTACCATCATCAAGGAACGGTCGGCCCCTTTGCCTCGGCGGCAGCCGTCGGCCGGGTACTCTCCCTCGAGCCCGAGCAGATGGTGCACGCCCTAGGTACGGCCGCCTCTCAATCGGCGGGGTTGATGGCCGCACAGGAAGGCGGCATGGTCAAACGACTGCATTCCGGTCGGGCCGCACAGAGTGGGACGCTTGCCGCGCTCTTGGCACGCAGAGGCTTCACAGGAATCCCTGACGCCCTCGAAGCTGAGTTTGGTGGCTTCCTCGCCACACTCGGCGGAACCACCGTTGACGCTTCCAGGCTCACGGCCGGTCTGGGGGAGGAGTGGCAGATCCTCAATACCGGTTTCAAAGCCTATCCGACGTGTGCGCCCATTCATACCGTTCTCGACGGCGCGCTCTCGCTCATGGCAGAGTATGGCTTCACTGCGGACGATTGCAGGGAAATCACGGCCTACACCACCACAATGACCTTTGTCCACACCGGGTTTCCCTATGAGCCCGTCGGAGCTACCGCGGCGCAGATGAATCTGGCCTTCGCGCTTGCGTCCGTGTTGCGTTTTGGTGAACTTGGAGTCGAGCATTTCACGGACGAAGCCATTCGGGATCGCCGTACGCTGACCTTCCTTCGCGAGCGCATCAGACATGTGGCGGATGAGGAGTTGGACAAGTTGGGCACCGCCGGCCGTCACGCCTCGCGGCTTGAGATCCGCCTCAACGACGGGAGACGGTTGGTCCGGCAGGTTGTCCACCGCAAGGGAAGCCTGCAGAATCCAATGACACACGCGGAGGTGAGGACTAAGTTCCGGCGACTGGCGACCTACGTCATTCCCCCCGAACGGGTCGATCGGCTTGAGGTATTGGTAGATCGGCTCGAGGAATTGGACGATGTGCGAGCGGTGGGAGAGCTCCTTGCGAAGTAATTGGGCCACAAATACGGTCAGCAAGATCTGGAGGGCTGCGACCTAGCAGGTCACTGACCAATGGAGCGGATGCCAGCTTCGGGCAGGGTAGTTGTGGTCACGGGTGGCAGCGGGAGCCTGGGGAGCGCGATCTGCAGGCGGTTCGCCCAAGATGGCGATACGGTCTTCATCGGCTACCACCAAGGCGAGGAGCGTACCCAGACCCTGGTCCGAGACCTCGCAGACGGGCCCGGGCGGGTCGTGCCTCTGTTTCTAGATCTCGCGTCGAGCGCGTCAGTCGATGCTGCGTTTGCGCGGGTCGTGGAGCAAGCAGGTCCAGTAGAGGTGCTAATCAACAACGCTGCCTACCGGCCCATCGGTCCTTTCCTTTCGCTCCGTGATGAAGACTGGGACGCCGTGCTCTCCATCAACCTTCTCGGAGCGGTCCGTTGCTGCCGGAACGTTCTGTTGGGGATGAGGGCGCGCGGTTTCGGGCGGATCATCAACATCTCCGGACTCGATGCCCTGTGGGGATGGGGCGGCCGGGCGCACGTTACAGTGGCCAAGGCGGGTCTCCTGGGGTTGACGCGGGCGCTGGCGGTCGAATTTGCGGGTGCAGGCATCACGGTCAACAGCCTCATCCCCGGCAGCTTCCGTACGGCCCGAGACCCGCGATTCTATCCTGAATGGGAGCGGATGCGCCGCTACATCGTCGACCACACACCGGTTGGCCGCCAGGGAGAACCGCACGAGTTGGCCGCATGGTGCTGGTTCTTGGCCTCAGAGGAGGCCGGCTTTGTCACGGGGCAGGACATCCACGTCAACGGCGGTGCCTATCCGCTCATGCGGAATCCGCTCCTTACTTCTGAGTGACCGGACGAACGCCGTTCTCCTAACCACCGCCGGCGCGGTGAGTCACAGAGGTTGACAATGAAGGTTGAGAGAGAACAACAGCAGTCTCTGTCCAAGCCAGAAGGCGAATCCCGACCAAGCGTCACCTTTGCGACGAGCTCAGGGATCCCTTTGGAACGCTCCTATTCCTCCGACGGCTTGCTGGCGCTCGGATTCGATCCTAGCCGCGACCTCGGAGAGCCAGGATCGTTTCCGTTCACTCGGGGGATTACCCCAGCCATGTACCGCAGTAAGGCTTGGGTCATGGGCATGTACTCCGGGTACGGGTCGGCCGAAGAAGCTAACGCCCGGTATCGCGCACTCCTAGATCAGGGACAGACTGGCTTCTCCATCGCGTTGGACCTACCCACGCAGTGCGGCTATGACGCCGATCACCCCATGGCGACGGGTGAAGTGGGTCGTGTCGGCGTCCACATCGGCTCGCTCCGTGATATGGAGCGGCTGTTTCACGATATCCCTCTGGCCAGAGTCCGCCAGATCCGCACGACCGCCAATGCAATAGGCCCGATTGTCCTCGCGATGTTCCTCGCCGTGCTGGAGAAATTGGGGATCGATCCGGCCGAGACCCGGATGTTTCTGCAGAACGACGTGCTGAAGGAGTACATTGCCCGAGGCACCTACATCTTCCCGCCACGCGCCGGACTCAAACTCTCGGTAGATGTGATCGAGTACTGTGCCAAGCACCTGCCGCACTGGACTCCGCTGGCCATGAGCGGCTACCACATCCGGGACAGTGGCAGCACAGCGATCCAGGAGCTCGCGTTCACCTTCGCCAACGGCACTGCCTACATTGACGAGACCCTATCCCGGGGATTGGGCATCGACGGGTTTGTTCCACAGCTGTGGGCTTTCTTCTCGGCGGGCCTCGACCTCCTTGAGGAGGTTGCCAAGTTTCGGGCAGCCCGCCGCCTTTGGGCCCGCCTGATCCGTGATCGGTACAAGTTCGAGAATCTCGAGGCCCTACGGCTTCCCATCTTCGCATATACGCTCGGGAGCAACCTGACGGCCCAGCAACCGCTTAACAACATCGCGCGGGTCGCGATTGAGACTCTAGCCGCGGTCCTGGGGGGCGTCCAGACCATTGCCACCTCGTCATATGATGAGGCGCTCTCCATCCCTACTGAAGAGGCGGCAACAGTTGCGTTGCGCACTCAACAGATCATCGCGAACGAAACCGGCGTCACCGGGACAGTAGATCCGTTGGGGGGGGCCTACGCAGTCGAACACCTCACATGCGAGATCGAGCGACGGGCGGAAGAATATCTGGAGCGGATCGAGGCGCTGGGCGGGGCGGTGCGGTGCATCGAAACAGGAATCTTCCAGCGGGACCTAGCGGAAGCCGGATACCAGGCACAGTTGCAGGTCGAACGGGGAGACCGGGCGATCGTCGGCGTGAACGTCTACCGGGATAGCGATGCGGCGCGCGTTCCGGTCTTCAGAGCAGATCCACGAGCCGAGCTGCTCCAGATCGAGCGCCTTCACGCTTTGCGCAGTGAGCGGGACAATCAGAAGGTCATCGCTACCCTCGCCAACTTGGTTGGCGCTGCGGAGAGCGGCGAGAACTTGATACCCACGCTTGTGGAGGTAGTGAAGGCCTATGCTACAGTCGGCGAGATTTGCGACGCGCTACGGCGAGTCTACGGAACCTACCGACCTCCCCAGATCGTGTGAGGACCATGGACGACATCGTCATTGTTAGTGGCGTCCGGAGCCCCTTCGGTCGCTTCGGAGGAAGCCTGAGGGACTTGAGCCTTCCCGAGTTGGGCGGAACCGTCGTGGCGGAAGCCATCCGAAGGGCAAAGGTGGATGGCGCGGAGGTGGACGAGGTTGTCATCGGCGTCAACCTCCCCGGCGCAGACCGTTCAATTGCCCGCCAGGTACTGATCGAGGCCGGGATCCCGACGGACCGCGTCGCTTATACGGTCGACCGCGCGTGCTGCTCGTCCCTCTCCGCCATCAACCTCGCAGCCCGAGCGCTTCGGCTGGGAGAAGCGACTGTGGCTGTAGCGGGAGGGACTGAGAACATGAGCGAGGTGCCCTACTTCCTGCCCCATTTACGGTGGGGGCATCGGCTAGGGGACATCGTGCTGAAAGACCAGCTCGTTATCGCTTGCCCCATGACAGGCAAGCCTCGCGCGGTTCAAGCGGGGGAGGAAGCGCTCGAGTATGGCGTCGGCCGCGAGGAGCAAGACCGCTGGGCGTTGCGCAGCCACGAGCGCTATTTCCTTGCCCGGGATGCCGGCAAGTTCGCAGAGGAAGTCATGCCGATTCGGCTGCCCGACCCCCCGCCGGGCGTGATCGTCCAGGAAGATGAGTCACCCCGACGCGACACCGACCTGGACAAGCTGGCCCGCCTGCCAACCGTGTACGGCAGTCCGACCGTCACCGCGGGGAACGCCCCGGGGTTGAATACAGGAGCGGCGGCCGTCGTCCTCATGTCGCGCGAGGAGGCTCACCGCAGGGGCAAGGCGCCTCTGGCCACTCTGATCAGCTGGGCGATGGCGTCCGGGCACCCCGATCGCATCGCGTCGATCCCGGCGACGGCGGCGCGGTTGGCCCTAGGGAAGGTTGCCATGACAGTCGATGATGTCGATCTGATTGAGATCAATGAGGCCTTTGCGGCGGTCCCACTAGTCTCCACGCTCCTTCTCGCTGGGGGAGATCGGCGAAAGGCTGAGGAGATCCGTGCGCGTACAAATGTGAATGGCGGCGCAATTGCCATTGGCCATCCCACGGGGGCGACGGGCGCCCGCCTCGCGATGACAGCCGCCTTCGAGCTCCGCCGCGTGGTAACGGCGCACCGCCCATATTACGGGTTGGTGGCCATTTGTGGCGGCATCGGCGAAGGCGAAGCGCTGGTGATTAAAGTCGATAGCGATTCCGCGCCGGGACCGGGACTCGTGTCGTGACGCCAGCTGCACATTGGGAAGGGGGCGCAATCACAGTGAAGAGGGAAGGTTATGCGCACGATCCGTTGCTCTTTTATCCTGGCCGCCGCCTAAGTGAAGACGAGAAGCGACGGATAGACAACTTCGACCTTCCAATCGATGAGGTGACGGTCGATCACCTCGTCTACAGCCTGGCGCGGCAGATCGAGAACAACTTCCAAACGTTCTACGCTGTCGCGGAGGAAATCGTCGGTGAAGAGGCCGCGCTGAAGATCGCCTACGAGATTGGGCTGCGGTACGGGGGGCGGGGGTATGCGGCCTTCCTCGAGGCGCGCGGTAGGGAAAACGACGGGGATCCGCGGATGATGGTCCTCTACCAGGACTTCGTCCACTCCATCCGCGGGCCCAAACACACCTCTGCACTCTACGCGGAGTACGATGACACGCGGTGCGTCGTCAAGCGACAGCAGTGTATCTACTACAGTGAGACCTACCCGCAGAACGGAAAATACACAGGTGCCTTCGAGGCCGGTTGTTTCGAAGGCTACAAACGAGCCGATAAGAACCTACTTCGTGTTGAGGTCCATAAGTGTCGCTGGAAGGGCGATGCTTCCTGCGAGCAACACTGGGTCTATAAAGGCCCCGTGGATCGCGAGGACTCGCCTGCCAATTCGCGCTAGGAGGGGTCCTAGCTATCCGCACGGTAGCCCAAGCGCCCCTCAATTTCCCGCGCCGCGGCCAGTAGGGTGGGCAGGTGCTCCGCCATTCGCTTCCTGGTCCACCGGGCGGCCGGTCCAGTGATGTTAATCGCCCCCACGGGTCGCTCCTCTCCCGTTCGGATAACCGCAGCGGCGGCACTGGCCCCTGGGACGGTCTCACCGAAACTCGTGGCATAACCTCGCTTGCGGATTTCAGGCAGTTCCTTGAGCAGCCTGGTTCGTAGCGGCACCTTGATGCCACCGACGGGGCCCGCGTTGGCCGTCGCGAGCAGCCTCTTCACGACCGGAGCAGGCATGAAAGCCAGAAGAACCTTCCCTGCCGCTCCCGCGTGGAGTGGATACAATTGGCCGACCCCGGAGGCCATACGCAGGGGGCGGAGGCTGACAACCTCGCTCAAACAGAGGCGGGTCTGGTTGAAGGGAACGTGAATGCCTACGGTTTCCCCGGTAATGGTGCGCAGGTGTTCCAGATGGGGCATCGCCGCCGCCAGCAACTCGTTGTGGGCGTTGCCCTCGAGCGTGACGCGCGCCAGTCGCAGGATCGCGGGACCGACGGTGTAGCGGCCTGTGGCCCCATCCCGGACGATGAAGTCTTTCCCCTGCAACGCCTTGAGAATCCGGTGCGTGGTTGACAGCGTCAGGCCCGTCTCATGGGCGGCTTCCGTCAGTGAGACCGATGGCCGCTCCACGGAGAAGCACTGCAAGATGTTCAGGGCACGATAAACTGCTTGGGCTCCCCGCTCGCGCATGTACTAGCTCCTTCCACTTCAAGATAGGCGCGTGGCTCGCGGGGGTCATGGTAGTCGGAAGTCATGTTGACCCCACCCGGGAGCATGGCCTATTGTATATTATGAAACATTATTCCATGATGTGGAAGTAGGCTTGCCCATTGCTCAGCGTTCCTGCGCTCATTGACCGCGCCGTCCGATGGTACGGCCCGCGCCTCGCCGTTGTCGACGCATCCCGTGCACTGACGTTCGCAGAAGTCGGGGAGCGCTCGAACCGCCTGGCCCATGCCCTCCTGCATCTGGACCGCGTGCCGGGCGGGCGTGTTGCTCTCTTGCTCTCTAACCGGCTGGAATTCGTCGAGGCGGACTTCGCGATCGCGAAGTCCGCAAAGGTCAAAGTGCCCATCAACCCCCGGCTGCGTGATGCGGAGCGCAGCTACATCATAGCCCACTCAGGAGCCGAAACCCTTATCACCGAGCGGTCCGAGTTAGACCGTGTGAACGATCTGCGTCGGGAAATCCCCGTCCTGCGGACAGTTCTCTCGATCGGGGGAGGGCTCTCCGCACTCGACTATGAGGAGACGCTAGCGGGAGGCAGCGCAACCTCAACCGTCGGTGCGCTGGGGGGAGCTATCCCGAGCGTCGTATTGTACACCTCCGGGACAACGGGTCGCCCCAAGGGTGCGACATTGAGCGACGATTCGCGCATCGCCGCAACGATGTCGATGTTGATCGATGAGTACTCGGTCAATGGGGACGACGGCATTATACATGCTGCTCCCCTTTCGCACGGCTCGGGGTCGAAGATCCTCGCCTATTTCATCCGGGGAGCTCGGAACATTCTCCTTCGTAAGTTCGACCCTGTACACTTCTTCCGCACAGTCGAGGAACAACGAGGAACGAGTACTTTCCTTGTCCCAACGATGATCCGCATGTTACTAGATGCACCTGAGCGCGCTCAGTTCAATCTGGTCTCGCTTCGCAACATCACTTATGGGGGTGCGCCTATCCCGCGCGAGACGCTGGTCCAGGCGCTGGAGGCCTTCGGGCCTATCCTCGTACAGGTCTACGGATCATGCGAGGCTCCCCATCCTGTAACCGTGCTCCGGAAGGAGTGGCACCTGTCCGATGGTTCCGACGGGATTGACCCTTTGCTCTCCGCAGGGCGGGAGGCCACTGGCGTGGAGGTTTCAATCGTCGACGAGAGCGGGGGGGCCGTGCCGGAAGGGGACATTGGCGAGTTGTGCGTCCGGGGAAGGAACGTGATGCTCGGGTACTGGAGCGATCCTGGCGCGACTGCAGACGCGCTTTGCGACGGTTGGTACCGCACGGGCGACGTGGCACGCCGCGACGACCGGGGGTTCATTTACATCGTCGACCGAGTGCGCGACATGGTTATCTCTGGTGGTTTGAACGTCTACCCCGCGGAGGTCGAGGCGGTACTATGCCGGCACCCCGGCATTCGCGAGGCTTGCGTTGTCGGCATCCCAGACCCCCTGTGGGGTGAGGTGGTGGCGGCTTTCATCGTGCCTTCTGGGGCCGTTCCTCTAGACGAGAATGAAGTCATCGAACATTGTAGCCGGCACCTCGCCGGCTATAAGAAGCCGCGGCTTGTGCGGTTCGTCGACGGTCTACCGAAGGGACCCACCGGCAAGTTTCTTAAGAAAGAACTCAGGTCGTCCTTCGAGGGAGGTCGGCCTGAGGTTGGGAGGCGGCGATGATTGACACTATGGTCGATGTTGTGGTGGTGGGGGCGGGGAACGCCGCGCTCACGGCGGCGCTGGCAGCTGCGCGCGATGGGGCACGGGTTGTCGTGCTGGAGAAGGCGACACGCGAATTGCGGGGCGGCAACACCCGGTTCACGGGCGCACTGTTCCGCTTCGTCTATGAGCAGGGCGCTGAGAGCCTGAAGCCCCTCGTGGAGCATGAGGACTACGGTTCGTGCCAGATTGAGCCATACACCGCAGCGGACTACTGGAAGGACCTCCAGCGGATGACTGCAGGCAAGGCTCCCACCGAGTTGACCCGTGTCCTGATCGATCGTTCGTACACCACGATGCTGTGGCTGAAGGAAGTCGGCGTTACATGGGAGTTCGCAAGGGAGCTCGGGCAACCTGTCCCGGGTCGGCCAGGGGTGGTCCGTCTCCCCTTCGGCTGTCCAATCCGAACACCAGCCAAGGGGGCAGGACTGTCGGCACGCTTGTTCGACGCGGTCGAGCGAGCAGGCATCGAGGTCCGCTATGAAACGGCCGCTCTCAGGATTGAGGTAAACGATAGCGGTGAGGTCAATGCCGTGTGGACGAAGATGCGCGAAGGCGGCATTCGCCGGGTCCCGTGCAAGGCTGTCGTCTTAGCCAGTGGTGGCTTCCAAGCCAACCCCGAAATGCGTGCGGCCTATCTCGGCCCGTTGTGGGGGACGGTGAAGGTTCGCGGAACGCGCTTCGACACGGGCGACCTGCATCGGGAGGTATTGAGCCTGGGCGCTGCCCCCAGGGGTGACTGGTCGGACTGCCATGCGACGCCTATCGACCTCGATGCGCCGGAGTATGGCGACCTGACCATTGCCGACAAAACCAACCGGCTCTCCTACCCCTACGGGATCATGGTGAACCTCGATGGCGATCGTTTCGCCGACGAAGGCGAGGATTTCCCCTTGTACACCTATGCAAAGATGGGCGGGGAGATCCTGAGGCAACGGCACCGCGTCGCCTTTCAGATCTTTGATGAGAAAGTGGTGCATCTGCTGGAGGCACGCTACTCCACGGGCACCCCAGTCGAAGGTGCGACGGCGGAAGAGCTCGGTCGCAAGATCGCGGCGCGATATCCAGACCTTGCTTTCAAGGTCGATCGGTTCGTCGCCACGGTAGAAGCCTACAATCGCTCCTGCCAGCCGGGTGCATTCGATCCTAGTCGATATGATGGCAACGCGACTCAGGGCATCTTCCCAGCCAAGACTAACTGGGCGATGCCGCTCGACACACCGCCGTATGTCGCCTACGGGGTCACAGGGGGCATCACGTTTACGTTCGGGGGCCTTAGTATTGACACCGAAGCCCGGGTCCTGGACCGTATGGATGCGCCGATCCCGGGTCTTTTCGCCACCGGAGAAATCACCGGAGGCTTCTTCTATCACAACTATCCCGCAGGAGCCGGCCTGATGCGAGGAGCCGTGTTCGGCCGTCTGGCAGGAGCGAGTGCTGCCCGGTATGTTGCCGCAGGTTCCCTTCCGAGTCCATCTCGCACAGCATGAAGATCGGTGTAGTCTTCCCTCAGACTGAGATTGGGGAGGATCCATCCGCAATCGCCCATTTCGTCAAGACGGCGGAAGAGCTGGGCTATAATCATTTGCTCGTGTACGATCACGTGCTCGGCGCGGTGCCCACAGGCCCCGGATGGCTCGGCTATACGCACGAGGACATGTTTCACGAGGTGTTCGTTCTCCTGGGGTATGTTGCCGCAGTGACCCGTCGCCTCGAGCTTGTCACCAGTATCCTGGTTCTTCCCCAGAGGCAGACGGTTCTGGCGGCGAAGCAGGCCGCGGAGGTCGACGTGCTGAGCAACGGCCGCCTGCGTCTCGGCATCGGCGTGGGCTGGAATGAGGTCGAATACGAGGGCCTCGGCAAGGACTTCAAGACCCGCGGAACGCGCATTGAGGAACAGGTTCACCTCCTTCGCGCGCTTTGGACGGAGAGAGTTGTGACCTTCGACGGGCGCTGGCACAAGATGAAGCAGGTCGGCATCAATCCTCTTCCAGCGCAGCGCCCCATCCCTCTCTGGATGGGAGGCGAGAGTGACGCGGCCCTGAGGCGCGCGGCGCGTTTAGCCGACGGGTGGATCGCTGGGGGTACTCTTCGCACGCCGTTCTCGCGTCACCCTGGCGTCACCGTCAGCCAGCTACAGTCACCCGCAGCCTCCAGCACCTACCGGGAGCGCGTTGGCCGCCTGCGGGAGTACCTACGTAGGGCCGACCGGTCTCCGACGACTTTCGGATTGGAGCGTCGCGTTGCCTATGCCAGCGGTCCGGAGGCCTGGGTTCGAGCTGCGGTGGAATGGAGCGACTTGGGCGGAACTCACCTCGGTGTGAACACGATGCAGGCGGATCTCGAGTCGGTGGCCGGGCACCTCAAAGCACTGCGCCATTTCTACACAACAGTCACGTCCGTCATCCCGGCCAGCTAATTCGCCTGCCGATCAACTCTGCCCCCTCCACGTCACCAGACAGTCCAATCAGCTTAGCAGAGCGGATCCAGAGATCAAGCACCTGCTGCTTATAACTCGTCACACTGTACACTAGCCCGAAACCTTCGGACCCTGTGACCTCGGGATGGCCTTGTACTCCGCAGTTGGGATGCAGCTAGCCTACTAATATCCTGCAAATGCGCCCATCGAAACTGGAAGGAATTGCCCGTCACCGGCCGAAACGAGGAAACGCCGAAAGGCGCACAGGACGGCACTCTTCGGCACTGAACGACACCAAGAGGAACTCCGCTCATCCAATTTGCACGCAGGGGGTCAGGGGTTCGAATTCTCTCGTCTCCACCAGCCGAAATCCAGGCAAGAAAAGGTGTCCGGCTACGATCCACTTGAACAGCCTCTCCAACATCCATTCCACTTGCAAATCTTTGCCAATCTCCTGCCTCCCTGAGCGCCCCAGCAGCCGGGCTTTCCAGAGCCTGCACCGCCTCCATTAGCATCGCCGGGCAAAACACGTCTTGCTTTGGTGCCCTTGGCTGCTTTGGCCATCCCTACATGCAGGGCACCGGCAGGGGAAACCAGGACTCCCCCGCCGGGGTGAGATATCCTACCGTCTTGCCGGTCTTCGGACACAACAGGAAGGGAAACCGAGGAACGATTACCTGCCTACGCCCACCGTGCAAGCACCTGATCGAGGACTACTTGATCCCGCTCCCCCGCCATTACTCCTGAAACGAGCTCAAGGAGGACTGCTCTGTGCGGGTTACGGTGGCTGAGCGTTTCGATATTTGGCCGAACGTTCCAGCGAAGGCGCGCTCCTCGAGCGAGAAGCGATTTCGTCGTTCGGAAGATTACTGCAGGGTCAGATGAAGTGTGGGCAAGAAGGTAGAACTGCGCCTCGAGTTGGGCCGATTCATCCAACCCCAGCCTCATCGCCTCGTACAGCTGCCTGTTCGCCTCCGCGTCATCACCCTTGATGTACATGAGTTGAGCTAGGTTGAGCCTAAGGGCGCCATTCTTCGGATTCAGCGCTATTGCTACGCGGTATGCTCCGATGCACTCGCCGATCGGTGCACCGCCCAATTGAAGGGCACACGCGTAGCCGGCCTCGACCGATACCTGGTCCGCCCCCTTCTCCCTCGCCTGTCGAAAGAACCGCAGCGCTTCCGAGGGGGCCTCATCGAGTAGACTCAGTTCGCCTCGAAGCAGGCGCAGCCGACCACTCTCAGGGTGGGTCGTGATTCCCTGATCGAGGATGCTGCGCGCCGCGTTCCGGTCATTAAGTTCTCTAATCAAGAACCTTGCGTAGTTCCAGGTGACGTTCTCGTTGCCCGGATCAGCCTCAAGGGCTCTGCGATACAGGCTAGCCGCCTGATCCCGGTCTCCTTTCTCCCAGAGGAGATTCGCGAGATTCCCCAGCGCATTGACGTGCTTATCGTTTAGCTCGATGGCTCTTCGATACTCCCACTCCGCACCTTCTAGGTCTCCCTTCTTCTCCTTTAGGAAGACACCATAGTTCGAGTGAACGCTCGGATCTTCGGGCTTCTCGCGCAATTGGGTCTCGTGGTACTCATCGGACGAATCCGCTCGGACAGTCGAGACCGCAACGAGCCGAGCTCGTCCGGGCCCAAACTGCTGGTCCAGTAGTCGCCTAACCGCCTCCCGCGCGGCTTCCGGGATAGCGAACGCCGGAACGAAGGACCGATCGCCAATATCGTGCGCGTACCCGCCGCCCTCACCGGTGAGCCGCACGTGCGCAGTGAAGCAGGCCGGGCTAACTAGATTGGTGCGCAGCGCTACGTCACGGTTGACCTCAGCGAGCGCGGAGTACATACGTTGGGGATCAGGATCTCGCGCGGCGAGAGCGGCCAACCGGCGCCGCGCTGGCCGGGTTACGGCCTGCTTCTGACCAGAGACGAAGGTCTCCGGCTTCGTTGGTCGCACCTTGAAGACGGACAGCCTCGCTGATGCGGCCGAGGCAGCGAGCCCGGAGGGCTCCTCGAAGTTGCTAATGAGAACGAACACCGCCTCGCTTCCAACGAATGCGCCAACACTGAAAGAGTGCCTGTTATGAGGTGCGGGAACAGCCGAAAGCCAATCGTCTGCTCTTAGCAGCTCGTCGAGGAGACGCTCGAACGGATCATCGGGTTGAATCGCTGCTACTCGCTCGGCAAGCCACTTACCGACATCCACGCTCTGAGTTCGTCCCACGCCAGCGAAGCAGACGGTCGCGCTCCACTTGTAGGCGTTCACAAGCACAATCTTCTGAGTCTCGAAACCGACCGTCGCGCCCGTCGTCACGTCGATCAGACGGTAGTCAGCGCTCTGATAGATGCAGCGGCGCGTGGCAACTGTGATATTCAGTGTCATGACTCGAATTACCGGCGTGCATCAGCCCACCCACTCATGATTGCAATGTTCCCGCGACCGACAGTCTTCCGAATCTCGCTAGAAATGCTTCTTCTGCCACCTATTCGCCACCCGATATCTTCTATCCTGAAACGCACCCCGGCAAGAAGCTCCTCCGAGTTCCGGAAACAGCGGGCGAGCACGAATCGCGACATGGGGCAGCCCCAAAGGTTTCCCAGGAGAGGTCGAGGAGAAGAGGCCGAAGCCCTAAATTACGACTCCATCAGAGCGAGGGACCCGCCAGCCACGAAAGGGCTGTCTAGAGTATCCTGGAGCCCCGCCGCTGCAAACATGCTGCAAATGCGCCCATCGGAACTAGGAGGAATTGGCGACGCGGAGGCGACCGGCATTGCGGCCAACACCCTGACAGGACAGCACTTTTCGCCACTGGGAGGAACATGGAGGAACACCGCCAATCGAATTCCCAAGCCGAGGGTCGTGTGTTCAAATCCCATCGCCCGCTCCAGCTAGAATTGGCCGGGGATAGGGGTTTCAGCCCGTGTCCCCTTCTTCGTTCCTGTCGCTCAGGGTGGGAGTCGAGACGCTCCAAGGTCTTTCATGGTCAATACGCGAGATCGTAAGCGAGGAGGATCGTGACGACGAGAACCAACTCGAGCAGACCCACCACTATCTTCATTTGGGATTCCCGAACACTTCCGTTGGAGGGTTCCGGCCCAGTTTCCTCGGTT
>Ga0209521_10000335_pt1 | contig 35147 bp, 26 predicted proteins | sample Rifsed19ft4_FD_184016 | JGI IMG/M metagenome (GOLD analysis project Ga0209521, IMG submission 184016) | Soil microbial communities from Rifle, Colorado, USA - sediment 19ft 4 (version 2) | ecosystem: Environmental > Terrestrial > Deep subsurface > Rock core/Sediment | place: Rifle, Colorado...
GGTGCGTATGCCCTGATGACGGAGCGTCCTGAAGCCTTTCTTCCTGGCCGCTTCAAGAATTGCCGCCTCAGGGGCCCTTGAGAGTATGAGGCTCTTTATGACTTCGTCGATCATGAGGACCTCGTATATGCCCACCCTGCCCTTCAGGCCAGCCCCCTTGCACGACGGGCAGCCATTGCCCCTGTAGAAGACCGGGGGTTTTCCCTGGAACCGGACCCCGAGGTCCTCCATTGCCTTTGGGTCGACCTCGTAAGGAGAGCTGCATGATTTGCAGAGCTTCCGTATGAGCCTCTGACCGACTATGCAGGATACGGCGGATGATACCAGGTACGGTTCTATGCCCATATCCAGCAATCTCGATATCGTGCCGACGGAATCGTTCGTGTGGATGGTGGAGATGACGAGGTGGCCGGTAAGGGCCGCGTGTATGGCTATCTCCGCGGTCTCCCTGTCCCTTATCTCACCTATCATGACGATATCAGGGTCCTGCCTCAGGATGTGCCTCAGCGCGCCGGCAAAGGTGATGCCTACCTTCGTGTTCACCTGCACCTGGTTCACGCGTTTAAGGTGATACTCGACAGGGTCCTCGACCGTGACCAGGTTCTTATCGAGCGTGTTCACGAGATTGAGGAGCGTGTACGCCGTGGTGGTCTTGCCGCTTCCGGTGGGGCCTGTTATGAGTATCATGCCGAAAGGCCGCTTGACGACCTTCTTCAAAACATCCAGCGTATCCGTAAGCGGCGTGAGGCTCTCCAGCTCAAGGACCATCTTGCCCTTGTCAAGGAGCCTCATGACAGCCTTCTCGCCGAAGATGGTCGGCAGGGTGGATAGCCTTATGTCGATGTCCCGGCTTCCTACCTTGATGACGAACCTGCCGTCCTGCGGCAGCCTCTTCTCGGCTATGTCGAGCTCGCCCATTATCTTTATCCTCGAGAGCACCGCCGGATGGAGCTTCAACGGCAGGTTCACGGTCTCTCTGAGCACGCCGTCGACCCTGTAGCGCACCCTGAGAGTGTCCTCGTCAGGCTCGATATGGATATCAGACGCGCCGTCCACGACGGCCCTGGATATGAGCGAGTTGGCGAGCTGCACCACAGAGCTCTCGCCGGCTATCTTCTCGAGCTTGTCAGGCGCGTCCTCTCCCTTGAGAAGGTCAAGCCCGGTCGCCTGCACCTTGCTGACAATCTCTTCCAGCGACGCGTCCATGCCCCCGTACTGAGAGAGCGCCTTCATTACCTCGGTCTCTGTCGTGACCAGCGGGACTATGTGATAGCCGGTTATCTTGTTGAGCTCGTCGATGGCAAAAACGTTAAGGGGGTCGAGCATCGCGACTTTAAGCGTGTCGCCCTCTATCGCAATCGGGATGACCATGTGCCTCTTGGCCGTCTGCTCGGGGACGAGCTTCAAGACCTGAGAGTCGAGGATGATGCTCGATAGCATTATGGAGGGGATTCCGTACTGGATGGCAAGTGCGTCGGCAATATTCTCCTCTGTCGCGTAGCCGACGTTGACGATGACCTTTCCTATCCTTGTGTTGGTCCTCTTGCCTATTGCGAGGACCTCTTCGAGCTGGGCGTGGGTGATCAGGCCCTTGTTCTTCAATATCTCACCCAGGGGCTGGAGCTTTCTTATGACGGCCATTATGCACCTGTCCGGCGCCGGATCAATCCGGTTGAAAAACGGAGCCGTTCCTTAATTTAGAAAGGTACTTTGGTACGATTGACTGATTATATATCAGGATACTATTGAAATAAAAGGGAATTTCCGGAAGGAATGAAAAAGGGGGGCCCGGCCTTTGCCGGCCCCCCCTTACATGTCGATCAGACTAACCTACGAAGCTGCACTTCGAAGCCGCTGTCCTTGTGTCCATGTTGCGGCCCCTGTTGATGTGGTCGTCTATCTCTGCCGCGCAGCCTATCATTCTGCCGAAGAGGAAGGTGGTGAACGCGGCGCTCTCCACTTCCCTGTCGGACATCTTGCCGGAGTTGAAGGCGTCCCAGACGATCTTCAGGAGGATGACGGCGATTACAGCGTCGATGTTTACGCAGTAGACGTCCTTGCTGACCTTCCAGTCGAAGAGCGACCTTACCAGGTTGTGATAGAAGTCGAAGAAGACGTTATATATCCCCTTCTCCTCGAAGAGCGCGTTCACGAACCTTTCCCTCGGGTCGTAGTTCACGTCCTTGCCCTTGAAGACCGGGTGGTTGACGCAGGGGATCTTGATGTACTCGATATTGCCGAGCGCCTTCTGGTCGGACTTGTACTTGGCGTAGCCCCTGGAGTACTCGTCTGCGACGGCCTTGAGGTCTATGCCGTGCTTCTTGCTTGACGGGTCCTTTAGCCCAGAGCCCTTGAACCTCTCGATGAGGAACGCAATGGCCTCGAAGCCGTTGCCGCCGTGGGCAAAGCCGGTGTGCGTAAGGAAGCCGACGAAGGCCTTGTTTATCTGCACCCTTGCCGGGTCCTCGGGGCCGTCGGAGCTTACCGCGCCCTTTGAGCCCTGCGCGGAGATGGTGCCGGGGCCGTTGGAGATGATGAGCCCCAGGAGCATCGAGAACTCGAACTTCTCGCTCTCGGTGGGCTTCCTGCCGATGAGGGCGAGGAAGGAGGCGTCGGTGAACGACCACTCCTCTATGAGCTCACTGGTCTTCACTCCGCAGAAGCTGTCCTTCTTGTGCCTCGCGGAGGGCACGCTGCAGCCGACGAACGACGAGAATATCCGGGAGTACCAGGGCAGCGCGGCGATGGTTATCTTCGAGATGCTCCTCTTTATGAGCGGCTCCCATCCGAGGGTCATCCATATGGCCGCGAGGATGGCGTCGCTCGAAGGGCTGCCCTTTGTCGCCTCTTTGACGAACTCGATGAAGACGGACTTCCTGCCCAGGCCGTCCACCCTCTTCAACAGTGGCTTCGCGAGCGCGTCGCCCTTGTCCGCGGTCAGCGATTTTTTCGCGTCGGCCGAGAGGTCCTTCAGCGGCTTTGAAGAATCGAACTTCTCATAGGCGCTCTTGAGCCCCGATGTCTGGAAGGTCTCAAGGAGGAGGTTCGAGGCGGCGAGCGCGGCCCTGACCCTGCCCTTGCCCAATATGGATATCGAGGATGAGAGCACGCTGTTCGGGGAGCTCTCGGCCTCCCTCGCGGCGTCAGCAGCCAGGAGCGCCGGGTCCTCGAAATGGTTGAGATAGGCGTTGAAGGCCGTGTTCGCAAGGTCCCTGCCGTGCTCGTCCGGGTAACTCTTCAACAGCGAGCAGACCAGGTTCTCCTCGAGCGAGCGCTTGGAGGAATCGAGTATCGATACGTTGTGGACCTTGGTTACCTGGGTATTGGGGTCCATCATCGAGGCGCCGGAGGCGTCCTTCATGGACTGCCTGGGGAACTGCGCGCCTATCTGCTTGTTGATGTGCTCTATCTGCTCGTCATATGGCGCGACGGCGCTTACGGGCTGGAAGTCGATCTCCCTGGGGACCTGCACCGATGCGTTCGAGCCGAACCAGCACTTGAGCGAGAGGTCGCCCTTTGGCTCGAAGTCCGGCTTTATGCCGTTCAATTCCATCACCTTCGTGAGCGCCTCTGGTATATAGGCGATGTTGGTGACGATGGCGCCCTTCTTCGAGACTATCGGGGTCTGGGGCGTGTAGATGCCCTTGACGCCGAAGTAGTCCATGTACCAATTCTCCTTGGCCATCGCGTCGTCGCCGGAGCCCGCGAGGCTTCCGGCGTGTCCGCACGCCTTTGTGAGACGGGCCTTCCAGCGGCCCACGACGCAGGCGACAGTGGGCTTCGTGATATCGAGGCCGTGCTCGTAGTACCCGCCCGGCTCTGTGTAGATGACGGCGGCCTTCGACCTGTCGTCGTTCTTAAGCGCGTGGAAGAACTCCCGAGGGGCGTAGTGTATGTATACGTCCTTGCCGCTCGATATCGAGGTCGTCGTGCCCCATCCCTTTGTGAGGAGGTAGACGGCTATGGTAGTCGTGAAGTTGCCGGAGTTGGAGAAGAGGGCTATGGAGCCCTTCACAAGCGACTCCTCCGGCTTGTTCCCGCCGAGCGCTCCGCCTATCCTCACCTGGTTCCAGGCGTCGGCGACTCCGAGGCAGTTTCCGCCGAAGACGTCCACGCCGTTGGTCTGGCACATGGCCCTTATGATGCGGGCGTCGTAGACAGAGACCTTCTCGGTGAGGATTATGACCTTCTTCAGGTCCTTGTTGTGCTTTACGACCTCGGCTACTCCGTCCTTGACGCCCGAGGGCGGCAGGTAGATGACCGCGGTGTTGAACTTGAGCCCGGCCTTCAAGCCCTCCTTCACGGAGTTGAAGACCGGTATGTCGCCTGTCCTGGTCTCGAGTGATTGCCCCGACCTGCCGGGCATGGTGCCGAAGACCACGTTGCCGCCCGAGTATATGTGGCCCACCGGAGTGACGGTCCGGCTTTCGTTGCCGAGGATGTTGAGCACGCAGACGCGGTCTTCGCGCGTGGCTATCTCGGCCAGAGAGTTTATGCCTACGTAGTATGGGAATTCCTTTAGGCCCTGCTTATGCATATTTTCACCCTAATTTTGACGTATTGGCAGGCATTGAAATAAGTCCATCTGCTTTGTTGTCTCGTCGCGGCAGAAGCGACGTACATGAAGAGTACGACTCGTTCCTCGCTCCCCGATTTAACCGGGGCCTCGCATATGAAGCTTTTTGAGCAGCCTGAATAACTCTAAAGTCCTGACCTATACCCCGGCAAACGCGGCCTTGCCCGCGCCAGCCTTCTCGGAGGAGAGTCCGAGGCTCTTTGAGACGAGCGCCCTGCCCTCCTTCTCCATCCACTTGTCCACGTCGAGGGCGTAGTTGACGACCTCGCTCATGGCGCTGTCGTGGCCGAATATCCTGTAGGGGAGCTTCAAGTTATCGAGCGTGTCCCTCATGTAGGCCATGCCGCGGATGAGGTTCGGGCCGCCCCTGCCGATGACGACGAAAAGGGGCGTCGGGCCGTTCTTCACGAAGTTATCGCGGAGCGCGTCGGCCATCGCCCTGAAGGTCTCGTAGATGTCGGTGTTGTTGGCCTTGCCGCCTATGATGAAGAGCACGTTCGACTGCCTGAGCCAGTACTTGAAGACTATCCGAGATATCTGGAACATCTTTTCGTATGGCGGGTTGCCGCCGAAGTCGGATGATATGGTCGCCCTCTCGCCCAGGAGCTCGGTGACGAGCGCGTTGGCGCCGCCGCCGAAGGTCGGGGCCGTGATGGTGCCCTTGGGGTTCATGACGAAGACGTCGCTCTGGCCCTGGTAGGTACGGAGCTGGTTTATCTCCTGCTCGAACTCCGAATAGTCGGAGGCGAAGAGGTGCGCTGGGAGGTCGAGCCTCTTCCATGCCGGATTGTCGATGTCGAACGAGCACTTGAAGTCGCAGGCGACCGGGGAGAGCCTGCCCTTGCCGTCCGGCATCATCCGTATGGGGTTCAATTCGAGGGTGCTCATGCCGTAGTTGCTGTAAAGGGTCCAGAGCTTGGGGAGGTTCTGCACCAGCGGGCTTATTATCTCGCCGGGCGCGCCGAGCTCGGTAAGGGCGTTGGAGATATGGAAGCTCTTCAGGCCCGTGAGCGGGTCAAAGGGGATCTCCCTTATCTTTTCCTTGGGGAGCTCCTCGATGTCCATGCCGCCGTGATGGGTTATGGTCATCATGGGCGCGCGATATAAGGTCGAATCGGTAATCGAGAAGTAGACCTCGTGCTCGGCAGGGACTCCGCCCTCGAAGGTGACTCCGTCGGCCTTGGCCGACGAGTTGCCGAAGGTGTGCTCGATGAAGTAGAGCCTCTCCTTCTCCTTCAACGCGGTGCCGATGTCCTTGGCCCTTCCGATGAGGCCGGACTTGCCCTTCTTTCCCACGCCGCCCTTGAATATCGGCTTTATGAAGACCTGGCCGCACTTCTTGATCAGGTCTTTTATCTCGTCCACGCTCGCCTCGGGCCCGAGGACCTCGGCGTGCGGGTATTCCACCCTCTTCAGGAGCTTATGGCCCCAGTAAAGGCCCGTGAGCTGCATACAAAACCTCCGTCGTTGATTGTCGAATCGCTCCAGGCACCACGGGCAGACGCCCTGTGGCGACTGGCAAAGATATATTGCCGTCAATCAGACCTGCTATTCAGACCCTTGCCTTTGCCGAGATGGAATCTATTATCGCGTTAAGGGTAGGGCTGGGGCGCATTGCCTTCGAGGCCTTCTCAAAGACCGGGCGGTAGTAGCCGCCTGTGTCCTGAGGCTTGCCCTGCGCGCCGATGAGCTCGCCGTTTATTTTAGCCTCGTTCTCGGCAAGCTCCTTCGCGGGCCTGGAGAAGAGATCCTTCAACTCCTTGTCCTTCGTCTGCTCGGCAAGGGCCTGGGCCCAGTACATCGCCAGATAGAAGTGGCTCCCGCGGTTGTCGATCTCGCCGACCTTCCTGGCAGGCGACCTGTTGTTGTCGAGTATCTTTCCGTTGGCGACATCGAGCGTGTCGGCGAGGACCTGCGCCCTCTTGTTGCCCTGCGTTACGGCCAGGTGCTCAAGCGATACGCCGAGGGCAAGGAACTCGCCGAGCGAGTCCCACCTCAGGTACCCTTCCTCCACGAACTGCTGGACGTGCTTCGGGGCCGAGCCGCCCGCGCCGGTCTCGAAGAGGCCGCCGCCGTTCATGAGGGGCACTATCGATAGCATCTTGGCGCTGGTGCCGAGCTCGAGTATGGGGAAGAGGTCCGTGAGATAGTCCCTCAAGACGTTGCCGGTGACCGATATGGTGTCCTTGCCCTGCCTTATGCGCTCGAGCGAGAAGCTGGTGGCCTCCTCGGGCGACATTATCCTGATATCGAGGCCCTTGGTATCGTGGTCCAACAAGTACTTCTCGACCTTCTTTATTATCTCGGCGTCATGGCCCCTGTTCTTGTCGAGCCAGAATATCGCCGGGGCGCCCGTGGCCCTGGCCCTTGTGACTGCGAGCTTCACCCAGTCCTGTATGGGGGCGTCCTTCGTCTGGCAGCAGCGGAAGATGTCGCCATCCTCCACCTTCTGCTCGAGGATGGTCTTGCCCGAGGCGTCGACTACGCGGACGACACCGTTGCCGGGCGCCTGGAAGGTCTTGTCATGGGAGCCGTACTCTTCGGCCTTCTGGGCCATGAGGCCGACGTTGGGGACGCTGCCCATTGTCCTCGGGTCATATGCGCCGTTCTTCTTGCAGTCCTCTATTACGACCTGGTAGACCCCGGCGTAGCACCTGTCCGGGATGACAGCCTTGTTGTCGTGGAGCTTGCCGTCCGGTCCCCACATCTTGCCGCTCTCGCGTATCATGGCCGGCATCGAGGCGTCGATGATGACGTCGCTCGGCACGTGCAGATTGGTTATGCCCTTGTCCGAGTTGACCATCGCGAGCTCAGGGCCGTTCTTGATGGCTGCTTTCAGGTCGGCCTCTATCTGTGCCTTCCTGGCCTCAGGCAGGCCGGCTATCTTGGCGTAGAGGTCGCCGAGGCCGTTGTTGGGGTTGACGCCTATCTCCCTGAAGGCAGCGGCGTGCTTTTCGAAGACGTCCTTGAAGAAGACCGAGACTGCGTGGCCGAACATGACGGGGTCAGAGACCTTCATCATAGTGGCCTTGAGGTGCAAGGAGAAGAGCACGCCCTTTTTCTTCGCGTCCTCGACCTGCTCGGCGTAGAACTTGCGCAAAGCGTTCTTGCTCATGAAGGACGCGTCCATGACCTCGCCCGCCTTGAGGCTGGTCTTCTCCTTCAATACGGTCGCCTTGCCGTCCTGGCCGACGAACTCCATCCTTACGGTCGTGGGTTCGCTTACGGTCACAGACTTCTCGGAGCCGTAGAAATCCCCGCCGGTCATGTGGGAGACGTGGGTCTTTGAATCCGGCGACCAGGCACCCATCTTGTGCGGGTGCTTCTTCGCGTAGTTCTTGACCGATGCGGCGGCCCTGCGGTCCGAGTTGCCTTCGCGAAGCACCGGGTTCACGGCGCTGCCGAGGACCTTAGCGTACCGGGCCTTTATCTCCTTCTCGGCGTCGGTCTTCGGGTCTTCGGGATAGTCGGGGACCTTGTAGCCCTTCTCCTGCAGCTCCTTTATCGCGGCCTTGAGCTGCGGTATGGAGGCGCTGATGTTAGGGAGCTTTATTATGTTTGCCTCTGGCTTCAGGGTCAGCTCGCCCAATGCGGTTAGCTCGTCGGGGATCCTCTGCGCCTCGGTGAGGTTCTCCGGGAAGTTCGCTATTATCCTTCCCGCAAGGGAGATGTCCCTCGTCTCCACTTCGATGCCGGCGGCCCCGGTAAAGGCCTTGATGATCGGAAGGAGCGAGTAAGTCGCCAGTGCGGGTGCTTCATCGATGGCAGTATAGATGATCTTCGGCATGCGTTTCTCCTGAAAGTTTTTTCAACCGGTTATAGAGGGAGCCTGCAGTGCTCCAGCCTTGAAAACCTGGCGGTTTTTAAGCTGTTTTGAGGCATTGACTAAACCAGATTTTCCGTGATTTGTCAAATATTTTAGTTCAGTTTGCCGCGTGCCTCTCCTGGTAAAGAGCCCGGTGCCGAAAGGCCCTTGCAGCGGACGCAAAAAAACCGCCTGAGCATTGAAATAGCGCGGCCCGAAAGCACGCTTTTTCTGCCCAGACGGTCGGCGCCATTATATTGAGACCCTGCTCCCCGGTGGTGTCCACCTTGATTCCGTCAGTCACTGGGTCTTGACCTGTTCGGTCGATTTTTTTTAGCGGGTGTAGTTTATTACAGGAGGCAGCTTTTTGTCAAGCGCCTTTTTGGCTGAAAAGCGCGCTACCGGCCGATCTCGGCGAAGCGGGGCAGGAGCTTTCTCATGGTCTCTTGGAGGTGTTCCGGGATTATCTTCGTGTCGGCGAGGACGGGCATGAAGTTCGCATCGCCGTTCCACCTGGGCACTATGTGCATGTGCAGGTGGTCGTCGATGCCGGCTCCGGCTGCCCTGCCCACGTTCATGCCTATATTGAAGCCGTCCGGGTTCATCAGTTCCTTCAGGACCGATGCCGAATGGCGTACGAGCCTCATTATGTCGCCGGACTCCTCGGGGGTAAGCTCTTCGACCTTTGAGACGTGCCTGGCGGGAGCGACCATCAGGTGGCCGCTGTTGTACGGGAATTTATTGAGCAGTACGACCGATGCGGAGCCGTTCCAGAGCACGAGTTCCGTACCAGGCTTGACGGCCGCCGCGTTGCACAGCACGCAGCCCTCGCCCTTTCCGGCCTGTATGTATTCGGCGCGCCAGGGGGCCCAGATCTGCTTCATTACTTGCCGTTGTTGATCCTTTCCCTGATCTCCTTGCCGGCCTTGAAGAAGGGCACCTTCTTGGCGTCGATGAAGATGTTCTCGCCGGACTTCGGATTGCGGCCCTGCCTGCCGTCCCTCTCCTTGATCTTGAAGCTGCCGAAGCCGCGTATCTCCACCTTGTCGCCCTTGGTCAGGCTCTGGGCCATTGACTCGAAGAGGGTATCGACTATTATCTCGACGTCCTTTCTTGAGAAGTTGGTGGCCTTAGCGGCGACAGCCTCTATCAACTCGCTCTTCGTCATGTTACTTTTTGCGCCTCCTTTTTACCGTGCTGGGTTTGGCATCATGTACATTACCCGGAGGCCGGTGAAGAGCTCGGTCAGCGAATCGACCGAGGTGTCCCCGAACATGGCCTTCCAGAAGCTCAACCTGGGCTTTCCCGTGTATACGACCTCTGGCTCGCCCTCTATGCCGGCGAGCCTGGCGCCAAGCGCTATGGCGTCAGAGAGGCTGCCGAGCTCGTCGACAAGGCCCTGCGCCTTTGCCTGCGCCCCGGTGAATATCCTTCCGTCCGCTATCTTCTCCACGGCCTCGGGAGAGATGCCCCTGCCCTCGGCGACCGCCTGTATGAACTGCGCGTTCACGTCGTCTATGACCGCCTGTATGAGCTCCTGCTCCTCGGCGGACATCTCGCGAAGAGGCGAGCCGACGTCCTTGTACTTTCCGCTCTTTACCACGTAGCCCTTGAGCCCGAGCTTGCCGAGGAGCTCCTGGGCGTTGAAGAACTCCACGATGACGCCTATGGAGCCGGTTATGGTCCCCGGGTTCGCGACTATCTTGTTAGCGGCTACCGCCGCGTAGTACCCGCCCGAGGCGGCCATCGAGCCCATCGAGGCGACGACGAGCTTCTTCTCCCTGAGCTTTTTTATCTCGCGGTGTATCTCCTGCGAGGGGCCAACGGCCCCGCCAGGGGAGTCTATCCTTACGACCACCGCCTTGACGTCATCCCTGTCTCCGAGGTCCTTTAGCTCCTGGTTTATATCGGCGGGGTCGCCTATTATGCCCTGGATCTCGACGACAGCTATCTTATCTCCCCCTATCGTGCCCGAGGCGAAAACGCCCACTATGACCGAAAGGACGAGTATGATTATAAAAACCGCCCCGACAGCGGCAAGGACGTTCCTCAAGGCCCCGTCCGCCATTTAGGTGGTACCTTCTCCGGCAGGTTCGGCGTGGCTCTTGATCTCCCTTATCGAGAGGCCTATCTTGTTGTCCTCGGGGTCGACGTTCAATACCTCGACCTCGACGGTGTCGCCTTCTTTTATATCGGTGCCGCGCTTCTTGCCGCGCGAGAGCTCTGAGACGTGCACAAGCCCCTCGAGCCCCTCCTCGAGCTCGACGAAGGCGCCGAAGTCGGCCACGCTCGTCACCCTGCCCTCGACTATCATGCCGGGCTTGTAGCGGTCCTCCACGCCCTGCCAGGGGTTCTTCTCAAGGAGCTTGGTCGAAAGCGAGAACCTCCTGTTGGCGCCCTCTATGTTGAGGACGACGGCCTCCACCTCCTGGCCCTTCTTGAAGACCTCGGAGGGGTGCTTTACCTTCCTCCACGAGAGGTCGGATATGTGGACGAGACCGTCTATGCCCTCTTCTATGCCGACGAACACCCCGAAGTCGGTAATGTTCTTGACCTGACCCTTTATCCTCGTGCCCTTGGGGTAGCGCTTCTCGGCCTCTTCCCAGGGGTTTGGCTCGACCTGCTTCATGCCCAGAGAGATGCGCTTGCTCGCCGGGTCTACCTCGAGTATCTCCACCTCTATCGAATCTCCCACCTTTACCTTCTGGGAGGGGTGCTTCAACTTGGTCCAGGACATCTCGGAGATGTGCACGAGCCCCTCGAGGCCGGGCTCTATCTCCACGAACGCGCCGTAGTCCGTTATGTTGACGACGTTGCCCCGCGTCCTCGTGCCGGACGCGTACTTGCCGCCGACCTGTATCCACGGGTCTTCCATTGTCTGCTTGATGCCCAGAGATATCTTGTTCTCTTCCTTGTTGAACTTCAATACCATGACCTTTACGCGGTCGCCAATCTTCAGTACCTGCGAGGGGTGCGTTACCTTGCCCCAGGAGAGGTCCGTGAGATGCACGAGCCCGTCTATGCCGCCAAGGTCTATGAACGCGCCGTAGTCGGTGATGTTCTTTACCATGCCCTCTATTACCGCGCCCTCGTGTATGGTGTCGAGGGTAGTCTTCCTCAATACCTCGCGCTCCTCCTCGAGGATGATCCTTCTGGAGACTATGACGTTGTTCTTGCGCCTGTTGTACTTCAAGACCCTGAACTGGAAGGTCTGCCCTATGAGCTTGTCCGGGTTGCGCACCGGCTTCAGGTCGACCTGGGAGCCGGGGAGGAAGGCCGTGATGCCCTGGATGTCGACATAAAAGCCGCCCTTTATCCTCTGGGTGACGGCGCCGTTAACCGGCGTGCCCTTATCGCAGGACTCGATGACAACGTCCCAGATCTTGAACTGGTCGGCCTTGGCCTTGGAGAGGCGCACAATCCCGTGCTCGTCCTCGCGGCGCTCGATGAGGACTGTGATCTCGTCGCCGATGTTTACCGTGGGCTTGCCGTCCATGTCCAGGAACTCGCTCAAAGGGACCATGCCCTCTGACTTGTACCCGATGTCTATCATCACCGAGTCCTGGGTTAACTGAACGACCTTGCCCCTGGTGATGTCCCCCTCCTGCAACTCCTTCAAACGGCCTTCGAAGAGCTCCTCGAAATCCGACTTTGAAATATCACCGGCGCGGGACTTTTCCTCTCTCGCCATCATTAATTGCCTATCCTCCAGTTCCTTATTCTATGAAGAAAAACCATATCATAGCGCGTTTCAAAGCGCAAATCATTTCGCAGAGATAGCGTCGATAGCCCCGACCACGTCCTCTATGAGCCACTCTGGCGTGGACGCGCCGGATGTTATCCCGACCCTGCTCGCGCCAACGAACCAGGCCGGTTCCAATTCGCTTGCTACCTCAATATGATAGGTCTTGGGCTGTATGGCCAGGCAGACCTCGGCGAGCCTCCTCGTGTTGGCGCTGTTCTTGCCGCCGACAACGACCATGACGTCTACGCTCCTGGCGAGCTCCGCGCTCTCTGTCTGCCGTGTCGACGTAGCGTTACATATTGTATTGAAAACCTTTATTTCCGTTGCCTTGTGTAAACAAAAGCTCACAACGTCTTCAAGCTTCTCCATAGGGAGTGTTGTCTGGGCCACTATGCCGAGCTTGTGGACCCGGGGCATGTCGACAAGCTCCGCTATGCCTGCGGCCACCCGGACGTTTTTGGCCCCGTAACTGAGGAGCCCCTTTACCTCGGGGTGGTCCCTTTCACCGACGACGACCACCGCGTAGCCCTCTTCGGAGAGCTGCGAGACCAGGTCCTGCGCCTTTCTCACGAACGGGCAGGTCGCGTCGACTATGTTAAGGCCCTTGTCCCTGGCATCTTTATACTCCTCGAACTTGACGCCGTGGGACCTGATGATGACCGTCCCCGCGTCTATTTCGGAGAGGTCCTTCTTGGCGTATACGTTCGACTCTTCCAATTTTTTCACGACCTGCGGGTTGTGGATAATAGGCCCGAGCGTAAATATGCCGCCTTCCTTTTCCTCGGACGCGCACTTGTTGGCCATGTTTATGGCCCTCTTGACGCCGAAGCAGAAGCCCGACGACTTAGCTACGATTATCTCCACGCCCCAACCTTTCGTCCACTGCCTTCAAGACCATTCCTACGACCCCGTCTATATCAGCTGAAGAGGTATCTATCCGTACTGCGTCATCCGCCGTCTTCAAGGGCGAGACCTCGCGCTCTGAATCGCGCCTGTCCCTGCCGGCGAGGTCGCTGCCGACCGCATTGGAAGGGGCATGGCCCTTTTCTACGAGCTCGAGGTGCCTTCTCTCGGCCCTTACCTCGTGAAGAGCGTCGAGGAATATCTTCACGTCGGCGTCAGGGAAGACGACTGTCCCGATGTCCCTGCCTTCCATCACAACACGGCCCTCTTCGCCAAGCCTTCTCTGGTAGGCTACGAGGTATTCCCTAACGGACTTCTTGACCGACACCTTCGAGGCCAGCTCCCCTGCCTGCTCGGTCCTGAGCCTGTCGGTGTAGTCTGTGCCGTCGACCTCGACCCTGCCGGTGTCGACGTCGTAGCGCAAATCCATGCCCGCGCAGAACTCCTGCAAGAGCACGTCGCTCGTGAGGTCGACCCACGACTCCTTCGCCGCCAGGGCCAGGGCCCTGTACATGGCCCCGGTATTTATGTACCTGAAGCCGAGGGCCTCTGCCACCCGCTTGCTCACGGTGGTCTTGCCGACGCCTCCGGGGCCGTCTATCGCTATCACAGGCCCCTTCTTCACGCCATCCTCACCTTCGAGAGGAGTCTGAAGAAGCCGGGGAAGGAGACGTCGACGCTTGCCGCGCCTTCTATCTCTATGCCGTTTTCCGTCCTCAAGGCGGCCATTGCCATGGACATCGCTATCCTGTGGTCGCCGTGGCTCCTGATCGTCCCGCCCTTCGCGGTTCGGGCGCCCAGGCCCTCTATGGTTATCCCGTCCTCTGTCTCGGTGTTCCTCACGCCTATGGCCGTGAGGCACTCGGACATGACGGCTATCCTGTCGCTCTCCTTTACACGGAGTTCTTTCGCTCCGCTTATCCTTGTCGTGCCTTCGGCAAAGGCGGCAGCGACGCAGATTATCGGGAACTCGTCTATGGCCGGCAGGAGCTCAGAGCCGCCGATGTCAACGCCCTTAAGGCGAGATCCCCTCACGAGGATGTCGCCCACAGGCTCGCCGGAAGATTCGCTTTGGGCCGCAAGCTCAATCGAGCCGCCCATCTTCTTGAGGACATCCATGATCCCGACCCTGGTGGGGTTTATGCCCACGTCCCTGATAACGAGCTCGGAGCCCGGCGTGAAGGCCGCGCCGGCCATGAAAAACGCCGCTGACGAGATGTCTCCCGGCACGGATATTTTACACCCGGCAAGGCGATTTGTCGACCTGACGGAAGTCGCGTTGCCTGAGGTCCTTACATCCGCCCCGAAAAGCCTCAACATCCTCTCCGTATGGTCGCGGCTCTTCTCAGGCTCGTCAATTATGGTCTCGCCGTCCGCGGACAGACCGGCCAGGAGGAGCGCTGATTTGAGCTGAGCGCTCGCAACAGGAGTCCTGTAGGTGATGGCCCTGAGCCTCCTGCCCGATATGGCCAGGGGCAGCACGCTCGACCCCTTCCTGCCCGTTATAGACGCGCCCATCAAGGATAGCGGGTCAACGACCCTTTTCATCGGACGCTTGCGGAGCGACTCGTCGCCGGTTATGACGGAGAAGAAGGGCCTCCCTGAGAGCAGGCCGAGAAGGAGCCTCGTGGTCGTCCCGGAGTTGCCCGCGTCTATGACATCAGGAGGCTCCTCAAGGCCGTCAAGCCCCCTGCCCTCGATAGCTACCCTGCTCCCGTTCCTGTCAATCTTCACGCCCATGAGAGAGAAGGCCGCTATGGTCGAGAGGTTGTCCTCGCCCTCGAGAAAGCCGGATATCTCTGTCCTGCCTTCGGCGATGGAGCCCAGTATTACCGACCGGTGAGAAATGGACTTGTCTCCCGGGACGGTTATCTCTCCCTTGAGCCCCTTGCCCGGGGCCGCGTGCTCCTTCCCCGTGAATATGTCCTTTACCTGGCTCAAGCCGACTCCTTTGATGGCTTACGCCCCTTAATAAGCGAGTCCCTCGCGCCCTTGGCGCGCTCGAACTCGCGCTTCAATTCAGGGTAGCTCTCGTTTTCTATGAGGCCCTTCAATTTTTCGAGCCTCTTCTGGAAGGCATCTATCGTATGGATGAGAGGCCCCTTGTTCATGGCGCAGATGTCGCTCCACATCTCGGGGGAGCTCGACGCTATCCGAGTGAAGTCCTTGAAGCCGCCTGCCGAGTAGCTTATTACGTCCTCGCCTGAGGCATCCATGTCCGCGACGGTGTTGACGAGGGTATAGGCTATCATGTGCGGCAGGTGGCTTACCGCCGCGAGTATTATGTCATGCACCGGGGCTTCCATGACGACGACCGTCGAGCCTGCGGCCTCCCACATGGCCTTTACAGCCCGCAACGCGCCCGCGTCGGTGAAGGGCGTAGGCGTAAGGATGCATTTCCTCTCGATGTATAGCTCGGCGAATGCGGCCTCTGCCCCGGAGTTCTCGGTCCCGGCTATCGGGTGCCCCGGCACGAAGTGGACGCCCTTTGGGATAAGCGGCTCCACAGCCTCTATGACAGAGCCCTTGACGCTCCCCACGTCGGTAACTATGCACCCCGGCTTGAGGTTCGGCGCAGCCTGCCTTATCGTGCCGGCCATCTTCAATACCGGCACCGCGACGACGACAAGGTCGGCGTCCCTTACGCCTTCGGCGACGTCGGTGGTGAAGGAATCGACTATGCCCAGCCTCTTCGCTGTCTCGAGGTTCGCAATCCCCCTGCCTATGCCGACTATCTCCGAGGCAATGCCCTTCCCGCGGAGCACCATGGCAAGGGAGCCTCCTATGAGCCCCACGCCTATTATGGCCGCCTTTTTGAAATGAAGAGAACTCATCTGTTCAAGCCTGACTTGTAATAGATTTCAGAACGGGCGAGCGAGGGCCCCGAAGGGGCCCTCGCGTCATACTCAGACAGCGGCGAGGGTCCTGCCTACGGAGGCCGCGACCAGCCTGATCTCGTCCATGAGGGCGGCGAACTTGCTGGGCTTCAATGACTGGGCGCCGTCGCACAGGGCGTTCTCCGGGTCCGGGTGCACCTCTATCATGAGGCCGTCAGCGCCGACCGCGACAGCGGCCTTGGCGAGCGGGGCGACGAGGTTCCACCTGCCCGCGCTGTGGCTCGGGTCGATGAATATGGGGAGGTGCGTCTCTTCCTTCAATACCGGCACGGCGCTAAGATCAAGGGTGCTCCTCGTGGCCGTCTCAAAGGTCCTTATGCCGCGCTCGCAAAGAATTATCTGCGAGTTGCCCTGCGATGCTATGTACTCGGCTGACATGAGGACCTCTTTGATGGTGGCTGAAAGGCCCCTCTTCAATAGCACCGGCTTCTTCGCCTTGCCCACCTCCATAAGGAGCCTGAAGTTCTGCATGTTGCGGGCGCCTATCTGTACGATGTCCACGTACTGGCAGACGACGTCCGTGTCCCTCGGGTCCATGAGCTCGCTTATGATGGGAAGGCCGGTTGCCTTCCGAGCCTCGGCGAGGAGCTTCAGGCCTTCGACGCCCAGGCCCTGGAAGTCATAGGGGGAGGTCCTCGGCTTGAAGGCGCCGCCACGGAGTATCTTCGCCCCCGCGGCCTGCACCTGCTTCGCGCAGGATATGAGGGATTCCTTGCTCTCGACGCTGCACGGGCCGGCGATGACCTGCAATTCGCAATCGCCGATCTTAACGCCGTTTACGTCTATGACGGTGCCTTCCTTGCGGAACTCGCGGCTTACGAGCTTGTAGGGCTTAAGTATAGGCATGACGCTCTCGACGCCCGGGAGCGCCTCGAGGGAAATGGAGGCGAGGAGCGCCTCGTCGCCTATGGCCCCTATTATCGTCCTCTCCTTGCCCTTGGAGATATGGACCGCGAGGCCGGCGCCCTTTATCTTCTCAGCCACATGCTCGATGACCTCAGGCGTGGCGTCCCTTTTTATCACTATTATCATACAGCATCCCCCCATCCGATTATGCGCGCGCTAACGCGCGGCTTCCTTGAACGCATCGATAAATCTCTTGTTCTCTTCCGGCAGCCCGACCGTTACGCGGATGTACTCGGGCATGTTGTAGCTGGCCATCGGCCTTACGATGACGCCCTTCTTTAAAAGGGCGTCGTATACGGCCTTGCCGTTGCCGACCTTCACGAGGAAGAAGTTGGCCTCGGTCTCTACGCACTCGAAGCCGAGCTTCTTAAGCTCCGCCATCAGATATTGAAGGCCCCTGGCGTTGTTCTCTCTCGTCCTCTCGAGATGCCCAGTGTCGTCGAGGGCCGCGATGGCCCCTATCTGGGCGAGCGTGTTGACGTTGAAGGGCTGGCGCACGCGGTTGATGTAGTCCATTATCTCGGGGTGCGCTACGCCATACCCGACACGCAGGCCCGCGAGGCCGTATATCTTCGAGAAGGTGCGGAGCATCACCACCGCCCTGCCCTCTTTTATGTATGAAAGGGTATCCGGGAAGTCAGCGCCCCTCACGAACTCGAAGTACGCCTCGTCCATGCAGACGATGACGTCCTCCGGGACCCGCTTAATGAACGCCGCGAACTCTTTTCCAGTGACCATCGTCCCTGTCGGGTTGTTCGGGTTGGCTATGAAGATTATCCTGGTCTTCCTGTTGATGAGCGCTGCCATTGATTCGAGATCGTGCCTCATGTCCTTCAGCGGAACGAGCCTGGAGATGCCGCCGACGGATTTCACGGCAATGGGGTAGACCGCGAAGGACGGATCTCCCATTATGGCCTCTTCGCCGGGCGCGAGATAGGCGCGTATTATGAGCTCTATTATCTCGTTCGACCCGTTGCCGAAGGTTATCATCTCCTGGGGCACGCCGAGTATGGACGAGAGCTTCTCCTTCAGGTAATAGCAGGAGCCGTCCGGGTACCTGTGGAGGCCGCTTAACGCCTTCGCGACCGCTTCCACGGCCTTTTGCGACGGGCCGAGCGGGTTCTCGTTCGAGGCGAGCTTAATGGAGCCCGTGACGCCGAGCTCCCTTTCAAGCTCCTCTATGGGCTTGCCCGGGGGATATGGGACGAGCGACGAGATGTTTTCTCTCACAGGGATATTGAGTTTCCGCATGGTCAACATTCGATTCAGGCCTGCTGTGATTTGGGATATGAGCCGAGTATCTTCAAAAACGAGCACGACTTCTCCAGCTCAGCCACGGCGTCCTTTACCGCCTCGTCCGCTATGTGGCCGTCGAGGTCGACGAAGAAGACGTACTCCCAGGCCTTTGTCTTTATGGGCCTCGACTCTATCTTGGTGAGGTTAAGGGCCCTGGAGGCAAAGGGCTTGAGCATCGTGTAGAGCGCTCCGGGAGCGTCCTTTATGGCGAACATCAGAGATGTCTTGTCCCTGCCGGTCCTCTGAGCGAGGTTCTTGCCTATTACGAGGAAGCGCGTGTAGTTGTTCGAGTTGTCCTCGATGTTCTTCTCTATCACCCGGAGGTCATAGAGGGTCGCCGCGGCGATCGACGCGATAGCGGCTGTGGACGAGTCCTCGGCCGCCATCTGCGCCGCCAGCGCCGTCGAAGAGACGTCAATTACGAGCGCGTTCGGCAGGTTGCCCTTCACCCAGTTCTTGCACTGGGCTATGGCGTGCGGGTGCGAGCAGACCTTCACTATATCAGTTATCTTGCCGGTCCTGTTGAGGAGCGCGAGAGATATCTCGAGCATGACCTCGGAGTATATCTTCAGGTTGGACTGTACGAACTTGTCGAGGGTATGGCTCACCACGCCCTCCGTGGAGTTCTCTATCGGGACGACGCCGAAGTCAGCCCTGTCCTTCTCAACGTCGTCGAATACGTCGGCTATGTCCTTCTTCGGGACGAAGTCCCCGGAGAGGCCGAAGTGCTGCATGCAGGCCTGGTGCGTAAAGGTCGCAACAGGCCCGAGAAAGGCTATGCGAAGGGGCCTCTCGAGCGAGAGAGAGGCGCTCATAATCTCCCTGAAGACGTTCTTCAGGGCCTGGTTCGGGAACGGCCCGGCGTTCCCGGCCATGAGCCTTTTGAGGACCTCCTGCTCCCTTTCAGGGACGTAGAACTCCTTGTTCTCCCTGGCCTTTATCTTGCCGACCTCGATGACGCGGCTGGCCCTCCTGTTAAGGAGCTCGAGTATCTCCATGTCGATCGAGTCTATCGAGGCCCTCAGCTCTTCTATGCTTTTAGTCTTTGCCGGCATATGCCTTCGAAATACCTGGGATTTAAAAACGATACTTTATTGTATTCCCTCAAAAAAATCAATAACTTATTTACCTTTTGGGCTCCGCGAAGACGCCCATGTTGCGAAACTTCCTGTACCTTGCCTCGACAAGGGCCTCCTTGTCGAGCCCGGAGAGCTCGGCGAGCTCTGATGTGAGCGCGGCCTTCAGGTTCTTGAAGGCCGTCTGAGGCTCCCTGTGAGAGCCGCCGAGCGGCTCCTTTATGACCTTGTCTACAATGCCCATCTTGAGGAGCTCCCCGGCGTCGACCTTCAACGCCTTTGCCGCGAGGTCGGCCTTGCTGCCGTCCTTCCAGAGGATGGCGGCGCAGCCCTCGGGCGAGATGACCGAATAGGTAGAGAACTCCATCATATTTACCCTGTCGGCAACACCTATGGCGAGCGCTCCTCCGCTGCCGCCCTCGCCTATGACCGTCGCCACTATGGGGACCTTGAGCCTGGACATGACCATGAGGTTCGTGGCAATGGCCTCTGACTGCCCCCTCTCCTCAGCCCCTATGCCCGGATATGCGCCGGGCGTGTCGATAAAGGTGAATACCGGCAGATTGAACCTCTCGGCAAGCTCGAATAGCCGGAGCGCCTTCCTGTAGCCCTCCGGGTGCGGCATGCCGAAGTTCCTGTGTACCTTCTCCTTTGTATTTCGCCCTTTCTGCTGGCCGAGGACCATCACCGGCGCGCCGTCGAGCTTGGCCATGCCCCCTACTATAGCCGGGTCGTCCCTGAACGACCTGTCGCCGTGGAGCTCCATGAACTCCTCGAAGATGTTCTGGATGTAGTCGAGCGTATAGGGCCTGTCCGGGTGGCGGGCAACGAGCGTTATCTGCTGGGGCGTGAGCTTGCCGTATATCTCCTTAAGAAGCCCCTTCGCCTTTTTCTCCAGCTTGGCGATGTCCTCTGAGGAGCGGACGTTGCCGGTCGCCTCGTAGGTGCGCAGTTCCTCTATCTTCTTTTCTATCTCTTCTACGGATTTTTCGAATTCGAGCCAGTGCCTGTACATGCGTGACTTTCCTTTTATATAGTTGCGTTTACTATATAATTTCCACCTGAGCGCCGTCTATAAGTTCCTTGATCCTGGCGATTGCAGGCTCCAGCGGGCTTATCTTGAGCCCGTCGTTGACGCTCAGGATGACCCTGCCCTGGTCAGGGTATACGAGGTGCAGTATGACCGGGGACGTGCCGGGGTTCTCCTGTATTATCTTCTTCAGTTCCGAGAGCTTTTCATTCGTAAGGCCGTCAACAGGCGCGTGTATGTGGGTGTTCCTGGCCTTCAATTTCTTCTCCATGCCGCCGAAGTCCTCGATGGACGATATGCCTGTGACGATGAGCTTTACCTCTTCCTCTTCCTTATCCAGCCTGCCCATGACGATAAGCGGCGTGCCGCCGGCGATAATATCCCTGGTCTTCTTGTAGAGGTCTGAGAAGATGACCGACTCGACCGAGCCCGTGAGGTCCTCTATGCGGGCAAATGCCATGCGGTCGCCCTTCTTGGTCGTTATCTCCTTGAGTTCGGCTATTATGCCGCCTATCGTGACCTCGTCCTCGTTGTTCCTCTCGACAAGGGAGTCTATGTGCACGGCGTAGAGGTCGAGCTCCCTCTTGTACCCGGCGAGCGGGTGCGAGGAGAAGTAGAATCCAAGCGTCTCCTTCTCGTACTGGAGGAGTTCCTTGTTCCCCCACTCGGCAACCTTAGGCGCGTTTATGGCCGGCCTCACGGCAGCCCCGCCTCCCCCGCCTCCGAAGGCATCGAAGAGCGACGACTGGCCGAGCTCCCTGTCGCGCTGCATGGACTGCGCGGCGTCCAGGGTCTGGTCGAGCTCAGCCATGAGCTGGGCCCGCTTCTCCTTCGTGAAGTCGAGCGCCCCGCATTTTATGAGGCTCTCTATGACCTTCTTGTTGACCTTTCGCGAATCTATCCTTGAGAGGAAATCCAGCAGAGAGGTGAACCTGCCCTCCCCGCGGATCCTCAAGATGTCCTCTATGGCCGCCTCTCCGACGTTCTTTATGGCGGCGAGCCCGAACCTGATGCGCCCCTTCGAGACCGTGAACTCCATCGAGCTCTCGTTCAGTTCAGGCGGGTCTACGTCTATTCCGAGATCCCTGCATTCGTTTATATATTTCACGACCTGGTCGGTGTTGCCCATGTCAGAGCCCAATAGCGCCGCCATGAACTCGACCGTGTAATGGGCCTTCAGGAAGGCGGTCTGGAAGGCTATGAGCGCGTAGGCCGCGCTGTGGCTCTTGTTGAAGCCGTAGCCCGCGAACTTTGCCATGAGGTCGAATATCTTCTCCGCCTTCCTCTGGTCGATGCTCTTCTTTTTGGTGCCTTCGAGGAACTTCTTCCTCTGGTCGAGCATCTCCTCGGCCTGCTTTTTGCCCATCGCCTTCCTGAGGACGTCGGCGTCGCCCGGGGTATATCCCGCGAGCACCTTGGCTATCTCCATGACCTGCTCCTGGTAGACCATGACGCCGTAGGTGTTCTCGAGTATGGGCTTCAATTCCTGCACTTCGTAGACGATCTGAGTCCGCTTGTGCTTCCTGTTTATGAAGTCGTCGACCATGCCGCTCTGCAAAGGGCCCGGCCTGTAGAGCGCTACGGCCGCTATCATGTCCTCGAAGGTCGTGGGCTTCAATTTTCGGAGAAGCTCCTTCATGCCGGAGCTCTCAAGCTGGAATATGCCGTTGGAAACACCGCTCGCCACAAGGCTGTAGGTCTTCTCGTCGTCAAGGGGCAGCGCCTCGATGTCGAGGTCCATCCCCCGCCCTGACTTTATGAACTTTATGGTCTTGTCGATTACCGTAAGCGTCTTGAGGCCGAGGAAGTCGAACTTTACGAGCCCTATCTTCTCGACGTCCTTCATCGTGTACTGCGTGGTTATCGAATCTTCCTTCTGCTGCTTGTAGAGCGGCAGGTACTCGTCAAGAGGCTTGTTCGATATGACCACGCCCGCGGCGTGGGTGGAGGCGTGGCGCGGCAGGCCTTCGAGCGCTATCGCGGTGTCAATGAGGTTCCTGACCTGAGGGTCCTTCTCATACATATCCTTCAGCCGCTGCTCCTGCTCTATCGCCTCCTGAATCGTTATGTTGAGCGTGTTGGGCACGAGCTTCGCAATCTTGTCCACGTCGCCATAGGGCATATCGAGCGCCCTGCCCACGTCCCTTATGCAGGCCTTTGCCTTCATCTGGCCGAAGGTGATTATCTGCGTGACCTTGTCGGCCCCGTACTTATCTGTTACGTACCTGATGACCTCGTCCCTCTTCTCGAAGCAGAAGTCGATGTCGATATCAGGGAGCGATATCCTGTCCGGGTTCAAAAACCGCTCGAAGAGGAGGTTGTACTTTATGGGGTCGAGGTTGGTGATGCCGAGCGAATAGGCGACAAGGCTCCCTGCGGCGGAGCCCCTGCCCGGGCCCACGGGTATGTCCCTGCCCTTCGCGTAGTCGATGAAGTCCATGACTATGAGGAAGTAGCCGGGGAAGCCCATGCCCTTTATGACCTTCAATTCCTTCTCGAGCCTGTCGTAGTACTGCCATTTGATCGATTCCACGTCAACGCCCTGCTTGCGCATGGCGGAGAGCCTCTTCTCGAGCCCTGCCCTCGCCTTTGTCTCGATTATCGAATCGAGCGTCTCTCCCTCCGGCAGCGGGTACTCCGGCAGGAAGTTCTTGCCGAGCGAAAACTCGAAGTTGCACCTCTCGGCTATCTCTATGGTATTTGCGATGGCCTCGGGCGTGTCCTTGAAGGCCTCGTTCATCTCTTCCGGCGACTTTACGTAGAACTCATCGGTCGAGAAGCGCATGCGGTTCGGGGCGTTCACGGTCGTGCCGGTCTGGATGCAAAGGAGCACGTCGTGGACCCTGGCGTCCTCTTTTTTGAGGTAATGGCAGTCGTTCGTCGCGACAAGCGGGATATCGAGCTTCTTGCCGAGGGCTATGAGCTCTTTATTGACCCTCTCCTGCTCCTCTATGCCGTTGTGCTGTATCTCGAGGTAGAAGCGCCTGTTGCCAAAGATGGTCTTGTACTCGATCGCCGCCTTTTCTGCCGTCTCTTTCTGGCCGAGGCTCAGGCTGTAGGCCACCTCGCCGTGGAGGCAGGCCGAGAGGGCGATGAGCCCCTCGTTGTATGTCCTCAAGAGCTCCTTGTCCACCCGGGGTTTATAGTAGAAGCCCTCGGTATATGCCCTGGTGAGGAGCTTGCAGAGGTTCTGATAGCCCTTCAGGCTCTTGACGAGGAGCACCAGGTGAAAGGCGTACTCGCCCTTTATGGCGGTCTTCTCCGTGCGGCTCCCCGGCGCGACGTAGACCTCGCAGCCGATTATGGGCTTTACGCCCTTTGACATGGCCTTCTGGTAGAACTCTACGGCGCCGAAGAGGTTGCCGTGGTCTGTAACGGCGACAGCCGGCATCCTGTACTCCTTGGCAAGGGCAATGAGGGCCTCGGGCCTTATCGCGCCGTCAAGGAGGCTGTACTGTGTATGGAGATGGAGATGGACGAAATTGGAATGATGCATAGTGGGAAAGGTTAACATATTCCGGGGTTTTTAGGTAGCGGTTTTATGAAAGGGCAGGCCCCGGAATTGCGTACCGGGCAACTTCTGCTATCCTCTTATCTGTACGCCTTTCCGTTGATTTTCCCTGCGCCGGTTCTCCGTACATAAGACTCCAAAAAAAACCTGTCAGGATTGAAATGAGAAAGAAACTTCTTGTTACAGGCTCGAGCGGCCTTATCGGGAGCGAGATTGTCGAATATTTCTGCCGGGAAGGCTGGAAGGTGTCCGGCATGGACAACAACATGAGGGCCGTCTTCTTCGGCCCTGGCGGGGATACGCGCTGGAACCAGACAAGGCTCATCGAGAGGCACCGGAGCTTCGAGCATATCGAGAGCGATATCAGGGACAGGCTCCGGCTTATAGCCGAGGTCGTGAGATTGAAGCCCGACGCCATCGTCCACGCGGCGGCGCAGCCGAGCCACGACCTCGCGGCCACGAGGCCGTTCGACGACTTTGACACGAACGCTGTTGGCACGCTCAACCTCCTGGAGGCTGTTAGAAGGGCGTGCCCAGAGGCGCCATTTGTCCTTTTATCGACAAACAAGGTCTACGGCGACGCGCCCAACGAGATAACCCTCGTCGAGAGCGAGACGAGGTACGACTACGGCGATGAGAGTTTCGCGAACGGGATACCGGAGGATTTCAGGATAGACAGGTCAAAGCACTCGCTGTTCGGGGCGTCAAAGGTGGCTGCCGACGTGATGGTGCAGGAGTACGGCAGGTACTTCCGTATGCCCACGGTCTGCCTGAGAGGCGGCTGCCTCACAGGGCCGAACCATTCGGGGGTGGAGCTCCACGGGTTTCTCAGCTATCTCATAAAATGCAACGTCGAGAGGCGGACTTACAGGGTCTACGGCTACAAGGGCAAGCAGGTCAGGGACAACGTCCACGCCCATGACGTGGCGCGCTTCATAAAGAGGTTCATCGAATCGCCGCGCTCCTCCGAGGTCTACAACATGGGCGGAGGCAGGTCCAATTCGATATCGATAATAGAGGCCTTCGACCTTATCGAGTCCATCTCAGGCATACCCATGAAGCGCGAGTACGTCGAGGCGAACAGGGCGGGCGACCACATCTGCTACATATCGGATTTGACAAAGGCCCGGAGCCACTACCCGGGCTGGGATGTAACAAGGGACCTCTTTACGATATTCACGGAGATATACGAGGCGTGGGCAGGCAGGGCAGGCAAGGCGCAGGGGGCCTGAGGACTTAAAGAGCGGGTTCAGGGTTGCACCCTGAACCCGATGATTCGTAAGAGGCATTGCGAAATTCCGGGTTCAATTTGCAAAATTGAACCCGCTGGCAGAACAATCCTTCTCTACTCTATCTTCTTTACGTATATCTCTTTTATTATCTCCGGGTCGAGGGCGAGGGTCGTCTCTCCGAGCTGGATGACGAAGGCTGGCCTCTTCTGGTGCACCCTCACCGTGCTCCCCGGGACTATGCCGAGCGAGCCCAACTTGTCGAGCCTCATGTGAGAGTTCGAGGCGATAAAGATTATCCTGCCTACGTCCCCCACGTCGAGCACGTACAGCTGCTGGACGATGGGCTTCAGATCGTCCTTCGCCCTGTTGCAGCAGACGCCCCTGGGTACGGGCAGGCCGTGCGGGCAGGTCGGCGGATGGCCCAGGAGGGTGCATATCGAGTCCGTGACCTCCGGCGAGAGCGTGTGCTCGAAGGAGCAGGCGTTCTTCTCGAGGTTCTCGTCGGACAACGCGAGGACCTCTGTCAGCAGCCTCTCCGCGAGCCTGTGGCGTCTTATGGCCCCTTCGGCGAGCCTCTCCCCGTGGTCCGTGAGCGTGATGGTGTCGCCGCTTATGTTCACCAGCCCCTCCTTCATCATCCTCGCGAGGGTATTGCTATCGGCCTCCTCGGCGACCTCGTCGATGCCGAGGAGCTGCTTTACAGAGTGGCTACCCATCTCCCTCTGGCTCCAGATGAACTCGAGTACCTCGTCTACCGCCTTGTCCTTTGTCATATATAATCCCCTATGAAAGCGTTATCCCGAGAAATCTTATCGCGAAGTTCACTATTGCGCCGACAAGTATGGCGAACGGGAAGATGAAGACCGTCATCCAGAATGCGGCCTTGAGCCCCCTCTCCTTCACTATCATTAGGAGGTTCGCGATGCACGGCACGAATAGCGTCATGGTGACGAGCGCAACGACAACCTGCACCGGGTCGAGCATGCCGTCCCTCTGGAGCGAGAGCAGTCCGGCGGCGCCGTAATCCCTGCGGAGAAACCCTATTATGAAGGCCTCTGCCGCCTTCGGAGGCAGGTCAAGGAGGCCCACAACCACTGGAGCGGCCGCGTTCTGTATTGCAACGAGGGCATTGACCTTGTCCAGCACAAACAGGATGAGCGTTCCTACTATGAAGAGCGGCACAGCCTCCTTCAAATACCATTCGACCCTGACGAGAGTCTTAAGGAGCATGTTCGAGAGCTGCGGCATCCTCATGGGCGGTATCTCCAGGATAAAATCCGACGACTGCCCCGGGAGCACGCGCGAGGCAAGGAGGCCGACAAGGAAGAGCACGAGGAGCACTATGAAGGCCCAGAGGACGGTGGCTTTAAAAGAGACCGCGCCGAGCATGCCGAGTATTACGCCGAGCTGGGCTGAGCAGGGAACGCCAAGGGCAAGCAGCAGCGTCACTATCACCCTCTCCTTCCTGCTCTCGAGTATCCTCGTGGTCATGGTCGCCATGGTGTCGCAGCCGAGGCCCAGCACCATCGGGAGCACGGCCTTGCCGTTCAGGCCCATCATCTTGAATATCCTGTCGACCATTACGGCAAGCCTGGGGAGATATCCAGAGTCCTCGAGGAAGCTGAAAAATATGAAGAAGAAGCTCACGATCGGCAGTATGATCGCGATCGCGTAGGTGAAGGCCATCGTAACCACCCCGTACTGGCCGACTATGAGGTCGTATATGAGCCCTCCGGGCGTGAAGACGTAGCCTACCACGCGCTGTGCCCAGGGGTTCACGTAAGCGCCGAATATGGTCTCTTCGAGGAAGTCCACGCTCACGCCGGCGCCGAAGACGCCGACGAACTCGTACATGAAAAGCAATACGGCTAAGAGTATGGGGATACCCCAGACAGGATGCATGGTGACTGAGCCTATGAAGATGGCGACCCTGCCCTTGCCAACGGCCTCCTGCGTGACGAACCTCGACACGAGCGAGTCGACCGCCTTCAGGCGCGTTCTGTTTATGATGTATCCTATGGGCTCGGGGAACCTGGCCTGGATCGAGGTGCGCACCTCGTCTATACTGGCGAGATCGTCCGGTTTGAAGCTCTTCGAGAGCCAGTCCTTCAGGGTCGTATCGCCTGAAAGGAGCATTATGGCTATTGACCTCGCCGAGATGCGGTTCTTCGGGATAAGCGGCTCTATCCTGGAGAGGCCTTCTTCGATATGGTCATGGTACCTCAAGGGGTTCAGGGCAGGCGCCTCGCGGTTGTAGAAGGCCGCCTCGAGCTTTTCGAGGTTCCACCTCTGGGTGGCTATTGTCGGTATTACATTCAACCCGATGGCCTTCGCGAGCCCTTCGGTGTCTATCCTTATGCCGCGCTCTCCGGCCTCGTCGTACATGTTGAGGGCGAGCGTTATGGGCAGGCCCATCTCTATGAGCTGGAGCGTGATGAGGAGGCTCCTCCTGAGGTTCTTGGAGTCCATGACCTGGAGGGCCGAAGTGACCTCGTCTGTCATGAGGATGTCCCTCGTGACCCGCTCGTCCTCTGACATGGGCACGAGGCTGTTCACTCCGGGGCTGTCTATTATGCCGAGCTTCTTCGCCCCGAAGCGCGCCAGTCCCCTCGAGATCTCGACCGATGTGCCGGGGTAGTTTGAGACGGTGGCGTACCTGCCCGTGAGCGCGCCGAATATGACGCTCTTGCCCACGTTGGGGTTGCCTACCAGCACGAGGGATTCGCCAGCAGCCTTAGCCGTATTTCCGTGACCGTGGTTCATTCTTCAGATGATAATAATATTCATTTTCATTCGCAAGCCAAAAAAAACTCAGGCGCAGTCCGGGCAGTAGCCGTAGAGCTCCAATTTGTGGTTTACCACCGTGAACCCGAGCTTTTTGGCGGCATCGACCTGGAGCTGCTCTATCTTCGGGTTCTGGAACTCGGCGATCTTCGAGCACTTTATGCAGATTATGTGGTCGTGGTGGCCGTCCTCAGGGAGGTTTTCGTACCTGGTCTGGCCGTCCCCGAACTGCCTCGCTATGGCCAGGCCGCACTCGCTCAGGAGCTTCATGGTCCTGTAGACCGTGGCGTAGCCTATGTTGGGCGTCTTTTTCCTTACCTTGCTGAGGAGTTCGTCGAGGCTTATGTGGGTGTTGGTCTTGAAGAAGGTATCCGCGATGAAGTCGCGCTGCGCCGTGGACTTCAGACCCTTCGCGTCGATGTAGGACTTGAGGATGTCCATCTTGTTAGCTGGCTTCATGGCCGGACCCTGTTTTAAGGCGCGTACAAAAGAATGGAGCGGGAGACGGGTCTCGAACCCGCGACCTCAACCTTGGCAAGGTTGCGCTCTACCAACTGAGCTACTCCCGCGAAACGTCTATTCTGTTTTATGTTTTGTTTGATCGGGAGGACCTGGAAGGCATTGAAAATGCCGTACGGGTTCCGACAATAAGATATAAATAACATAACCGGAAAAATTGTCAAGACTATATTTACAAAGTTTTTCGTAGCCGCGGAGTCAAATACGGTTTGAGCCGCATGCCCTGCGAAGCCGCGATAAAACCTGGGTTTTTGAGCCCTTCCTTGTTATATGTAAGCGGGGCGAGGTCAGGTAGCGTGACGAGGGCGCCTGCCTCGGCGGCGATGGCGTGCCCGGCAGCGGTATCCCATTCCCAGGTCTCGCCGAACCGGGGGTAGATGTCGGCAGTGCCCTCGGCGACGAGGCAGAACTTCAGAGAGCTCCCGGCCTCTACCCTGCTCTCTACCGTGAAGGCGCCGAGGTACTCCTCTATCGCCGGCGAGGGATGGGACCTGCTCACGACGGCCTTTATGGACGCGCCGGGCCGGAGATGGGCCGCCTGTATCCTCCTCGAGCCCCCGGCATCCTCCCTGTACGCCCCCTTCCCCCTCCGGGCAAAGTACATTAGCCCCTTTGCCGGCGCGTATATGACGCCTAACACCGGGACTGTATCCTCTATGAGGGCGATATTGACCGTGAACTCGCCGTTCCTCTTTATGAACTCCTTTGTGCCGTCCAGGGGGTCGACCAGCCAGAAACTCCTGAACCCTTTCCTGATTGAGAAAGGGACCTCTTCTCCCTCCTCTGATATGACAGGCAGATCCGGCGCAATCTGCCGAAGTCCGGCCTCTATGACAGCGTGAGAGGCCTTGTCAGCCTCTGTCAATGGCGACGAGTCGTCCTTGTATTCGACGGTGAAGGGCCTTGAGTAGACCTCCATTATCCGCTTCCCGGCCATCCTGGCAAGCCCGGTTATCCTGTCGATCATAGCTCGATCCTTTCAATCGTTAGCAGTCCAAAATTTTAATCACAATACAAGGGCTTTTACAACAACTTTAAGGCTCAGACTCAACGAAAACACCCCCCGCGCTGTTGCGAACGGCTGAAACCCTGCTATTTTTAGTATTCTGGTATTCACACCGGAGGTCTTATGAAGGGCCTTAAGGCCGTCCCTTTCCACCTGTTCATATCCCTTGTTGCCGCGTCCTGCGGCATTGGCGGCGGCGACAGCGCAAACAGCGCAAGCGGCTCTTCTTTCAAGGCCACGGAGATACCGGTCGGCTACGGGAGCGCCGCGCTATCCATAAACGACAGCGGAGCGGTAACCGGCTGGGTGACCTCGAACGGCGAGAAGCAGGCCTTTGCCTACAGCGCGAGCGCGGCAGACGAGCTCGCCCCGGGCTTCGCCTACAGCGTGGCGCATTCAATAGACCAGGGCAACCGGGTGGCCGGAGAGGCTGGCTCGCCCAGGCAGCAGGCCTTCATCGGCCATGGCGGTACGATCGAGTTCATACCCCTCTCCGGGGCGCTCATAAGCTCTGTAAGGGCCATAAACAATACAGGACAGGCAGCGGGCTTCCTCTACGACGGCGGCGTCTATAAGGGCTTCATCTACGGGAGAGGGAGGACGGAGATAGTCGGGCAGGAGCTCGGCAGGCACCTGTTCATAACCGACATCAACGGCACAGGCGCTGCCGCCGGCCATATCGAGTCCGGGGGCTCGTTCCACGCGATGCTCTACACGGACGGGGCAGTGATCGACATCGGAACGCTCGGAGGCGAGTACAGCTCGGCAGCCTCTATAAACGATTCAGGCGTCGCGGCCGGTGTAAGCGAGCTTGGCGACGGCTCTTACGCGGCCTTCATATACGACGGGACGATGAGGACGCTCGGCTCGGGCGTTTGGGTTGAAAGCGGCGCAAACTCGATAAACGGCAAAGGAGAGGTAGTAGGCTGGATAAGGCTCGCTGACGGAAGGCAGCACGGCTTCCTCTTTGAGAGGGGGGCCATGCGGGACCTTAACACGCTCTGTGCCTCCAATTGCGAGATAACCGACGCGCTCGACATAAACAATCTCGGTGAGATAGCGGCGGTCTGCGGGGCTGACGGGACGAGCAGGATACTTCTCCTCAAGCCTTCCTGACCGCCGGGACGCCGAGGCCTGAGAGCTCGCGGAAGAGGGCCTCGTATCCGTCAGCGACCCTCTCCCACGAGTAGCGCTCCCTTATCCTCTCTGTCGCCATCGTCCTGAAGGGCTCCAGGCCCTCCTTATTCTCTATCGCCCAACGCATCTTCTGTGCGAGGCTATCTGCGTCCTTCTCAAAGAAGAGCCCGGCCTCGCCGAGCACGTCCCTGCTGAAGGATACGTCTATCGCCATGACGAAAGAGCCGCTCCCCATAGCCTGCAGGAGGGCCGGGTTTGTGCCGCCCACCTCGTTGCCGTGTATGTAAGCGAATGAATTGCACCAGAGCTCGTTCAATAGCTCCTTTTCGTATATGTAACCCGGCATTATTATGTTGGGGTTCCCGCTTGCCTCTTCTTCCATCGCCCGGGAGTAGCCGCTCTGGTACGGGACGCCTCCGACGAGCACGAGCTTCTTGTCTGTTTTAAGTCTCTTATAGGCCTGAATCGTAAGGAGCGGGTTGTTCTCGGGCTCGAACCTCGTGACCTGCAGGAAATACCCTGCAGGCTTCAAGCCCATGCCCGCGAGGAGCTCTGGCCTCTGGCTTTTGCTCAGGTAAGCGCCGTAGGCTATATAGGCGCTCTCAACGCCGTACGTCTCGCGGTAGTACCCCTGGATACCCGTCGAGTCGGCCACTATCCTGTGGGCGAGCATCGTTGAGAGCCGCTCGGAGAATTTGTAGTAGCGCCTCGCCACAGGCCCCCACTTGCCGCGCTTCCATTCGAGGCCGTCGGTGTTTATGGCTATCTTCTTTCCGAAGAGGCGCGGGATGACGAGCGTGGGGCTGTTGGCGGCGTTGAAGACCATCAATACGTCATAGCCGCCCCTTACCGACGCGTGCAGCACTGAAAGGAAGGTGTGGGATAGGGTGGATACTGATTTCCCCTTGAGACACGGCAGGTAGACGAGCTCCATGCCGAGATAGCTCTTGAGCCTCTCGGAATAGGACGACGTACGGCAGTAGACACTCACCCCGTGGCCGCGCTCAGAGAGCCTTCTGCCCAGTTCCTCGACGCAGGTCTCAAAGCCTCCGTAATTCGCGGGCACGCCGCGCGTGCCTATCATCGCTATCTTCAACCCGGATTAAGCCCTTTACGTGGATTAAGGCGTGAACATCTTCTTCAAGGTCGACCACCTCAAGCTGCCCTCGCCGACGAAGTGGGCCTGCCAATCCTCTCGCCTGTCAGTTGAGAATCCCGTGCCGTAGTCGGGGTTCCAGCCGTGGTACTCTCCAAAGCTGAAATAGGACCAGCCCCAGCCCTGCGCGTTGAATTCAGCGGCAAGATCGAGAAGATATTTTTCAGCGCCAGGAGCCCATCTTATTGCGCTGAACTCGCCTATCCAGACAGGCACGCCGTATTTATTCCTGAAGCCTATCAGGTCAGACATGTAGTTTGAGAGCGCCTTCCTGTTCCAGAATTTGAGGTATATCCTTCCCGGATAGGCGTAGCCCAGCTTATACTCTCTTATTCCCTGGTGCGTGAAGGCAAAGGGCGCGTACATATGCGCGCCGTAGACTATTCGGCCGTCATCGAAAGGAGTGAAATTTTTGTACCCGCTGGGCATGCCCCCTGCCCCTGGCGTCACCACTATCCATCTCTCCGTGTCATGTCTCCTTATCTCCGCGATAGTATCCTTCATCAGGGCAGGCCACTGTGGCGGGACGGCCGCGCCCGCTGCGGAACGGACAAGAGGCTCGTTAAGGAACTCGTAGCCTCCGAGCTCAGCCCCCCTGCCCTTGAAGGCGCCTGCAAGCACCCCGGCTATGCGGACGACCTCTGCGAGCTCCGCCTGATTATTCCAGAACTCGGGAGACTCCTGCATAAGGCCTTTAGACGGGTTTATCGGAAACTGGCTCATACTTATGATGCCTGTAACGCCCGCGCCCCTGCATGCGTCGAGCATCGACGACGCCCATCGAATATTATCTTCCAACGCGACTTCAGGCGAAAGGCCCATCCTTTCGGCGTAGAGCCTGACATCGAGCGTTATGCGAACAGAGTTGAGGTCGAGCCTCTCCTTGACCAGGGCGACATCAGAGGGCTTTGCGGAAAGGCTTGTCATGGCTACACCCTTCCAGGGCCAATAGGGAGGCAACTCGGCCAGAGCCGGGACAACGGCCGTGAAAAGAAATGCAAGCAGAACAACGAATATTTTTTTCATGCGGTCGGCCTTTCAGCCTGCGCGCTTGCAGACCAGCAAAAACAGACAAGCGCGCCGAGAAGCAATATCGCCGGGATGAGCGCCGATTTGTTGAAAAATCCCGCTATTACAAAGGTTGTGGCAAATAATACAAGGCCGATGGCGATGATAAGCCTGCCGGCAAGTCTCTTTTCCTCAGAAGGAGAGTTTACCGCCTTCTTCCCGGAAAGGAGCAGGCTTGCGAGAAAATACAGGTACAAAATAAGCCCAAGGACCCCGGCCTTGACGAGCACGAATAGGTAGCCGTTATGGAATATGGGTATAAACCTCAGATCCTCTCCGCCGAAGTTCATGTATATCCCAAGGTCCACCAGTGTCCCGAAACCACTGCCTATGGCGTACTGGACCCCATCCCCGTCAAGATAGGTCTGGATGGCCATGAACGACTCGTATCCGCGCCAGTTCTCGTTGATATCGGCCAATCTCCAGTAATCGCTTACAATTACCTCTTTGACGGAGTGGGCCATCTTGCCCCTGAGCGTCATGTCCGGGCCTGAGAGCTGAGAATCCGGGGTAAAATAGACATAGGCGAAGAGACCCGCCGCTATCATGACCAATGCCGCCAGTTTTTCAAGGTTGCGCGCGGTAAGGAAGCCCAGCACCACAACGGCCATTACAGCCAGCGATATCCAGAGCGTCCTTGAGAATGCAAGGACGACGGAAGAAAAACAGAGGAAGAAAAATACGGCCGCCGCCGGGCCTGACATGAGCGTCATCCTTTCCTTTCGGCAGGCTGCCATCACAGCTATCGCGAGGACCGTAATAAAGAAGCCCCTTCCAGCCTCTGCCCTTATCGAGTCCACAGGCTCGAAGATGAGGCCGGGGGAAACGATAAAATAGGAGATATGCATGACTGCCGCGACGGAGGCGGCGAGTACGGTTATCCTGAAGAGGCTTTTAAGGCCGCCGATCCCTTTCATCAGGAGGTATCCGGTCATCATGGCGAGAAGCGGGTTCATGACATACCAGATGTCCTTGATGATGTCGTACGGGACATTCCGGTACGAGCCGGCGATGCCGACAGCCATCAATAACACTATGGGGGCCGCAAGGACAAGCATGCCCTTGTGCATCTTGAAGCCGGAGAGCACGAAGACGGCGGCAAAGACGAGCAGCATGAGGACTGAAATAAGCTCGGCAGGCGCAAAGGCCGGCGCAAGCATAAAGAAGAAAAGGACGGCCTTTGCGAGTGTGCCCTTTTTTATGACCAGGGCAGGCGCCCCTGCGACTTCAGCGCCATTTTCCATCATACGCAGGCCTTTCTGTAACCCTCTATGGTCAGCGCCGCCGCCCTGTCCCATGAGAACTCCACGGCCCTCTCAAGGCCCTTTACGATAAGCTCGGAGCGTCTTTTTTCATCGTTCAGGATCTCTCTTATAGCCGACGAAATAGACCCGATATCGTTCGGGTCGACAAGCGCTGCCGCGCCGGTGGCCAGCTCCTTCAAGGACGTCGTATCGGACGAGACGACCGGGACGCCGGAGGCAAAGGCCTCCAGCGGAGGCAGGCCGAAGCCCTCGGCCCAGGACGGGTAAGCGAAGAGGAGCGCGTTTCTGTAAAAGGCCGGAAGCTCGCTGTCAGCTATGCCGGAGAGGAACTTCACCCTGTCCTGAATGCCAAGGCGCGCGGTCTCTTCATGTATTTTTCTGTACGAGAAATCCGGCTGGCCGACAATTACAAGGGGCGGCGCTCCGGGGATAGACGAGTATGCCCTGAGCAGGTTCAGGTGGTTCTTCCTCGGCTCGAGCCTGCCGACCGTAAGGATGTAGCCTTTGGGCTCGACGCCGTACTTCTCGACGACATCCGCTCCGGCATCGCCCGGATGGAACTTCTTCATGTCCGCGCCGTATGGGATGACGCTTATCCTGCTCTTTTCAATGCCGTATCTGCTGATGATCTCACGGCCTGAAAATTCGCTGCATGTAAATATATGCCTCGCCTTCATTGCCGTGCGCCGCACGAGCAGCTTTGACCGGAGCGTGAAGGCCTTATTGAAGAACTGCGGGTGGCTCTCGAAGAGTATGTCGTGGATAGTGGCCACCACGGGGCAGAGGCTGGGGACGGGCATTATATACTGTACATGCAGCAGGTCGAGGGAGTACCGCTTCTGCAAGGCAGGAAGCTGAAGACAGAGCCTCTTTGCCGGGTTCGAGCGAGCCATCCTGATTGGCCTGACATTTGGACGGCTGAACGCGTGGCCGTATTGGGCAAGAGAGTCCGGGTTGTCGAGAAATAGATAGAACTCGTGCTCAGGGGCCATCTCTATGCCCCTGGAGAAGAGCTCTATGAGGTATGTCCTCGACCCCTGGTAGATGCCGTCTACGACATGAAAATCTATTCCTATCTTCAATCCCAAATCGAAATCCTTCCGGGTCAGGCCATCATACCAGATGTCTTGCGGTAAACGGCCATGTAGGATTTGACGAGGCCGAACGCCATCTCATGGTGGACAACGCAGCCCGGGAAAATGCCCCTGAGCTCGTCCTCTTTCAGGAGCTTCGTC
>Ga0209521_10000338_pt1 | contig 35111 bp, 32 predicted proteins | sample Rifsed19ft4_FD_184016 | JGI IMG/M metagenome (GOLD analysis project Ga0209521, IMG submission 184016) | Soil microbial communities from Rifle, Colorado, USA - sediment 19ft 4 (version 2) | ecosystem: Environmental > Terrestrial > Deep subsurface > Rock core/Sediment | place: Rifle, Colorado...
GCCAAGATTTAACCTAACCAACAAACGAGTAACACTCCTAACAGCATAAAGCTTGACTTATAAACTGTATTTCTTAAAGGCTATTTTAAGACAGATTTAAGATTAATTATTTCTCCACCAAGCCAGCACAGTAAACCACCGACTATACTTATTCCAACATATTTTAAAAACTCAAAAACATTTGCACCTGTATAACCGGCATTTGCACAGCCTATACTACCAATAAGAGCGACAACACCACCAATAGCAATAATAACTATTCCAATTCTTTTAATGATGCTTTTATTCATTCTCTGCCTTTCTTCTTGATTTTTATAATAGGTAATTAATAATATAATAGAAAATCTGATTCCGCTATAAACACTTAAGTCCAATATTCATTTTATTGTTATGCTTAATGAAAGACAAGATTAAATATATTTTTAACCTCCCTCAAAAAAAGGTTCGAAATTTCGCAACCCGGGGCAGCCATATTTTACAATTTATATTACATTGCAAAACCTAAATTCAATTCTTCTATTTTAAGTTTAAAACTTAGGATTTCTTCATAATAAATAGTTCTAAATGTGTTCAATATCCCCACCATCTTACTCAATCTGACAAATCTGCTACTGATATCCCTGTTCCTATTAAATGACAATAATTCCAATTAATGGTTATTTAACCCTTTTCAGATACGTTCCAATATCTGTCATACGCTCTGGAGTGTACTTCAAGCATTGTTCATAACAGTAGGCAGCTTCGGCACATTTATCAGAGAAAGTGGAATGCATTGGGTTAAACATATAATAAATCATAGTACCCAGCATGCCCCAGATACGTCCACGGGTTTTATCTGAGTCAAACTTCATATCAGGCATATCATCCACAAATTTAGCATGCCACTGAATGAACTGATCACGCTTGGCAGAATCCCGGCGAAAATCATTCTGAAGTGACCAGAAGCGCTCCACTTGTCCTACTGGATTATCATGGTCGACCTTGAACAAATTATCTATGCCAATGTGAGCTTGTTCGATTGCAGCAATGGCTTCAGTCACTGCGCGGTGGATTTCAAAGCTGCTTGTACCAGTATGCAAGCGAAGAGGTTCGAGCGCACGTCTATCACACATCTTACCCAGAGCTCTTGCGGCTGCCTCGATACGCCGCCAGTTTCCGGTTTCTAATTCTCTGCATAGAGCTTGAAAAACAGTCTCTCCGCCTATCAACCCGAGTGCATAATGAGCCCGTGAAGAAATGGACAGCATTTGAATGAGTGGTTTGATTGCCGACTGTCCTATATGTGCCAGTTCTTTTGCAGCTTGAAAACTATCGGATCCCAGCTCACTATCCCCATCTTCTTTTATGTCTGGCGTTAGCTTGGCAATAAGTTCTTCAATTCTACCCTGGCCAGTCTGTATAACTGGCTCCGCTTTTTTTCTCCCAAATAATTTATCTAGAAAACTCATAGCATTCTCCTTGCGTAATAAGTTAATAATTAATATGGTTGGTTACCTTACTCAATCGCCTTTACTATAAAGCTAACTTAAGAAACCAGCTTATTTTCTCTTCTCCTTTCATTTTGGATTCAAGCTTTAATTGACTTATGCAGTTTTTAATATGCCATTATCAGATATAGGTATTTTTGAATATTTTCTTATGCTTCGTCTTTCAAATATTTCTTTCACTATAGTATCCTAATATTCGCGGTATATCTACTTAAATGATATTTTATACTTACTATCTTTAAAAGAATAAAAAGCCATTAATAATACAATAATACATGATAATCTATAAATTCTTCATTAATAATATTATAATTTAAAATCTAATGGCTGGAAAAAAGTTATTTTTATTATTTTTCACACAATTATTTTTAGTTGGACTTGGAGGTTCTATTGTTGGACCCCTAATTCCCATACTGGCAGATAGCTTTGAGGTTAATTTAGATATAGTTGGCTCTACCTTATCATTAAATGCTTTTGGGCTTTTATTGGCATGCCTATTTTCAGGAATTCTTTCAGAAAAATTCGGAAAAAAAAATATTTTTACCTGGGGTAGTATACTATTTACAGTTAGTTTTTTTAGTTTATTCTTCTCAAACAATTTTATTTATTTTACTTTAAGTTATATCGTATTCGGGTTATCCTGGGGAATAATTTCTGTAAACTCCGTTTCTATAATCAGTGATACCTTCGGGCTAAATAGAAGCAAAACAATAATAAGATTAAATATAGGATTTCTACTAGGAGCTTTTCTCGCCCCGGTTTTAGTTAGCGGCATTTTATTTCTAAACATTAGCTGGAGATACATATTTTTATCCGTAGCATTAATAAATATATTCTTATTTATACTGATATTATCACTCAAACTTGAGGGTTTTGATAATAAAAAAAGCGAAGAAAAATTTATAAGCCTCCTTTCCACTAATCGCAGGTTTTTGTCAAATTTAATTATTATTTTTTGTGGAATTATTAGTTTTTTACATTTCGGATTAGGATTTTCTTTTGGAGCATGGTTTACCACCTACTTTAAAAGTTTAGGTATTCCGGTAACTATCGGTTCTCTAATACTCAGCTTAAACCTTCTAATTTTTAGTATTGGAATGTTTGTACAAAGTTTTTTAGTAAGTAAATTCAACGAAAAAAGATTAATGCAGTTTTTTTCAATACTGGCTTTTGTTTTTTTGCTTACTTCCTTTTTTCTGGACCGGTTAATTCTAAAAATTATTTTTATATTACTTTTTAATTTTTCCTTCTCAGGTATAGCTGCTATTTCTCTTTCCTTAGGTATAAAGCAAAGTCCCCGTTATTCCGGTTCTATTACCAGCATAATAAATAGTTTTGGCTTTATAGGGGTGATTATTTTTCAGTATACGGCAGGTTATCTAATGGAAAATTTTTCATCAGATAGTATATTCTATATAAGCCTGGTTGCATTATTTCTATTAATAATTTTCACCAGTATTTTGAATCCTTATTATAAATTTGATGAGAAAGTAAGCTAATTCTAATCTTAACATCTTTCGCTAAGAACCATTTAAATCATTAAAGATGGAATAATGTCTGATGGAAATATTTTTTTTAGTTTTAACTCATTGCAGCTGGGTCAGGCGGTATATCTTACCATCGAAGGCGGTCAGGTAAAGTTCGTAATCTTCATCTATGCCAAAAGATGAAATATTTAAACCGGTTTCCGAAAGAGTGAAATTACGGGTATCTATCCCCTCTTCATACCAGAGACCCCAGATGGTACCGGAGATATAATCAGCATAGATATAAGCACCATAAAGTAAGGGGAGATTTTCACCGCGATATACGTAACCTCCGGTAATTGATTCTCCCAGCGAATGCTCATATTCATATAAGGGAAGTTCGAGACCAGCAGGATCACATCCGGTCCGGGGATTATAACAGAGGCTTCCTTCTATAATGTTCCAGCCATAGTTTCCACCTTTTTCAATAATATCGATTTCCTCCATTGTGTCTTGTCCAACGTCTGCTGCCCATAAAAGATTAGTGAGTGAATCAAAACTGAAACGCCAGGGGTTACGCAAACCATAAGCATATATTTCCTCCCGGTAGTCTTCAGTATTGCCGGTAAAAGGATTGTCAGGAGGAATTGCGTAATTCAATCCCGGATCCTGACTATCTACATCGATTCGCAATATCTTGCCAAGAAGTGTCCCAGGATTTTGTCCATTTCCATGTGGATCACCTCCGCTTCCTCCATCTCCGGTAGCGATATACAGATAACCATCATCTGGTCCAAAAGCAAGTTGACCTCCGTTGTGATTTGGATAGGGTTGTTGGAAAGTCAGGAGTATTTCTTCACTTGCTGCGTCCGCGGCATCCGGATTATTGGAGCTTAACGTAAACCTGGATATTACGGTGTTATTTCCATTTGTATAATTCACAAAAAAGCTTTCATTGTTTTCAAAATCAGGATGGAAGGCAAGCCCAAGAAGCCCCATTTCATTGCCGCTGTCATCTACCCTATCGCTTATATCAAGAAAAAGTGCGGCACTGGTTTCGAAAGAAGAAGGATCGATTATAAATATTCTTCCGCTCTGTTCTACGATGAATAACCTTCCACTGCCGTCACCGGCATTCTGAAAATCAAGAGGTCGGGTAAAGGTCATGCCCTGGAAAGCATCCTGAACCATGAAACGGTTTTCAACCTCATCTGTTTCTGGAAAAAGTAACTCAGAATCATTTATAACTTCTTCTTCTTCCTCGATTGCTTCTTCTTCCTCAGTTGCTTCTTCCTCAGTTACCTCTTCTTCCTGAGTTACCACTTCCTCCTGTGCCGGTTCAGGTTTACACGAGGGAAAAATCATGATTAAAAATAAAAGAACCAAAATAAAAACGGGATAAATTAGATATTTTTTATACATCAAAGTACTCCTTTCTACTTTATCCGGAGTTTATTTGAGAAGAGATTCGACCCACTCCCTGTTTGCCCATAAGGAGCATCCGCCTTCGGATTCATCCAGCATAAACTGGTTTTTTCTTATCTCTTCAAGAAGTCTTGACCGCAATGCCTCTTTCAGGGTCATATCCTTGAGATTCACATCGGAAAACGGAGCAAAAGGACAGGGCTCAAGATCCCCTTCTGCGTTTACATGGATAAAACCTCTTCCTGCGGAAAGACATCCTCCAAATAGATCTTCCTCTGCCGGTAATCCGGCAAAAAGCGCTGAAAATCTTTTTCTGCAATCTTCCATAATATCAGGAACTTTCTTTCTTTGTTCATTTGTAAGTATCCAATCCTCCGTACCTTCCATAATAGGTGTATATTCTACATAGAAAAAAACCTTGCAGCCCTTCTCTGTCAGATCAGTTACAAAGTCCAGATCAGTTACCAGTTCAAAATTTTGCCTGGTCATAGTAAGAGAGGTCCCGAAAAATACAGATTCTTTTTTCAATTTTTCGATCACCGTCTTTAAAAGCCTGAATACTCCTTCCCCCCTGCGCAGATCCGTTTGTTTTGAGCGACCTTCGATGCTTATAATCGGAACAATATTTCTATTCTTTTTTATTTCTTCAAGCAGGAGACCTTCTATGAGCAAACCATTTGTAAAAACAAGGAAGATGAGCTCAGGAAAAGTTTTGACAATTTCTAAAAAATCCTTCCTGACGAAGGGTTCTCCCCCGGCTACTACAATAAATGAAATACCCAGCTTTTTAGCCTGCCCAAGGATATTTATGATCTCGGCAGTATTTAATTCTTTTTTTGATGGTACCCTCAGAGCTTTATTATAGCAGCCTTTGCAATTCAGGTTACATTCATTGGTGATGCTAAAAATCATTGCAGGGGGTACCTGTATTCCTTCACTTATCCATTTTGATCTGGTTTGCTGCGCCCTCCTCTGGTTGATAATAGTTTTAAGGAAAAAAAGTGCAGCCGAAGGTTTCTTTAAGGATACCCACAGGGCATCTTTAAAAACTCCGACAGTCGATATATTTATCTTTTTCTGTGCCATCTGGTTTATTGACCTTTCTAAAAACTTTTTAACTCCCTTAATATTTCAAAACTTCTATATATTAATTTTTTTTTATAATATTTGCAAAATTTTTATAGCGAGAGAGCATATATTATCTTAAGTCTTGTGGCTAAATCACTTCTTACCTGGGTAGTTTTTGCCGGAACATTGAGGCCGGTTTAAAAATTGTTTTATTTTACCAAAAATAGTTAATTCTAATAGAAAAGATCATCATAGACATTTTTTCTATGTTTGAATCTTAAAATGAGTATCCTGACATTTTTGTTTTTAAATTGATAAATTATCCTGTAATTTCCCACCCTGTACCTCCAGAAATCTTTATATTTCCCTTTAAGTCTTCTCCCTGATCCTGGATTAACTGCAATTTTGTTACTTACAATATCAAAAAATCTGCTTATTATCTTCCTGTCCAGGTCTCTTAAATCCTTTTTCAAATTTTTATGAAAAAAAATTTTGTATTTCATATTATTTATTTTGCTAACAGACTTGAATTAATAAATTTATTTTCCAGAAATCTTTAAAATTAACTTTTTATGGAATTTTTTAATTCCTGTTCACTTATAAATGAATCTTCCGAATCCTGTGATCTTCTATAAGCAATCTCAACATCTTCGATTTCTTCAAGATAGTTCTCTATGGCATTTTTTACAAGCCAGGATTTTGTTCTCTCGCTTACCCTGCTTATTTCATCTATCTTTTTTATTAATTCTTCATCAAGACTGAATGAAATATTTTTTTTCATATAAAAATCCTTCTGTATATTAAATTTTCAAAAAATAAAAAATGAGAACTTTTTATAAAAAAATCTCTCATTATTAATAAACCTAATAAGATTATTATAAATAATAAAGTTATTAAAGTAAATAATTTGCAGTATAAAAATTTACCCCTTCTTTTTATTGAAAAGATATATCTGCTATAATCTTATTACTTTTCCAAAATGATGTAAAAATACAATGTCTGAATACTGATTTTTATAATAAGATTGAAATGAAATCAAAACAATATCAGATATTTTTATTTTTTCTTTTGCTAATTGTCTTTCTCTTCACCAATTTTTTATTTTCCTCCTGTAACGAAGAAAAAGCTGATAATACATATACGGGAACTTCAGATAATGAAATCTCAACAGAGATTGAACAAGATACTCCCACACTGGATCAGATGATCGGGGAAATGATAATTTTAGGTTTCAGGGGAACAGAGGTCGACAGTTCTTCCAGCATAGTGGAATATATCAATGAATACAATATCGGAGGGGTCATACTTTTTGATTATGACGTGCCCTCGAAGAGCTACCCCAGAAATATTTTAGATCCACAACAAACAAAGAAATTAATCGGAGATTTAAAAAAGCTCACCCGCGGTGACCTGATTATAGCTGTCGATGCTGAAGGCGGTTATGTAAACCGCCTGAAAGCTGAATACGGCTTTGTCCCGATAAAGAGTGCGCAGGAAATGGGAGATGATGACCCTGAAGATACTTTTCTGGAAGTATCTCCTCTCGCAATGGAACTTGATTCTCTGGGATTTAATTTGAACTTTGCACCTGTAGTAGATGTCAATTTAAATAAAGATAATCCGGTAATCGGAAATCTGGAAAGGTCTTTTTCGGATGATCCGGTTAAAGTTTATGAACATGCGGGATCTTTTATCGATGCTATGCATAAATACGATATCATCACAGCAATAAAACATTTTCCCGGGCATGGGAGTTCTACCGAAGACAGCCACCTGGGACTCGTCGATATAACAGATACTTATAATGAAGAGGTGGAGCTTTTTCCCTACATGAAATTAATAGAAGACAGTAAAGCCGATATCGTCATGACGGCACATATCATAAATACAGATATCGATCCCGGTAGTCCTGCTACCCTATCATCCATATTTTTACAGGATATATTAAGAGGTGAATTAAACTATGAAGGTGTTATTGTTTCAGACGATATGCAGATGGGTGCGATCGTCATGAATTTTGGATTCGAAGAAGCCATCGTAAAAGCAATAAATGCCGGCTGTGATTTACTAATATTTTCTAATAATGGCCCTCAGTATGACGATGATATCGCTCAAAAATCATTCGAAGCAATTAAAAAAGCGGTAAGGGACGGAAAAATAACAGAAGAAGAAATAAATAGTTCCTACATCAGAATAAAGGAGCTAAAAGAAAAGTTTGGAATTTAGAAAAAAGAATATATCAAATGTCTTAAGTGTAAAAATAATTTTTATTTTTTATATTGCAGGAATATAATATTATCCAGACAAAAAAATTTTTAGGAATTAACAACTTAAGCAGGAGGAAACAATGAATCAAGTTGCAAAGAATCAAAGTCCCAGCGGTCTTGCAATCGCCGCACTGGTAACAGGTATTCTGGGATTGGGCATCGTGCCAATTATACTTGGAGCAATTGACTTAAGTAAAATAAAAAACAACATGGCAAGTGAAAAAGGTAAAGGCTTTGATATCGCAGGTATAGTGCTTGGTGGACTTGCATTAATAGGATGGGTAGTAGCAGGTATTGCTCTAGCAATTTTCGGCTCTATTTGGTTTAGTTTTAGTGGATTTTAATCTTAATTTAAAAAACTTGTAACTTCTATAAATATTTAAGCCCCAGATTTAATGGGGCTTAAATATTTAAGTTATTAAAATACCGATTTAAACAACAAATACCAAACTACTCTGTATAAGAAACATGTAGAACTACCTCATTTATTAAGTAATCCCAACCATCCCATTGACTATCACCATCAGTTGCAAGTGTCGTATAACGAATCCTAATTCTAAATCTCGATTTCCCATCATTTATCGCATCCTGAAGTTCGGTTTTTAATTTTGAGTGAGTGCTGGTTATTATCGAGGTATTAAATGATTGAATCGTTTCATAAGCAATATTAAAGTCTGCCATTTCTAATGGTCCTGCTCCCCAATCAACAACATCAATCCAGAGAGACCCTAAGAAAGTAGGATCACCCCAAACCTGTTCCGGACTAAGGGACAGAGAAACTTCTGTAACTGTAACTCCAGCCAATCCTCCTATTTCAAAACCCATATATCCCCTACATAGTTTATTCGAAGTAGAGTCACCTGCAAATATACTGTCATGAGGATACCATACAGTTTCATCCCATACTATATATCCTCCTTCACTCAAAGCCACCGGAACATTAACTTCATGAACTTCTGGTTCTTCTGCTACTTCTTCCTCACAACCCCAGCTTAACTCTATGGAATCAGTATCGGTTCCTTCCGAATTGGTAGCTGTAGCCGTTAGCGTATATGTATCTCCGGGATCATCAAGATTGATCTGAGCTTTCCTGGTACCCCAGGCACTATTGCTGTCATCTTTGCTCCAATCAACATCAGGACTGGGACTACCGGTTACTGTTGCCTTAACCCGGTAGTAGCATACACCATCTGCAGGATTATAAGTGGGACCTTCGTATATAGATATGCTTATTGTGGGTTCCACTTTTTCTATAGCTTCTTCTTCCTCTTCTTCTTCGGCCACTTCCTCTTCTTCCTCTTCTGCTGCTTCTTCCTCCTCCTCCTCTGCTATTTCTTCCTCTTCCTCTGCTGCTTCTTCCTCCTCTTCTGCTGCTTCTTCTTCTTCCTCAGCTGCTGCTTCTTCCTCAGCTGCAGTACCACATTGATTGCAAATGGCTGCAAAGCTCAAAAGAAAAATAGTGCTAAGAATGGCGAGGATAAAATACAATTTATTTTTCTTCATGACACCCCCTCCCGTAAATATTCGATAAAATATTTAAATAATTAAATTATACTCCATAATACTAGCGTATAAAAAGAATTTTAATATTTGATAAAACAATAAAAAGGGCATCCTATCCGAATGCCCTTTTTATTTAATCTAATATATCGCTAATCTAAAGCTTAGAAATTCTATCTGACTTTCTCTTTCAATCCCTTTCCTGCTACAAATTTAGGAACGGTACAAGCCGGAATATGTATGGTTTCTCTTGTACGGGGATTTAAACCGGTTCTTGCTTTTCTCTTGGATACCTGGAAGGTACCAAAACCCACCAAAGAAACTTTATTACCTTTTACCAGCACATCGGTTATTGCATCCTGCATAGCGTCTACAACGCTGGTAACATCCTTTTTTGACAAGCTTGTTTTACTACTAATAGCATCCACTAATTCCGCTTTGTTCATTCTTTTTCTCCTTTCATATTCCAAAAATTAAAAATAATTGCCTCTGTTCTCAAAATTTACCCGGTATAAATACTTTTGTTAAATTAATTATATTATTTATTTTAAATTTGACAATACAATACTTTATAAATTTTTTATAACAAGTTTTAGTAAAAAAAAGGATTTAAAATTTTTTTAGCCATTGCCAGGTAATATTATATACTTTTTATGTAAATTTTAATACACTTTATTTATATTATTTTTACAAATTTAAGAAATATTTTATTTATTCTTATATTACATATAAATTTTTAATACTTCATCAAGAAGTCCCAGGGCTTCTTTCTCTGGCCTCTGGAAGGAATTTCTTCCGATTATTGAACCAAAACCTCCGCCTTCTTTTATCTGTTTTATTTCTTCGATTATTTCTTTCCTGTCCTTTGCCGATCCCCCTGAAAATATAACTATCCTTTTCCCATCAAACGCACTCTGTATCACATGTCGGACCCTTTCTGCCAGAGTACCAATTGGAATATTATATTTCTCATATACCTTCCTTGCTTCTTCAAGTTCTATATAGTCGGTTGGCGGTTTTACTTTTATTAAATGGGCACCTAATTGAGCAGCAATTTGAACTGCGTATGCCACAACATCAACTGCGGTCTCTCCTTTTTTCGATATTCCCGAACCTCTGGGATACGACCAGATCACAACCACCAATCCATTTCTCTTCGCTTCCAGTGCTATTTTTCTAATCTCTTCATACATTTTTTTTGAATTAATACTGGCAGGATAAATAGTGAATCCTATTGCAGCACAGCCCAGCCTCAAAGCATCTTCAACAGAGGCAGTCACCGCAGGAATAGGATCGGGATTGTTTGCCAGTACATCATTATTATTGATTTTTAGAATAAGCGGGATTTGTCCGGCATATTCTTTCGCAATAGCCTGTATGGAACCAAGTGGTGCAGCATATGCATTTAGTCCGGCCTTTATTGCTAGCCTTACATGGTAAACCGGATCATAACCTTCGGGATTCGGGGCAAAACTTCTTGCAGGACCATGTTCGAATCCCTGATCAACCGGAAGGATAACCATCCTACCAGTTCCTGCCAATTTTCCGTGCATAAGTATATTGTATAAATTTTTTAAGGTTCCGGGATTTTCATTATCATACCAGGAAAGTATTTCCTTTATTCTCGCATTCATATTAACTCTCCTCTCATGTGTATTTATATTTTATTATAGGATTTAATATTTAAATAGTAAAATCTAATTAAAATCTTTGACCTATTGTATATTTATATATTTACATAAATATGTAAATGATATATAATGCTTCTTGTTTGATATCGCAGCAAATCAATATAAAAATTTTTTGCTTCTTCTAAATATGAAAACCGGATTTAAACATAAATTTAATAATAATCAGCGGAATATACTGCAGAAATACTATACGCGAACCAATCCTCTTAAATTTGTGCTATTTCTTCTATTAACACTCTCTATATTTATTAGTTCTCCATCACCAGCTTATTCATACATAAAATCCCCTTTTATATTACCTATCGAAGGTGAGGTCATAACTGCATTCAGACAAAGTTATTTATATGAAGATGAACAGAAACAACTCAAGCATACAGGGATAGATATAAGCGGAAAATACGGGCAGAAAGTCGCGGCAGCCGGTAATGGAGTTGTAAGTTATTGTGGGTTTTCACCGATAGGCGGCAGGACACTTGTAATAAAGCATAATCAAAAAATCAGAACCACCTATCTTAACCTGTTGCAAATCTATGTCACCACCGGGACTTATGTCAAACAGGGAGATATTATTGCTGCTGTCGGTGCTGAGGATGATCCTTCGAACATACAGCCTCATCTTCATTTTGGTGTAATATATGAAAGTAAATATCTTGACCCGGAAGATTTATTAAGAATTGATTACAGGAATATTTCGAAATTTCTTAATTTAAAGTATTTGCCTTATGATTTTGAATTTGAATAAAGATAAAAGTAAATTACTTATTATCAAAATAGGATTGTATGTTTTTTATCTCTTCATTGATTTTTCTATCGATTTCTTCTTTGGATACCCCAAATTCGATTATATTAAGAGTCAGCTTGATCTTTTCAAAAGTTTTTTTCAGGATACCATTGATTTTTGGCCCCTGTCCTATCTCCCGAACACTTAATTGCAGACAATCTTCTCCATCTGTAGTCGAAATAAAATTCATATGACCCAATTTGGTGCAGCCATTTTTTTTGAGAAAATCGCCAATATTCCTGGCAATCTCTCCTATCTTATCTACAAAATCTTCTTTGGTTACAGGATTTGGAGAAGTTATTGTCACTTTTTTGGTTAAAACTACTGAGCTGTCAGTATCCATAGAATAATAAATCTCAAATATTTTATAATAAAACTATTATATTTCAGATTAAGAAGGATAATTCTAACACAACTTAATATTATGTCAAAGTATTTTAAATCACATCAGGCTTAGATGGAATTCCTTTCACCAAGGATATACTTATATATTGCTTTTCCAAAACCCGAATTATTATTCTCCTCTGCAATAATATCTGCCTGTTTCAATACCTCAGGATATGAATTTTTAACTGCTATATTCAGACCCGATTCTTTAAACATACTTAAATCATTATAACTATCACCAAAAACAACTACTTCATCTTTTATTATATTCAATTTCTTTAAAATAATTGCCAGCGCATTTCCTTTTGAAGCATCCGGATTCAACATATCAAAATAATATTTCCCTGATCTTATAAAGTTAATTTTTCCTGAAAACTTTTTTCTTAAATAACTATCCAGTGGATCGGTCTCCTCGATAGCTATATGTATATTAGCGGCATTTGATGAAAAATATTCAGTTTCGATATCTTCTGTTTTTGTTATTTTTTGCTCAACCTTTATGATGTGGTCCATATTGGGATGATATTTTTCATAAAAAATTTTACCATTTATCAGAGCCACGAGAGGAGAATATCCTTTCCTTTTTATGGTTCTTATAGCTTCGAGATAATAACGGGGTTCTAATTTAATCGCATTTATTATCTCCAGGTCTTTGTCAATTATAACCGCTCCATTTAAAGTTATCTGGTGAAGTTTCAGACCGAACAATTTTATAAGATATAATATCGAGCATATCGACTTTCCCGTAGCGAGGATTACCTCAATTCCTTTCTTTCGGCTTTCAAAAATAGCTTTTTTATTTAAACTGCTGAGAACCGAATTATTGTCAAGTAATGTACCGTCTACGTCGGTTACTATAAGCTTTATCATATCCATCACCTATTTGTAAGTCGCGATTCCAACACAATCTTCGGCAGCTTCCATCACTGCTTCCGAAAATGTAGGGTGAGAATGAACTGTCGATGCAAGATCATCTATAAGCAGTTCGCCTTTCATTGCTACGGCCACCTCATGTATCAGATTCGAAGCCCGGGGTCCTATCATCTGGGCACCTACTATTTCTCCGGTTTCACTATTAGAAATGATCTTCACAAAACCTTCGGTTTCTCCGGTGATGTAAGCCTTTCCGCTTGAACTAAACGGAAATATACCTGTACATATTTTTATATTTTTCTTTCTTGCCTGCTTTTCATTTAATCCAACGGCTCCTATTTCAAGAGCCGTGAACACCGTCCATGGAATGACATCATAGCTTATTTCTTTTACTTTTCCTAAAATATTTTCTGCAGCGATTTTCCCTTCCTCGGATGCCACATGAGCCAGCTGGAATCCGCCTATTACATCGCCTACGGCATATATTCCTTCTACATTTGTTTCAAGGTGTGAATCCACTTTTATATATCCATTCTTACTTAAATTTATTCCCACATTTTCAATACCGATGCCTTCAGAATTGGGCTTTCTGCCAACGGCCATCAGTATTTTATCTGCAGTGAGTTTGTCTCCGCTGCACGAAGTACAGATAAATCTGCTTCCGTTTTTTTTGAAACTTTCTATTTTTGAATCAGTAAATATATCTACTCCTTTATGCTTTAAAATATTGAATATTATTTTTGAAATTTCTTCATCCTCCACTGATAATATCCTTGGAAGTATCTCTATTACTGTGACGCTGGACCCAAAGGAAGAAAAAATATTTGCGGCCTCAATACCTATGACACCCCCTCCTATTATCAATAGTGATTCCGGCACTTGTTCAAGAGACAGCAATTTGGTATTATCCATTATTCCATCTTCGGATAGATCGAATGGTTCCGCGATGAAAGCAGACGATCCTGTAGCAATGATTATATTTTTTGTCTCGATCTTGATTTCCTGGCCATCGGAAGTCCTTACAGATACTTTTCCTCTAGCTGTTATTTCCCCAATGCCCTTTATAAGTTCTATATTATTTTTTTTAAAATTAGACTCGAGAGCTCTTCTCTGCATTTCTATTATCCGGTCTTTTCTTGCCATCGCTTTTTTAAAATCCAGTTTTGGCGATGAAACATCGATTCCGAGAGTTACCGCTTTCTTTATATCATCAAGAGTCCGTGCTACATGATAGAGAGTTTTTGTCGGTATGCAGCCGCAGTTTAAGCAGACTCCTCCCAAATTATCCTTTTCAACCACTATGGTCGTAAGCCCAGATTTTGATGCTCTCATAGATGCTGCATAACCTCCGGGTCCTCCTCCTAGTACGACAAGATCGGCTTTTTTAATACTCATATTGCTAAAACTCCTTTCCTGGTCATTGGGTCATTCTAAACACAGAAATAATTATATATATTAATATGGTAAAATAAATCAATAATAATCAATAATTAGAATCATGGAAATCTTAAGACAAAACCCCTGAATGAAAACTAGACTAATAAATAATTTAAAGAAAAATGATATGCAAAAAAATATACCGGGTTTCGACCTGGATCTCATATCCTATGGCGATGCCTATAATCTTCAGGAAGAAATTTTTGAACTGGTAAAAGCAAATGATTATAAGGGTGCAATATTACTTCTTGAACATTATCCGGTCATAACCATAGGAAACAATAAAAATACCGGTAGTCTTCTGGTAAGCAGGGAAGAGCTCTGCAAGCAAAATGTAGAGCTGGTACAATCCAATCGCGGTGGTGATATAACCCTTCATTCTCCTGGTCAAATCGTTTGTTATACGATTCTAAATCTTGCCCGGTTAAAAAAAGATTTATCATTTTTTGTACATAACCTTGAAGAGGTTATAATAGATGTACTGGCCAGCTATGATATATATGGAGTGAGAATAAATAAGCATCGGGGAGTATTTACTGGCGATTTTAAAATAGCATCTATAGGGCTAAGGGTTAGAAAGTGGATAACACTTCACGGATTCTCATTAAATGTAAACAACGATTTGAAATATTTCGATAACATAATAGCTTGCGGCTTAAAAGATCATCCCCAGACTTCAATGAAAAAAATTTCAAAGAAAACAATTCCGATACATGATGTCAAAGAGCAGATACTTAAAAGTTTCAGTAGTATTTTCGAAATACCGGTGACAGGAATCATAAAGTTCTAAAAATGCTTAAATCTCTTTCTTTATGTTATTATTACCATTATCTTTTTTTAATACCGCATATATTTCTTTTAAAACTTTTAGTGGTTCTTTGAATAGTCTTTTGGGAAGAAAAGGCATTAGTGTTGCAAATGCCTTCCTCATATCTTCAGTCATTCTGTGTGGCTTGGTAAGAATCCTGTTGATGAAATCTTCTGCGAAAACGGTTCTCAGGTGACGCCTGTCTATCTCTATCCTTTTATTGCAGTTATCACAAACCACACTCCTGAGGTAGTTACCTATATAATAAACCGTATGCGGTATTTCCCTGTTACAATTGATACAGAATAACACTATTTTTTCTTCTTTGTCTTTCATTTCTAAAAATACTCCTGAAAAATTAATTCAATCGATAAGTCCGGCAGGATTCTCTATAAATTCCACTAACTCCCGCAGGAATTTTGCTCCCGTCGTTCCATCTATTATCCTGTGATCACATGAAACAGTAAGATTCATAAAGGATTCCGGCCTGATTTTCCCATCAATCACAGCAGGTTCCGTATATATCTCACCGACAGCCAGAATAGCTGCCTGTGGAGGATTTATTATGGGGGAAAAAGACCTTATACCATACATACCCAGATTGGTAACCGTAAATGTCCCGTTTGATATATCTTCCAGATTAAGTTTTTCTTCCTTTGCTTTGTTGATAAGCTCTATCCTTTTTTTTGCGATATCTGTAATTTTCAATCTGTCGCAGTTAAATATAGTGGGAACGATAAGTCCCCCATCGGATGAAACTGCAAGACCAATATTTATATCATCGTATATTATATAATTTCCATCGGAAAAAGTTGAATTCAACTCCAGGTTATTGCGTATTGCATTTGAAGCCGCCTTCAGTAAAAAATCGGTATATGTTATTCTTACACCTGATGTTTTAAGAATTTTTTCGTTTAATTCTTCCCTCAAGGCTTTGAGCCTGGTGACATTTGCCTTTACATTCAGAACTATTTCAGGAATATTTAATGCTGAATAACTCATTCGATCGGCTATAATTTTTCTTTTGCCCTCGAGTCGTACTGATGATTTTATAGTTATCCCGGCAGACGCAGATTCTGCTTCTTTCTTTCCGTTTCCCTCTTTTTGCTTAGAATAAGCCATTACATCTTCTTTTACGATTCTCCCGCCAGGTCCCGAACCTTTAATTTTTCCGGACCTGTAATCGATACCTATCTCTTCTGCTATTTTCCTTGCAAGAGGTGATATTTTAACTCTGTCGCCGGAAATTTCGACATCTTCTTTGGTACTACTTATTTTTTTTTCTGCTTCTTTTGTTTCCATGCCGGTTACTCTTTCTGCTGTTTTCTGATCAGATTTATGCGGGGGAACTTTTTCGTCTTCTTCTCCAATGTATGCTATCACCTCTGTTACAGGTACTTCCTCTCCTTCAGCCTTCAATATTTTCTTTAAAAGACCGGAGTTATATGATTCTACCTCGATAGTCACCTTATCGGTCATTACATCAAACAATACTTCACCCTTTTCTACCCTATCTCCTTCTTTCTTATGCCACTTTTCAATCCTGCCGGATTCCATTGTGATACCTAGCTTAGGCATAATGACTTCATACATCTCTCGGTCCTCCGTCGAAATAAAAATCTGTTTTTATCGATTAGTGCTTATGATAACATACTGAAATCCAATTAAACACAGGGACTTCATCCTAAAAGATCCAGAATCCCCTTTTCGATCCTGGCAACACCGGGAATCATTTCCTGTTCAAGTACAAGACTATATGGAACCGGGCAATTTCTTCCTGCAACCCTTTTTATGGGAGCATCCAGCCAGTCAAATCCTTTTTCGGAAACCTGGGCCGCAACCTCTCCCATAAATCCACCAAAAACCGGTGCCTCTTCCACACATAAAAGTTTACCTGTTTTTTTGATCGAACCCAGTATAATATCGATATCAAGAGGTCTTAATGTTCGTACGTCTATTACCTCGCATTCGATGCCCTTCTCCAGTGAAAGTTTTTCGGCAGCTTCTAGAGATTTTTGAACCATATAAGAAGTTGCAACTATGCTGATATTACTGCCCTCCTTTTTGATATCACCCTTCCCCAGTGGAATTTCATATATTTCTTCCGGAACATTCTGAATATATTTTTTATTCTTATAAAGAAGCTTATGTTCTATAAAAATTACCGGATTATCGTCATTTATTGAAGATATCAGAAGCCCTTTTGCATCGTATGGACAGGAAGGCATAACCACCTTTAATCCGGGAATATGCGCAACTAAGGCTTCCAGACTCTGGGAATGCTGCGCTGCCGCACCGGTTCCGCCGCCGCCAGCGGTTCTTATCACCATTGGTACTCTGGCTTTTCCCCCAAACATATAACTTATTTTGGCTGCTTGATTGGCAATCTGATCCATGGCAATAGTTATGAAATCAGAAAACATTATCTCGGCTATGGGTCTCATTCCAGTTATTGCACTTCCTGCTGCAACACCTATTATGGCCTCTTCGGAAATGGGAGTATTTCTTATCCTTTCCCTGCCAAATTCCTCCAGCATTCCGACAGTCACACCAAAGGCACCTCCATATTCCGCTATGTCTTCTCCAATCAGATATACACTGCTGTCTGATCTCATCTTTTGCTGCATTGCTTCCCTTATTGCTTCAAGATATGTTAATTCTCTGGTTCTTTCATTATTTTTAGGCATATACATCATCCTCCACTTCGGAAGGGTCGGGAAAGGGACTTTTTTTTGCAAATTCCGATGCTTCCTGTAATTTTTTTATCACTTCTTTTTCCAGATCCCTGTCGTCTTTTTCAGTCAATATTTTCCCATTGATTAAGATATCTCTGTATCTTTTTATAGGATCTTTTTCTACCCATTCCTTTATTTCTTCTCTTGTTCTATATACCTGAGCATCGCTCTTGGAATGGCCGCTCCATCTGTAAGTCAGACTTTCGATCAATACCGGTCCTTTTCCGGTTCTGCAACTTCCGGCAAAATATGAGACAGTATTAAATACCTCAACCAGATCATTTCCGTCAATGGTCAATCCTTCTATACCGTAGGCACTTTTTCTGTCAGATATTTTTTCTATATTGAATGCTTCTTTTATCGATGTCGACATTCCGTAGACATTATTTTCGCAGAGATAGATCACCGGCAGATCCCAAATGGAAGCCATATTGAGTGAGCTGTGGAATATGCCCTGATTGGCTGCTCCGTCTCCAAAAAAACATACCACTATTTTTCCGTTTTTTTTCATCTTACAGGTCAGTGCCGCACCTGTAGCAATACCTATACTTCCTCCCACCACTCCATTTGCGCCAAGGTTTCCTGATTTTACATCTGCTATATGCATTGACCCGCCTTTACCCTTGCTGTAACCTGTTTTTTTCCCCAACAGTTCCGCCATCATTATGTTCAGGTCCGCACCTTTCGCAATACAATGGCCATGACCTCTGTGAGTCGAAGTGATATAATCGTCACCTTTGGTAGCATAAACAGCACCGACTGCAGTTGCTTCCTCACCAATATATAAATGGCAGGTCCCATGGATCATTCCTCTTATGATGAATTGTTCGGCTTCATTTTCAAAATGCCTTATTTCATACATCTTCCTGAGCATTTCAATCTTCAGGTCATTATTAAGGCCAGTAAATCTATCTTCTATCTTAAATCCGTCAACATCGATATATAATTTTTCTTTCACTTGAATCCTTTTTTTATTATTTATCCGATTCTATTGATATTTGATGCTGTCTCTTCATCCGTAAACAGGATGTTAAGAAATCCTCCTCTTAAGGCGCCGAGTATTACTTTTAATTTTCTTCTGCCAAAAGCAACTCCTATGACTTTTTTTACTTTTTTTAATCTCTCCGGTGAAATTCTTACGGTCCTCTCGTCGATTTTATTTGGAACAGGCCTGCCGTTTTCATCTATAAAAATAAGGTTGACGTCCCCCACAACCCCGAGACTTTCCAGATATTTGAATTCTTCCGGACTAAAACTACCTGTTTTTATCAGAGTGGAACCCGATCCGATATCACTCAAACCCACCATAGCAGTATCGATTGTTTCTGTTAATTTTATTATTTGGCTTATATTGCTGTCCTTTTCAACGACTTCTCTTATTTCTTTTGTATCAAGGACGGCGGGAGAATGAATCATATAACTTACACCACCAAGTCTGTCTGCAATATTTCTGGCAACCGAGTTTGTATGGACTCCTGTCCCCGTCTTACCCAGTCCTCCAATGATCGGTATTACTTTTATACCGGATTTGCCGCTTACATCAATATAATCCGATATTCCTTTAAGTGAATTTCCCCATCCGATTCCAAGAGAACTGCCGTTTTCGAGTATTCTTTCCAATAGATCATTAAGTGGGCCGGCCATTGCTTTCAGTGTTTCTTCGATATTTTCATAAGTTGGAACTACAATGCATTCCCTTATATTAAATTTTTTTTCGATTGAATTTTCCAGATTAGAGTAATCATCTTTCCGGAGATTTATTTTTATTTCTACGATTTTTTCTTTTCTGGCCTTGTCCAGGTATCTCGAAACTTTTGTCCTTGAAATATTCAATCTTTCAGCAATCTGCTGCTGCGTTTGATTTTCTATGTAATAAAGTCCCGCAATCCTTGTCAGTATTCTTTTTTTCTCTATGCTTTCCATTATATGATCCTTTGAAATATGTGCACAATTGTGCAATAACTGCTCATTTGTGTAAAATTATATATTAAAAAAAAGTAATTTTCAATCAATCCCCATTACAATCACACAGTTTCCTTCATTTTATTTAAAATAGTAAGTATAATATAACAACATCAAAAACTATAAAGATTCACATTATGTCAACCACCTATAAAGTAATTAACTTTATAATAGAATTAGGACCTGTTTTTCTGTTTCCTATAATTTTATTTATAATAAGCCTTATCATCACAAGAAACCCTTTAAGGAATTTAAAAAACTTTGCTTTTATACTGACGGGTATGATCGGTGTTTCGGTAATGATCACTCTTTTTGTAAATTTTTTTGCACCGGTTATAAGCACGATACTAATTAATTCTTCAAAAAATTTCGAGGTCATCGATGCAGGATGGATAGTCTCCAAGGCAGTCCTCTTAAACTCTCCCGTTATTCTTCAAATAATAATAGCTGTATTTATTTTAAATCTGATTATGCTTTTTTTAAGATTTACCAGGACCATAAATATAGATTTTTGGAATTATTGGAGTTTCCTGCTGGTGGGTTCGATTGTTTTTTCAATTACCGAAATAAAATGGATAGGAGTACTCGTGGCAATGATAGTGGCCGCAATAACTTTTGTGCTGTCAGACATATATGCACCATATATCGAGAGTTATTTTGGTGTCAAAGGTATATCCAATCCACAGGCACAGATCATTTGCTGGGCTCCCCTTTCACAGCTCGTCAATACAATATTCGATCATATCCCTTTTGTAAGAAAGATACATATCTTCTACGAAGAAATTCAGTACAAGCTTGGGGTCTTTTCGGAACCTTTAGTAATGGGTTTTATTATTGGAACTATAATAGGAGCTATTACCCGTTATAAGAATTTTTTACTGAATCCAGGTCCCAATCTTCTTTATTCTTTCTTAAATGGTTTAGTACTTTCTATTATCATGGTACTTTTACCAAGAGCAGTCAACCTGCTCCTCAGAGGTCTCATTCCCACTATAAATGATATAAAAAGCTTTATTGCGCGGAAGATCACAAAAAGAGAACTGTATATCGGCCTGGATTCGGTAGTGTTAGTCGGACAACCTTCTATAATCTTCTTATCGATTTTTATAATTCCGCTGACAGTTTATATTTCAACTATACTTCCGGGTAATAACGTACTTCCAAATGCCGATCTTATAATAATCCCATTCATATTGATATGGATTATAGCCCCTTCAAGGGGAGATATGTTCAGAAGCTTTATATCTGCGGTAATCATAATTCCAATAATTCTCTGGATAACGACTAATATGGGATACTTATTTACGAACCTATTCTTGAAATACGATCTGGAATTAGTAGAAGGGTATAATAGGATTTCGAGTATTGGAGGCAGTTCCAATGTATTCTTCTGGATATTGCTGAAGACTTTAGAGCCGATATTTAATTTATTTTTATAATACTTAAGATTCTTACTTTCTTCTTGTTATCCTGTGAATATATTCCGTATATAAATTCTTATGTATAGTGGATTTTTCCCTGAAATTATAGATTCCATTTCTTTCCAGGATCAATTTTATTTTCTTATCGTTATGCATAATAATGTCCCTTACGTTTAGAATACTGGTCCTGCTTATCCATAAATCCGATTCCTGAGAAATATAAGGAAAAAAAGAATAAGCATTTATAATTTTCTCCCATGGAATCTCGATCCTATCGACAAGATCTGCATAACTAATGTCCGGAACCTTTCTTATGATATTTTTAGCCTGATTTAATATTTCCAGATTTACTTTTTTTTCAATTTTTTTAAGATTATACGAAGATATAGCCAGGAAAATAGCATAAGCAAATACAAACGGGATTATAAAATAGTAATACCTGTAAATAAAATCTATTATGTATTTTCCCATTCTGCCTAAGAATACTTCAAGCGAGACAGTGGTCATTTTTTATTTCTCCGATTAAATTGATTTCCGTTATTGCGCAGGACAATATTTAAATATTCTAACAAAAATAATAGCAACCGTATACGATAATAGATATGCATTAAGATTCAGATAGAGTTGGTGGAGATGAGCGGGATCGAACCGCTGACCTCCTGCTTGCAAGGCAGGCGCTCTCCCAGCTGAGCTACACCCCCACATTTGTTGACTGGTGGGCCTATCTGGACTCGAACCAGAGGCCTCATCCTTATCAGGGATGCGCTCTAACCAACTGAGCTATAGGCCCCAATCCGAATTTTAAACAGAGGTCAAAATAACAATTTAATACTTTTTTGTCAAGGCAAAGCCACAGGTAAATTTAGAAGTAAAATGATTTTAAAGGTAAACCTATCTAACTACTTCAGGTCCTTTAACCTTTGCTTCTTCTTCCTTCCTTGGCAAAAATCTAAGCTCAATCCCTCCGATGATCTTTAGAACCACATTTATTATCCAGACTATAAAGGTCCCGGCGGCAGCGTAAAAAATAGAAACAACTAGTCCACCAACAATCAATACTATAATTGTTACTGCGGTACCTCCACCAAAGAAACTAAATAAGACACCAATATTCCCAAGACCCACGCTCGTAAGAATACCATTTATATCGATACCGAAGGAAGCTAACCCAAACCATGCAATGAGCCCGATGATTGTCAAAACGATTATGGATAATATAAAGAATATCAGATAAAAGACAAGTAAAAACTTAAACATAGAAAATTCGCCAATACTTCTTAGAACTTTCCTTTCGACAGCCAGCTTTTCTCCAGCCATTTTTTACTCCTTTAATAAATAAGAAATAAACTGCATGAACTCATTTTGTGCTCAGCAGTATAAACTTTGTTATCCTTTATTGAAATTCAATAACTGGTAACAATTATCTAAATATTACATCTTGAAATATTTATCCGTTAAACTGGCTATACCGGGAATTCTGAAAGTCTTGCCCTGAAAACTCATGACAATTGCAATGATCCCAAGTACCCAAGCGGCACCCCAAATCAACCAACCCAACCAGGAAAAGAAGTACCATCCAATAAAAGGAATCCATCTTAGAATAACTGAAAATATTATATAGCTACCTACTTCAATAATACCCAAAATCAAGGCCTGAAGTGCATTCCATTTTACGAATTTGTTTTCTTTTTCAAGGAGCCAGATGATCAGTCCGCCGACCCAGCTGAAAAGATAGGCAATTAATACCGCAATCTTTGGCTCCATTCCAGTAGAACTCTTTTTATTGAAATCCGAATCTACTTCTACTTTCTTTACTTCTGCCATTTTATTATACCCCCTTTTTTAATTGGTTTTATTGGCACCTAAAAAATAAATTTATTTTTAAATAAAAATTGTTATTAAAAAATATAATAACAGATTTGACTGATAAATTAAATTAAATCATTCAATCACCTTCAGAGGCGACAATTGAATATGAAGCAACTTCTGCGCCTTCTTCCAGGTTGATCACCTTGACTCCCTGAGTGGATCTACCGATTCTTGATATCGATTTTGCAGGAATCCTGATAAGTACTCCTATGTTAGAGATGATCATGACATCGTGTTCATCCTTCAAAATACCCGCACCGGCGACCTTTCCTTTTTTCTCGGTAATTTTTAAAGTCCTGACACCCAATCCGCCTCTTTTTTGCTTATTATATTCCACAAGCTGAGTCCTTTTTCCATAACCATTTTCAGTGAGAACAAAGAGATCGCCTTCAGTTTCTCTTGCCACCATCATAGAAAGAACTTCATCCCCCTTTGATAGCCTCATTCCCTTTACTCCCTGTGAGGACCTCCCCATTGGTCTGCAGTCTTTTTCGCTGAATCTTATGGCCTTTCCATCTCTTGAAACCATGATAATCTCGTCATTGCCGTTGGATTTTTCTACGCCAATGAGCTCATCTCCCTGCTTGATAGTAATGGCAATTATCCCATCCTTTCTGGAAGTGTCATACGCCTCGATCGGAGTTTTTTTGATTATCCCCTTCTTTGTGGCCATTATCAGATACTTATCGTCGCCGTAATCTTTAACCGCTATTACTGCCGCAACCATTTCACCTGGGACAAAAGGAAGCAAGTTTACGATTGCCTTACCTTTGGACATCCTGCTTCCGGCAGGAATTTGATGGACCTTCACCCGATATACCTTTCCAAGGTTTGAGAAGAACATTATATAGTGGTGGGTCGAAGCTATGAACAGGTGTTTGACAAAATCATTTTCCTTTAAATTAGTCCCGGTCACTCCTTTTCCGCCTCTTCCCTGTTTTCTATAAGTAGTTGCCGGAACCCTTTTTATATAACCTGAATGGGATATGGATATTACATTCTCCTCCTCCGGTATTAGATCCTCGATCTCGATATCGGAAACATCAGTGGTAATATCCGTTCTTCTTTCATCATTATATTTCTTCTTGATCTCCTGCAGTTCATTTTTGATCACCCCGTATATCAACTCATCGCTTGCCAGAAGCTTCTTTAGCTGCTTTATTCTTTCAACCAGCTGCTTGTGCTCTGATTTTATCTTATCTCTTTCCAGTCCGGTCAACCGGTGTAGCCTCAAATCCAGTATGGCCTGAGCCTGTATGACGGTAAGTTTAAAATTTTTTACGAGCCTTCTTCGTGCGGTGGGAACATCCTTTGAAGATCTTATGGTTTTTATTACTTCATCCAGATTATCCAGGGCTATCAGAAGCCCTTTCAGTATATGCTCCCGCTCTTCAGCTTTCTTTAATTCATATTTGGTTCTCCTCACTACCACTGTAAACCTATGTTTCACATACTCCTCTATCAGACTGGTTAAATTCAGGGTCCTGGGTACGCCCTCGACCAGGGCCAGCATAATAATTCCAAAGGTGTCCTCAAGCTGGGTATTTTTATATAAGGAATTTATTATCACGCTTGGGATTGCATCCTTTTTAATCTCTACTACTACCCTCATTCCGCTTTTATCCGATTCATCCCGCAGGTCACTTACTCCCTCTAGCCTTTTAGTTTTAACCAGCTCGGCAATGTTTTCGACAAATTTTGATTTATTCACCTGATATGGAAGCTCGCTTATTATGATCTGGGTCCTGCCTTTTTTAGGCTGCTCCTGGTGCACTCTTCCTCTTACCACTAAGCGTCCCCTGCCAGTCTCATATGCTTCCCTGATTCCTCCCATACCCATTATGATTCCACCGGTGGGAAAATCCGGACCTTTTATCTTTCTCATGAGATCTTTTGCCGTGGATTTGGGATTATCTATATAATAAATCACGCCGTCAATTATCTCTCCCAGATTATGGGGCGGAATATTTGTGGCCATACCCACTGCAATACCCGAGGAACCATTTATCAGAAGATTAGGAAACTTCGCCGGCAGTAAAGATGGTTCCTTTAAGGAACTGTCAAAATTATCCACAAACTCTACGGTATCCTTATCAATATCCATAAGCAGTTCTTCGGATATCGGAGAAAGTCTGGCTTCGGTATATCTCATAGCGGCAGCCCTATCACCATCAACGGAACCGAAATTTCCGTGTCCGTCTATCAAAACATAACGCTGTGAAAAATCCTGGGCCATTCGCACCATGGTGTCATAGACTGCGGTGTCGCCATGAGGATGGTACTTTCCAAGTACCTCTCCTACGATTCGTGCACATTTTTTATAAGGCGTATTGGATCTCATACCCATATCATTCATGGCATATAAAATCCTCCGGTGAACCGGTTTGAGACCGTCTCTTACATCCGGCAGTGCCCTTCCGATAATCACACTCATTGCATAGCTCAAGTAGGAATCCTGCATTTCTGATTCGATCTCGATATTTTTTATCTTGCCTCTTAATTCAAATACCATTTATACTCCTGACTATATGTCTATAAACGATACACCTTTAGCATTCTTTTCAATGAATTCTCTTCTTGGTTCCACTTTACTTCCCATCAGAGTAGAGAAAACATCATCGGCAATCAATGCATCTTCAATCTCAACCTTAAGAAGTGTCCTTACCTCGGGATTCATTGTTGTCTCCCAGAGCTGCTCCGGGTCCATTTCTCCCAGACCCTTATACTGCTGAACGGTTATTTTTTTATCCTCAAACCTCTTTTTTATATTTTCCAGTTCTTTGTCGCTGTAGGCATAAGAAACTTCTTTGTCATTTTTAACCTGATACAGCGGCGGCTGGGCTATATATACATACCCGGCTTCGATCATTTCCTTCATATACCTGTAAAGGAAGGTCAAAATCAGCGTCCTTATATGAGCCCCGTCTACATCGGCATCGGTCATAATTATCACCTTATGATATCTCGCACTTTCAATATCGAATTCCTCCCCGATTCCAGAACCCATAGCGGTTACCATAGCCTGTATCTCTACACTGCTTAATATCTTGTGCAGCCTTGCTTTTTCAACATTTAAAATTTTTCCTTTAAGGGGCAGTATTGCCTGAAATCTTCTGTCCCTTGCCTGCTTTGCGCTTCCTCCCGCGGAATCTCCCTCAACCAAAAACAACTCACTATATTTTGGATCATTTATGGAACAATCGGCAAGCTTTCCCGGAAGGGAACTACTTTCCAGCAGTGACTTTTTCCTTGTAAGGTCCCTTGCTTTTTTAGCAGCAGCTCTTGCTCTTGAGGCTTCCATACATTTGTTTACTATAGTCCTTCCTATGGCCGGATTCTCTCCCAGGAATTCAGCAAGTTTTGTATTTACCGTAGATTCAACAAAACCTTTCATCTCACTATTCCCGAGTTTGGTTTTGGTCTGTCCCTCGAATTGAGGTTCTTTTAATTTGACACTGATGATCGCGGTAAGCCCTTCCCTGATGTCTTCACCTGAAAGATTTTCATCTTTTTCCTTTAACAAATTAGTGCTGCGGGCATAGTCGTTTATAGTCCTTGTAATAGCACCTTTAAAACCGCTTAAGTGTGTCCCGCCTTCCGTAGTATTTATATTGTTGGCAAATGAAAAAATACTTTCCGAATAACCATCTGTATATTGCATTGCAACTTCTACTTCCTGGTCATTTACCACATTCTTGAAATATATTACCTTCTTATGTAAAACCTCTTTTTTCTCACACAAATATTTTACGAAATCCTCTATCCCGCCTTCATACTGGTATACTTCTTTCTTTTCCGGTTTATCTCTTGAATCTACCAGAGTAATTTTTAATCCTTTATTCAAGAAAGCCATTTCTTTCATTCGGCTGGCAAGTATTTCGAATTTATAATCGATATCTTCGAATATTTCTTTATCGGGGTAGAAAGTGATAGCCGTTCCATGAGTATCGGTTTTTTCACCTTTCAAAAGATTACTTGCCGGTTCTCCTCTCATGAAATCCTGTTTGTAGATGTGCCCGTCCCTTCTTACTTCGACAGTCAGTTTTTCCGACAGAGCATTTACCACGGAAACTCCGACACCATGCAGCCCGCCGGATACCTTGTATCCTTCCCCGCCAAACTTGCCGCCTGCATGTAACTTTGTAAGCACTATCTCTACTGCAGGCTTATTGAACCTTTCGACTTTCTTTACCGGTATTCCCCTGCCGTTATCAACAACAGTAACAGAGTTATCATTATTCAGTACCACTAGGACATTATCGCAAAATCCTGCCATTGCTTCATCTATACTATTATCTACAACCTCGTAAATAAGATGGTGAAGACCTCTGGAACCGGTTGAACCAATATACATGCTGGGTCTTTTTCTGACTGCTGCAAGGCCCTCAAGAACTGTAATATCTTTAGCGTCGTAACTTGATTTTTTCAAAAAAAACTCCTCAAAAATTTAATAATTTCTTTTTTTAATATGGATAAAGGGCAATAAGTAACCATCTAAACTAACCTCGATACCCATTACCCTTTCAGGTTTAAATATAAAATTTTCTTCAAAAAATTCGATATTTTTACTTACAATCGACACTGAATATTATACCATATTTTAGTTAAAATTTGGTTAAGAAAGAAGGGGAGAATCTCAAATATTTTGCCTAAATCTTATGTTTTTTACGACTTCTTCTCCGATAAATGAATTTATTTTTTTGATCAACTGTTCTGACATCAGGCTCAGTTCGTTTGCCCAGGTTGAAGTGGTAACCGATATATATAATATCCCTCTTGTTATCCTTTCAGGTTTTGCTTTTTTACATATTTCTGCGCCAACGATTTCTTCCCAGCGATTAAAGATATTGGATATATTCATTTTTCTTCTTATATCCATTTTTTTTATCACATCTTCGATTATACTTCCGATATTTTCGATTTCACCCATGGTCATATTATATGCTGCAGATTACAAATCCGAAACTGCGATTCTATTATCTTTGATTAAAAACGTACTCCCAAATTCCAGATCCAGCTTATCAAGGTAACTTATATTTGTAGTGGTCACAAAAGTCTGGAATTTATCACTCACCGCTTTTACCAGTATTTTTTTTCTTTCTATATCAAGTTCCGAAAATACATCGTCCAGAAGAAGGACCGGATCTTTTTTTATTTTCTTTCTAAGGATATCCAATTCACATAGTCTCAGACTTATCGCAGCTATCCGCTGCTGACCCTGTGAACCAAAAAACCTTATATTTCTGCCATCAAGTTTAATCATAAAATCATCCCTGTGCGGGCCTACCGTAGTGGTTTTGTACAGCAGATCCTTTTCGAGGCTTCCCTTTAGTTCCCGGTGAAATATTGACTTAATATCGTCAGGCTCAAGATTTTCCATCACCTGATTTTTTTTATCTTTATAATCCGCAAGATCATCGGAACCATACCCTCTGTCCCAGCTAAAAATGTAATTAATATCAACTTTGACCCCTTTGAAGAAACTGCTTATGTAGTTTTTAAATTCAGCAGCAAATTCAGTCAGCAGATCATATCTTTTTTTGATTATATCGGCGCCGTATTTTACGATATTTTCATCCCACACATCCAGTGTAGAATTACTGCCTGCATCGATTTTTATGTTGAAACTCTTGATCAAACTGCTTCTCTGGGTAAGTATTTTCTGATATTGCAAACGCTGCCTGTAATATAGCGGATCGATTTTTTCAAGTATGCTGTCCAGGAAATTTCTCCTGTCCATAGGACCTGATTTTACTATCTTGAGGTCATCGGGAGAAAAAATGACAGAGGGGAGTATAGATATAAAATCGGATTTTTTTCTCCTGGATATTTTATCTACCTTTATTTTTATGTCATTACCTTTTTGCAGTTCTATTTCTATAAAGCGGTCCGGTTCATCTTCTTTTTCGGAACCGATCAAAGCCTTTACTTTCGAGTACTCGCTCCCCCAATTTATTATTTCATCCTGACTGTAAGTCCTGTGAGACCTGCCCGTGGAAAGATAATATATGGATTCCAGTAAATTGGTTTTACCATTACCGTTGTTTCCCAGTATAAGAACGGTATTTTTGTCAAAATCCAAATTGACATGACTATAATTTCTGTAATTTTTGAGTTCTAACTTTTTTAAATACATTATGTTGTCGTAAATCCTTTAATGTTTTCAACGCTTTTTTTTAGAATGGTTATGTAATTTTTACCTTATTTCAAAATGATAACCTGTTATATGAGAAATATAATTTCAAATTTCCCATATTTAATACTTTACATAATATCATTTATGAATTAAAACTTTAATTTTCTTTCTCCTAGCAAAACGCCTGACAAACTGTGTTGCATAGAGTGAGATTTTTTACAATTATTATAAATATTCTGGTATAATTTTTGAAACAAATTCAAGTAAAGTTCCCTGAAACATTATTTTTAGTTTCTTTAGAAAGGAATACAATGCGGATTACAGATTTGCCCAAATATGAATTACAGCCTGAAGAAGTAAAAAGAATCAAGGAAATAATAGAAAAATATAAGGGTAAAAAAGGAGCATTGATTCCAATTCTACAGAAAATTCAGGAATATATTAGTTTCATACCGGTAGAAGCACAGAGAAAAGTGGCAGAACTGTTAGCTATCCCCGAAAAGGATGTTTATGGAGTAGTTACTTTCTATTCATTCTTTTCCATGGTTCCCAGGGGCAAGTATAATATAAGGGCTTGTTTGGGTACTGCATGTTTTGTTAAAGGCGGTAATAAAATAGTAGATAGGATCGTAAAAGAACTCAGGATTAAGCCAGGAGAAACTACGGCTAACAGAAAGTATACTCTTCAGGTCAATCACTGCCTGGGAGCATGCGGCCTTGCCCCAATAATTGTTATAAATGATAAGATTTATCGGAAAGTAAATCCTGAAAAAGTTATGGATATAATATATTCTCATGATTAATAAAAGAATTTACTGCTCTTATTTCGATATACTAAATTGAAAAAGAAAGGATCTGGGTAGTTGAGTAAAAAAATTGTAAAGATAAAAACAAAAAGTGACCTTCTCACTATTAAGAAAGAGATAAACAAGAAAAAATCTTTAAATCCTAAAGGTAAAAGATACAGGATAACTGTACATCTTGGAACCTGCGGTATAGCTTCAGGTGCTGAAACAATACGTGATTTAGTAAAAGAAGAAATAGATTCAGGAAAACGCAATGATATTGAATTCACCACTTCCGGATGTGTAGGATTTTGTGCTCTGGAGCCTATGTTAACCATCGAATCATATAATTTACCTCCGGTTACCTACTATAGTCTTGATAAAGATAAAGTAAAAAAAATATTCGAAAAACATATAGACAATGGAGAAATAGCAGAGGAACTTAAACCTATAACCGCAAATTCGGAACTTGCAAACTTTTATAAATATCAGGAATCCCGAGTCTTAAGAAATCGTGGTAAAATTGACCCTTTCGAAATAGAAGATTACATTGCAAATGATGGCTATTTTGGTCTAGCCAGGGCTATTGAGATTGGTGACTCTGATAAGATTATTAAAACTATTTCTGAATCAGGCTTAAGAGGACGTGGAGGTGCGGGTTTTCCAACAGGTAAGAAGTGGGAGCTTTGTAAAAATTCCAAATCTACAAATGGAATTAAATATGTAATATGCAACGGTGATGAAGGAGACCCCGGCGCTTTTATGGATAGAAATTTACTCGAATCAGATCCTCATTCTATTCTTGAAGGAATGCTAATAGCAGCTTTTTCAATTGGTTCAAATAAAGGATATCTTTATATAAGAGCAGAATATCCTCTTGCAGTAAGGACTATGGAACATGCAATAAGACAGGCAAAAGATTACAGCCTTATAGGGAAAAATATATTAAATAGCAGGTTTAATTTTGAGGTGGAAATATATCAGGGTGCAGGCGCTTTTGTATGCGGGGAAGAAACTGCACTTATAAAATCAATTGAAGGCAAAAGAGGCATGCCCAGGCCTAAACCGCCTTTTCCTGCAAATAAAGGGCTTTATGGAGAACCCACGCTTATAAATAATGTTGAAACACTATCAAGTATTCCACAAATAATTTTAAATGGCCCAGAATGGTTCAGCAGTATCGGAACAGAGACAAGTAAAGGTACAAAAATATTTGCTCTTGCCGGAGCCGTAAAAAATGTAGGCCTCGTTGAAGTTCCTATGGGTATAACAATAAAAGATATTATTTATAAAATTGGCGGTGGGATACCTGAATGTAAAAAGTTTAAGGCAGCTCAATTTGGAGGACCTTCAGGAGGATGCATATCCCGAAAGTTTCTTGATACCCCTATTGATTACGAAAAAATAAAAGAAGCCGGTTCTATTATGGGCTCTGGGGGAGTGATAATTATTGACGAAGAAACTTGCATGGTAAATCTTGCCAGGTATTTTATGGACTTTATTCAGGACGAGTCCTGTGGTCAATGTGTTCCCTGCAGAATAGGAACCAGGAGAATGCTGGAGATATTGGAAAGAATAACTCAGGGCAAAGGTGAAAAAGATGACATCAAAAAACTTGAAAAACTATCAGCTGTAATTAAAGAAACTTCCCTCTGTGGATTAGGAAAAACTGCTCCCAACCCTGTGATTAGCACAATAAAATATTTCAGGGAAGAATTTGAAGAACACATTAGAACCCAAAAATCATGTAAAAGGCTTCATGCACAAATTAAAAAAATATAGGCATTTTAATTTAGATATTTTAAGAACTTAAAATAGTATATCTTAAAAATTTAAATGTTAAAAAGTAATTCAAACTTGAGAACTAATAAAAAATGCCAGGTAAAGAAAAAAGCTATAGAAAATATGAACGGCTCGAACAATAAAATAAAAATTTATATTAATAACAAGGTTTTTTATACTTCACCTGATAAAAGTATTCTGGAAGTATGTCTTAATAATAATATTTTTATACCTCATCTATGTTATGATCCCAGGCTCAAACCCCAGGGTGCGTGCAGGCTTTGCGTTGTTGAAGTGGAAGGAACGCCTGAGGCTGTTGCCTCCTGTGTAACAAAAATAGAGGAAGAGATTAAAATTAAAACAAATACTCCTCATATAAAAGAGCTTGTAATAACAAATCTGGAGTTGATAATATCCGACCATCCTATGGACTGTATGACCTGTGAAACCTGTGGTAACTGTGCCCTTCAGGACCTGGCATATATGTACAATATTAAAAATGTACCCTATATAGGAAAAATTCATGAAAAAAAAGTTCTCGAAGATAACCCATTCATATTAAGGGATAATGAGAAATGTATACTTTGCGGAAGATGTGTTAGGATGTGCGACGATGTTGTCGGCGCAAACGCTATTGGTTATGTTGGCAGGGGTTTCGAATGTGAGATAATCCCTGCCTTTGAGCAGTCACTAAAAAAAACAGATTGTGTATTCTGCGGTAACTGCATTTCCACCTGTCCGGTAGATGCACTTCAATCCAAACCCTATATGAGAAAAGCCCGTACCTGGGAAGTAAAAAAGATTCAGACAGTCTGTCCTTATTGTGGCGTCGGCTGTGTGATTGATTTACATATAAAAAACAACAAAATTGTCAATATATCATCAGAAATAGGAAAGAATGTAAACATGGGCAATCTGTGCGTTAAGGGTAAATTCGGCCTCGACTTTGTAAACAGCCCTGAAAGGATTAGTCACCCAATGATAAAAACAAAAGAGGGTAAATTAAAGAAGGTAAGCTGGGAAAAAGCATTAGATATTGTTTCAGATAAACTGGCAGCCATAAAGAAAAAATACGGCCCCGATTCCATTGCCATCCTTAGCTCGGCAAAATGTACAAATGAGGAAAACTTTTTAATGTCCAGATTTGCGCGCGCAGCAATAGGCACAAATAATATAGATCATTGTGCAAGGTTATGTCACGCCTCGACAGTTGCCGGTCTGATTCCGACTTTCGGAAGCGGTGCGATGACAAATTCGGTTAATGATATAAAATACTCGGATGCTGCAATAATAATTGGATCAAATACGACAGAAACTCATCCGGTTATAGGTTATGAGATTATAAGATGTGTAAAGGAAAATGGATTAAAGTTGATTGTTATTGACCCACGAGATATTCCAATCACAAAATATGCTTTTTTACACCTGAGGCAGAAGCCGGGAACAGATATTGCTGTTATTCTTGGAATTATGAAAATAATTTATGACAAAAACCTGCACAATAAAAAATTCATTAAAAATAGAACCGAAGGTTTTAACAAATTTTATAAGTGCTTTTCTACATATACTGCAGAGAAAGTAGCAAGAATATCAGGAGTAGACAAGCATAGCTTAGTCGAAGCTGCAAAAATCTATGGATCTGCTAAAAATGCTTCCATATTTTATGCAATGGGGATCACCCAGCATACCTGCGGTACGGATAACGTCATCGCTCTGGCAGATCTGGCTTTAATTACTGGTAACATAGGTAGAGAGGGTACCGGGGTAAATCCCTTAAGGGGACAGAATAATGTTCAGGGGGCCTGCGATATGGGTGCATTACCAGATCTGCTGAGTGGATATCAGAGTATCGAAGACGATGCAATCAGGCATAAATTTGAAAAAAAATGGGAAAAGGTCCTACCCTCCAGGAAAGGTCTGACCGTAACTGAAATAATAGATGGTGCAGATTCAGGCACCATAAAAGCCATTTACGTAATGGGTGAAAACCTGATGCTTAGTGACCCGGATCTATTGCACGTAGCTTCAGCCCTCAAGAAGCTTAAGCTGTTTATAGTCCAGGATATCTTCTTAACTGAGACTGGTGAGTTTGCCGATGTTATTTTACCAGGTGTATGTTTTGCCGAGAAGGAAGGAACATTTACAAATACTGACAGAAGAGTTCAGAGAGTAAGAAAAGCAGTTAATGCTCCAGGCAGTGCACTTGAAGACTGGAAAATTATCTGCGAGCTTGCAAAGAGGATGGGCTATCCTATGAATTATAATAATGCTGCTGAAATTATGGATGAGATTGCCAGCCTTACACCAATATATGGCGGTATAAATTATGAAAGACTTGAAAGAGAAATGATTCAGTGGCCGTGCAGGCAATACAATGATTCCGGCACAAGCATTCTTCATACTAAAAATTTTACACGGGGCAAGGGCAAGTTTATTCCCGTTAAACATACACCACCGGCAGAGGTAACGAGTGAAAAGTACCCTTTCATATTAACTACCGGTAGAATCTTATATCAGTTCCATACCATGACAATGACGGGAAAAGCCAAAGGTTTAAACGAGATTGCTCCTTCAAATCTTGTTCAAATTAATATAGATGATGCAAAAAGCCTGAGGATTAAAAACGGAGACAGAGTAAGAATCGAATCAAGAAGAGGTAAGGTTACAGCATTATCACTGGTAAGCTCCAAAATTAAAAAAGGAGTGATATTTATGCCATTCCATTATGCAAATTCCCCTGCCAATATTCTTACCAACCCTGCCCTGGATCCTATAGCAAAGATTCCAGAGTTCAAGGTTTGCGCTGTAAACTTAAAAAAGATATAGAAAATAGAATTTAAATGGTATGAGAAATTGGAAAACCGAATCTCAAAATTAGGTAAAAAAATCAAAATTAAAAAAATTAAATCTTCTTCCGGCAGCGCCAATCTAATTGATGTAATCCCATTTGAATTACTTCTAACCATTTCTCTAAATGGTAAATGCATTTCGATAATCTCGTGCTCACCCGCCAATCTGATTGAACTTACAATTGGTTATCTGGTAAATAATGGTTATATTGTAAATTATTCAGACATAGAGCTTTTAAAAATTTGCAGTAATAATATAAATAAAGCTACCAGCAGAAATAACCCGACTTTAAAAATTGAAGTTAGCGCAGCCGCTAGTAAAAATAATATCATATGCCCGGATAGCTTAAAATTCATACCTTCAGGATGTGGTAGTATTGAT
>Ga0209521_10000341_pt1 | contig 35052 bp, 28 predicted proteins | sample Rifsed19ft4_FD_184016 | JGI IMG/M metagenome (GOLD analysis project Ga0209521, IMG submission 184016) | Soil microbial communities from Rifle, Colorado, USA - sediment 19ft 4 (version 2) | ecosystem: Environmental > Terrestrial > Deep subsurface > Rock core/Sediment | place: Rifle, Colorado...
CTCTTCATTAAATATCTGAGCAATGCCAAGTCCTTCTTCCAGTTCCTTTAAGGCGGTCTTATAGATATTTAAAAATGTCCTGAGCATCCGGTACTGTTTTTCCAGTGTACAGTATGCATCTCCGGTTGAATAAGGGGATTGTTGCAGATAGTTTTCACGGATCAGTCTGCCCATCTCTGACACTATTCTGTCCTGGTCTCGTAATGAATCCGGACCCAGAAGCTGAATGATGTCCTGAAGTTCTTCCTCCTTCTGAAGGATTTTTAATAGTTCTGATTTAAGATCGCCCCAATCGTCCGCAACGTTATCTTTAAACCACTCATTCAGTTGATAAAGGCTGAAACTCTTCTCCCAATTAATCGCAGGGTAGTGTCTCCTCCTCGCAAGATTAGTGTCAAGCGCCCACATAGCGCCTGTTACCCGCATAGCGCTTTGAGTGACAGGTTCAGAGAAGTCACCGCCTGGTGGTGAGATGGCAGTGCAGACCGTTATAGAACCCATCCGGTTGTCTTTACCAAGGCACTCCACCATTCCTCCACGCTCATAGAAGGTTGCAAGTCTTGAGGCAAGATACATGGGGAAACCCTCCTCACCTGGCAGCTCTTCAAGTCTGCCTGATATTTCCCTCATTGCCTCAGCCCATCTTGATATACTGTCTGCTAATAATGCAACGTTGTAGCCCATATCCCTGTAATATTCACCTATAGTGATACCCGTATATATGGAAGCCTCCCTGGCAGCAACAGGCATGTTGGATGTGTTAACTACAAGAACTGTCCGCTCCATCAACGGACGTCCGGTGTAAGGATCCCTCAGTTCCGGGAAGTCAGTCAATACCTCTGCTATCTCATTTCCCCTTTCACCGCATCCTACATATATGATGACATCTGTCCTTGCAAACTTTGCAAGCGTCTGCTCCAGCACTGTCTTACCTGTCCCGAACCCTCCGGGTATAATCACATTTCCTCCGGTTGCAATAGGAAAGAGGGTATCTATTATGCGTTGTCCTGTAATGAACGGGGTCCCGGATATTACCTTCTTTCTAAATGGCCTCGCCTTACGTACCGGCCACCTCTGAACGAGCTTAATCTCTGATCCATCTTCGAACGTGACAGCCGTGTCTTCTACAGATAACTCACAGTTTTTTAATTCTGCTATTACACCCCTGAGACCGGGGGGGCACATGACCTTATGAATAATATTGGCTGTTTCCTGAATGGTACCTATTATATCCCCTTCTTCAATTACATCACCTCTATGCACGAGGGGGACAAGATGCCATTTCTTTGTACGGCTGAGCGCCGGTAACTGAACACCTGTTGGTATAAATCCTTTAGAAGACCTGGCAATCTCTTCAAGTGGTCTCTGCACACCGTCAAAGATTGTGGTCAACAGACCTGGACCAAGCTCAATACTGAGCGGCTGCCCTGTATCAAGTACTTTATCACCTAAGGACAAGCCTGTGGTCTCTTCATATACCTGAATAGTTGCATTACTACCATCAATACGTATCACCTCACCGAGGAGTTTCTCCTCCCCGACATAGACGAGGTTGTACATCTTTGAATTATGCATACTGCCTGCAACTACGGTTGGTCCTGATATTTTTGTGATTATACCGGGCATGTCGTACTTCCCTATTTTCTTATTTTTATATAGAAACCAAGGGCTCTATGCAGTATCCTTGCCACATATTCCTCTTCCCTTTCTACTGCCTTCCATGATTTAACCGAAGGTATTGCAATGAATACCGGGAGTGTGCTCTCTTCCATCTTTATTCGCAGAGATTCCGGCAGACTTTCCGTATACTCCTCGCTGTATGCCACGAGACCATATTCTCTGTCTTTTAACAGTCTTTCGATAAACATCTCTGATTCCAGATAAGAAGAAGCGCTGAATACATCTACTCCGGTTAGTCTGAATCCGAGACCTGTATCATGGTCTGTTACTACGGCAATTCTGGCCATTTAAAAATCTCCGGGGAAAATCATCTCACCCCTTGGAAATGGGGGATGTTATTAAGAGCAGTCCCTCTATCTCATCCGGTGGAATCTTGAACTGGATCCCTCTTAATATAGTTCTAAGATTTATAACCTCATTTATCTTTTTCCAGATATAGCTGACTGCAAGTCCTATGTTAAGAGGGTCTTCACGGGACAGTTTTATCGCATGCATTAATATCTCGTAATCCATCCACTTCTCAACAAGCAAGGCAGGACTTGTTATATGTATCTTTGACGAAAACCTGTTCCAGTGATTTTTCCATTCATTGCTCTCTATCATTGAGATACACTCTGTGATGTCTCTGCTCCTTATCATCTTTTCATATACCTCAGGAGAGATTATCCTTCCTCCTTCAATGAAATAATTTGATTTATCATCTGCATCAAATCCTTCCTCACTCATCTTGACTGCCGCAATGAGATTGTACCTGTCAATAAGCAGCCGCATAAAATTATGTACAATTTTGCTGTTTATATCCCTTTTCCCCGGGGTACTTAGTTTCCTTAGAAAGAACGAGAAGAAAGATTTCTCTAACTCTAATTCCCCTTTGAACAGGTCTATTTCATGGATAAATTTAATCTTTAAGAGGGGGAATGCATAAGAAAAGCCTATAGTCACTAACATGCTTATTATTTGATAAACCGAAGGTTGTTTATATATCTCTTCCAATAGCCCTTCATTCAGACTACCTGCAGGTATAGTGGCTTGTAATACCTCAAATGAAGGGATATTGTTTAACTTGCCTCTTATAAGCGTTTTTATGTTAAATACATCCCACCGCCCGAGGAGTATTTCTATCAATCCCATTTCCTCGTCTTTTGCGATCACTGTTAGTTTCTTTATGGAGTCAGACAGACTTCTCCTTATAGCTTCATCTGTGTTAAAGTTCTGAGATTCGTTTGCCGCCTCCTGAAAATAGACATTATATGCACTCTTTTTCAAGTAAGATACAGCGTTTGACAGTTCCCGGCATGACATGAGTTCTCTTAATTGCCTTTCAGTTAAAAGATCCGCTTCCATAGAGCGGATTCGCGTGTTGATGTAGGCATAATCACCCAAATAGTATAACCCCTATCTCCGGCATAACATCTTCTCTTACCTTTTCAAGCCTGCTCCAGACAGTATTGACTATTGATACACTATTATCCTCTGATATTATTTCTATGCCGCCTTTTATCCTGTCATCACCATTTACTGAGATGACATCGCAGGTTTCAATATTAATATCTTTATCCTTCAGAAAACTCCTGATAAGAGTAACATCTTTGCTGTTAACAACTACCTCTACCCTCCCCTGTATATGCTTCAGACCTTCGATAAGAAGCTGAAGGAGGATTACAGGATACGAAGAACCCTCTAAGATTGATTGCAGGGCCGAATCGCACTCTTTGAATACATCTACGATTACATCTCCTTTGGCTTCTGCCAGAATGGCACTCGCTTTGAGTCGGGCAATGTTTAATTCCTTTATCCTGTTACCGGCAATATCCTTTTGCAGTTCATTGTATGCATTTTCCCGTTTAGTTTTTAACTCAGCAGCAATCCTGGACTTCATGGCGTCTGCATTTTCACGAGCCTTTCCCATGATATCCGATGCCTTGTTGTCGCCCTCATTAATAATATAATCTATTAATGCCCCATATGACATGTCTTCACCGTGGTGTTGATAATATAATGACTGCTATAACGAAACCAAGGATGACAAGGGTTTCCGGAATGACGAGGAGAATCAATATCCTGCCAAGGAGTTCCGGTTTTTCAATTATAGCCCCTATACCTGCTGCACCGATCTTAGCCTGTACTATTGCGGTTGCTATTGCTGCCAGTCCTATTGCCAGACCGGCGCCTATTGCTATGAGACCAAGTTCCATATGATCACCACCTTTCAAAAAAATTATTTGCCCCACGGTTTATACTCCCTTCCCCCGGGATAAAAAAACTTATCGAAAAACTCCACATAATTAAGCCTCAGTGTCTGTATAGCCGGTGCGTATAACCCAAGCGCTAAATTAATCAGGTGGAAAAATATTCCTATAATGATACCAATAAATATGTTTCGCGGCATTGCTGATAGTCTGTTTGCGATGGATGCAAGGAAAATGGATGCAGCGCCGAACCCCATTATCCTTGAATATGAGAGGATATTAACAACCAGTTTCATTGCCTCAAAAGGTGCAAGCCACTTTTCAACAAAAATGAGCGCCCCAACTATAACCAATACTGATATGACCATAATATGCAGCATACTCTGCGGCAGGAGACCATAAAATATTGCAGCCATACCATAGAGAGTGATGACAAATAATAATTTCAAAGACCGTGCTATTGCATTTTTTGTATCTCTACTGTTAATGGCAACAATAATTCCTATAACAAGACCTATTGATATATGAAGTCCTCCTATAAGGATTGTAAAAATAAGAAAAGGGATTAATGACTTTGACCTGTCAATGACAGGATGTATACCGATAAGTTCACCGAGATTACCGAAAAACTCACCAAAGATAAACCCGAATATTATTGCCGCAAATGTACTCACCATGAAAATACTCCCCAAACCCCGGACGACCTCATTTTTCCTCCATCTCCATATAACCCATAGAGATGCCATAAACGCTATAATCCCATATCCTATATCACCGAGTATAAGGCCAAAAAACACCGGGAAAAAGATCGCGAGAAGCGGTGTTGGGTCAAAGGTTCCATACTGTGGAAGGGCGAGGAATTTTGTCAGGATCTCGAACGGTCTGATAATGCCTGGATTACTAAGGATGACCGGGATGTTTTCTCTTTCTTCAGGCATTGCAGGGAGTACATCTAATACGACTATGTTATGGAATTTTTCGTTTATTGTCTTCATGAAGGATTTGATAGCCATATCAGGGAGCCAGCCATAAAGGAAAAACGTGTTCTTTGTGCCATAAAGTTCTGATATAACCTGTATCTGTTCTATTTCCAGTTCTATAATCCTGCTGCTTAATGAAAGCTCATAAAATTCCTCGCAGGCGAACTTATGTAATGTCCTTTCAATTTCCTGTATATCATTTGACAGGGTTGCAGTTTTTTGAAGTATTATCTTTACGGATTCGATCATGGGTGTCTCTGACAGATCAAAAGGCATTACAATTTCACTTATATTCTCCTCATGCAGGATCGCCTTAATCTTCTGAGAAAATTCTTTCGGATAGACAACAATGCATGCCGTTGTCTCTCTATCTATATCCTTTTTGAAGAGTTCATGTCTGCCGTATGTGATACCCTGCAATGCATCTTCAAGTAAAGGTAGTGTAGCCTCTTTCTTATAGAGGGTTATACCTGTATAATCCATAAACGCGCTTTCCGGTATGATCTCGATTAATGGGTATAAAGCAGTCAGTACCTTTTCATATCTGCGGTAGAGTAATAATTGTTGTTCAAGTTTCCGGATATCCGAATTCAGGCCTTCAACTGTATTACCTGCTTTTTCAATAGTTGCTTTGGCCTTTTCAATACTTAATGCAGTTTGTTTTACAGTGGTTTCAGCGGACATTAAAAACCGTGGGGAGAGGATATTAATGGTCTTCCTGGCTATGCTGCTGAGCCTCTCTAATTCAGCAAGTTCTTTTTTCTGTTCAATTGTTAAGGCTACCTTATCTACAAAGGGTGTACCTTTAACGAGATCGGGAGCGGATTCTACATGCAGGACGCCTGCCCTGTATACAGTGTCCATAACCTCATGAAGCGATTTCTTGGGTCCGATAATAGAAACCTTTGACATCTTGAGGATCATGGTACCCTTCTATGGTTTGGTTCCTGGCATGATGTATAACAATAGCCTGTCAACAGCATCTTGCCTTTTCCTTTTCGATGATTCTTTTATATCAAGTGCAGCAGCCTTTGCTTCATCTATAATATTTGCGGCCTCTTTTTCTATCTTTCCAATACTCTCCTCTCTTGCATGAGTAATCTCATCTATAATATCTTTTTCTCCCTTTTCTATTTCTGAATTTATGTGTCTTTCTGTTTCCTCAATAAGTTGCCTCGCATCTCTCTCTGCTTCTTCAATCTTTAGAGAAACACCTTGTTCAGCGTCATGGATTTTCCTCAATATTTCGTGTTCATTCAGACTCATACGAAATCCCTTTCAAATGTCTGAAGAGATATATAGCATAATTGCGATACTTCTTCAAACGCCGGTTAAGGATTGACCCCCTGCTATCGTGGGAGTTATACTGATACTGGAATACTACCAAATTGGCCAGGTAGGCCGGATAATAACGTCTTGCCTATCACATCTGTATCATAAAACTTTGAAGGGAACCCCATGGGTATACAGAAGAAGATACTAATAGCCATCCTTATAACAGGCTTTTTTGCCTTAATCGTTGGTCTCCCTGTCACATACTATGAAGTTAAAGATGTTCTCACTGAAGCTATAGGCAGGGACTTTGCCGAGATAGCCAAGAAGACAGCAGAACGGTTTGATGCTGCTATAAAGAAGGAGATTACAACGTTTAACTATCTGGCGGATGACCCTTCCTTTATCCGGGCAGTAAAGGTGAACCGCAGTAATGAGGTTGAGTCTTATCTGATTCGCTACCTTAGCCTTCCTGAAGAATTAGAAGTGCATCTTGGCCTCCTTGTCGTGAATGATAAGGGGCGGATTATTGGAGGAAGCAGACGGTACTCTGACGATCAGTCAGGTGAGGAGTGGTGGAGAATTACATTTAATCATGATAAGGGTAAGGTATTTGCGAGTGATATATATGTTGACTCACTTACAGGAAAGAGGGCATTCGACATCGGTATTCCAATAAAAGATAAGGTAACCGGTAAGGTCGTTGGCGGCATACGGAGTATTATGAATGTTGATGATTATTTTAACTTTATTGCAGATATGAGTTTTGCAACTACTGGTCATGGAATGATAATAAATTCAGGCGGGAAAGCACTTTTATGTCCTGTACTGCCACCTGAGAAACATGTAGTGAGCCGGTCCCTTATTGAAATGATTATAGAAAAAGGTGCCGGATGGAGCATTGCAGCGGATGATGCTCATGGGGGAAAGCACTCCGTTGTGGGGTTCAGTCCATTGAGGTATGTGAACTCCCTGGGGCCTGAAAACCTTGGCGGCTACAAATGGTATACATTTATCAGGCAAGACCCTGCTGAGACGTTTGCTCCGGTAAAGAGACTTATGTTGATGCTTCTCATCGTTGATTTTTCTATTGTGCTATTAATATGTGCCCTTGGTGTCTATTTTGTCCGCAGATTAGTGTTAAATCCTGTTGATATTATACATAGTGGTGTTGACCATATCGAACGGGGTAATCTCGATTACAGGATCAATATAAACACCGGTGATGAGCTTGAATCACTTGCTGATGGCTTCAATAAGATGGGTACATCATTGAATGACCTGTATCACAATCTTGAGACAAAGATCAGTGAAAGGACCTCTGAGCTGGAGAAGACTAAAAATTACCTGGAGAGTATACTTAAGCACTCTTCAGATATGATCATTACTACTGACCTTAACGGACGCATTGTAACATTCAATGAAGGCGCAGAGAGGATGCTTGGTTATAAACAGGGCGAAGTGGCCGGGACCCTCATGTCAGATTATTATTACAATAAAGACGACAGGCAGAAACTTGTCATGATTATAAGTGATAAGAAAATGGTGACCAATTACGAGACAGAGCTCTTAAGAAAAGATGGAGAGGTTATAGATATTAGCCTTTCCCTTTCTGAATTGAGGGATGAGAATGGGGAGGTAATTGGTACTGTTGGAATCAGTAAAGATATAACAGAATGGAAAAAGGCGCAACTGCAGTTAAAAGAGTATTCTCTTGAACTTGAGACGATGGTTGAAAAAAGGACGATGGAGGTGCGTGAGGGTAAGACCCATCTTGAGGCGATGCTTGGAGGAATAGCCGAAGGTGTCGTGTTTGTTGATAATGAAAATAAGATTACCCTTATCAATGACGCTGCTGAACTGATATTTGGAATAAAAAGGGAGGACTGGTATGGCAGGGACTTTAAATATGCACACTCTGAAAAGGCCCATGAGAAGGCTCTTCAGCTTATCATTGAAATGCGTGAAGGGAAATTAAAATCATACTCTTCCGAGATTAAGGCCGGGGAGAAGACTGTTCTTGCCCACTTCTCTCCGATCATGCATGAACAGGAGTATCTCGGGGTCATATTCATTGCTACAGATATAACTGAGATGAAGAGGCTGGAGGCAGAGCTTCAAATTTCTGAGGAAAGATACAGGGATCTGGTTGAGAATTCCCCTGAGATGATCCATTCTGTGAATGCAGACAGATATTTCGTGGGGGTTAACAAGACAGAGCTGCATATACTCGGATATACACTTGAAGAGATGTTAAATATGAGGCTTGAGGATATAGTGCCTGAGGAGTACAAAGATAATGTGAAAAGGCATGTAGCGAGAGTAATTAATGAAGGGAACTGCAAGACAGAAACACAGTTTATTACAAAGGATGGGAGATTGATTGATGTTGAGATTTCTGCTTCTGCATTGTACGATCCGGTAACGAATCAATTTGTAAAGACAAGGGCCTTTGTCAGGGATGTAACAGCGGTCAAGAGGCTTCAGTCTGAGCTTATGCAGTCTGAAAAGCTTGCACTTGTTGGGAAGATGTCATCTGCAGTAGCCCATGAATTGAGGAATCCACTTGTCCCTATAGGAGGTTTTGCCAACCTTATATATAAAAGACTGGAAGATGAATCACCTCTTAAGAAATATGCCGGTATTATAGTTAGAGAAATAGACAGACTTGAAAAACTTCTCCATAACATACTCTATTTCACAAAAGATACAAGACCTGAATTCAAGCCAGTTAACCTGAATGAAATTATCAATGACTTGCTTTTCTTCTATAAAGATACGTTTGAAGAGCACAATATAAACCTAAGCATCAGTCTCACTCCGGATATGCCTATCATGAATCTCGACCACGCGCTGATGAAACAGGCGCTTATCAATATAATCATCAACGCAGTTCAGTCTATGGAAAATGGTGGATTGCTTACTGTAGAAACTATGACTAAGGGTGAGGAAGATAAATTATTTGCTGTAGTTGTGATAAATGATACTGGCGCCGGCATACCGGAGGATATAATGAACAGTATCTTCGACCCTTTCTATACTACAAAGATCCGCGGGCTGGGCCTGGGATTATCACTTACACGCAGGATTGTAGAATCACACGGGGGTGAGATAAAAGTAGAAAGCGCTGAAGGAATAGGCAGTACATTTATAATAAGCCTGCCGGTTACCACAAATGGTAACAAGTGAAATATTAGATGAATGTGGATCTTGATAAGATAATATATTGACGTAAGCATTACTAAAATGATATATAAATTAATACATTCTTTCCAAATTGACTATTTTCTATTCAAGGGGTGACATGAATGACTGAAACTATCATGGATCCAAAACGACCTAATATCCTGATTATAGATGATGATAATAAAATCAATAGTGTCTTATCTCAGATCCTGTGTGATGAATTTAATGTATATGCCACTACCTCAGTCATAGAGGGGTTAGAGATTGCACGGCGAATCTCCCCTTTTCTTGCCATGATTGACCTTAGGATGCCTGAGGCCAGCGGTATACAAGTCTTAAAAGAGATGAGGATCATAAACCCTGATATCAGGGTTATAATAATGAGCGCTTACGGGGAAGTTAACTCTGTAGTGGAAATATTCAAAGAAGGGGCAATAGATTTTCTTGCGAAACCATTTAATTTTAATGACCTCCTCGATAATATCCGGCGGCTTGCATCGGTGGCTGTTTTAGAACTACCTAATGTTGCAAATTCAAAAGAGATTATAGGAGATAGTCAGGTTATAAGAGAGGTTTGGACACTGCTTAAACGGTTCGCTCCCAGCGAAATTCCGATACTCATTCAGGGCGAAACAGGAACTGGAAAAGAACTCTTTGCAAGGGTTATTCATGACCTGAGTGTACGCTGCAATGGGCCATTTATCCCTGTAGATTGTTCTACCCTGCCGGAATCTCTTATAGAAAGTGAGCTGTTTGGTTATGAGAAGGGGGCATTTACAGGGGCTATTGCCTCAAAGAAGGGACTATTTGAATCCGCAGACATGGGTACTCTATTCATAGATGAGATTGGCAATCTGCCGCTCCATATCCAGTCCAAACTCCTCAGGATAATCCAGGACCATAAAGTTATACGCCTTGGCGCCAAGGGATATGAACCTATTACCCTGAGCATGAGGGTCATAGCTGCCACGAATACGGATCTAAAAGAGGAAGCAGAAAAAGGCGGGTTCCGGTTAGACCTCTACTATCGCTTAAATGTAGCAACAATAACCCTGCCTCCATTGAGACACCGATATGGCGATATACCGTTACTTGCAAATTATTACCTGGCTAAATGTAATCAGGAATTTCATAGAACCACCAGAATCACAGATGAGGCCATGACCCTCCTGAATGATTATCAATGGCCCGGGAATGTACGTGAGTTGGAGAACGTTATCAGGAGCGCCTTTCTCATATCAGATGAACAAATGCTTCCTTCTCATTTTACAAAGATTATAGACGACAAGATGAAACCAAGAATTGAGAGCAATATTGTATACAGTGAAGACTTTATGGATATCAAGTCCCTGAAGAATGTTGCAGGGGAAGAGGCAGAACGGGAGGCTATTTTTAACATTATGAAAAATAACCCATTTATTACTAAGGGACGTCTTGCCCAGATTTTGAAAATAGATCCAAAAACCCTCCGGTCTAAATTGAAGAAATTCGGATTGGATTCACTGCATTAAATAATACCAGAAAAGGGGTATTGATTCCTGAAAATAGGGAATTGCTTCCCTGATATTAATTTTATTTAGTTTCACATATCTAATAATTATCATTATATATTATATGTAACTAATTGATATTCCATGTAATACAAAAACATGGTGTTGCTAATACTGTAATGGCATTCCTTTTGCTTTTCATAAAAATATCATCTGCAAAGATCAATTAAACAACACTGACGTATGAGGAGGAGATTATGCTGTCGGCATCACAGGGTTGGCAATTCTGGAATAGCATGGGTGACATAACATCAACATCAGATCCCTTTAAACTGTTGAACCTGGCTAATGAGTTTGACAGGGCCGGTGTCCTCACTTATGCCATCGAACTATATATAAAGATATTAGATCAATATCCGGACACATTGGAGGCTGTGGCGGCAAGATTGGCTGTCTTTCTTATTGCAAAAAGATATGAAAATGAAGGTAATAAAGAAACAGCGATCTCTCTTGTCAGAAAGGTCACAGTTATAGCAAATGAAAATTGTTAGCTATGGGGTAATAGATTCAAGTGAAAAGATAGATAGCCTTATCACCGGGACTAAAGGTATCCGTATTTACAATATCCCATACAGGGATATCGGGATGGTTATAAGCGGTTCAGACAGGTCTTCCATGAAAATAAGTAATGACAATGCTTCTGACTATAACATTGTCGTTGAACACCTTATGAAGAAATTTACTGTATTACCAGTATTACCACTCAGATTCCGTACGCCTGTCAATAAAAAGGATATTCTTCCTATCATGGAAAATAACTATTATGATTTTAAGGATAATTTAAAGAGGATTCGTCATAAGGTAGAGTTTGGACTTAAGGTAGTCTGGAAAGGGGATGAGGTAAAAGACTGGATTACAAGAGAATACAAAAGAGACGCTTATGGTAAGCTGAAGGCATATGATCCCAGGGGAATTAAGTTTATCGAAGACGTTTTTGACAAATATGTGATTGAGAAGGAATTCAAGGATATGGCTGACATATTTATTGCTATAGTAGACAATTTTCTCGGCAGATTTGCATCTGAAAAGAGGTTCGAAAAGCTGAAAAGTAAAAACCTCCTCTTAAAGGCTTTGTACCTTATTGATAAGAAAAGACAACAGGAATTCAAAGAGGCATTTGATGTATTCAGGATTGCCCCGGGAAACTTGGATTATACTCTCAGGGGACCACTTCCGCCATTTAATTTTGTTGAGATTGAAGGCATGGAAACACAGCGGTCTTATAAATAAACTATAATGAGCAAAATAGGGAAAAAGATATGTTTATGGAGTCTCATTATAATCATTATTCCTCTTAGTATCTCAAGCCTTGTACACTATTTTCACGGGAGGGATATTGTTAAGGAACAGATTTACACGTCTTTAATTTCTGTTTTAATAGGGATTATATCCGTGTTTTCGTTATCTTTAATACTACATAAGAAGATTGCAAAACATGTTATGGAGATTTCCAGGGCCGCTGAACGTATTGCAGAGGGCAAATTAGACGAACGTATTAAAATTGACAATGCAGGAGATGAGATTTCTCATCTTTGTCATGCCTTCAACTATATGTTGGTAAGGCTGAAAACCACACTTAATGAATTGAAACATCGGGAGAAAGAAGCGAGGGAGAGTGAATTAAAATACAAAACACTGCTTGAGAATCTCCCTCAGAAGATATTCCTTAAAGACATCAATTCAGTATATATTTCATCCAATGAATTGTATGCAAGAGATCTGAAGATCGAGAGTCATGAGATTAAAGGTAAAACAGATTATGATTTTTATCCACGGGAATTGGCTGATAAATACCGCATGGATGATAAAAGGATAATCGAGTCCGGCAATCCGGAGATAATAGAAGAAGACTATGTGTTGGATGAAAAAGAATCAATTATCAGAACAGTAAAGACCCCTGTGAGAGATGAAAACGGAAATGTGGAGGGAGTGCTGGGTATATTCTGGGATATATCAGATGTGAAACAAAGAGAAAGAGAGAAAGAAGAAATAGAGAATCAATTAAGACATTTGCAGAAGATGGAAGCTATTACTCAGCTAACCAGCGGTATAGCCCACGACTTTAATAATATGCTGACGGCAATCAGCGGTAATGCTTTTATTTTACAGCGTAAATTGAGAATGGAACCTGAGTTGATGCAGTGTGTTGAGGATATAATATATACATCTGAAACAGCCGCACACCTGACCCGCAGACTACTCACATTCAGCAGAAGGCAGGTAATAGATATCAGACCAGTATCATTGAATCAAATCGTAAGCGATATCAATAACCTCCTGATGCGAATTATCGGAGAGGATATAAAACTTGATGTGAAACTAACAGAAAAAGAGATTTTAATCCTGGCAGACAAAGGACAGATAGAGCAGATATTAGTGAATTTTGCTGCTAATGCAAGGGATGCGATGCCGAAGGGAGGCTTATTATCAATTAACACAGAGATTGTAAATCTTGACAGCAAATTTACGGAGATACATTCTTATGGCAATCCAGGCAAGTATGCCCTTGTAACTGTCACTGATACAGGTACAGGTATGAATGAGGATACAAAAAAAAGGATGTTTGAGCCTTTCTTTACAACCAAAGGGGTTGGAAAGGGTACCGGACTTGGGCTTTCAATAGTGTACGGGATAGTCAAACAACACAGGGGTTATATCAATGTGTATAGTGAGCATGGGCTAGGAACGATATTCAAATTATATTTCCCTTTTATTTCATCATGTGTCAGTAGTGACTTTGAGTTAGGAAAATATATGGTTCATATGAAGGGAACAGAGACTATACTTATAACAGAAGATGATACTAAGGTCAGGCAGCTTACAAAAAAAATACTTGAAGATTTCGGATATACTGTTATTGATACGGCTGATGGGGAAGAAGCTGTTTCCATGTTTGCCGTTAATAAAGACCGCATCAAACTGGTTCTCCTTGATGTCATTATGCCAAAAAGAAATGGAAAACAGGTTTATAGCGAGATGGTCAGTATGTGTCCCGGCATCAAAGCCATCTTTATGAGTGGTTATAATGAAGATATTATCCATAAGAATGGGATACTTGATGAAGGGAGCAATTTCATTTCAAAACCTTATGTTCCAACAGAACTGTTGAGAAAAATCAGAGATGTACTGGATAACCCCGTTCGGGATTTTCATCAGGCTCAGGTCTGAGCTTGTTTCACCAGTGTAGTCAGCCGGCGTGCATAATAGTAGAATGTCAGATCAAAGTCCGACGGCATCTTTTACCTCTTCCAGAACAGCAGATGTAACCTCTCTTGCCCTTTTTGCTCCTGCCTCCACTACACCCTTAACCATGCTGGAGTTATTGATTAATTGTGAGCGTCTTTCCCATATGGGTTCCAATCTCTGCAGAAGGGCACTGTTCAGCCATTTCTTACATTCTATACACCCGATACCTGCTGTTCTGCACCCTGCATCCACCTGCTGAATTATATCCGGTGATGAGTATACCCTATGAAGACTGAATACAGGGCATACTTCCGGGTCTCCGGGGTCTGTACGCTTTATGCGTTTAGGATCAGTCACCATGGTTCTGAGTTTTTCCCATACCTCTTCCTTAGTATCAGCCAAATAGATTGCGTTGTTGTAGCTCTTGCTCATCTTCCTGCCATCCGTACCAGGGATCTTGGGGAATTCGGTCATGAGCGGCTGGGGTTCAGGAAAGACAGGCTTATAGAGGAAGTTAAACCGTCTTGCAATTTCTCTCGTCAATTCAAGATGGGGAAGTTGATCAATCCCCACAGGAACAAAATCAGCCTTGTATATAAGTATATCTGCGGCCTGAAGCAATGGATAGCCAAGAAACCCGTATGTGGAAAGGTCCCTGTCCTTCAGTTCCTGTTGCTGCTCCTTGTATGTAGGTACCCTTTCAAGCCATGGCAAAGGGGTAATCATTGAAAATAGTATGTGGAGTTCAGCGTGCTCAGGAACATGTGACTGTATGAAGATTGTGCACTTTTCAGGATTAAGTCCGGCCGCAAGCCAGTCCACAAGCATATTATGTGTATATTCTCTTAAATTACCTGTCTTTGCATAATCTGTTGACAGCGCGTGCCAGTCGGCAACGAAGAAGAATGATTCATATTCATCCTGCAATCTCAGCCAGTTATCAAGTGCGCCGCTGAAATTTCCCAGATGCAGTTTGCCGCTCGGCCGCATGCCGCTAAGAACACGTTTTTTCATTCGAAAACCCCATCCCCCCCTACGGCTGTTACTAAAACTCATTGCTCAAAACACCGGCATACCTGCAAATAACCTCGTTAACACGCTCATTATAGGCCATATTATATATGTCATAAAACCAAACGGATTTAAGAACACAAGAAATGTGATTATCAAAAGTCCATATGGTTCTAATCTCCCCATGAATTCAGCCTGTCTGTGAGGCAGCAACCCTGCCAATATCCTGCTCCCGTCAAGCGGTGGCACAGGTATCAGATTAAATACCGCGAGTACAATATTCCACTTTATCCCTTCTTTAAGCATCAGGATTAGAGGTACAAGTACAATAGAAAAAAAACCTGAACGTGAGATGATCTGCAGAGAGGGTGATACAAGAAACTGGAATAAAATACCACAAATTAATGCCATTGCAATATTGATTCCGGGTCCTGCCGCCCCTACCCATATCATATCTCTCCTGGGGTTCCTAAGGTTTGCAAAATTTACCGGTACCGGTTTCGCAGCACCTATTATGAATCCTGCAAACAGGTAGGTTATAATGGGCAATAGTATTGTTCCAAAAGGATCAATATGTGCTATCGGATTCAAAGTTAATCTGCCTGCATATTTAGCTGTAGGATCGCCAAATTTGTACGCCACCCACCCATGGGCAGCCTCATGCAGGGTTATCGCAAGGACTACCGGTATTGCCATTATGGCAATGTTCTGCAGTATTGTGTTTAAGTCAGTGTGCAAATTCTTATTATCCCTTATACGTCCCTTACCTGTACAAGCACCTCATCAGGGTTGACGCTGTCACCCTCAGATACATATATTTTTTCAACTACTCCGGATATTGGTGTATGCACTTCATTTTCCATTTTCATTGCTTCCACAATAAGGACTGTATCTCCTGCCTCAACCTTATCCCCGACCTTTACCCTTATCCTTACTACAGCCCCTGGCATTGGTGTTGTAACATCACCAACCTCTTTAGCCTTAGGCCTTATGGAGTGGCCGGTTGACCTCGCATCTATTACGCCAGAGATACTTGGCACTACTTCAACAAGTGATTCAACCAGCACTTCCTGAAGCTGGTCGTCAACATAAATGAAAAATGGCCTGCCGCCCTCCCCGGGATGCCCCATACCCCCTACCTTAACATGATATTTTTCACCATGCAGCTTTATATTAAATTCACTTGGGGCGAGGTGTGCCATGGTGGCCTCTTCCTGTATTTCAGGCACTGTACCTTTCTCCTGGGCGGCTAATTCTTCAGGTGCAATGCCCTTTGCCCTCGCTTCAAAGAAATCAAGGGCGACCTTAGGGAAAAGTGCATACAAGAGAATATCATCAATACCACGTGCCTTATCCCCAACTTCCGCAGTAAGCTTATCCAACTCAGGTTCAAGGAGGTCAGCGGGTCTTCGTTCTATAAACTCCTCATCTCCGATAGCCTTTTTCCTTACATCCTCATCTATCGGGGCAGGGGGCTTGCCGTAAAGACCCTTAAGATAATTCCTGGTCTCTGTAGTGATGACTTTATATCGTTCACCTGTTACCACATTGAGAGCTGCCTGTGTACCGACAATCTGGCTCATTGGTGTAACAAGAGGGGGATAACCAAATTCCTTACGGACTTTTGGCACCTCCTGAAGCACCGCCTTCATCTTGCCAAGCGCCTGCTGTTCGTTCAATTGAGATGCAAGGTTTGAAGTCATACCTCCGGGTATCTGGTATATAAGTACTGCCGGGTCAACGCCTGTATATTCACTCTCAAATAGTTTGTATTTCTTTCTTACCTCCCTGAAATAATCTGATATCTCAGAAATAAGCTCCGTGTTAAGGTCAACATAATATTTAGAAGAACAGTTCATGATATTGATAAAGGTTTCCACAGGGGGTTGAGATGTCCCGGATGCCAGTGCAGAGACCGCTGTATCTACTATGTCAATACCTGCTTCCACGGCCTTAACATATGTTGCTACAGACATACCGCTTGTATCATGAGTGTGGAGATGCAGAGGCACTGATATGGATTTCTTAAGCTCACTTATAAGGTCAAAGGCGTCATAAGGTGAAAGCAGTCCTGCCATGTCTTTAATACAGATTGTATCGCATCCCATATCCTCTAATCTCTTTCCAAGATCAACGAAGAGGCTATTGTTATGAACCGGACTGATTGTATAGCAGATAGTGCCTTCAACCTTACCGCCATTTTTCAGAGTAGCCTTTACAGCGGTTTTTATATTTCTGAAGTCATTTAATGCATCGAATATCCTGAAAATATTGATGCCGTTTTCAACAGCACGTTCAACAAACTTTTCTACTATATCGTCCGCATAGTGCCTGTATCCAACCAGGTTTTGTCCCCGGAGCAGCATTTGGAACGGTGTATGTGGCATATGCTCTTTCAGAAGTCGTATCCTCTCCCACGGATCTTCCTTCAGATATCTCATACTTGAATCAAATGTTGCGCCTCCCCACATCTCAACTGACCAGTACCCTGCCTTGTCAATTTTTTCAGCAATTGGAAGCATGTCTGACGTCCTTAGACGTGTAGCCAGTAAAGACTGATGTGCATCCCTTAGTGTGGTATCTGTAATATGAATTTTACGTTTCTTATTTTTCAAAATGTACCTCTCAATCATCTATGTGTATGTGCTGCGATGGCTGTCGCGATAGCGTAAACCAGATCTAACCTATCATTCTCATCTTCATACACCAATGCATCTAAGTTGTTATCTATATAGTGCGTATCAAACTCTCCCCTGCAGAATTTGTCATCCCGCATGATCATCCGGTACAAAGGTATAGTGGTCTTGACTCCCCTTATAACGAATTCATCAAGGCTCCTTGCCATCCTGCTGACGGACTCATCCCATGTTCTGCCCCATACTGTAAGTTTGGCAAGCATTGAATCGTAATACGGAGGCACAAGATAACCCCTGTATACGTTTCCGTCAATCCTGACACCAAACCCGCCGGGTGAATAGTAGGCAGTAAGTCTGCCGGTTGCAGGCAGGAAATTATTCCTGGGGTCTTCTGCATTGATTCTGCACTCAATCGCAGCTCCGCTTATCTGAATCTCGTCCTGACTAAATGAAAGGTTCTCACCGGCAGCTATTTTGATCATTTCCTTAACTATATCAATCCCGGTTATTTCTTCAGTAATCGTGTGTTCAACCTGTATACGTGTGTTCATCTCAAGGAAGTAAAAGTTTTTGTCCTTATCTACAAGAAATTCAACGGTGCCTGCATTGGTATAACCGGCAGCTCTTGTAACAGTCACAGCAGCATCTCCCATTTTTTTCCTTAACTCAGGATCAAGAAATGGTGACGGCGCTACCTCAATCAGTTTCTGGTGTCTCCTCTGGATTGAACAGTCCCTTTCTCCCATGTGGACAATATTTCCATAATTGTCAGCCAATATCTGAAACTCAATATGCCTCGGCGACTCAATGTATTTTTCAATGTATACATCATCCCTTCCGAACGCCTTCATCGCCTCCGATCTTGCCATCTCATAGGTTCGCTTTAAATCATCAGGAATACGGCAGAGTCTTAGTCCTCTGCCACCGCCTCCGGCAGAGGCCTTCAGCATGACAGGATAACCTATCTCTGAAGATATACGTTCTGCTTCTTCTATTGAACTGATACCATGGTCTATACCCGGGACAACCGGGACTCCCGCTCTCTTCACCATCTGACGAGCGAAGATCTTATCCCCCATTTCTCTTATTGCCTTTGGTGTGGGACCTATAAAGGTTATCCCATTTTCCAGACATGCTTCGGCGAACTCATGATTCTCAGCAAGAAACCCGTAACCGGGGTGTATTGCATCTGCCCCCCTTTGTTTGGCAAGATCAATAATCCTGTAAATATTCAGATATCCTGCTACAGGCCCCGGGCCGACAAGACATGCCTCATCAGCCTTTTTTACATAAAGGGTGGTAGCATCTGCTTCAGAATGAATGGCAACTGTAGGGATATTAAGCTCCTTACAGGAGCGGATTATTCTGAGGGCAATCTCTCCCCTGTTTGCGATCAGGACTTTTTTAAACATAATAGCATCACCAAATTCTTTCAGGGTTCAAGGGGTTGTAAGTTTGTAAATATTATACTATTGAGTGACTTACGTCAAGGTTTTGATAGCTCTTCGAAGATCGCTGCTGACAGCAAAGGCACCATGATTTCGTGGTGGCCGGTTAGTGTGTAACCTTTACCGGTACCATCCCTGGTTGGCCTGCGGACGACATTTGTGAGAGGTCTGTAATGCTGAATAAAGTCCATATTTACAGTAGTAAAATTTTGTACCGTATATCCAAGATTCCTGACCAGGGTGATGGCCTTTAAAAATACCTCCGGCAATATAACAGCGGAACCAATGTTCAAATATACCCCTTCATCAAGTTTGGATACTACACCTGCAAAAAGTTTAAAATCTCTGTAGCTTCCCTCTCCTGTGGCCTTTCCGTCCATTTGTGTATGTAAATGAATTATATCTGTGCCAACACCTACATGAACAGTTACAGGTATTCCCAGTCTTACACCAGCAGCAAGGATGCTGAGTTTTTTATAAGGGTAATTGGAATTTTCGATCATCTCTCCTACAGATTTTCCGATTCCCCACCCCTTTTTGACACCCTTTTTTATGGCGTTATTTAAATATTTCCCGGTCTCCTCAGCCATACCGAATGTCCCCTTCGATAGTTCTGCATCAACGTCTTCAGATGTCTTGCCTGCGTAGGCAATTTCAAAATCGTGTACAATACAAGCGCCGTTTAATGCTACTGCATGAATTATCCCCCGTTCCATGAGGTCAATAATTACAGGGCTTAGCCCCACCTTTATTACATGGGCGCCTAAGGCAGCAACTACTACTTTATTGGTTTTGCGGGCATTTGCGATTAAAGAGGCAATCTCTTTGATGTGCTTTGCCGCAAGTATATCAGGCAGACTATTGAGGAAATCACTAAAAGTACTTCCAGTTAGAAATGGTTTTGCAAAATCGCTGATGTTTACTTTGCTCTTCCTTGACTTGATGGAATAGGTGGTAAGTTTCTTTGCAGATATGGGTTTAAACCTCATCAATATCTCCAGATAAGTCCGCCTATAAGACCTTTGCGGGAATGGTAATCCAGGTTAAAAAGTATGCGGCGGGACATCTCTACGCTAATCCCTCCCAGGAGTGTCATGTAATAATCTTTATCCACTTCTCCCCATGTCTCCCCATATTCTGTCTTCTTATCGCACACCCCGCCTGTATTCCTATAAGTACAATATTCTTCTGAAAAAAGATAAAGTTCAGCCGACTTCTGCTTAGACACTCCTAAGCCCGTATTGAGATAAACTCTTGAAATTAACGGGAGCCGGTAACCAATTTTCCCGAAGATTTCCCATTCATCGCCATCAAAGAATCTACCTTTATGCTTGCAACCTCTATCAGGTTCCTTATCTGACGATGGTTCATAACTGCTAAACTGGTTACATAGTTCTATGAGCGTTTCGTCCGTTTGAACATAACTCCATGGGGCATCAGTGGTAAATTTTGTGGAAAGTCCAATTAAACCATATCCAAAATAAAAATCAGTCCCGATACCGAAACTGGTACTCTCCTTTCCTATATCAATTGAAAGAGATGCTGCACCGGCTGGTTCGAAGGCAATGAGAACAAGCAGAACAATAATAATGGATTTTACAATGTTAATACGATAGAAGAGATAATACATTATAGCCATCCAGCTTGTTTCTTCCCCTGAGCTCAGTCAGCTCGATCAGAAATGCTATTCCCTGAATATTACCGCCGAGCTTCTTAACAAGCTGAACAGTAGCCGCAACTGTGCCGCCTGTGGCAATGAGGTCATCTACAATCAGCACCTTTTCCCCCGGGGTTATGGCATCCTGATGGATGGCTAAGGAATCAGATCCATATTCCAATTCATATCTTGCTTCATATACGTCACTTGGCAGTTTGCCTGGCTTTCTTACAGGAACAAATCCCGCATTCAGACGATATGCAACAGGTGCACCCAGAATGAATCCCCTCGATTCCATTGACACAACTTTCTGTATGCCCTCGCCATCATAGAAATTTCCAATCTTATCAATTATACGTTTAAATGCACCGGCATCTTTGAGAAGCGTAGTAACATCGTAAAATAGTATCCCCTCTTTGGGAAAATCAGGTATCTCACGAATCTTTTCTTTTAAATCCATTCATTCCCCTCCATTTTCATCATAATACTTCATCCCGTTTGATTGACTTTTTTGCTATGATACTTCTAAGTTTTCCAAGCGCTATTACTTCAATCTGCCGTATCCGCTCTCTCGTCAGGCCGAATCTGTTTCCTATTTCTTCAAGAGTCATTGCCTCCTGTCCTTCCAGACCGAATCTCAGACAAATTACTTCTCTTTGCTTATCACTAAGTTGAATGAGCCATTTGTCTATCTCTTCACGCATACTAATACCTTCTGCCATCTGTGATGGTGACATTATTGTGTTATCAGCTATTATATCCATCAGGATATTGGCTTCCTTGTCCCCCACCGGGGTTTCGAGAGAATATGTCCTTCTGATCAATTTCTTCAAATCTTCTACATCTTCTGTGGAAATATTCAATCTATCGGCAATTTCTTTGAGGGATGGCTCCCTGCCCAGTTCCTGTATCAGCATTTCTGATGTGGAGAGAAATCTGTTTATATGTTCTGCGACGTGAACAGGCAGTCTTATGGTCTTTGTCTGATTAATGATGGCCCTTTCAATAGATTGCCTGATCCACCACGATGCATATGTGCTGAATCTGAACCCCTTTTTATAATCAAATTTCTCTACCGCCTTCATAAGACCGATATTTCCTTCTTCAATAATATCTGCAAGTGGAAGTCCCCTGTTTAAATATCTCTTGCCGATATTGACGACAAGCCTCAGATTAGCCTCAATCATCTGTTGTCGTGCCTTCTCATCGCCTTTTTCAATCTTTTCAGCAAGGATTTGTTCTTCTTCAAATGTCAGGAGTGATGTATGACTAATTTCATGCAGATATGATTTAATTACGTCTAACTCTGCGCCATCATCGCCTTTTTCCGGCTCGTCAATCTCATCAAGTTCTTCTGAAGCGAGAGAGTCATCGTCTTCCTCTGAGTCATCTTCTTCTACCGCTGCCTCCTCCTGATCCTGTTCATCAGGCTCTTCATCTTTTACTGTATCAATATTATTGCCGGATTTATTTGTTGATTTTTTCTTTCCCATGATGAAAGTCCCTTGTTTTATGGTCGGGGCGAGAGGATTTGAACCTCCGACTCCATCGTCCCGAACGATGTGCGCTACCAGTCTGCGCTACGCCCCGTAAGTTTACGTTGAAAAATGCCCATCTGCGGCGTCAGGACGGTAAATTTAAGACTCAACGTACCAAAAGTACGCCTCGCCTTAAATTTACCGTCCTTCCTTGCATATGGACATTTTTGAACGTAAACTTAAAGCTGTATTAATAAATTCCTTCATTATGCTAAATCTGCCCGCCTTCCTTGCACCTGGGCGCTTTTGAACGTAAACTCGTTTGCTGATTATTTTGCTGTTCCCTATATTAATTGAGCGCTGTGTCATTGTCAACATAGCGGTTCGTACTTGAGTCCAAATGCATTCGCAACTCCTGGATGTGTTACTTTGCCTTCTACAATATTTACTCCTTTTGCGAGTGTCCTGTCTTCATTAACAGCCCGCTCCCAACCAAGGTTTGCAAGTTTGGTTATGTAAGGAAGAGTGACATTGGCAAGAGCAACTGTAGAAGTTCGTGGAAAGGCGCCGGGCATATTGGCTACACAGTAATGTATTATCCTGTCTACACTATATACAGGTTCGGAATGTGTGGTTGGTCTTGATGTCTCGACACAACCTCCCTGGTCTATAGATACGTCTACTATTACAGATCCCTTTTGCATCCTTGCCACAAGTTCCCTGCTGACAAGAAACGGGGCTTTTGACCCTGGTACAAGAACCGCCCCTATAACTATATCAGATGATAAAACCTCTTGTTCTATATTATGCTCATTCAATGAGAGTGTAGCTATTCTTCCATCGTGAATATCGTCAATATACTTCAGATTTTTAAAGCTTTTATTCAGCATTACAACCCTTGCACCAAGCCCGACCGCAATCTTTGCAGCGTTCTGTCCCACGGTACCGGCGCCAAGGATTGTTACTTTGCCCGGTAATACACCCGGGACTCCACTGATGAGTATACCTGAACCCCCTTGTGCCATTTGCAGATGGTAGGCGCCGGCAATTGCCGCAACACGGCCGGCTATCTCGCTCATCGGTATGAGTATTGGAAGTGAACCATCATCAAGCTGAACAGTTTCATAAGCTATTGCAATGATGCTGCTTTTAATAAGCGCCTCTGTCAGCTTTGGGTCAGCGGCAAGGTGAAGAAATGTAAATAACACCTGTCCGCTTCTCAGTAGTGAATATTCAGCAGGAAGCGGCTCCTTAACCTTTATTATCATATCTGACCTTTCGAATAACTCGTCAGCAGAGACGATTATAACTGCCCCGGCGGCAATATACTCTTCATCACTTATACCGCTTCCTGTACCGGCTTTAGTTTGAATTAAGACTGTGTGACAGAATCCGGTTAATGTCTTTACACCGGCGGGGACTATTGCTACCCTGTATTCCTGGTCTTTAATCTCTTTAGGAATTCCAATGATCATTTACTGTTCTTATAAGGGAATACGAGATGAATTTGATTTTTATTCAAGCTGATAAACTCGGCTATATATTTTAATTGACCGTCTGTCAGCGAGAAACACTCTGCATTGGTGACCGGCACAAAGGAGTCAGAATCAACTCCCCCAAGTGTTTTATTCAGGAAATCGGTAAGTCTACCACCTCTGGGGATAAAGATATCCCCTATAATCTTGAAATGATAGGTAAATATAATGACCCGTAAATTTTCTTTTTCTACGTGAAGCGGTCTTTTTTTCTCTATTTCCACCCTTTATCCCCCCATCTTGTAATGTCACTCTAAATAAAATTCATTTAAAAATCAAGTATAAAAAGAAAATAGGCATTACAAATAGGGATAACAAATTTGCAATCCGTCAAGAGTTCTGATAAATATGACAAATGATGGAAAAAGGAGACTGACTATGGCAGATATAATCAAGAACTATATAAATGGGAAGTGGAAGACCGGACATGGAGCCGGTACTTTCAGGAGTATCAATCCGGCGAACAAAACGAATATTGTCGGACTTGCAACAAGATCATCCGCAGCAGATGTTGATGAGGCAGTGGATGCTGCAAGAGAGGCATTCAAAGAGTGGCGGCTTATGCCTGCGCCAAGGCGCGGAGAGGTATTGTTACGGGCGGCAGAAATCCTATCAAGGGGAAAAAAGAGTCTTGGTATGCTCGTTACTCAGGAGATGGGAAAGATACTCCCTGAGGGACTTGGTGATGTTCAGGAGGCTATAGACATGGCATACTACATGGGAAGTGAAGGACGACGGTTGTCCGGGGAGACTGTGCCGTCTGAACTACCCGGCAAGGATGCCAAATCTGTGAGGGTTCCTGTAGGGGTTTTTGCACTGATAACACCATGGAATTTTCCTGTTGCAATACCTGCATGGAAGATCTGCCCAGCCCTTGTTGCCGGCAATACTGTTATCTTCAAACCCTCAAGTGATACACCGGTTTGTGCTGCAAGGCTTGTCGGGATGCTTGAGCAGGCAGGTGTGCCAAAAGGTGTGATTAACCTTGTACATGGCGCCGGGAAAGAGACCGGTGAATATCTTGCAACACATCCGGGGATTGATGCAGTATCATTTACCGGTTCGTGTGATACAGGAGAACATTTAGAGGGATTGTGCGGCAGGACTCACAAGCCAATATCAGCAGAGATGGGCGGTAAGAATGCGATTATAGTTATGGATGATGCAAACCTGGAGTTGGCTGTTGAAGGTGCAATATGGGGTGGGTTCGGGACTTCCGGCCAGAGGTGTACTGCAGCAAGCCGTATTGTAGTACATGAGGCCGTATATTTAAAATTCATAAAAATGTTCAAAGGCGCTGCATCGAAACTCCGGATAGGTAATGGCCTTAAAAAAGGGACTGATATGGGGCCGGTAATCAATGAGTCACAGTTTACAAAGATACTCGAGTATATTGAAACAGGTAAGAATGAGGGTGCAGGCCTCATACTGGGAGGAGGACCATATACAAAGAATGATTGTGCTAATGGATTCTTTATAGAACCAACTATCTTTACTGATGTTGACCCTGAAATGCGAATAGCCCAGGAGGAGATTTTCGGGCCTGTAGTGTGTGTGATTAAGTCAGGCAGTTTTGAAGATTCAATCAGAATTGTCAATGATACACGTTATGGTCTTTCATCTTCTATATATACTCAGGATGTAAACAAAAGTGCCCTTGCTGAAAGAGACCTTGATTCAGGGATTGTATACATAAATGCATCTACTATTGGTGCAGAGATCCAGTTGCCATTCGGAGGTACTAAACACACAGGGTTGGGGCCACGGGAAGCAGGCGGGCGTGGAGGGGCGCTTGACACATATACCAGGTGGAAGGTGATTTACAGGGACTTTTCAGGCCGTCTGCAGAAGGCCCAGATAGACCGTTAACCCTTGTCACTATGCCCTATCAACCAGTATACAATACCAAGAGTCAACACTATCCCCCCCAGTGCTAGAATATCTGCAATCTTTTCTGTTGAAAGTGTAGCAATAAGTATCTTTCTTATAACTGCTGCTATGGCAAGGGTAAGAAATGCGGTAACAGCAAATTTGCCCCCCTTCAGGTGATGTATCTCAGTATTCAGCAGCTCTCCAATGGCCCATATGATCAACAAAGTACCGAGGATCTTTAATATCCCGGTCTCTATGCTTGTCACGCCAATTGCAATGCTGTATATTTCATAACATACAAAACCCAACACAAAAACAGATGCCAGGATGAGGGTAATAAGGAGGAATAGATCAAGGGTAAAGGCAAAACGCCTTGCAAACTCTATAACGTTGTATTCAACTTTTCTTGGAAGTATATATGACCTTAATTCTTCTTCCCTGTATGAAAATGTCATTATGTCAAGATTCATATCAAGTATTTTATCTGTTGAATTTACCAGCATGTCCCGCTGTCTGCTGCATCCAAACTCATCTGTAAGGAGTTTATAACAGTACCTTCTGACAAAGCTAATGGAAGAGTTTACATAGTGCCCCGGTAATCCTATTTTCACATGTATCTCACCTATCTTGTAAATACTTCTGAGATACTCCTCGGTATAGTTGCCGGTAAAGAGCGTTATAAACCACTCCTTAACCTTCCCTTTATGTTTTGATATAACATTTTCATCGACCAGGTAGTGAGAAACATTCTTGAATCTCAGTATGTGGTCATAGAATTTTAAAATGAAATCTTCCCTGTTTTTCTCCATCAGGTTTTTAATGCTGACAAGGTTGTCAGCATCCTGTTCAGTAAACAGATACGCCTTTTTTATATCCTCAATTGTTTCCATTATCAGTCTCCTTTGTTATCTCTTCGGGTTCATCATTAACCGGCTCACCGGGAATTCTGTATTTCTCCCCTGCCCATCTGCCAAGATCAATAAGTTTACATCTTTCAGAACAGAATGGACGATACGGATTTTCCTCTTTTGTTGTCTTGTGATGACATACCGGACAGTGGATAATCATAGAGAATTATTATAACATATGGTTGTTGTTCAAAAATAGGGGGTATTGCTGTTATGACAGATCATCCCTTTAAAAAGATATTGGTAGCTGTTGATGGTTCATTCCATTGCAATGTCGCGGCAAGATATTCTTACCTGTTTGCGCAGGCATTCCATTCAAAACTATTTGTAGTCACTGTCATTACTAAAGATATGAATGAAAAGGCAGAGAAATCCGCCACCTATTCAATAACAAGGATAATTGATGAAGCGAGGGTATCCGGTATTGATATAGAAGGTGTAATATTAAAAGGAGATGTGATAGAGGCTATAACCAGGTTTGTGAAGGAAAACAAGATTGATTTGCTGATCTCATCTACAAGAAGACCTCAAAAGGAAAGGCGTTATTTTGTTAAATCTGTGACAAGTAGTCTTATGTCGGGGGTCCCCTGTAGTGTTATCGCTCTGAGAATATCACATCCCGGACGTTCCCTGAGGTCCAAAAAGGTTCTTGTGCCTGTAATAGGTGATGGATACAGGGATAAAGAACGTGCTGACATAATAAGTCCGATTGCAGACAGGTTCAATTCTAATATTACTGTATTTCACGTAATAGAGCTTTCATCCTCAGGAATAAAGAGATTAGAGAAGTTAGAAAAAGACAAGCTGACAGAATCAGGTGAAAAGAAGATTGCATCATTTATGAAAGAGTTGAGAGGACGCGGGATCCATGCATCGGAAAAGATCGTGACAGGCAGTAAGGTGCGGGATGAGATAATATCAGAAGCCTCACATCACAAATATGACCTGATAATACTGGGAACGACAAAGCGTAATATTATAAAAAGGGTTGTGTCCGGTAATCCGGTAGAAGAGATATTAAGGGATACGCCCTGTGATGTGATGTTATTGCATTTTAAATAGCGATCAAAATAAACTATTTCCTGGATTCTATGGCTATACAGGCGCTGACTTCTGAAGAAGTATACAATGCACTGCACACAAGCCCTTCAGGTCTGGATGAGGAAGAAGCTTCTGAAAGGTTAAAGACCTTTGGATTAAATGAGATCAGGGAGGCACAGAAGACTTCTTTACTCCATAATATCGCAAGACACTTTACAAATCTGTTTGCACTGCTTCTGTGGGGAGCATCAATAACTGCCATTGCAGGGGGATTACTAAAGCCGGGAGAAGGTTTCTTTATACTTGGAATTGCCATTATGGGAGTTGTCTTAATAAATGGCGGCTTCGCCTTTTATCAGGAATACAGGGCTGAAAAGGCATTTGATGAATTAAAAAAGCTGCTCCCCTACATGGTAACTATAATCAGAGGAGGAAGGGAAAGAGAGATAACAGCAAGTGAGGTCGTTCCAGGAGATATAGTGTTGTTAAAGGAAGGCGACAGGGTTTCTTCAGACATACGACTTTTAGATGTGACAGAGATGAAGGTGGACAACGCATCTATCACAGGAGAATCAAAGCCGGCAAAGAGGGATGCAACTCCTCACCCTGATGCAGAAATTTCTGATAGTCTGAATATAGTTCTTGCCGGTACATCTGTGGTACGAGGTCAGGGCCGGGGTGTCGTCTTTGCAACCGGTATGAGTACTGAGTTTGGTAAGATTGCCAGACTCACATCAGAGATTGTAAGTGGTATGAGCCCCCTTGAGATGGAAACCATCAGGGTTACGAGGACTATCACAGTAATAGCAGTATGTCTTGGAATTATATTCTTTACTGCCGGTGTATTTATAGGCAGAGGTTTTTGGGAGAACTTTATATTCGCCCTCGGTATAGTAGTTGCCAATGTACCGGAAGGTCTGCTGCCAACAGTAACCTTGTCCCTTGCAATGGCGAGTCAGAGGATGTCAAAGAAGAAGGCGCTTGTTAGAAAACTCACGGCTGTAGAGACATTAGGTTCTGTAACGGTCATATGCACAGATAAGACAGGCACGCTGACACAGAACAGGATGTCGGCAGTTAATATATATACAAACAGCATCTTAAAGGAACTTCAGCATATAGATGCCAATTCAGACCTTAGTACCATGATGCTTATTAAAGGTAGTGCGCTATGCAACGATGCATATTTAAGAGATGGTGCAATTGTTGGTGAGCAAACTGAGAAAGCCCTCCTTGAGTTTGCTCAGAATTATATAGATGTAGACAATCTCAGGACAAAGGAGCCGCGAATAGCCGAACATCCCTTTGACCCGTTCAGAAAATGGATGGCCACGCTCCACGAGAATGAGCCCGGGGCAATTATATATGTTAAGGGAGCCCCTGAGGTACTAATAAATATGTGTACCGGTATATTTCACAATGGGGAGGTCGTTGCTTTTGACGATGTTAGAAAAAAAAAGGCTGATGAAGCACTCAGCGATATGACAGGCCGGGCACTCCGTGTCCTGGCTGTAGCCTACAGGGATTGTAATCCCCTACTTTTTAAAATAAAATGCCCTGAATGGGAAAAGATAGAAGATCTGGTATTAGTGGGGTTTCTCGGCCTCGAAGACCCGCCCAGACCTGAAGTACCCGGGGCAATTAAGGATTGCAATGAAGCAGGCATAAAGATCATTATGGTCACAGGTGACAATCCGGAGACAGCAAGGGCAGTAGGAAGAGAAATTGGTCTCTTTAATAATCCTGATATTGTCACAGGGACAGAACTAAGAGGTATGAATCATAAGGACATCATGAATGCACTGCTCAAGGATGAGATCGCATTTGCCCGGGTTACACCTGCTGACAAGATGACAATAGTCTCTGCCCTGAAAGATTTAGGGGAGGTGGTAGCAGTTACAGGGGATGGGGTTAATGATGCCCCTGCCCTGAAAAAGGCTGACATTGGAATAGCCATGGGCCTTAGTGGTACTGACGTGGCGAAAGAGGCTGCGGATATTATTCTATTAGATGATAACTTTGCGACTATCGTCAGGGCTATAGAGGAAGGACGGGCTGTATTTGAAAATATAAAAAAGTTTACTACCTATATATTAAGCAGCAATATTCCTGAGATAATACCTTATATAGCTTATGTAATCCTTGGCATACCCCTGCCGCTGACGGTTGTGCAGATTCTGGCAGTTGACTTAGGCACTGATATGCTGCCTGCCCTTGCCCTTGGGACTGAGCCTCCTGAACCAGGGTTATTGAAAAGGCCGCCAAGGTCAGTGAAAGAGAGGCTGCTTTCTCTGCCGCTTCTGGCAAGGGCCTATCTGTTTCTCGGTCCAATTGAAGCAATAGCCTCTATGGCCGGCTTTTTCTGGTTCCTTTCAATTAATGGCTGGCACTGGGGAGATGCACTTTCATCCAAAAACCCTTTGTATTGGCAGGCGACTACTGTCTGCCTTACAGGTATAATAGTAACGCAGGTGGCAAATGTTTTTGTCTGCAGGTCGGGAATACTTTCTGTTTTCTCTATGTCTCTATGGGTAAACAGATTTATGCTCGCCGGCATTTCTGTGGAAATAGTAATTATTTTGCTGATAGTATACACATCACCGGGGAATATTATGTTTGCCACCAGCCCGATACCATTATCAATGTGGTTATTCCTTATACCCTTTGCATTTCTATTGTTGGGACTCGAAGAGGTGCGGAAATTATTTGTCAGAAATATGATGACCCGACGAATTTCATAAGTGAAACGTAAATCATTATTGTTGCAGTTACGACAATAATGTCAGGTTAATTGGCTTATTTCGTGGATTACTCAATCTAATAACAACGAATATATCAACAATATTAATAAGATATGTAAAATGTACAATGTGGCACTGGTTTTGAATTATATAATGTCAGGAAAGGAGACTTGATACAAATGAGTAAATCAATTCATCTGGTAGTAATAGGAAATGGTATGAGCGGAATGGCTACCATTGAACATCTCCTGAAAAGGCAAAATGGGATGGATATCACAGTCTTCGGGGCAGAACCATATGTAAATTATAACAGGGTTCTGCTCTCATCTGTACTGTCAGGTGAGGCAGGATTAAATGAGATTATACTCAATACACAGGAGTGGTACGACAGCCATGGGATTGAACTCCATACAGGTACCTCAGTTATTAAGATTGATGAAGCAAATAGAAAGGTGGTCAGTGACAAAGGTGAAGATTATCACTATGACAAGCTTCTTATTGCAACCGGCAGTCGTCCTTTTATACCGCCAATTAAAGGGATTGAAACAACTGACAGGAATCTGCTATCCGGTGTTTTTACATTCAGAAATCTTGATGATACAAGAAACATGATGGAATGGGCTCAGAAAAGCCGCAAGGCTATCGTAATCGGCGGAGGGCTGTTAGGGCTGGAGGCCGCAAGGGGGCTTATCAATCAGGGATTGGAAGTTACTGTTGTTCACCTGATGGACAGGCTGATGGAAATGCAGCTTGATTCTACCGCTGCAGAGATACTAAAGAAGGAGATGTCCCGGCTGGGCATAAACGTTTTATTAAGTCACAGTGCTGATGAGATAATCACAGAGGGGGGAAACATAACAGGTGTACGTTTTACAAACGGGAGTGCATATGAGGCAGATATGGTCATCGTTGCAACAGGAATAAGGCCGGACGTCAAACTGGCGATAGATTCGGGTATTACTGTAAACCGCGGCATAGTGGTGGATGATTATATGCAGACCAGCGCGCCTGACATATATGCGGTCGGTGAGTGCGTTGAGCACAAGGGACAGGTCTATGGGATCGTTGCGCCCATAATTGAACAGGCTAAAGTTGCAGCAAGCGCAATAAGCGGGGACCATACTATTAAATATAAGGGTTCAGTGATAGCTGCAAAGCTCAAGGTTGCTGATATCCCACTGGCTGCAATTGGAAATATAAGACAGAGCGTAGGATGTGAGGAGATAGTTTACAGCGACGGCGGGGCATCAATCTACCGGAAGCTGGTGATTCAGGGAGGAAGAATAACAGGCGCTATTCTTCTCGGTGATTTGGATGGCTATGAAAGGTATCTCGGACTGATCCGGGATCAGGAAGATATATCACTTCAGAGAAAGACGCTCTTGACAGGACAACCTGAAACCGTCAAATCAGTTTCTTCTATGCCGGATAGTGCCACTATCTGCGGCTGTATGGGGGTAAGCAAAGGAGAAATTATAAATGCGATAGAGGAATATGGATTAACAAGTATTCAGGGGATATCTGATAAGACAAGGGCATGCACATCGTGTAAAGGATGCGCCCCTAAGATTGAGCAGATATTGCAAAATGTACTTGGCGGGGAATATGTAAAGCAGGAAGGTCAATACATATTTTGTGAATGTATTCCTATGACATGGGAGGATATCAGAAAAGATGTTATTTCCCGTCGTCTTAAATCAGTGAGTGAAATCCTTCAGATACTCGGAAATGGTACAGGATGTCCATCATGCAGACATGGTCTTGATTATATGCTTACTGAACTATATATAGATGATTATGATAAGGAATGTGAGACGTTACCTGTAAATGACCGGTTTCATGCCAACATTCAAAAGGATGAGACATTCTCGGTTGTTCCACGCATCTATGGTGGCGTTATTACTCCTGATGAACTCCGGGTTATTGCTGATGTAGCTGACAGGTATGAAGTTCCCATGGTAAAGATTACCGGTGGTCAGAGGATAGATCTCCTCGGGATAAAGAGGGAACAGCTTCAATCAGTCTGGTCTGATCTTAATATGCCATCCGGTCATGCGTATACAAAGGCAGTCCGTACATGTAAAACCTGCGTTGGTGATATGTTCTGCCGTTATGGTGTTCAGAATTCTGTTGCCCTCGGTATAGAGATGGAAAAAATATACCAGGGGATACCAGGTCCCGGTAAAATCAAGATGGGAGTCTCCGGGTGTCCAAGGAACTGTGTAGAATCAAGGATAAAGGATATAGGGATAGTAGGTATTCAGACTGGCTGGGAGGTTTATATAGGCGGAAATGGGGGGGTTAAAACAAGGATTGCAGACCTTCTTGCAGTTGTTAAAACAAGGGAAGATGTGATAGATATTACAGGGATTTTTCTTCAATACTACAGGGAAAATGCGAGATGGACAGAACGGACAAGTAATTTTGTGGAACGGGTTGGCATAGAACATATCCGCGCGGTGCTGTTAGAAGATAAAGCCGGCATAATTGACAATTTAAGGAACCGTATGAGAGAGGTTATTGGAGCCTATAAAGATCCCTGGTTAGAGCCGAGTAATGTATAGTCCTTTGGCAGGTACACCTTGAATATACTCCCCTTTCCAAGTGTACTTTCCACCTCAATCCTTCCGCCATGAAATTCAACTATGGAGTATACGATTGAGAGTCCGAGACCACTGCCAATCGTCTGACCACGGCTGGCATCTACCCTGTAAAAGCGGTCAAATATTTTTTTTGTCTCTTCTTCAGGTATACCAATTCCTGTATCTGCAACACTAATTAATGCAGAACCATTTACTTCGTTTATGTTTATATCTACATTCCCTTCCGGTTTGTTATATTTGATAGCATTCTCAACAATGTTTGTGAACATCTCTGTAAGACCTTCCCTGTCTCCATTTATAATTACATCATTACCAGACATGTTTATCCTGACTCCCCTGGTAGCAGCATTTGGTTCCACCAGTTTTACCACATCTTCAACGACAGCTTTTAAGTCAACTCTTGCAGGCCGGAAAAGTACCGCCATATTATCAAGTCTGGATATAGTAAGTATACGGTTGATGATATCGCACATCCTGTTAACCGAATCGCTGATTTTCCGGAGGACATCCTTATACTCTTCAGCACTCCTCTCTCTGTTCAATGTTACATCACAGTAACTCCTTATTATTGACGTTGGGGTTCTGAGTTCATGAGACGCGTCAGAGAGAAATTGTCTCTGTCTGTTAAATGACATTTCGAGCCGTTTTAACATTGTATTAAAACTGCCGGCAAGGCCTTTTAATTCATCAGCGCTATTTACTTCATCTATTCTGGTGCTGAGGTCTTTGTCTGTTATCTGATCAATACTTGCAGAGAAGACCCTTATAGATCGTAGCGCCCACCCTGTTATTAAATAAGTCCCTATACCACATAAAAAAAATATAATCGGGTAAGATATTATTACTGCCTTCTTGAATGACCTTAAAAGTTTATAAGTATCGGCAATGGAATCTCCGGCCTGCACAGTTAATAACCCTTTTGAAAATTGATAGGAATGACTGACCAAACGTATCGGAGTTCCATTTGGCCCTATTACTGTTTCAAATTTAGAAGGTGAGGCATTAGTTACAACCGGCAGCTTTTCATCAGCCAGAACTAAGGATGGTGAACGGGAAAGAATTTCTCCTTTTGAGTCTACTACCTGATAGTAACGTCCTGATAATTTTTCTGCATAGTCTCCTTTTGCAGAATGTGCCAACTCAATCAGTTCCATCTCCAATTGACCATGGTCATCTTCAAGAGCAAGAAGACCGGCAATGGTATCAATAGTAGATCGTAAATGGTCGTCTGTAGTGCTTACAATAATAGACTCCAGTTTATAATAGAGAAAAACTTCCAGAGACGTGAAAACAAAAGAAAAGACTATCAGGAACCATATTACAAGTTTTATCCTTATCGAGTTAAACATGGAGATATCATACCTCTTTTGTTCTAAGCATATATCCGGCGCCCCGCACAGTATGGATTAATTTTTCTTTGTGGTCCTTATCTATCTTGTTACGAAGGTAATTAATATAAACATCCACAATATTTGAATCCATATCAGTATCTTCTTTGTATATATGCTCTACTATGTCGGTACGGCTTACTACATTATCTTTATGATATGCAAGATATTCGAGTAAAGCGTATTCTCTGGCAGAAAGAGGAATATGGATTCCACCTCTCATTACCTCATGGGTAGATGTATTTATTTCAAGGTCAGCTATACGGACAATAGATTCCTTTACAGCAGACTGGCGTCTAATGAGGGTGCGTACTCTTGCCAGGAGTTCCCCAAAAACAAAAGGCTTTGTCAGGTAGTCGTCAGCTCCTGTATCAAGCCCCTTTATCTTGTCGAGAACAGCATCCCTTGCTGTAAGGAGGATGACCGGCGTTGAAATGCCCTTCTTTCTAATATTGCTTAGCAAAGTCAGCCCATCTACTATGGGAAGCATGATATCAAGGATGATAACATTCGCGGGATAGTTTTCGGCCATATACTGACCTTCTTCACCGTCATTGGCCACATCAACTATATAACCCTCTTCTTCAAGTCCCTGCTTGATTATTGATGAGAGGTCTTTTTCATCTTCTATTAATAAGATACGCAACCCTTATCCCCCCCCTTTATTGGGCAATTTTCTATACTATGTATA